>BNJU01000988.1_pt1 | contig 366932 bp, 465 predicted proteins | sample 8539281 | NCBI WGS metagenome assembly BNJU01 (sample SAMD00202456, study PRJDB9452) | human saliva metagenome | isolation source: human saliva | place: Japan | reverse complement strand
CAAAATAGTGCACCATAACCAAACAATACCATTAAACAAATCCAAACGCCAAGGATTCGCCAGTTGGCCCTGATAAATTACTCACACCAATGGAGAATAAAATCATCCACCGCCCATGGTTGGGGTGCCTTTTTCACAAAGTGACTTTCAGGACCGTCATTACGCACTTCTTGACCAAATTTTAAATTTGAAGGCGTTTGATCACTTTCGGACCAGTACATAAAGAAATGAAAGTGCGGTCAATAATGCCAAAATCGCACGTACGGTAATATAGAAATGGCATTGAATGCCGTTTTCGCGAACTAAAGTATTCGGCAAACCCGGCTAACATAAATATCCTTTAATGGTAAATCGTACTGTTTTCATTGAGCGCAGAGCCTTTCGCCAACACGACGACTTTTTGGTTTTTCGCCGCATTTCTGTTTGCAATAATATCTAACGCATAAGCTGTCAATTCAGCTTTATCTTTGCGAAAATGTTTTTCCCAAAACAGCTTCAGAAATGACCGCACTTTCTGTTCCGTAAGAAAGCACCAAATCTAATTCCAGCTGTTTGCATGTGCTCGCCACTGCTTGATGGCATTTTAGGCTATCTTCGCCTAATTCTTTCACATCTGCCCACGGCAGAATGCGGAGAGCATCGTAACCTCTTGAAACATCGATCGCGGCTTGTAAAGAATCGACATTCGCATTGTAAGTATCATCCGAAAAGCTAGATTTTCATTCGCCCGAATCGGGAATAAGCGTCCTTTTACTTGAGAACGATGTTCAAGACCTAGCTTTTTACATCAGCAAGACTGCGCCCACATTCATAGCAAGTGCGGTCTGCGGCCAACGCATTTTACAGCATTATGCTCCACCTAAATAAGGCAAATTAATTTCTCACGCCGCCTTTTGGCGAAACTAACGTAAACGTTGAGCCATTAGGTGAATGTTTTACATTTTCAGCTTTGTAATCGCCACTCATTAAAATATATTGAATGGCATGCGAACCAATTTTCTGCCACAATTCAATATGATGCCTGTATCACATGTTAATAATGGCTACACCATTTGTTAAAGCCGATAGATTTCACTCGCCTTTCGCACGAGCCACGCCTTCACTGGAACCAAAACCTTCTTAAACAGTGCAGCCGCCACATTATTCACTAATGCAGCTATCAGGCTGCGCAAGATGCCGTGGTGTAATCAATTTCTGCTTGACGACGCACCCACTCAATAACGGCAAATTTATGTTGTTCTGTTAAAGCGTAACAATGCGTGAGTGCACGCCAATATCGTTGTTGAAATTACCATTAGTGAATAACACGGCTTCCAAGGATTGCCCTGCCGTTTTGTTGCAAATCGATGCGGTCATCTCTTTCAATTGCGGTTTTACCCGATGAACCCTGTCGTCGCCACGGTACGAGGATTAATTTTCACGTAACCATTTTGCTAAATTGACCAAGGGCTAAGCGCGTATCTGCAACAACCAATTGGCGTGGCTAATCGTGTTGGCTTGTTGCATCAACTTAAAGGCTGTCGCACCTTGCTCAACGGCTATCTAAGCATTGATGCGCATCAAAAATGCTCACCTTTTACGCAAAGAAAAGTGAGTTGGCTACCGCTCCGCGTATCTCCATTGATATCTCTAACAACGACACACGCCTGCTCGTCGCTGAGATCGAAGACATTTAAGAATTGGAGCAAGCTGTTGGGTCGTTGGTTTAATCATTCTGTATCGTTAACAGGCTTCAGCCACTTCTTTGATCGGAGAAATGAAGTGTTTTATCCCCAATGATCCGATAGTTTTCCATGCCCTTTACCGGCGATCACAATCACATCGTTTCAACCGCATTCTCGATGGTAGCGATGGCTTCTTCGCGATCCGAATCGCCACCAACGTCTTCCACTGCGAGCTAAATCCCACAGCGAGAATATTCGCCATTCCAATTTTAGCCTGATCTTCAGTCGCTGGATTATCTTGGGTTACGATCGCTAAATCACGCACTGCTCAGCGGCTTTTTGCCATCAGCGGACGCTTGCCCGCATCACGATCCACCGCCGCAACCAACAGACACCACAGCGCTACTCACAATGTTCACGTGCGGCATTTAATGCTCCAATGCGGCCGAGTATGCATAATCAACGATAACCGTTGGTTTTACCCGCTTTTCTTAATCAATTCCATTCTTCCATTTTACCCCTGGCTGTGAAAGCGTGCGGATAAGATCATCGAAAGAATAACCTCAGCGATAAAACGGCCGTGGCTAACAGCAGATTACTCACGTTAAAAGCGCCAATTAATGGGCATGTGATGTCGCCATTACCCCAACTTGAAGCAACATCCAATCACAGCACCTTCGTGAGTAAAACAGACTGTCAGTTGCCTGTAAAAGCCATTGTTTAGAAGCTGGATGAAAATCACGGGCGACGGCTGACTGCAGTGCCATTTGGTAATCACTTTAACCACATGCGCTCCAATAGGATCGTCAGCATTGAGAATTCTGTAATTCCGGGCTAAATCAACGAGCGTAGCTTCTGCATACTTCTTCCATTGTCTCGTGACAATCCAAATGATCGCGACTCATTGGTAAAAATAGCAGCGAATTTGAGGGCTTCCAACGCGGTGTTGAACCAAACCATGCGAAGACACTGACTTCGATGAAGCAAAATCTGCGCCTTTTCTCTGCAAAATCATGAGATTTTCTTGAACTTCAACGTACTGAACCTGTGGTGACGCAGCTGGCTGCTTGACGATCTTAATAAACCATTGCCAGCGTGCCCATGACTGGCAGCTTTATGGCTACATAGCGTTGCCCGGTGAGCTAATCGGTGAGAAACGGTGGTTTTACCGTTTGTTCCAGATTACACCTCGACTAAAGTCAGTTTTTCGGAAGGATGTGTCATAGGAATTTGACCAGCCAATGCAGAAAGATTGAGCAGATAAATGATGGTAGTGAATCACAGGCACATTATTTTGCCATTGGACGCTTTAAATGCTCGTTTTCTAAATCAGTTTTCTCAAAACGACCGCACTTGCGCAGAAGAGATAGTTGCGAACAAATTGACTCGCATCAAAACGATGCCTACCGCTGCCGACATAGATCACCCTGGGCCCAACTCTTTGCGGCTATCTCAACACCAAACGTCCATTTACCGTCTCGAAAGCACCGGAAGATCAAAAGTGCGGTCAATCATTGTTTTCGCTCTTTCGTGAGTCATCGACTTTTGATCGCTTAAGCGAACGGTGCGTTCGTTGCTGTCTGCTGGTTCTGCATCTGGCGCAATACCATTTAGCACGCAGTGCATAACCCGCCAATGCTCGAGAATACTGGCGCAGATACCGCACCACCATGAGTACTGCCTGCTTTCGGATCGTGATCAAAACAATCGTGCATAACGTGGATCGCTAATTGGTGCAATACCGCTGCTGCACTGTAAATGCCACATATTTATTAACATAGTGGCCATTTTCAGTTTTACGCGCCGTACCCGTTTTCACTGCCTACACGATAACCTTCAGCCATCGCACGTTTTATTTTTGATCGCCACTTTCTCTAACACCACGCCACGACGTCTTTCGTGATCTCAGAGAAAAGCACGTTGACCAATAACTGGCGGATCAACTTTACGCGATAGAAAGCGCGAGAATCCCGGAAGCCACCTAAACGCAGCATAAGCGCGTACGCAGTTTGTAATGGTGTTGAAGTGATACCGCAACCGTAGTTTCACACTGTGGCACGTTCGATATCTGCCCAACGTTTACGGTTTGCATTTAACACACCGCGTTGCTCAATGAGTAAGCTCAACTCAGTATCTTTGCAGAAGGCCTGCATTTTGGTAAGTTTCACATTAGTGCTGAAGGTGGCATACGTAATAGCACACTTTGCCCACACCACGGTTACTGGAGTTAACCAAACATTTCATCCCAAAGGTTTCGTAGAGCGAGTGCCGTCACAATTTCTTTACTGGCTACTGCGGTAAATGAGCTGTATTAATCACTTTCATCACGTCTCGCTTGCGCCACGTTGAAGTGCGGTCAAACACAACGAAAGGTTTTACGGTTGGAACCTGGCTCAAAAGGTATCCGTAATCGCTTGCGGTTACGTTTTAACTCGTCTTTAACATTAGCCAAGTTGTTTCGGTTGTAGGAAGAGCGCGGGTGCCATGGCTGACACTTCACCACCTCACGCACATCCACCAATACGGCCGAGTGCCTGATTCAGCATTTTCGTTCTCAGTTACCGCTGATTTCGCGATACACCGTGGATTGGTTACGTTTTTCATCAGTGCTCAAGGTCACATCTCTGCGCATCGTAGTTTTTCTCATCGGCAATCATGCTCCAACCACGTTACCACGTTTGTCTTTACGAACAACACGCACCGTCTTTTACCCACTAGCATTGAGTTGAAGCTCGGCCCTCAACGCGCTTCAATCCCTGCACTCATCAATGTTGGTAGACCGATTAAATTGAGCTGCTTCCCCTACACACGTGGATACGACGTGGTTCAGTCTCTAATGAGATACCTTTAATTTTGAGTCACGGATATAATTTGCTTTGCTCGCTTCCACTTGACGCGCCAAATACAAGAAACCTGATTTTGCGTTTTCTATAATCACCAACTCTGCTAGGTGTCATATTTGAATTCGTTAGCAAGGGCTTTGGTGCGTTCTTTATCATCTAATACATTTTCTTTTAGCATTAAACGCGGTTCATGCACGATCGCACTCATCGGCTCACTCACCGATAACAATTGGCCATTACGATCTGAAAATTGAACCCACGAACAGAGAGGACGTCATCTTTTACGTAATGAACGTTTGTCCGCTTCACCAGAAAAGGGTTTCAGAATTAACAGATTGCACACGTAAGCAGCCGAGCCACTAATGCGCCTAAGCCTAAGAAAATAAAACTTGTCGCAATGAGATAACGACCACGAGAAGCATTTCTCTAAATACCATCTTCGGTTTGTTTTGGTTTTACTGACGCGGTTGAGCCAATTTTCAATTGTTTTCTTTGGCTTTCCTGGGCTCTTAGAGGAATTAAATCAACCATTTTATTCAAAAGTCCTATTCAAAATAACCACTTCTTGTTCACTTTGAACACGTTGCATCATGTACCGATTGCAATGGATTCAACTCTTGTATTATCTCTCCGGTTGCTTCTTGTAATTGCAAATTGCGATATTCGTTTTTCAAGACTTGGTGTTGTAATACCAACTGCCCGTTTTCAGAAATCAGCCTCGTGTTTGATGGGTCATCCAACATGTGCCCATTACGCAGAAGCTAAAAATTAATAAAAAGTAGGACGACAATTAATTTATTAGAAGAGATCTTCAACGAGAATATGTTGTAAAGGATAACGTTCGCTATTTTCTAACATCTTATTTCACCCTTTTCCGCAATACGTAAAACCGCACTTCTTGAGCGTGGATTTGCCGAAATTTCTGCCTCACTCGGCTGAGATAGCTTTACCAATGATTTTTAACTTTTGATTACGTTGGATTTGATCTTCACGCATGTGGTAAGCCTCTCGGAGATATCCTCGCCTTTACTTTGTTTACGCATAAAAATGTTTTACTCATTCTGTCTTCAAGTGAATGAAAACTGATAATCGATACGTCCTTCTGGTGCTAACATATCTAATGCAGAATTCAATACACTTTCCTAATTCATCTAATTCCGCATTAATATAAATTCGAATGGCTTGAAAGCTACAGTCGCTGGATGCTTATGTTTATCTTTAAACGGCACAGTTGAGCAATTAATTCATGCGAGCTGAGAAGTACGGCTTAAACATTCTGTGCCATTTTTAACCGCACTTTTATTAAATTCAACGATAGCTAGTCGCAATTCGTTTTGCAGAAAACGCTCTTCACCAAGGTTTTTAACGCAAGTTAAATCATCAACAGATACTTGTTTTAGCCACTCTGCCGCTGATAAAACCTTCGTGTGGTATCCATGCGCATATCTAACGGGCCATCTTTCATAAAACTGAAACCACGCTCATGCTTCATCAAGCTGTGGAGATGATACGCCTAAATCCAGCAAAATGCCGTCAATTTTACCAACTAAATCGAGTTTTTGACAGATATCTGGAATGTGTGAAAAGCTATTATGTTCAATATGAGAAAACGAGGGCTTGAATTTTTCAGCTTCAGCAATCGCACGAGGATCACGATCAACGGCAATTAAACGACCATTTTTCAGAAAGCTGGGAGAGAATAGACGAGAATGACCACCGACCAAAGGTACCATCAATATAAATTCCGTTTTTCTTTCAACGCCAAACCATTCACCGCTTCGTGAAGCAAAACCGTGATATGTCAGGTGCAGAAAAAGGAATTTTTGCGTAGTCATAAGTAAAAGTAAAACGTTAAATCAAAATCGATAAAGAGAAGATAGAGCGGCGCAAGCACCGCTTATCCTGCTAGTGCTGCTGTTCTATAATGACAGCATTTTTAGTTCTTCAGAAGCACCGAATTCAGCACTTGAGCCAATTTCGATATCCTCATCAATTTGTGCATACCATTCAGTATCGCTCCAAATTTCAAATTTGTTCAACTGCCCTACCAACATTAAGCCTTTTTCTAATTTTGCGTGTTGACGTACGGACCACTTAATAAGATACGACCTTGCGCATCCATTTCACATTCTGTGGCATAACCGAGCATCACACGTTGTAAACGGCGTTGATTTGGGTCAAAAGTTGGAAAGTGAAAGTAGTTTTGTTCGATTTTTCCCATTCATCTAAAGGATAAAGTAATAAACAAGGCTGACGAATATCAACGGTACAAACCATTTGGCCTTGGTTCTTTTCCATGATTTCAGCACGATAACGCGTAGGAATCGCTACACGACCCTTCGCATCTAAATTTACCGCTGCTGCACCACGAAACATTTCTCACCTTTTGACGTTTATTTTAGAAAAATTTGGCAGAATTTTTCACTAAAAATTCCACTTTTCACCACTTTGTGTAAGTTTTCATCGGTTGTAGCCTTTAACTTGCAAGCAATTAAACGTAAAGATTGGTAAATTTTGGCAATAAAATAAACAAAACCGCTTTGAGGTTTCCCTCAAACGGTTTTTCAATTTTTAACTCGATTTAATTAGTTATTTGACATACGCTTCTTCGTCACGAGCACCTAATGGTTTAAGCTGTGAAGAATAATACTAAACAAAGAACTGTTAAGCCTAAGCCGATATAAACAGATAATTGATAGTCTAAACCGAAGCCGATTTTGTTGTATAGCAAGATAAGTAAAACATACAGTACTGATATTGCCGCAGGGATTGTACATACCCAGTGGAATTTATTATAACGATATAAGTACGCTGCTGCAGTCCATAACATAACCATCGCAGTAGTTTGGTTCGCCCAAGTGAAGTAACGCCATAAGATAGAGAAATCCACTTTTGATACGATATAACCAACCACGAATAATGGCACAGCAATAATTAAACGTTTAGCTGGGTTTTGTTCTAAATGGAAAAATTCTGCAATAACACACGTGCTGTACGGAATGCCGTATCGCCTGATGTAATCGGAAGAACAACCACACCTAATACTGCAAAAATACCACCAACAAGACCTAAGAAGTGGATTGAAGAATCATAAACCACTTTAGAAGGCGAACCCGCTTTAATCGCAGCTAACAAATCTGGTAAAGAATCATAGAAACTTAAACCAACTGCACACCATACTAATGCAATCACACCTTCACCGATCATGGCACCGTGAAAATGACGACGCCCTTCTTTTTCGTTTTTCAGTACAACGCCATTAGCGGGCTTTGTGTTGCGTGAAACCAGATAATGCACCAAAGAGATAGTTAAGAACAAGAGTGGCCATAATGGTAAATCTGCACGAGTTTCAAAGTTTTGGAAGAATTTCTCAAAAGACATTCGTCCACAGAACGATAGAAAGAAATTGGATCTGCTGAGCTAAGATCTGCACTTACTAAACCATATACCATACCTACAGACATAAAGAGTAATAATGCACCGAAGAATGGGTAGATACGACCGATGATTTTATCAACTGGAAGTAATGTCGCAAGAATATAGTAAATGAAGATGATACCAGTCCAAACACTGATAACTGTCGCTTTATCCATACCCCAAACGGTAATACCACCTGCTTCAGCTACTTGATGGATTTCTTCCGCATTGCTAATAGAAATGCTACCTGATGCGGCACCGAACACATCCATTGTAATCGTACCCATTAATTGAGCTGGACTTGCAACGAATACCACACCCACTAATAATAAAAGTACAACTGCTGGGATGTTAACAAATGCTTTAACTGGACGACCTAAGTATTTACCTGCTAGGTTAGGCCATGACACCGCCATTACGCACACTCAACATTCCGCAGAAATAATCGTGTACCGCACCAGCAAAAGATACAACCCACTACAATCCAAAGCATTGCAACTGGTCCGTATAGCGCACCAAGAATCGGACCAAAAGATTGACCTGTACCAGCAATGTTTAATAATTGAATTAACAAATCTTAGTTTTTAGACATTGGCATATAATCAGCCATCATTCATGGTATAAGCTGGCGTTTGACGGTTTGGATTGATCACAAAAATGCGCTCAGTGCACGACTATAAATGAAATAACCTGCTAGCAATAACGCCACGCAGAAAAAACGCAACATCATACTCCTCAGGAATAAATGATACCGAATTTAGTCATATACTAGACTTCGTCGGCGGCATTCTAAGTGAAAATCATCAAAAATCAAAATTTTAATTTTACATTGTTTCAATTTTGTGATCCATGTCACGTTTATCATTCCGTTTTCACTGCAATAGGCATATAAATTAAAATAATTAATAAAGGATCATCAATGGCTCTCACCCGCTGCCCTGAATGTCGTATCAAACGAATCTGCTCAATTTTGTCCAAATTGTGGGTTTCTCTTTTAAAAAAGAAGAGATCTTGAGTTTACAAACAAAAAACTCGAACAAAGACGCGCCATGCAGAAATTAATCGAAAAAGCACTAAACTACCTTATTTGCGTTGGCTATTTTTACTATCGTTATCTTGTTGGCAAGTTGGCTAACTGGAGAATAAAAAGTGCGGTCAAAAACAATGAGGTACGACCGCACTGCTAATTAGAACCTATCCGCCTTGTCGTTGCAGAAAAATGCTGGTTTCACTTCACACTCACCCTGTAATGCGCTCAGTCAATCTTACCTTTTGAAAAGGAGAAAATTGGTGACGACGAGCCACTCGCAGCAAAATCTCCAGGAGTCAGCAAATTAAGCGATTCAATCTGACTAAATCCTCTTCCGATAACAACGGCAGCCCTAAAATTTCGCTTGTTGTTTAGCAAAATCTAAAACGTTGTGGCGGCGTTAAATAATCGAAACTTCAATTTCAAATCAAAACGGCGTAAGGCGGCAGGATCAAGCACTTCAATTAAATTTGTTGATACCACCATCAAGCCCTCAAAAGCGATTTCAATTTGTGTCAACATTTCATTCACTTGTGAACGCTCCCAACTTCGGTCTGCTCCTTCTCGAGAAAATAAGAACGTATCCACTTCATCTAGTACTAATAATGCGTTATCGGCTTTCGCCTGTTCAAAGGCTTGACAATATTTTCGTTCTGTCCCGCCTACATAACGGTCAGTGAAAATCAGAACCTTGTTTTAACAACAGTGGCATATCCAACTCCTCAGCAAGCCATGCTGCCCAAGCAGTTTTTCCTGTTCCCGGCGGGCCATAGCAACAAATTCGCCCTTTTTTCGACCGTTTTAACCCTTCACTAATACGATGAATATTGTCGTTACAAGCCACATAATCGAGTTATAGTCGGCTACCTAAAACTAAAGCGGTTCAATTTCGGTTTATTTTGCGATTTTAACGTTTGATTAAACATCATGAGCAAAGTCTCAGCAAAATTAGATGTATTGAGTTCCTTTGCCACTCGGATTGTGCGGCTTAAAATCGCCGGCGTTAATGACCGTACTTTGGCAAAAATGCTGCACATAGGCTGGACTTAATTTTCCCTCGATTAACTGCGTAATGAGTGCTGATTTATCAACGGCAACCGTCAGGCATTTCTAAAATAAAATCAAAGCGACGTAAAAAGCAGGATCATGCTAAAAACAGAATTAGATAGCCAAATCATCGGCACATTGTTATTTTCTAATAATTGATTCATCCAAGCTTTATTCTGCTGTGCTACTGATTGCTCAAAGAAACTACCACGAAAAACATCTTCTATTTCATCAAAAATCAATAATGAAGATTGTCCTTCTAATACCTTTGCGCAAAGCGACGTTTATTCAAACGATCTTCAGCGCTAATCACATCTCCATCGCTATCCATATAGGTAATGTTATGCGAGAAACACTCAATGCTTTAGCCAATAAAGTAGCCAACTCTGTTTTTCCTGTACCTAGCGCACCATAAATTAAAAATATTTACGCCTTTTCTATGAGTAGCAAATGAGGACTGAAGATAATCCAGCATCATTGCTTTCATCTCTCTAGATAAAAGCAAAATCGTCTAAATTTAAACTTGTTTCAATCGCAGGCTGAGTACACGATTTTAATAGTGTTTGTTCATTTAATGGTTCTGAAATAAACTCATCAAAATCAACATTTTGCCCCAATCCAAATATTCATGGATTCTATCTGGATTATAGTTTCGAGCGAGCAAACCATAGCCCAATAGTTTTTCCTTTATCTTTTAAGGCAGAAATAATATCCGATTTAGGTAAGTCGAATAAATTTGATAATACCTCACCTAGCTCAGCCAAATTAGATTTTGGTAATGCGCCACTCAATTCTTTCAATGGCTCATACAACTGTAACTGAATAGCCAAACGAAAAACCATCTGTTCTGCTATATTTAATGACAATAATTGAGTCAATTTATCGATATTTTGTTGAATAATGGGATTCTCGTTTACGCAAAAGTGCGGTCAATTTGAGCAACGTTTTTATTTCGAGCTTGCAATAATTTTTCACTTTTCACGAAAAATTATCACAATTCTCCATTTCACTTGGTAAACCTAAAAGCCTCTGCATATTGTCATATCGCCAATTACTCTCATGAAAAACCTCTACGAAACCTCGATATTTCCAATAAAAGTTACAACATTAATCGGTATATGGGAAACTGATAGAAGTTAAGTTTGAATTTGGACATAATCATCACTCCAATAAAAATGCTCGAACCTAATAGGTTTGAGCATAGTTTAGAAAGTAGAGCGACAGATTGTGTCGTTTAAATTAAATGTAACATTTTAAATTTGTCTTTACCTCATTCTTCAATAACAATCAAAGAGAATATCTATAACGCTTTTAGATAATCATCCATATCTATTGGTGTAAATGCTTGATATGATACATATAGTGGATGTCTAGGCTGACCTCTTTTCGTCAATGTCCCCACTTGCAGCAATTAGGATTACAATTCTCCAGTTTTTATAAATTTTTAATACTGTCTGAAAGTAAATAAGCACGAGAAAAATATTATTTCCCCATGCCAATAAGATATAGCCTGCTTTTTCTTTTTATTAATTCATAAATAATAGAAAGATTTTCCTCTTGTATTTTTATCAGCTTCATCAGGTAAATCATCTGGATACGTATCTCGTTTAGGATATAAATTTAGCATAATAAAGCTAGTATAGCCGTTATACTCAGCTAATCCCATTACCTTTCTAATTGTATTATCAGGTGTTTTTGTCACATGCTGTGCTTGGATTTAACCCAATTACAAAAAGTGTTTTCTGACTGATAACCTAACGCATAACGATAATTATTTTCTGCATCAGTAAAATAAACATCAATAAGATATTCCATAACATACTCCATTAATTAACTTATTTTGATTAATAGTATACTCTACAAATCACCACCGATAAATCATCATAAAACCTTTGTTTCTCAACTAATTTGAGGCAAACAGTCAATCTAGATTTATCATTATCATATTGTTTCCAAATCTTTTCTCTTGCTTCAACAGAAAGCCCATCTGTTTAATCCATCAGAACACAGTAATAAACTTTCTCCTTGCAGAATTTCAATTTCTTGATAAAAATTTTATCTTGGATTTCGGATAATCGGCGACTAAACAAGAAGAAACACCGCCATAAATCGTGGCGAATCTTCTTCTTTATCAGGAAATCAGCCAATAATTCAGAAAAGAATAGAATGATCTTGGGTGAGTTTGTGCCATTTACCTTGGGTATCAATTAAATAAGCACGGCTATCGCCTACGCTGAGAATTTTGGCTTTTACGGGTTGTTTGATCAATTTCAGCCGCCACAAAAGTGGTTGCTGAGCCAAAATAATCCTCGGCTAATTCTGCTGATAAACTGGATTGTAAATCGTGGATCGTTTGACGACTATGCTTTCGCATTTTGGTCAATAAACTGCATTGCCAACTTGCTCGCTTTTTCAGATCGATTGCTATATGTCCATGTCACGCCCACAATAAAAGTGCGGTCGGTTTTCAGGCGTTTTCAGCCATTTTGAGTTTTATTGAAAGCACCTGCTCACCATTAAAAAGGGCATCTTGGTTGTGTCGCTTGTTGCTGCCAATTTGTTGGCAGAAGGTAATTTCATAAAATTTTCCATTATTCAACCGCTTGTTGAGAAGGATTTAGAGCGATCAATCGCTAGCGCATCACGCCTTCATTTCGAGACTTAAAAAGTGCATTTTCGGCACGCCTGCATCTTGCGGGTTAATGACGGATAAATCCGCCCTTTTGCTTTCGCTGTACGCTCAGAAAAGCGACGCACAGTTGGAATGGCTTTCCCGCAGTTCGATGACAACGAGATGACTTCTTTTTGCACCATAAATCGAGCTTTATTTCGTTTTAAATTTTGATACTGCTGTAAAAATAATCGTCAAACATAAGCACATTTGTGTGTAAACGCTGACAATAAGAGCAACGAGCGGCTCACTCAATAAGCGCAAGTTTTTCGTTATCCACCACTGGTTGAAATTCTTTTGCTGACCAACTCGAAATCGCGGCAATTGTGCGCACAGCGACGCTCTAGTGTGCCATGTACTTCATAAACACGCCCTTCTTCAAAAGCCCTGCTTTCTGAAAATGCCCATCTACATTACTGGTGACAAAATAACCATGCGGTTTTGCTTTCGCCCAACGTTTTCGTTGGTAACCTTCATGCGGACTTGTTGCACGATATTGCGACAAACGATGCCTTACTAAAACAATAAGCTAACTCTCTGATGGTTTCATAAGCAATGGCGTCGCAATATCTTCAAAATTGATATTGCGACCTTTAAACATTGGGTAAGCATTCCAAAACCCGCTGACACTTCTAAAATCTGGCAGACCTGAGATCTACGCTCATTCCTGCAGCAGTAATTAAAAATGCCATCAGCCTTTATGGATAAGTTCCGCTGATTTAGCGTCATTTTTCATAATACTTTTCTGTCCATCATTGATGAAATAACGCCTGCTTCTTCTAGTTGTTCTAGCGATTCACCAACTCGATCTAGCTGTTGAATCTGTGAACCAGATGTAAATTTTTCTTGTTGCACAGTACATCCTCAAAAGCGGATCTCGTTTAAAAGTGACTCTTTCATTGCCATAAGTTTGCTCCTGTGTTGTTTTATATATAAAAGGAGCTTAAGAGTCTTGTAAAAAGTAATCTCTTTTATGGAGAATTATATGGAAGAAGCGACCAATTCGATACGTTAGAGACCCTACTATGCAGTGTAGGAGATTTTTGCAAATAAGATTATCTGTGTTGCAATATGCATATTTATCTGTTTATATACATGCAACGACTGAGGAAAGAATATGAACCACCAAAATCACGATTGAAATTTATCCAAAGCTCCAAGATAGCTAACCTGAAATGAGTGAGAGTTTGAAAATGATACCGTTTGGCTTTCTCAGGGTTGCGGATGGCAATATGTTTGCGTACTAGCTCAGATAACATAAGACTACATAAAAATATTTTTAATGAAGCAGAACTTGATGAAAATTTAACTGCAGTTTACTCGGTAGTTCGATGCAAAAGGAAAAGACAAGTTACTCGTGCAGAGTTAAAACATTATAATTTGGATGCTATTATTTCAGTAGGCTGTCAGTGAAGTCTAAATCTGCAACAAATTTTAGAATCACCGAGCAACGGCACGTTTAAAAGAATATCTGACCCAAAGGCTATCCAGTAACCAAAGCGTTTGCAGCAATGCTCTGCAATTAGAACAAGCGCATGCTCATTCAAAACGGCGGGTCACATTCATCGGAGTTAAACGCTAGAAAGTGGTCTCGATGGATGAGTGGATATTGTCCAGCCGTTATACGCTTTATAGCGGCAACAATATGGTGAAGGTTTACGTACCGAGCCACGAAAGCACAGCAGGCGGTACGTACCGACGTATGCAGGCCTGTTCTGCACTAGCCAGGTTAAATCACAGCTGGTATGGCAAAGCGAAGCGTGATCCTGTTTGGACGTGAGCTGAGCTAATGAAACATCTGCGATTCCCGGGCAATTTGGATCAAAGTGTATTTGGTGAACCCGCTTATCCAAAGCATTGAGCAAAGCAGCGCATTTACTTTATTTTGTCGTCAGAATCATCCTTTTCAGATGGTAATAAACGCAGTGGCGCGCATTTTATGTTGTAGATTTCTTATATAGAAATGGGCGTCTATTTGATCATAATGGACATCGTCGAGTTATCAATGATACTGGGCTTGCAGCGCTCACTTTATTGGTTGCTGAATCTGATCCAGAAACAAAGAAAACGCCCGTGACTTATTATGCCATATGCTTAAACGCAAGCAAAGAGAAGTAATGATAAATAGCGACCAAAGTCGCTGTTTTATCTATCAACGTTAAACTTAAACAAAAATTATTTACATAATTCTTTTACTGACTCCACTAATGCTTCCATTTTATCGTAAGAATTAATACCACTTGGGCCACCAAAAATGGGCAAACACAAATTAAAGTATCATTATATTTGCGATAGAAGATATTAAATTCTTCCAATGCTTTAGTTTCATATAAAAGCTTCTCAGTAAAAACTTAAAGAGTTATCTTTTTCAGTGACTCCTGTGCAAAATAATAACTTTAGGATTACATTCATCTATAAGTTGACGATAAAAAGCACCGCGATTTTGAACGCACCACTCTCTATATTCATCGAATGTTTCAAATCCAGTCATCTTAATAAATTGTTCATTCCATTTAATCGATGCTCTATTTTTAAAATTGATTGGTAACATATTTAACTTGAAACCAATACCTTTGTGGGTAAAAGCACATTGTATGTTCTAACAAAATGGTCCGTACTTTCTCCATTTTTCCAATCTAAATTGTAGTAGTACCACAAAAACCAACATATTTTTCCGATTATATTGAGTAGTCCAACTACCATCAAAATCATCCTCTATCCAAGAATGCGGTATTAATTTCGGCTTAAACTAAATTTCTCATAAAAATCATCAGGAGAAGCTTCATCACCAATTCCCCCATTCTAGCCCGCAAACCATACTTCAGACTTAGGATTTCCACCATCGCCCTCCTGCGCAAAAAGATACCGCTATTTTTCTAAATTCATCTGTTACCATTATTCTATCCTCATTATTTAAGTGAGATTCGTCCAAATCCCTATGGTTTCTTCTTGAATTACACCTTTTTCTTGACCTAGTTTTATCGCCAGTTGTTGTAAACTTTTTAGCTAGTTCTGGATGACCGCAATAATTTAAAACTACGAATGATGCGAGAAATTTTCTTACTTTCATGCCCAATATTGCGTAGCCAAACTTTTACGCTCCGTTAATTCTGAGTTTAGGATAAAATTTGATTACGTTCACGATATAAAACTGAAAGTAATCCAAAATAAAAATCAATAGAATGTAAATATTTATTTTGAATTGCTTCATCTCAATAAAAATAGCCAGATCTTTCTTCATTAAAACTGGTACTGAACGATTCCATTTGGAACTTTCGGTGACAGGTAAAAAGCCAAGGAATATATAAATAAGCATCACCAACCATTCTTTTTTGGGCATTGCCCACATATCTTGCAAAGATAAATTATGCTGGCTTTTTCTTTGTTCTAAATAAAATTCAATTACTGTGCATACGTTTCCCGTTAATTCATCGTTATGTCAGTATAGCGATATAAAACTTTTCGCTATTTATGTGAAAAGTGCGGTCGATTTTCTATGATTTTTAATTTTTGTCCAATAACTCTGCGACCACTTTCGGTACGCCCTCACCCGCTTTTTCTTTAATTGCAATCACTTTCTTACGAGACAAACTCCTGTATTGGGATTTGGATCGATCAAATAGATAAGTGAACCATATGGAGCGAGATTTACCAATCCATTAGCTGGATAAACTTGTAATGAAGTGCCAATAACAATCACAATATCAGCCTTTTTCACTAACTTTTTCTGCTTTAGGAAACATGGGTACATTTTCCCCAAAAAAGACTATATGTGGACGCATTGGGTGACCGTGATTATCCTTATCCTCTAATAGTTGATCACCCAAACATGGAACAATGTAATCGGTATTAAAACTGCTGCGAGCTTTATTCAATTCACCATGTAAATGGAGTACGTTAGTACTTCCCGCTCGCTCATGCAAATCATCCACGTTTTGAGTGATTATATGAACTTCATAAAAATGCTTCCAATTCAACCAAAGCCAAGTGTGCTGCATTAGGCTCTGCCGCTTGAGCATTACGACGTCGTTCATTATAAAAACGCCAATACTTTTTGCACGGTTTTTTTCTTTAAGGCTTCAGGCGTGCAAACTTCTTCTACTTTATGCCCAGCCCACAAGCCATCTTCCGCTCTAAAAAGTAGGAATACCACTTTCAGCACTAATTCCTGCCCCGGTTAATACCACGCAAATTGGTTTCTTTTCCAAAGTCATTTTTCATGCTCCTTTTTGTTTTAAAAATTTCATCAATCTGTCTATCTCTAGCCATCATGCCAAAAATATTCCCTGCTTTATAAAGAGGTTGATAAGCATAGCTTTCAATATGCAAGAATGGCTTATCTGAAAGGCGTTGGAAATATTGTTTTAGCTGTGATTTTGAGCGTAATAACTCGTCATATTCGGCTTGAATATGAGCACACATAGCTTCAATACGCATTTTAAATTCATCAATGAGATAAGGGCTGATAATTAAATAGACCGTTTTGTGTTCGGTTACTGTTTCATTCGCATAAACACATGCCAAATTAAACACTTGCCATTTATAGCGATCTGCAAAAGCACCAATGATTCGGCTTTGCTCTTCATTTTCAACTTGCACGATGGCGGCTGGCTTTTTCAAGCAATCTTGCAAAATATCACTTGGCGTAAAAGGGCCACAGTCCAAAATAAGATAGTACGCAGTTCCAGTTAGCAAATTGCTCAGTACCAAAATGTAAGTGCTTACCTTCGAATTTATCCGCCCCATTTTTAGTGCGATCATCAATTAAATAATCGCCTTGGTTCAGGTTTTTATGGTGAGATAAAATTAGCCGCTTGTATAATGCCGAGCCTTTTTCTTCGCCGAAATAACGTTGAATCCATTTTACTTTATCGCTCCAAGCTGATGGATTATGCCAAGGAGCGGTAGAAAGTGCGTAAATATGATATTTCTTCATCAATTTATGAACCGCAGAAATCGCGTTTGGCATGGGTTCCATTAAGCTAAAAATGCCCTCAACTTCATCATATCGCCCCTCATACTCTTGCTTGGTTTTCTCATCTAATTTTGCAATTCCAGACGGGAAATCAACCATCACATTATCCATATCAATATAAACAATTTTCTTCATTTTAATGCCCTCTTTGTTGATGGCTTAATGATAAAAGATGAAGCGACAATTTATGTCGTTAAGTATTTTTATCTAAATAAGTGCGGGCAATTTCTTGGTAATCTTCACCAAAAATGGGCAATCCACCATTCCAGCATGGCGCTCTCAATCACGGTCGCGGAAATTTCATAGTCGCTGCCATAATCTTTTACCGTTTGATCAGTTGATAATGGTGTTTCTGTTAAAAAAATCCACCTGTTTTTTTATCAATACGGAAAAGTTAAACGAATCTTTCTACCAGAACTAAAAGCCAAATTTTTGGCTTTCAACATAAGCTTTTTAGATTAAATTTCAGGGCGTTCAAATTTCATTGTGCTGACATTCACTTCAAGTAAACGATGCAAGGCTAAATGTAAAATATCACCATGTTCATACTCTGCCACCACATAACTGCTAGGGGCCTTGCTGAACAAGAGCAAGTGGTTTAACTTTAGCCTTATGTTCTTTGCCATGAATGCTACGATAATGCACTTGCAAAAATCGGTTTTGATAAAGTGCGGTACTAATTTGCTTAAAAATTTCAGGATCAATTTTTGCAGGCAATAATGGCTGGCTAGTTGGTGCAATAGCCACTTTATTGAGCCATTCTGAAGCCCCTTTTTATGTGATTCATAAGCAAGATTGTAATCCGCTTGTTTAAAAGAACCCTTCCATTGATTGCATAATATTGGCAGGGTAAATGCCAGCTAAATATTGCTTTGCCAACATCAACACTAACGATTGTTGTTCATTTAAAATTGGCATATCCAAGCCTTTCGCATCAGGCTTCCAACGATAGCTATAGGGCTTATCATTGGTATTGCAGTCAATTTCAAACTGCTCACATAATGTATTCAATGCACGCTGAATACTACGCAAATCACGCTCAATACCTAATGCAAGCAATTTCTCTCGCAGTTCTAATGAGCTAATGGAATAGTTTTTCGGAATTAAACGTAATAGTTCAAGGTGGAATTTTAGGAAGATGATTCAGACATAATTGCCTCATAAATAGAAATATTTTCTTTAATCATATAAAAAAATCGGGCAATTTTAAAACTGCCCGATTTGTTTCTATTTTTGACCGCACTTTATGCCTTGGCGGTATCAATACGTTCAAATGCTAACACTTTATTTTCTAACTGACGGAGTAATAAAGTGGCAATGCCGGTAATGATGAGATAAATTCCACCTGCGATACCGTAGATAGTGAGTGCATCATATTCGGTACCGTAAAGTTGGCGTGCGTATCCCATGATATCCATGATCGTGATGGTAGAAGCCAACGCCGTACCTTTAAATACCAAGATAATTTCATTGGTATAAGAAGGAAGTGCACGTTTTAATGCATAAGGAATTAGGATTTTTAACGTCTGCATACGACTTAAACCTAATGCTGCACAGCTTTCCCATTGACCTTTAGAAATCGCTTTTACTGCGCCATGGAATAATTGGGTTGAATAAGCGGCACTATTCAATGCTAAAGCTAATGCTGCACAGAACCATGCGTTGGAGAATAATCCCCATAATGGGACTGTCTACCAACCATTGGAATTGGCCAGGGCCTGCATAAATTAAGAAAAATTGCACTAAAAGTGGGGTGCCTGTAAATAAAACAAGGAATAAATTGACCGCACTTTTCACTAATTTATTACCAATAGAAAGCAAGAAGGTTAAGCCCAATGCGAGGAAAAAGGCAATAAACAATGCGACGACCGTAAGTAACAGGCTAGTCGGAATACCTTGAGCAATGACAGCTAAATACTCTTGAAACATTATTCGACTCCCCGTTCAAATCGAGTGAAACGTAATTCTAATTTGCGAATACCTGCTTGGCTGATCAACGTAATCACCAAATAAATTAACGCAGCAATGCCATACCAAGTGAAAGGCTCATGGGTGTTTGTATTGATATATCCAGCCTGACGCATTAAATCATCGACACCGATTAATGACACCAACGCCGTATCTTTTTAATAACACGAGCCATTGATTGCTTAATCCTGGTAAAGCGTGTCGCCATACTTGTGGCATAATCAAATGGATGAAGGTATAAGGACGGCTTAATCCTAACGCTGCACCTGATTCCCACTGCCCTTTTGAAATGGCTTGAATCGCACCACGTAAGGTTTGTGAAGCATAAGAAGCAAAAAAATCAAAGACAATGCAAATACACCACAACCAAAGGCGCTGAATTCGATATACTCACCCGTCAACATTTCTACGACTTGGGTTGAACCAAAATAAATCAGTAGAACCACTAAAATTTCCGGTAAACCACGCAATAAAGCAATCACAACAGAAGCTGGTTTTGCAATAAAGACATATTTATTCGCTTCTAAGGCGGTAAAAATAATACTGAGCAATAAACCAACAATTAACGAGCAAATAGCAAGCCCTAAGGTCATTAGGGCTGCATGTCCAATTAATGTAAGATAATCATAAAACATAGATTATTTTGTCATCCATTTGTCATAGATTTTTTGGTATTCACCATTTGCTTTCACAGTTTCTAAACCTTTATTTAAGCTTTCTAACAATTCTTTGCTTGATTTATTCACCGCGATACCTAAACCATTACCGAAATATTTTTTGTTAGTCACTTTCTCGCCAACAAATTGAATTTCAGGCTCTTTAGAAATCATATCAGACAATACGGCGGTATCACCAAAGATGATATCAATACGACCATTTTTTAAGTCTAAGATCGCATCTTGTAAGCTTGCATAAGATTTTGCATTATATTGCTTGGTTTCTGCTGCGGTATATTGTTGGAATGTTGTTCCGTTTTGAACACCAATTGTTTTTGCTGAAGCTAAATCTGCTTTGCCTTTTAAAGCGACATAACTTGCGGTGCTGTCATAATACGCATTAGAAAATGAAACTTGTTTTGCACGCGCTTCAGTAATATCCATTGCAGAAATCGCTGCATCAAAACGTTTTGCTTTCAAGCTTGGAATTAATGCATCAAAAGATTGGCTTTTGAAATGACAAGTCGCTTGGATTTCTTTACAAATTGCATTTGCTACATCCACATCAAAACCGATAATTTCACCTTTTTCATTTGTTGTTTCAAATGGCGGGTAGCTCGGCTCCATCGCAAAAGTGATTTCTTGTGCATTCGCAGCAAAAGCTGATCCCATTAACATTGCGCTTAAAAGTAATTTTTTCATGTTGTGTTTCCTTATTCTGAGTGTGAAAGATATTGTTTAAATTGTTCGGTTTTTGGATTATCAAAGCAATCTGCACTGCCCATTTCAATAATCTTACCCTGTTCCATATAAACGACCTTTGTCGCCACTTTTTGTGCCACGTTCACTTCATGGGTTACAATCACCTGAGTAATGCCCGTTTGCTGAAGTTCTTTAATGATATCAACCACTTGAGCTGTAATCTCAGGATCCAGTGCTGCCGTTGGTTCATCAAACAACAACACTTGTGGTTTCATCATTAATGCTCGAGCAATGGCTACACGTTGTTGCTGACCGCCAGATAAGTGAAGCGGGAAACGATCGGCATGCTCTTCCAAACGTAAACGTTTTAAAAGTTCTAATGCATCTTTTTTCGCTTCTTCCTCACTAATGCCTAACACTTTTTTCGGCGCTTCAATCAGGTTTTCAATCACCGTTAAATGTGGCCAAAGATTATATTGCTGAAATACCATGCCCACATCTTGACGAAGTTGACGAATAGCTTTTGGATTATTATTCCCCTGAGACAAATCAAAATGATTATTCGCAATATGCAATTCGCCAGAGGTTGGTACTTCTAATAAATTTAATGTACGGATTAACGTACTTTTTCCTGCACCACTTGGTCCAAGTAACACCACGGTGTCGCCTTCTTGTGCATCAAGATTGATATCAAACAATGCCTGTGATGAACCATAAAAAGAAATTCAAATTTTTTTAACACTAATCGCCATACTAAGTTTACTGTTACCCTCTCTCGACTTCTAAGAATGAATAAATATTACTTTTTAACGATTAATTATGCAAGTGTTTTTATAAAAAAATCCCAAAAATTTTTTTGGGATCTTTAAATCATTGAATTTTAAACCGCACTTATTGCGAATTAGGCCTCTTTCGCCATCTCAAATTCAACTAGCATCATTAAAATATGAATCACTTTGATGTGGATTTCTTGAATGCGATCTGCATAACCAAAGTGTGGCACTCGAATTTCAACATCCGCTAAACCTGCCATTTTACCGCCATCTTTACCTGTCATTGCAATCACTTTCATGCCTTTTGCTTTTGCCGCTTCAATCGCATTTAAGATATTTTTAGAATTGCCTGATGTCGATAATCCAAATAAAACATCGCCTTCTTTACCCACTGCTTCAACAAAGCGAGAGAATACATATTCATAACCAAAGTCATTACTTACACAGCTTAAATGACTTACATCTGAAATCGCAATCGCAGGATAACCTGGGCGGTTTTCACGATAACGACCAGTTAGTTCTTCGGCAAAATGCATAGCATCACAGTGAGAACCACCATTACCGCAAGATAATACTTTACCGCCATTTTTAAAGCTTTCTGCTAATAATTTAGCTGCTTTTTCAATAAATTTGATGTTGTCATCATCTGAAACAAACTTGTTTAATACGTCTTGAGCTTCCATAAGCTCTGCTTTAATTTGATCAAAATACATTTTATTCTCCTTAAAAATTAAAATTCGAAATAGCGTTGGCATTGTATAGCGTTCATTTCAAATAATCTAGCGCTCTTTCTTATCTCTATTTTTCCAGCCTACTTCTCATTCTTTTGCGATACTAATCACAGATTCAATTAAAAACACTTTAAAAAATGACCGCACTTTTTAAACTCAAACAATTTAAAAGGAGAGATTATGCGAGTAGTTTATTTATTACTTTGTATGTTATTCAGTCAAATAACTTGGGCGAACGATAGTGATTTAATGCTATTAGGTACCTATGAAAACCAAGATATCCAGGGTTGGGTGATGTCTGAAAAATTAGATGGAGTACGAGGTTATTGGGATGGCAAAACGTTATTAAGTCGTCAAGGGATTACCCTTGCCTGCTCCAGCATACTTTACGGCTCAATTTCCGCCTTTTGCCATTGATGGTGAACTATTTAGTCAACGTAATCAATTTGAAGAAATTGCCTCTATCACAAAATCCTTTAAAGGAGATAATTGGGCAAAATTAACACTTTATGTTTTCGATGTGCCTAATGCCTCAGGCAACCTTTTTGAACGTCTCAAAACCTTAGAAGATTATTTGAAAGAACACCCTACGCCTTATATCAAGATTATTCCGCAAATTCCAATTCGAGATAAAACACATTTATTCGAGTATTTGCATGAAGTAGAATCGAAAAAAGGTGAAGGGATCGTGTTGCGTAATCCTAATGCGCCTTACGAAAGAAAACGCAGTACACAAATTTTAAAGTTAAAAAGCACTTATGATGAAGAATGTACCGTGATAGCACATCACAAAGGGAAAGGCCAATTTGAGAATATACTCGGCTCGCTTACCTGTGAAAATCATCGTGGAAAATTCAAAATCGGTTCAGGATTTAATCTGAGTGAGCGCGAAAATCCACCACCTATTGGTAGCACGATTACCTACAAATATCGTGGATTAACTAATTCTGGAAAACCTCGTTTTGCCACTTATTGGCGAGAAAAAAAATAAGAGCGGTCAAAAAAATATCGCTATTTTGACCGCTCTTAGATTTAATAACTCAATTATAGGTGTTGATTAATAAACGCCGCTAATTGATTTTTTGGTAATGCACCCACTTGTGTTGCAACAAGTTGGCCATTTTTGAAAAGTAGTAAAGTTGGGATACTACGTACACCAAATTGACCTGCCACTAATTGGTTGTCATCTACGTTGATTTTAACAATTTTTGCTTTACCTGCGAATTCAGGTGCGATTTCATCTAAAATTGGCGCAATCATTTTGCAAGGGCCACACCATGGCGCCCAGAAATCCACTAATACTGGAATATCAGATTGCACAACAGTAGTTTCAAAATCTGCATCATTAATATGTAATACTTCGCTCATTTTTGTTTCCTTATTTAATAAGGTGCTGACGAATCAACACCTAATGTTAATTGATGTTGTGCATAATAGCACAAGGTATATTGAATTGCACAGATTAGTCCGATTGATAAAAACTAATTATTTAAGTTGTGCAAAAGCCTGTAATAAATCGGCTTTGATGTCTTCTACATCTTCTAAGCCAACAGAAAAACGCAATAATGTGTTTGTAATACCACGAGCAACACGTTCCGCTTCAGGAATATCCATATGGGTTTGGGTCGCAGGATAGGTAATAAAACTTTCTGTACCGCCTAAGCTTTCCGCAAAGGTAATCAATTTGATTGATTTTAAGAACGTATTTACCCAATTTTCATCTTTCAAACGGAAAGATAGCATTCCGCCTTTGTTTGGATATAACACGCTATCAATTTGTGGCTGTTCGCGTAAAAATTCCGCAATCGCCTTCGCATTATCTTGATGGCGTTTCATACGTAATGAAAGGGTTTTCATTCCACGCACAGTTAACCAAGAATCGAATGGCGAAAGTACTGCACCTGCACCATTTTGAATATAGGCGATACGATCACAAAGTTCTTGCCCTTTTGCAATAATCAAGCCAACTAAACTATCATTATGACCTGCAATATATTTCGTGCCACTGTGGATTACAATATCCGCGCCTAAATCTAATGGTCGAGATAGCACAGGAGTTAAGAAAGTATTGTCTACAATCATTAATAAATTGTGTTTTTTCGCTAATTTCGCAATTTCTGCAACATCACACTCTTCCATTAATGGATTTGATGGGGTTTCAATAAAAATCGCTTTTGTATTCGCTGTAATAGCCGCTTCAATTTCAGCTAAAGAAGCGGTATTCACATAAATGGGTTTTACGCTGTTGTTATTTTTATAGGCAAAATCCAATAAACGATAAGTTCCACCATATACATCACTTGATACAATCCATTCATCTGGACCTTTAAATAAATTCATCAGCACTTGAATTGCCGCCATACCAGAAGCAAAAGCAAAACCACGATTACCATTTTCTAATTTTGCTACGGTATCTTCCAAAACACTACGTGTTGGGTTTTTTGTGCGCGTATAATCAAAGCCGGTACTTTCACCAATCCCGTGGTGGCCATAAGCTGTTGAAAGATAAATTGGCGTAGAAACCGCACCAGTGCGCTCATCACTGCGATTTCCCGCTTGGGCTAATAATGTATCGATAGAATATTGTTGTGTCATAATTTACCTCTAAAACATGCAAAAAAACTTGACCGCACTTTTTCTTTATTTAATGGCGAGTAAAACGCTCCAATTTTGTCATAAAGCCCACTCTCGATAAAAAGTAGAAATTGAAAACTCTGTGAAAATTATATTCTTGTGCTAAATTTTGCTGTAATTTCAACCGAAACGAAGATTTTTTTCAACATTTGAATAAGATCTTCGATTGACAGAATTTCAAATTCCGTAAAATGCACCGCACTAACAGCGTATGCGGGAATAGCTCAGTTGGTAGAGCACGACCTTGCCAGGTCGGGGTCGCGAGTTCGAGCCTCGTTTCCCGCTCCAAACTAACGGCGTGTTAGCAAAGCGGTTATGCACTGGATTGCAAATCCATGTAGCTCGGTTCGACTCCGGGACACGCCTCCATAACCACGCAGTTAGTTAATCACTCGATGCCCGAGTGGTGGAATCGGTAGACACAAAGGGATTTAAAAATCCCTCGCCTTTCGAGGCGTGCCAGTTCAAGTCTGGCTTCGGGCACCATTCTTTATTCTAATCGAATAGTCAATATCTCATTTAATAATTAAGTATTTTATCCAAACTATTAAATAGAACTTCTATTCCGTTTCAAAAAATTTTTAGTTATCGTCTACACTTGAAATTATTTATTCCCAGAAAAACAATAATTTTTCTAATAAAAAGTGCGGTAAAAATTCGCACTTTTACTATATAATTCTATTATTTTAATATTTCTATTTGGTAGCTAATCTGTCTCAATTCACATTCTGATGTCTTATTCTCTTGAAGAAGGTTTTCCCAATTTTTCATGTTCAAAAACAGAAACATTCACTTGTTTGTTTGAAAAATGTGTCAATTTTTAACTGTGAATAAGCATCCACACATTTCCCTAACGTGATAGGTCCTTGATTATTCACTGGCCTAATCTTTCCGACTAATGTGATGATTTTTCCCTTGCGGATCGGTTAGCGCGTGCTGTAAATAAAATGGAAATCCATTGAGGGTTAAAATAGCTTGGTCATGATATGTTGGTGTAAATATCAACATAGACGTATTAGATACGTTTTTTTATGTTGTAATTTATTGGCTGTATCAACGTATTCTACCTGTCCTAAAGTTGCTTGAATTGGGGTGTTTTCAAGCCATAATGCCCCCTCAGCATTTGTACACTCAGTTAATGCAAAATTATGGTAAGCCAGCGTATTATCAACAGGTTCTAAAAGATGCATAAAAGAAGCACTACTATTTTTTCTACACGAGAAAGCGCCGAGTTTTTTATTATCGTCTGCAAGTTGAGCCCAAACTGCAGAAGGTGTACTTCTAAACGAGAACAGATTCACCTCTCCCCAAGAAAACGGTTTTTCTCGGCTCACAACTTGCTCTAAATATGGATTTTCAGGTAACCAATCTACCTCCGCACTATCATCTAAATGCGTGAAAATGTTTAAGATTGGATGCTCTTTCATTTCACCTACTTTAGTGGTTTGTAATTTCTTACGCGGATTAGCAGAGTAAGTGAGCGAAGTTTTGATTGTCTCTGGGCAAGATTCAGCAAAAGCATGACTAAACTGCTTAATGACATGCAAGGTTGCTTGTTCATTTTGGAGATCGGTTAAAAGCACATCAAATTCGGGGGATTTAATGACACATTGATCGATTTTAGTGTTGTTTAACCCAGTCTGATGTTTTGCTGAACCAATAAGAATCATCGGCTTACCTTCTTGATTTAAAAATCAGAAAGAGATCATCGGCAATCCATTCATCTCCAATTCTAGCGTATCCTTGAGGTCTCGCCGTCCAATAAGGATTAGGTAAGCTATTTAAGTCCGCAAGTTTGGTGGTTATTTTTCTCTTTATAGATCGGAAGCCCCGAATTGTAATAAAGCATAAAATCTTTAAGCTGAATCTGCTGCTGATTTAGCATCAAGGAGAATTCTGCTACTTTACATTCAGCAAACTCAAATTCTTCAGCAGGTAGGCCTTTTTCTACATCTTCTTGCATTTTCCTTTTAAAGCCTAGTTCATGTGTACATTTTATGCCATGAGGCAATTCTTTTGGCTAAGTTAGACTTATCACATCAACCTGATCATAGTTTATGGGAGCTTTGAAAGAAGTCAGCTCAAAGTTTCCCCATTTAAAAGTAGGTTGATTACCATGTTCGTCTTTTAAGTTATCAGTTTTGGCATAAAGCGTATAGTCATATTCCCCAATCTCTGCATTGGGCGGAAGATCTGTTAAGGCTTCAACTAGTTCGTGTTCACGTTGTATCTTTTGTTCTTGCACGCTTTGGGCATCTCGATATTCTGTCCATTTAGTATATCCCAAGGAATGCTTATGGTTGGAATAATTAACGAAGTTTTATTTTAGTTGTTAATGGCTTATCAGTTATTACTCCTATAACCGCATATAAAGCAAAAATAGATGATCAGAAGAACCGCATAAGCTGGTAAAAGCCACCACGCAAAAAGACAATAATATCCCTGATATCAACGCTCCAACTAAAAAAATATAACTAAAACAAGGAATATACCAACAATAACTTTAATCATCACTCTAACCTTCGGAGTATCACATAAAAAAATATTATATGGAGTGAATTATACCATTAAGGAAAGTACGGTTAAAAAACATTCGAAATGCTAGCCGCACTTTTAACATTTAATCTGCCACCCAGATTTTCTCTAACTCCATTTTCTCAGGATGATATTTATACATTAATTCCACCGCCGGTGGCTTGCCCGGTGACGAGGATATGAGCTTTCGGAGAAGAGGAAACGCTGAGGTTTCTCTGATAGTAATTTGTTGAAATACTCGGGTCGTTGCCGATTTCTACATAGCCTTTAATTTGAGGTTCACCTACAGTATAGACAGCAGCAATTTCATCGCCATAACCGTCATAATTACCACTTTGTCTCAGTGCAACAAATTCTGTATCTGTAACAAAAGCATAAGCAATAACACTGATTTTCGTAATTTGTTTTTTTCTTTCAATTTTTTTCGGGAATATTATCAAACTTTAATGATAGGCGTTGTCTATTCATAATGTTATGAATTTCCCACATATAATTCCTAATATTTTCACCTCCTGTCACAACCCAATCACCATTAGGACTTATTAAACCGGTAGTTTTTCCACAATTTCCATTCAATTTAGCGACAGGCTTTAAAGTATGCCTATTCCATAAAAGTAATTTCATCATAACTTCCTTTTTTTACTACTGTTAGGATTAATTGGATTTTCTGTTAGGTTAGTTTCCGCAACAGGAGAATTGCCAACTGAACAAGCTGCTGTTGCAGATAAAAAATAATCTTTACTCATTGATAAAGTTAATGGGAAAGGGAAACTTCCATCGGTATAAACTGGTACTAAATCTTTTCCATACCCTTTATAAAGCTGCCCGTTATCTTCCATATTAGAGGAAAGATAAAATTGTTTATCTGCTGACATAATATGCGTTTTCACTTGAAAGTGTGGGAAATTTTCTATTTCTTTTCCTTCTACATTTTGAATATGCACAATATTTTTATTATCCTGCCACATAAACTCATGGCTATCAGGAATAAAAAAGGCACTAAACGCGTTGGCATTTCGGGCAAGTATTGTCTTTTCCTTTTTCTCAATATCCCATAACACCAACTGACCAATAGGTTTATGTCTATCGGCATCTTCCGTAGCATGAGCACTAATGACATAACGCCCGTCGGTTGAAACACTTAACGAAAGTACCGGTGCAGTGCTGAAATATTTATATATAGCAAATAAAAATAACGCATAGAATAACAGCTAATACAATAACTCTTAATTTTAACTTAGTAATCATTTTTTTATATCTCCCAAAGTTTGAATTAGCCTTTATCCATCTATCCATAATTTGATTTTTATAGCTTTCTTTGTAGATATCAGGAAAAAAACCTTTTGGGTATCCAATGCCTTCCACTCCCACTCCCGCATTGCCGAGTGCGAAATAAAATAATTACTCTGATCAAAGAAATTGAATTTTTTTGTCTTCTTTATCTTCTTCACTACTGGTATTGCCATTAATAAATTGATCAAACCCTTCCTCTTTTTGAAGTTCTGTTAATTTTTTATTTTTATACCCAATACCTTCAACAGACAAACGATTTCCTTGATGCCCCAACGCAGGACGCACCCACATATTTTTTATATAAATCGTCCAATTGTTAAATACCTGGTAAGTCAGCACATCAACAATATGTTTAAAATACTCATCATCAGGACGAAAACGACGATAATGGCTCCAAGGTTTCAAATAGTTTAATGGCTTCTTTAAATCAGAGGATACATCATTGGCTTCTTCCATCAGTAATTTTTCAATCTTCTGTTTTATTTCCCGTCCTTTCACTGTGTTTTCTATATTGTTATATTCCGCAATGTCGTCCTGGTTTAGGCTTCCCCGATGTATTAGGACGTTCCATCGGAGTTGTTCTATATTTTCATAATACTCACCAATTAAATTTAACTTATAGTAATAATCTTTTAAGGCTCCAGTGGTGTTTTGCTAGAGAGGAATATTTCATCGGATAAGCTCCACCAATTAAACCGGTATATTCCTTATCTCCACCACGACTATCACCATCCAACACTCCATCTTCTTGTGAATACAATACGCGAAGATATTTCACTGTTTTATGTGCATAAGGAAATAGTTCCATTGCCACCGGATTTTTCACGCGAGTATATGTGTCAGTGATTGCATTATCAGCGACAGCGGCTTCCCACATAATCAGATTATCAATTTTCTCATTATAGGCCCCGTCAAAATCACCTAAAATATTCAATGCACTTAATGCAACTCGGGCACCTAATGAATGAGTAATAATATTAACTTTAATGCCTTCATTAAATAACTCTATCAATACCTTTGCGAGCTCTCGCCCTGCTTCGTTAGCATACATTTCCGCTCTGAAAAACACCATGGAAGGATCAACGCTACCAGACCAAGTCACTCCAATAATTCGGTGATATTTATCCCAATCAGTAAAAGGATCATCATAATTTAATTTACCAGATGCAGCTAAATTCAAATAATATTCAACATGTGGAAACCAACCTAAAGCTTTATGACCATTAACTTTTAAATCTACCTCATCGTAAATGTGCTTAACATAAATATTGTCATCCTCTTTCGCTTGCTCAAGGAGTGTATTTGTCGCCAATTGACCAATCGCCTTGTTATCATAATGCAAATAAGGTCGCTGAACCTGATCGGAGGGCGGTAAGTTTGAATATTCTGGAAGCTCGCCAAAATCTTCCGATTGTGGAAATTTTCCAATATGTCCAAGTGAAACATTGTAGCCATGAATAAACAAAGTAGCGGTGTTACCATCCTTTTTAATCTGTTCAAGTTGTTTTGTAGATAATCTCGTCTCACTATTTTGACGAAAACGCAAATTCAATAAAATCGGTGGGGGAAGATAGATTGCCTTCACTTCTTTTGCATTTACCGAAACAAACACTTTTAGTGGTTTAGCAAGTTGTAATCGCGGGTCTTTAGTTTTTTCATCATTTGCTTTGATAAGTACATAGCCGTCTGAATCATTAAAAAATGCTTGTTCATCTTTATCAGTAAGCTGTCTGCCGTCTTTTTTTATGACGGTCGTATTTTAGTGCGGTATCAGGACCTCTCATTAATTGCCAGGAAATCAGACCGCACTTTACGCTCAAATGGTGACTATCTCCATTTTTTTATCAATTTCACCGTAAGAAACCCCACCATCTTGGTCATAAACTTTGACCATAATTCCTGCAGGTAAAGGACGATCAAGTGTATCTTTATGATGAATAATGATATTAGTACGACAAGCTGCAGTGCCCATCTTGGTTGATTCAGAACGGTGGGCTTCTTCGAATTGATGATAGAATGGTTGTGTAGTGGTATTAGCCATGTAAATTTGCTCCCAATTTATTACGGATAATATTTTTATTTTTCTAGAACGCTTATCCGTTGTTTTTATAAGATATCGTTTTTGTTCTACGATATCACTTTTGCAAAAATTTGATTAATTTTTTTCTCTGGATCTAATATATCAATTACGTTGCCATAGGCTAAACTCAGTAAAAGCAAATAATCCAATATCAATAGTTTGATGTAAAGCATAAGTTTGACAAAGACGATAGCAATGTTGAACGACTTTTTTTCAATTGTCGCTCTGTCATAGTGGTCATTTAGCATTGGGGTAGTATCCAGTAATTCAGTAACCAAATCTTTTAGTAATACAGAATTTCTTTTCATCAACAATTGTATTTAATTCAAATTTATCAAACTGTTTTTTTAGCCGGTGTTATTTTTAGCCAAATCTATTGTAGGTATATAATGCACAACATCATTTCCCTTAGGCAAAAATAAAGGAGTCAATTAAGCCTTTGCCCCCAAAAAAGTTGCTAATTTTTTTGGATAATATATTAAACGGTCAAAAATATTGTTCTAATACTATTGGGTCATAAAAAAACGAAAAATAGAGCAATCTATCATCATAAGTTGGCATATAGATAAATTTTCTAAAATGATTCAGTAACTCATCAAATGTAGCGGTTGATCGGAAGAAAAACCAAATGATTTATTCCACTGTTGAAATCCATCCTCAGACTCTTTTTCCTTTCGGGCTTTCACTGCACAGTTCTTCAACAAAAGAGTGATTTTCCGGTAAGTGCAACAAATAAGGCGCAGTTCTTTTTTTCTCTTTTCTCCCTCTTCACCTTTAAATAAACAAGCGTAATGAATATCATCTAACTCAAAACGCTGTGGAAACCAAAAGCTCACTTCGGCATTAATGATGGCATAGCATTGGCCGGCGGAATTATCTTCCGGCCATAGGTAAGGCTTAATGGTGTCCGGAATAGGTTGAAATAAGAAAGGCGTACGTTCATCTTCTCGTCTTAGCGGGAATTCGGTTTTTAATTAAACAGGCTATTGTGCTTTTTTCATTTTCTCGATATTGGTTAGGATTGAAAATGATAACCGGATGCTGTTCCGATAACTCTTGCGCTGTTGTTTTTAATTGCGCAATTAATGTTTCATCGGCGTGGCGTTGAAAATAGGTATTAAGGGGTAGGGGAAGAAAAGAATACTGTAATCGAATTTGGTTCTGTTGTTGGTAAACTGTAATGTGATTTTTGGCGATTTCGGCACTGGTGGCATAAATTAAGATAATAATATCTTCTTGTTCATTATTGGAGAGTTGGTGAGCATTGACGGCATAGATTAGATTTTCATGTGGCATGGAATTCTCCTTGGTTAGAGGACAAATATTATAGGGATTTTTAGAGTTAAAAGCTAACCTATTAATTAATCACCATAATTATACTATCTATGTATTCCCCTTCTCTTATTGCTTTCATAGTCACTAGAACTTAGCCCTAACTATCTTTCAGAAATGCCAGATCATACCCCAAAAACAGTATAAATTGGGGAAAAACTTAAAATAGATTACACATAATTTCATACTATTTTTAAAAATTCTTTATTTCTATTCTCTATGTACTTTATCTCTCACTTAATAGCTTAATAAAGCTTTATCATCTTTAAACGTGCAAGCTCTCTTATTGAAATCACATAAAAAAACCGACTCTAGCAAATCATTTCTCTCATTAATGGCTTTAGTTGCACAATCAATAAAATTTACCTTCCCTCCTGACCATTTTCAAGTTCAGGGATAACATTGCTTAAATTTTAATATATTCCATTTTTTTGAGACGAAATTAGATACTCTCTTATCTTTTGATTTTCTTGTTGGATTGATACTTTATAGTTAAAATTTAACTTTTTCTGAGCCAGCATATACCCCTTACTTACACAAGACATTAAATCTTCTTCTTGCACACTTCCAGACAAGCAAGGCTTAGATAATGCATCTGAAACAAGCAAGTCTTCTGGCTCAAGAGAAAAAAACTAAACGAGAAGAAAAAAAGTAATAGAAAAAAATTAAAACCTTATATTTATTATTGTTAAACAAATCGATTCCTTTTTACTTAAACCATATCCAAAACCAATAAACATTACGCAACTTAGAAAACTCAATATTTTTTTAGGTTCTGCTGGTAAATAAGTCTATAAATGCGATAAATTTCATCAAATAAAAATAACCCCATAGGAAAAGTGCGATTCATTTTATATAAAAACAAACCGCACTTTAGAAGTTGAAAAAAACAGGTTTACTATATGCTTGGAACACTAATCTCTATCTTATTAAAAACTCACTATTTACACTTAAATAGCTAATATTATAAGATCTCATCCATTTAATTATACTCTTCTTTCCTGGAAATAATATTTTTATACCACTTATTGTTTTTTTAGAATCCTTTTTTTAACATCAAGTATCAATACCTTATCCCCTTTTAACCAAATACATATCAGTCTTATTATAGTTTTCATTATACAAATAAGATTTTTTTATTAACATATCCAAGAGAAAAACATTCTATTTCCATTATCAGAAATATCTGTAGAAATATTTTCGTCTAAAACTTACAAGATTATCGATTATAAACTCATCAACTTCTGATGGTCCACTACCCAAATAATAATATTCATACTTATCCAAAAAGTAGATTATCATCTATCAATTTATAGGTATATATATTAGAAATGCCATCAAATCCACACTCTATAGATATTTTTATCTTTTTGATATAGGGACGATACTAAATTCCCCACATTCATTATTATCTTTTTATATGTATAGTATTGTAGTAATTACTACCTAATTTTTAACTCACATTGATAGCTCATTGAATCAGATTGACTACAAGAAATTTTTAGACTCCATATCACCACTAAATTTTTGCAGTCCATTCATGCTAGATGTAGCCTCAGCATAATAAGATATTAACAAAGCAATAATAAAAAAATAATTTTAATCCTCATAACCTTCAAATTTCTTTTTGTAGACCTGTGCCATATTTTGTGTTTTTAATACCACTAGTAGAGAATTTATACACTCCTATAGGCTTAGATAAATTCAAATTAGGACATTCTTGTATATTATTATCTCTAATAATCGACTTAAACCTATTATGTCAGTAAAAAAATAACCGCACGTTACAAAGTGCGGTTAACAAGTTATTTAATTTAAATCAACTGGATCAGCTTTAATCCACATGTTGATTTCTTTTTTTCCTTTGTAATTTATAAGGTACCATTTTTTTCATTTTTTTAAAGATTTCACATCATTAATTATGACTTGATCCCTTTAATCAAATACATTTTACTTATACTATTAGGAGATGTATATAAATAGCTTCTTTTATTAATAAATCCAATCTCCTTACATGAGGATGTATTAATACTCTCATTTAAATATTCACACTTCATATATTTTTCACTCAACAGCCCCCCATCGGAAGAAATATCATAATTAATAATCAATATACTTTTTATTATCGTATGTACTGAAAAAAACATTCTTATCATAATCCTTAATATTTAGAACCAACTTATTGTTTTTTTATTAAAAAAATTTATAGTCCTCAAATCCATATTTGGATTCAATACCATCCATAAATTCTTCACTAATATCCTCTAATTTTATACCATTATGAAAATTTAAAAAAATAACCATAATACCTATCATACTCTGGAGAATAATTAACTTGATCTATCTTTAATATCTTTCCATTTAATTTGCTAAAAATATAACTCAATTCAGTTTTAGTAGATGATGCATTATATGAATTTGATATAACAATAGCATCTTTATTGTCCAATAACACGCTACCTAACTCATCATTAATTAAGATAGTTTTAACTTTATTACCATCATTATAAATATTATTATCTTTTTACATAATATTCAGAAAAAGCAAATTGAGGAATAAACAATAGCAAAAATAAATAATCTTTTTTTATAACCATCTTAAACACTCCTCTAATTTAGATGCATATCCAGCTATGCTAGCAGCCTTATCCATACCGTTAATAACCCTTCTGGCATTCAGGTAGTCAGCACTATCTTCTGAAATATAACTTGATATTTTTTTCGTTGTAAACATTCCTGTTTCCATTCCATATATCATTATTTTTAGTTGCATTCTTTTTGATCTAAAGCTAATTCTGGGTTATTAACAAGATCTTTTTTTAGGTATTCCCCTGATTTCCTATAATTTTTCTTCCATGTAGTAACAGTACCTCGCCGCTTTCACCTATTTGGTTATACTTGCCCATTAAGCCAAGCTCTTCACTCGCTTTAATCTCAATAGGTTTATCCAGCTTTACTTCAACATCAGCTTGGGTATCTACCTTATGCTTGCTTAGCAGTGGAAGGCCTTTGATTGGTCCACTTTGCATCTCTTCATAAGACTGATGAAAAATATGCCAATGCTCACCAGACTTAGGTTTATGCTCAATCGTTTTATTATCCTTTGTTTCTCTATACCAAAGTAATTCATCAAATTTATCTTGAATCTGCGTATGTCGTCTGACCCCAATCGTCACGCCATTCTTCAACTCCACACGTGGATTAAGTGACTGATTTTTTGCATCTCGGATAACTATCTTATTATCTGATGATTTAGTACTCCCTACAATCTCTTCTATTCCACTTTTGTAATCGCTTAATTTGGCTGTATGACGGTAAAGCGAATAAAACGTCAGCACATTGTCTTTCGGATAAGCTACTTCATGCTTCAGTAAAAAAAGCCCGTAGAATATACCGCACTTTCTTTTGATGATTCAGATTCATTATCGGATTTATATTCACTATCCACTTTATAAGCTATCAGTTTGCCATCAGCTATCGCACAAATCTTGTTATTCTCAAATTCACTGCTCGGAAATTTTGATGCCTGTGAATGATGTTGATGTTCGAGGTTGTAATTCGGATTTAAAAAGGTGTAACCTCGTAAGGTTTGGCGGGTTGATGATTAGTTTTTAAAAGAACAAAAAATAACCGCACAGTATAAAGTGCGGTTAATAAATCATTTAATTTAGATCGAGAGAATCAGCTTTGATCCACATATTGATTTCTTTTTCCTTTGTAGTTAATGAAATACCATCTAGTTCCATCAGAATCAAACGCAGTTTTAATAATTTTTACTCTATCTCCCTTAATTAGATACATGCTTGTCTTTTTCTATTTAAATCATATAAATAACTTTTTCCTTAAAAACAAGATAAAAGCATTCGTTAACGCTATTTGAATAAAAATAATCACATACTCTATCTCTTATACTACCTTCTGTTTCTAAGTACCTTGTACTCTCTTTAACAACATATACTGAATTCTCATCAATATGGTAATAATAGTTAAGTTCTTGCCCTCCTGAACCACTGAAGACTAATCTCATAACAAAAAGATCTTTTTCTTTTGATATATTATTCAAGGAATAAATTCCATCAGATAGAATATTTTCTTTCTTAAACAAGATATTATTTTTTTAGTTTTATTTGATACAATAAATTCTCCATCATCACTAACTGATAACTCTATATCATTATTATTTATTTTAAAATTATATCTAACATCAGATAATGCAGGAGAACACATTCCAAAAGATAAACGTAAAAAAATAATACAAGACTACTTTTTTTATTTTTACATAATTCATATTTCATAATCTCCTTTAACAAATTTCTGTATTTTATCCTATCATCGAATCCATTTGCGCCACCGTTGATAAGCCAACTAATAGTATTTCCCCAATCATTATCTGCCAACACATTAAGATCTAAAACACCAAAAGTTCCCTGTAAATTTCCATAAGACACTATGGACTTATTACAATTAGCTCCTTCCATCTTAATACGCTCATGAATACTTTTAGGAGCACTATTAGGATATCTCCATACACCTGGCTTATTGTTAGAAAGAGTAGCTCCTTTTTTCCAAAACCATCCTCCAGATTCAAATGCATATGCAATGTTTGTCGCAACAATTGATGGATTATTAACTATATTAGAATCGCCCATATCTGCGCTAAATTTTTCATAATTTTTCTTATGGGTTAAGTGTATAAGCCCCCGACCTCTATAAGGATCATATTTAGAAGTATAAGGGCTAGTATATTCTTGCATAGACTGAAAATAGTGTGTTTCATGATATGCTTGAGCAAGAAAATGAATTTTCCTTAAACAGGTATTAATTTCGTATTTATTCATTACCCTATTTAATTCCTTAACGGTTGCTTCATATGTTTTATCGCTAGGAGAAGCTCCACTAGAAATTGCTGGAATCCATAAATTAGTATGTTTAAGAACCCCTTTTCTAAGTTCTGTCACAATACTCTTAAATTCCTCAACCGTAATTGATTTGAACATCGGGTCTAATTCATTTTTCTGCTCAGTCGTTAAATCACTTTTCGGATCTATATTTTGATGAAGAGGATGTTTGAATATACAAAGCCCATTTCCAGATTGATTAAAAATATTCACACCAGGGAACAATAAACCATGTGTTAAATGGCTACTATCCACATAAATTCCGCCATCTTTATTCTTTTGTGGCAAGCTATACAGATAAGGTTGTACATTGTAATAATCCTTGCCCGTCTTATCCGTTTTCTTCTTCACTGTTTTTTTTGCCACATCAGCTAACGGAACCATGATTTCAACTTTGCTTTTCTCCAGCGCCACCGCTTCATCATTCGCTATGCTATAAAGCTGACTACCTCGTGCGACATACAAAAAGTTAGCTTTTATCCCTTTCTTTTCTCGGTCTTGTTTATAAGCCGCTTCCGCCTTCGCTTTAAATTGCTCAATGTTGTCATAGGTAAACACTTCAAGGTGCAACAGTTTCTCACCGCTTTCGCCTGTTTGGTTATATTCACCCATTAAGCCGAGCTCTTCTCCTGCTTTAACTGCAATCGCTTTGTTTAGTTTAACTTCAACATCAGCTTGCGTATCAATCTTATGCTTACTTAGAAGAGGAAGACCTTTGATTTGCTCACTTTGCATCTCTTCATAGGACTGATGAAAAATGCGCCAATGCTCACCAGACTTAGGTTTATGCTCAATCGTTTTATTACCCTGTGTTTCTCTATACCACAGTAACTCATCAAACTGTTCTTGCCCCTTCGTATTTCGTCTGACCCCAATCGTCAATCCATTCTTCAACTCCACACGTGGATTAAGAGGTTGATTTTTTGCATCTCTGATAACAATCTTATTATCTGCCGACTTGGTGATACCAACAAGCTTTTTATTCCACTATTAACTTTGCAAGTAATCAACCTATTATGTTCTATATCCATTCTAAATATTCTTTTTAAGTCATAGTAACTTTAAGGAGTATTAACAGAAAAGCACTGATAAATTTACCAGTGCTTTTAAAAATAAATTAATATAACTTCTTTTTATCAATTTAAAAAGAATTAACTCTCTTCAATATTTTCTCAGGGATCTTCCCTCCTTTCCTAAAAGCATTCATTTTCTGAATATAATCCTGATATATTTTAATAGCCTCTTTTTGAGCCATTATCCCAGTATAAATCTCCTAAATTAATATAGGCAACCATTCTATTAGGATATTTATCAATAACTTTATTTAATATATAAATAGCTACATCATACCTATTCTCTTTTTCCCAAATAAAATGCATTATTGTTATATGATGTCACTGTGTTCTTATCCAAAGGATAAAGCAGAATCTGATTATCTACGTAAAGTTTATCTATACTAATATTTTTGATTATCTTTAAGTGCTTTCTCCAAATTAGATGGAGAATCAATTGAGGCACTAACCCCATCTCAATTAAACGATTTAAAAGTACTTTTTCTCATCATAAAAAGGATAAAATTTTTCGACCATCATCTGGTTTATTACTTTCAACTGTTGGAGTCCAGAATTTATTATCCATATTAAATTCTGTTTGTATATTTTCAGGCAGTTTTTCTATTATTTCTTTTCCAGAATATTTCCTAATCTTATAAAAAAATTTATGTTAAATCCAATCCAAGGCTCACGCAAATCAGCTCCCTCAAAAACCTCAGTATGTGATAGTAAATTACTTTGGTCATTCATTTTTGCATAATGTTAAATAGTTTTTAATATTTTTTTATATGTAACATCATCAAATATTATTTCTTTAGATATTTCATTAACTTTAATTAATATAGATTTTTTTATATAGTATGTTCATAACCGTCAAAATGTTCATAACCATTAATATGATAAGATATATCTATAGAGAGATTTTTTTCTCTGGATAGCTAATATGCTTAGCTGTAGGGAAATCATCACCATAATAGCTTTTATCTAGGTTGTAAATTTCTTGGTATATATCCTTTGCAAAAGAAGAAGAGTAAAATACTACACTAAAAAGAACTAAAATTAAATTTCTCATATTACAATCCCAATAACTTTTTAATTGAATTAAAACGAGTACGTCTATCACTCATTCCATTAGCTTCACGTAAAGAAATAATTCCATGTTTATTAACTGGTAATTGAATGCCACCTTTAGTGAACCAGCCATTTACATTAGCACTCATCATTATTAATTCGGCTTCCGTAGCACCTAGATCAGCTAACCGATTACAGTCTTTATATGTAGACACTGATCCCATATTCCTCCACCAAAACATTGCTGATTCAACACCATATTCAACATTTGTACGGACTAGATTCGGATTAGCTTCAAAATCTTGTTGATCACTAGGATTCTTAGCATTATGCTCTTTCGTGTAACCTTTATATTTTTCTCTCCCAGTAATTTGAATATAGCCACCTCCCCTATATTTATGTCCATCTCCGCTAGTTTCAGAACCATTTCCATTACTATTTGCATAAACATAATTAAACAAATCAGGTTGATTACAATACTTTTGGCCTATAGGGCATAAACGCTCTTTTGTTGTACTATCCGCTTGAACAAATTTCTTAAATTTATTACCTGCCCCAGCTCGACTAAAACTAGTACCTTCCGCCGTGGCAGTAAATCCTCCAGATTCATGTGCACACTGTGCTAAAAAATGAGCAATCCTTAATAAGGTATTGATTTCATACTGCTCAGCATATTTATTTAATGCAGCTAATAACACCTTATCATTACCTTTACCTGCTGCAACCGCATTAACCATTTCAGGAGTAATTAATAATGATTCAGTCCTTAACCACCCAATCATCCCCAACGGATGCAGATAATACGCCTGCTTATCCGTGTTAAATCCATCGACCTCTAACTGTATCGATAAGTCAGCTATCCGTTTTTCTATTCTCTTCGCAATCTCCTCTTTTCCATTTGCACGGTAAACACCACAGGTTTGACTAAAATCTGCTGCCCTGGTCTTCTTCCATTCGCTGTCATGTTTGGCAACGATTCCCGTTAATCTTCTTTGTTGCACCGGGCTTAATAATAAATCCTTCAGCTTACCTGCTTCAAATGAGACCGCCGCGTTTTTATCCTTCTCTAAATCCAATTCGTCCATAATCGATTTAAACATCGGGTCTAATTCATTTTTCTGCTCTGTCGTTAAATCACTTTTCGGGTCTATGTTTTGATGAAGAGGATGTTTGAATATACAAAGCCCATTTCCAGATTGATTAAAAATATTCACCCCAGGAAACAATAAGCCATGCGTTAAATGGCTCTCATCCACATAAATTCCACCCTCTTTATTCTTTTGTGGCAAACTATACAGATAAGGTTGTACATTGTAATAATCCTTGCCCGTCTTATCCGTTTTCTTCTTCACGGTCTGCTTCGCTACATCCGCTAACGGCACCATGATTTCAACTTTGCTTTTCTCCAGTTCAACGACTTCGTCCTTTAGCACGCTGTAAAGCTGACTGCCTCTTGCCACATACAAAAAGTTATCTTTTATCCCTTTCTTTTCTTTGTCCTGCTTATAAGCTGCCTCTGCTTAGCTTTAAATTGCTCAATGTTGTCATAGGTAAACACTTCAAGGTGTAACAGTTTCTCACCGCTTTCGCCTATTTGGTTATACTCGCCCATTAAGCCAAGCTCTTCACCCGCTTTAATCTCAATAGGTTTATCCAGCTTTACTTCAATATCAGCTTGGGTATCTATCTTATGCTTGCTTAGCAGTGGAAGACCTTTGATTGGTCCACTTTGCATCTCTTCATAAGACTGATTAAAAATACGCCAATGCTCACCAGACTTAGGTTTATGCTCAATCGTTTTATTATCCTTTGTTTCTCTATACCAAAGTAATTCATCAAACTTATCTTGAGCCTGCGTATGTCGTCTGACCCCAATCGTCACGCCATTCTTCAACTCCACACGTGGATTAAGAGGTTGATTTTTAGCATCTCGAATCACTATCTTATTATCTGCCGACTTAGTGATACCTACAATCTCTTCTATTCCACTTTTGTAATCACTCAATTTCGCTGTATGACGGTAAAGCGAATAAAATGTCAGAACATTGTCTTTCGGATAGGCTACTTCATGTTTCAGTAAAAAAAGCCCGTAGAATATACCGCACTTTCTTTTGATGATTCAGATTCATTATCGGATTTATATTCACTATCCACTTTATAAGCTATCACTTTGCCATCGGCTATCGCACAAATCTTGTTATTCTCAAATTCACTGCTCGGAAATTTTGAGGCCCGTAAATGAATGCCTTGATGCCAAAGACCGCTATTATTAAATAAAAAGCGCGCACTTTCATCTCCTGCAAGATGATTAAAGTATTGTTGAGAGAGATTCGTGGTATTGCTTCTCGGTTTAAGTGGGTAAGCGACATGAGGTATTTTTCGGGGTTTCTACTTTCTCCGTCTCGGGTGCTGCTTTCTTTTTTTGCTCTGACATAATGAAAACTTCCTTTATTCTTCTTATTGTGTGAACTATGAAATAATTAAATCTTGAATATCTACCGGTTGTGAGCCATTAGGCTGGGTTTCAAACGGACTTACCCCATCAGCCGCTCCCGCATCTTCCGTAAGTGGTCCCTCAACATACACATTCCCAATCAGCGTAATCCCTTCTTGGTTTAACACGATTTCACCGGCGGGACCTTGAATATGAACTTCGTCATAACCTTCTAAATCAAACAGTTCACAAACTTGTTCAAAAAGCTCACCCGCAACCCAGCTGCCATTTTGGGCAATTTCAATAGTTAAATCCTGTCCGACTTTGATGAGGCTATCAGCATGGACATTGACTCGACGGTTATTATTCACATTCAGAATATCGTCTTTTTCTATTTTCGTGATTCGATTACGTCCAATACTGCGTATTTGGTCTCGATTGATAGTCAAGTCTTCATCTTGTCCAACCCTTTCCATTCGGTCATTGCCTATATGGATAGTTTCATTGCGGCCAACTTGCTCCGTGCGGTCATGCCCCACTTGGGTCGTTTCATCATGTTTCACAATATGATTAAGGTCTTTCTCTGCATGAATAAAGACTTCTTCACGGCCCATTTCATCTTCAAAACGCAATTCGTTAAAACCATTGCCTTTATGGGTTTTGGATTTTATCGTCATGCGGGTTTTGTGTTTGGGAAGCTCGTAAGGGGGCTCTGTGGTACTGTGATAGGTACGCCCTACCACAATCGGTTGGTCTGGGTCACCATTTAAGAATTTCACCAACACCTCATGGCCAATACGCGGAATCATCATATTACCGTATTGTGCGCCCGCCCAACCTTGCACCACCCGTACCCAACAAGAGCTATGCTCATCAAAGTTGCCTAATCTATCCCAAGGGAATTGTAGTTTTACTCTTCCCCATTCATCACAATAGATTTCTTCCCCTTCGGGGCCTGTAACATGGGCAACTTGTGTACCACGAATAATCGGGCGAGGTTTTAATGGACTGCGCCAAGGCTTGTTGTGAGGAATCAGGAAAAGTGTGTTTTCATAGCGGTTGCCTTCTTCTCCCGCTTCTTCATCTAAAGCGCCTGTTTGTTTACCGAAGTGCTCTACACGCACCACCAACCAATCTTGATTGAAGGCTGAATTGGCATGCCCTTCTAAGGTAAAACCATAACCCGGTATAACACGCATGTCATCACCTTCAGCATTCGCCGTTTCAGAAAGGGCCAGTTCTGACTCTAAACGATAAAGACTAAACGGATTGCCTTGTTCATCTTTCTTATATCGTCCCGGATAGTCATATTTTTCATAAACTGTCGCTGAATTGACCGCACTTTTAGACGTATCACTATCAGTAATCCCGGATGCCTGTGAATGATGTTGATGTTCGAGGTTGTAATTCGGATTTAAAAAGGTGTAATCTCGTAAGGTTTGGCGGGTTGTCGTCACCTTACGGCAATAGTCAAATCGCCAAAGGCAAGCAAATGAACGGTCCCCTGCGGGCTTCGCATTATAGGTTAATGTGCCAAGAATCGGAGAAGCGATACTTTGATGACCAAAACGCAACTCATGGCTGTCTGCACGATGGTCAAAATAATAATACCAGCCTTCTTCCGCTGCCAAGCGTTCAATAAAGGCTAAATCTGTTTCGCGATATTGCACACAATATTCACGCTCCCAATCTGAAGGTAAAGGCTCAAAGGAAACCTTTTCTACACGATTTTTTTGCAATAAAGTGCGGATGATTTTTTCGCTGTTTTGATGCTGGAAGATTCGGCTATCAGATTGAAATGCTGCTCGCGCGAGAGCCGGCTCCACCACCATTTGATAATGCGTACGGACAAACCCTGTTTTCCCCAAACCGAAGCTAGTCACAATCCCATTCAAATAACGAACCGGTTGTTCTCCTTGCCAAAAAGTGAAGGTTACGGATTGATCCGTACTCACAAAAGAATACTTAAGGAAATATATAATAACTTAATCGTTTATTACTACTGCTTTTCCTATATCATTGGCATATGCCTCTCTTATTGGTAAGGGATTATTTCGAATACGCCTTGCACCATTTGCAATAGTATCGGTTACACCTGAACTTGCGCGATGTTTAAAAACCAATAGGTGGCAATGAAGTTTTATCAGCAAAAAGAAGATATTGATGAATTATGGGCATATTTAGCCAAAAATACTTCTGTGGAAAAAAAGGTTCTAATATGTAGTTCAGACTGATTATTAAATGCTGTTTGACCTCCAATTAATAATTTTAATGATGAAATATTTGTAGTAGCAATTTCATAATATTCTCTTAATTCTTTTCGTCCATTTAAGTAAAAATACTCGTATCATCTGGTGAAAATGGGACATCTTGATAGTTTTGAGGAATATCATTAATAAACGGAACATTTTTCCATAATAGCCAAATTATACATTGCGACTAATGTTACTTTTTGCAAATCATCAGTCACCTCTCTTGACCCTCTACATAAAATGCGAAAGTTATTATAAGGAGAAGAGTTACCATAAACATTTTCATCAACTTTACATTGCCAATCTTTTGCCAAATTGAATGCCATCTTCTGGTTTTTCCTAATTTTTTTCTCTGCTTGGATTAAATTATTACCAAGAGCATAATCAAATAATGATTCATATTCTACATTTGCATACCCTCCTCCTATATCGGAATGTGCACCTATAAAAATAATAAGATAATCCAGCACCTTGCGTATCAGATAAAGGAAAAATTTTTTTCCGATATTCATCTAATGCAATAAAATGTACAATTTTTTCTGCGCTTCGTGGAGATAAATTAAAGTTATAAGGTTCGTAATATCTTGACGGGAAAAGTAGCTCCTGACGTTTCGTATTTAATGGTGTCAGTTTCTGTGTCTTCATTAGTAATAGGCTTATAGTTAATGTTATTGCCAGCTAAACCGAAAGAACCAACTGTATCGAATAAACCAACAAATTTAAAGGTAAAAATTAAATCTATATGTTTTCGATACATCTCATTAATAAAATCGCGCGCCATTGCTGCCCCTCGACTAAAAACCAAATACATCGATATAGCATTTATACTCTGATTTAGGAAATTGATCCCTTATTTCACTAAGTTTTTCAATTGCTTGATTAATTCGCTGCGCACCTAATGTTCCCGCACCACCTCCTGTCGCATAATCGTCTTCATTATTAATAGTACCGACCCCTTCAATATAGATAGCTTTGATATAAATCAAGCACTCCGTCGGAGTTTTACCTCGTAATATTTCATTATCAGCATACAAACGATAGAGCTTGCCAATATTACTCACACCATTACTACTACGCCCTGCTTCGTCATTGGTCAAATTATTACCTGTACCATCAAAAAACACACCAATTCGAATCACTTTACAACTCATCATTGCTCTCCTCGTTCATGTAACCATTTTCTATAGATGCGTCGTCTATCCTCTTCTGAATTGTAAGGTTTCCATTCCGTATTAAAATCTGGTATATGGCGAGTAACTGGTGGCATACCATCTCTAACTCCACGCAAACTCCAATTATTATATTGGTTTCCTCCCTCATCATAATCTTTTTGCAAGACTTCAAAGCGTAGATAATCATTTATATCAACTAATGGTCCATAGGTGCTACTACTTCTAATTTTCTGAACAATAAAAGCCAAATTTGTTTTCTTTTCAAAATCCAACCCAATAATCGCACAAATAGATGCCATCCTTCCAAGATGATAATCCTGCCGATTTGGATAATATTGTTTAGTAATTTCATCTACTTTTCCTACCCAAGCTAATTGAGTCTGTTCATCGGTATCTTGCCAAAAACCAGGGTAATAAATCTCCAACATTTTGATAATGTTATGGTGCATTCTTAAGGTATTATCCTGTTCAATGCGCGCCTCTTCTTCATCAGTTAATCGATAAGGTTGGGATAGGTCGAGCATTTTCTTCTCCTGTGATTCTGGTAAACATTGATATTGCACTTCTGCGCAACGACGATTTTTAAAAAAACTCTTCTCGAAAATTTCGTTCAGAACACGCACAAAGCGCACAGATAAACAGACTGAAAAAGTGCGGTTGATTTTATCCATACTTTTAACATAACCTTATACTCCTTTCACATGAGTATCAAAATCTAGCGTTTCTTTTTGAAACCACTGTAACTGATTGTCTCGATAGCACACAACATGATAAATATCATTAATGCAATCTTTATAATAAAATATAGTTTGATGGCCAAATAAATAAGTACAATGTATAGGTGTGAGTGTTGCTAAAAAAATTAGCAAATATTCTCAAATCAAAAAAATCGTCTTAAACAGGGTTTATTTTGTGTATCTATCACATGATAAAAAAATAGCCTAGCCGCTCAACTAATTTATCTAAAGTTAATTCTGATGAAATAAATAATCCCTGTTGATAATCCGATAAATTAAGTAATTCATTTACGGCATTTTCATCAATATCTTTATTTAATTCAATCAAATAGGGGATTACTTCAGCGACAGCCTGATAATTACCACGATACAAAGGTTCATTGGGTAATAACCACGATTCTAGATTTAACCAAATTTTAGGCATTAAAGCCGCATCAAATAAACCGTATAATTTAATTTTGTTATGATTAGGCATTGATTAATATTTATTCCCTTCACTTAATTTCATACAATCAATACAGATCTCTTGCCCTTTATTAGCAACGAACTGTAAAATTTTAACCATATCTGGGTTCCCCGCATCTTCCGTAAGTGGTCCCTCAACATACACATTCCCAATCAACGTAATCCCTTCTTGGTTTAACACGATTTCACCGCCTGGGCCTTGAATATGGACTTCGTCATAACCTTCTAAATCAAACTGTTCACAAACTTGTTCAAAAAGCTCACCCGCAACCCAGCTGCCATTTTGGGCTATTTCAATAGTTAAATCTTGTCCGACTTTGATGAGGCTATCAGCATGGACATTGACTCGACGGTTATTATTCACATTCAGAATATCGTCTTTTTCTATTTTCGTGATTCGATTACGTCCAATACTGCGTATTTGGTCTCGATTGATAGTCAGGTCTTCATCTTGTCCAACCGTTTCCATTCGGTCATTGCCTATATGGATTGTTTCATTGCGGCCTACTTGCTCCGTGCGGTCATGCCCCACTTGAGTCGTTTCATCATGTTTCACAATATGATTAAGGTCTTTCTCTGCATGAATAAAGACTTCTTCACGACCCATTTCATCTTCAAAACGCAATTCGTTAAAACCATTGCCTTTATGGGTTTTGGATTTTATCGTCATGCGCGTTTTATGTTTGGGAAGCTCGTAAGGGGGCTCGGTGGTACTGTGATAGGTACGTCCTACCACAATCGGTTGGTCAGGGTCACCATTTAAGAATTTCACCAACACTTCATGGCCAATTCGCGGAATCATCATATTACCGTATTGTGCGCCCGCCCAACCTTGCACCACGCGCACCCAACAAGAGCTGTGCTCATCAAAGTTGCCTAATCTGTCCCAAGGGAATTGTAGTTTTACTCTTCCCCACTCATCACAATAGATTTCTTCACCTTCAGGGCCTGTAACATGGGCAACTTGTGTACCACGAATAATCGGGCGAGGCTTTAATGGACTGCGCCAAGGCTTGTTATGAGGAATCAGGAAAAGTGTGTTTTCATAGCGGTTGCCTTCTTCTCCCGCTTCTTCATCTAAGCTACCTGTTTGTTTACCAAATGCTCTACTCGCACCACTAGCCAATCCTGATTGAAGGCTGAATTGGCATGCCCTTCTAAAGTAAAACCATAACCCGGTACAACACGCATATCATCGCCCGCTGCATTCGCCGTTTCAGAAACTGCCAGTTCTGATTCTAAACGATAAAGACTGAACGGATTGCCTTGTTCATCTTTCTTATATCGGCCTGAATAGTCATATTTTTTTCATAAACTGTCGCTGAATTGACCGCACTTTTAGACGTATCACTATCAGTAATCCTGGATGCCTGTGAATGATGTTGATGTTCGAGGTTGTAATTCGGATTTAAGAAAGTGTAATCTCGTAAGGTTTGGTAGGTTGATGATTAGTTTTTAAAAGAACAAAAAAATAACCGCACGTTGCAAAGTGCGGTTAATAAATTATTTAATTTTAGATCGACAGAATCAGCTTTGATCCACATATTGATTTCTTTTCTTTCCTTTGTAATTTATAAAAGTACCATTTTTTTCTCCATGCTCATCTATTTTTCTCATCTAAAATAGAAACCAAATCCCCCTTTATCAAATAAAGTTTAGTTTTATCTCTATCATAAGGGTTATTATATAGATAAGTCTTTATTCTAATTTCTTTATCTTTTGAAATAGATAATTTTTAACTAAGAATGATAGCAATAAGTACTCTTTCTCTTCTCTAAGCAATTCAATTATACGTTTATATTGAGCAAAATGTTCATCTTTATCCTGAGGAAATCTCACTAATATTTCAGCTATATCATTGGGTAAAAATGATTTCATATACTGTCTATTTGAATAAAATGAATCTACTACAGCCCTAAGAGTGGAAAAACTCCGAACCTTTAGGGTTTACCTTCATATGTCGAATAGCAAATTGCTTTTATTTCCCTTGTCATAAAAATCTATTTTGGATACATCTACAACTTTATTGACAGAACAATACTCCGTTTTTAAATCACTGCAGTAGGAACAATTATTAACATACTCAAGTCTCTCTTGGATAAATTTCTTTCTATCATGATCATATCTTATTGTAGAAACTGAATAAGACGAATTAGATGAACTATAATCATAAACATCTACTTTATTATTAGCATCTCCTATTTTTAGCTCCACAATATCATTATCCGAAGGTTTATCTATATCTAATTTTAAATATGCATTCTTTCCCTCTTTAAAGAAAAAGAGCTCCATCCTTAATAAAAATAGCTACCCCATACATAATGTGGATAGACTTAAAACAGATAAATAAAAACTAATACTCTTCATCAGAAATCTCCCCCAATATCCTTTTTGCTTCAAAAATATCTTTTGTTTAAAAGTTCATCTTTCTTATTCAATTTTATTTTTATTAATGCATTTATTAGAATAATCAAACACATTGTCCCGTAAATGACGATAAAGCTTTTAATCTAGTAGCAATAGTGTTTCCCCCACCATGCACCATCCATGTAATAGTTCCATTTCCATAAATCCCAAAGTCAGAGAAATAATTAAGCGTTTTCTTTTGTCTCAATTTATACTCTCCCCAAAACCATCCAGCAGAATCACAAGATAGAAACAAATCCCTAGCTATTAAGGCAGCATAATCACATTGGTATTCTTTTTGTCCAGAACCATCATAATATACTTCCTTATATATAGGTCTTCTATTAAATAGCTCTTTCTCTACATCTGCTTCATTTATTTCCTTATTCAGAAAATAGTTAGGAAAACGTTTTACTACACTCTTATAATAGGATATTTGAGTGTCTCTCCATGTTTGTTGAATAATTCCTCGCCCTTTATATCTTGGACCATCACCTTCTTTTGTATGTCCATGTTGTATAGCCTCTGGATGAGTTTTTATAGTAGCTTTTTGAGGATTTGGGGGATTATAATACTCACCACTAGCAAACTCTAATGTGGTAGAAAAAGCACTCTCGTGATAGCATTGAGCTAAGAATTGAATTTTTTTCTCATGCATGTATTGATTTCCCACTCTTTAAACGATTTATTTATTTCCTCGGTCAACCTCTCAAAAGTTTTATCCTCCTCAGATAATGGACAATTTTTTTTGTAAAATAAATCTTTGAAGCTATTCTTAGAGAATGCTCTCATCTCTAAAATAATATTTTTAAATTCTTCAACTGAAAAATCTCTATAGCAAAAAAACACTCACCCTTTACATGAGCAATATCCTCCGGCTTACCGTTAGCAGCACTTCTCTGCTCTACAGTACTGTTCTTTTTGTTATCCTTTTTACTATTTTCTTTTTCTAAAGACGACTCTTGCTCCTGCTTTTGTTCTATTTTTTTCTCCGGTTTCTTATCTTTTTTAGGCTGCTCTTTCTTTTTATCTATTTCTTTTTTCGGTTGTGAAGATTCAGATACTTTTTTATCACCAGCCCCAGTCTTCTTAGATAGTGAACGAGATGCATCATTTCTTGTCCGAAATCCCAAAGGATAATAAAGTTTTGCACCCTCAACTAACTTATCACTATACTTCATACGGTTATGTAGCATCAAAGCTTCTACAGTACTTACTCCCAGCTCAATCTCAAGCTTGCTCCAAGTATCTCCTTTTCTTACGAGATAATAAGCTCTCTTATACTCCTGTTCTTCATTATTTTCATTATCTAGTGCTCTTGTATTGATCGTATAAGTATCAGGCATCAAAACCTTGATTGAAGTTTTTTTCCTTCAGGCCAAATAAATTTATCTGTTGTAGAATGTTGCGTTTTAGGGTATTTCTCATTCCAAAAGACAAGCTCTAACTCTTTATGGTCACCTAAAGATGATTCAACTAATTCTCTATCAAACCAAACCTTTCCATTGCTATCTGCTCTTGATGGTAACTTCGTAATTAAATTACCATTAATATAAAGTTCAAAATAACAATAGGGCATTGATTGTCTTTCAGTATCTAAAATTTCAATGCTATATAATGCTTGCTGTACCATATATTTTCTCTACTTTACTTATATGTTTATATATCATTAACTTTCAATTTTGGCTTTACCAATAAATACCGTTAATTGTTCTTCAAATTCTCGATACACTCGTGCTGTTCGACCATCCTCATCTAATACTCCATCTGTAATAACCTCTCCTTGACTATCCAAAATAGTGTAAGGCACTTTTTTCTCATTACAACGTCCATAAACATCATAAACATCTAATCTTGTTGAATAATAAGTATTTGGTGTAATCGAATCATTTACTGTTGTTTCAAACGGACTCACCCCATCTGCCGAGCCCGCATCTTCCGTAAGTGGTCCCTCAACATACACATTCCCAATCAGCGTAATCCCTTCTTGGTTTAACACGATTTCACCGCCTGGGCCTTGAATATGGACTTCGTCATAACCTTCTAAATCAAACTGTTCACTAAAACTTGTTCAAAAAGCTCACCCGCAACCCAGCTGCCATTTTGGGCTATTTCAATAGTTAAATCTTGTCCGACTTTGATGAGGCTATCAGCATGGACGTTAACTCGACGGTTATTATTCACATTCAGAATATCGTCTTTTTCTATTTTCGTGATTCGATTACGTCCAATACTGCGTATTTGGTCTCGATTGATAGTCAGGTCTTCATCTTGTCCAACCGTTTCCATTCGGTCATTGCCTATATGGATTGTTTCATTGCGGCCAACTTGCTCCGTGCGGTCATGCCCCACTTGAGTCGTTTCATCATGTTTCACAATATGATTAAGGTCTTTCTCTGCATGAATAAAGACTTCTTCACGTCCCATTTCATCTTCAAAACGCAATTCGTTAAAACCATTGCCTTTATGGGTTTTGGATTTTATCGTCATGCGAGTTTTATGTTTGGGAAGCTCGTAAGGGGGCTCTGTGGTACTGTGATAGGTACGCCCTACCACAATCGGTTGGTCCGGGTCACCATTGAGGAATTTCACCAACACTTCATGGCAATTCGCGGAATCATCATATTACCGTATTGTGCGCCCGCCCAACCTTGCACCACGCGCACCCAACAAGAGCTATGCTCATCAAAGTTGCCTAATCTATCCCAAGGAAATTGCAGTTTTACTCTTCCCCATTCATCACAATAGATTTCTTCGCCTTCAGGGCCTGTAACATGGGCAACTTGTGTACCACGAATAATTGGGCGAGGCTTTAATGGACTGCGCCAAGGTTTGTTGTGTGGAATCAGGAAAAGTGTGTTTTCATAGCGGTTGCCTTCTTCTCCCGCTTCTTCATCTAAGCTACCTGTTTGTTTACCAAAATGCTCTACTCGCACCACCAACCAATCTTGATTGAAGGCTGAATTGGCATGCCCTTCTAAAGTAAAACCATAACCCGGTATGACACGCATATCATCGCCCACTGCATTCGCCGTTTCAGAAACTGCTAGTTCTGACTCTAAACGATAAAGACTGAACGGATTGCCTTGTTCATCTTTCTTATATCGGCCCGGATAGTCATATTTTTTTCATAAACTGTCGTAGAATTGACCGCACTTTTAGACGTATCACTATCAGTAAGCATGGATGCTTGCTAACTTTTAAAAGAACAAAAAAATAACCGCACTTTACAATATAAAGTGCGGTCAATATTTTATTATTTTTTTACGGATTTCGGTAAATTTGTTTCTAAATCCAGTCCATTATCTACCCGAAGTCCTGCCTGATTCGCCAGTTTCTGCATCAGTGCCTCACTCGGTTTTAGGCGGGGCTTCCCTTCATACCAACGCTGAAAGGCGATTTTACCGTCCCATTTCGGTAATTTTGCCGGAGGCAATGGCACAATTTCGTCTAGGTCGGGGACTTTGGGTTGAAGATAGTCGTTATCAGTCAAGTAATTCCAAATAATGTTATAACGTTTAGAGCGCTCTTTATCTTCAGGCACATTCAAAAAATACATATCACCATCTTTATATTGACCTGAAAATCCTTTATCTAGCCTATGAGCGGAAGAATCATTGCCATTTATTACACCTTGATGTAAAACTATTAGAGCTTCTGAATATTTTTATGAAATAGTAAACCAAGAGCTAATTCATTTGAAGCCTCGCCTAACCCTTGCTCTGATGCACAAGAATACAAATCTTTTGCAATGGACATCCGATATTTAAAAGGCTTCTTCACTCTCATTTTGATCTTCAATATCCTCTAACATTTCAGCCACTGTATATTGTGCTTCACGACTCCCTAAATCCGCCGCTTTTCTCAAATAAGCATATTTGCCGCCCTCTTCGGTACGTACTCCATAATCTTCATCCAAATAACCATATAGATTATAGTAGGCTGTCGCCGGCAACTGTTTTGCCAGTTCTTCGTTGAGATTAAGCACTTCCGTTTGTGGCATATCGGTGCTAATGCGCCCGGTGTTTAACAGATATTGCAACCGCACATTAGCTTTATAATCGCCATTAGCGGCAGCAATGCGATAATAACGGGCTAACCCGTTCCATACATCATCCCCCTTATCTCCCGTCCACATATTATGTAAGTCATGATAAAGGGCATAGTTATATAATTGTTGAGTTTCTTCCGAAAGTGGCGGTTGAACTTCTTTTTTACACGTAAATTCCAATGCTGCCAACTGTTCTAATTGTGCCATTTGTGTTTTCCTTTGTTGTTCTTTTTCCTTTATATCGCAGCGCTCAGGGCGCGGACCAGAAGGTCCCCCTCCCAGAAATATTGGGTTACATTCTAAATAGCGATACAGACAAAACAAGCCGATGATTGCCGCAATCACTAATATGAATAAAATTTTTAAACACTTTTTTTCATTATGTAACCCTATTAGAACAACACGCCCAAATAAAACCGCACTTTACAATCTAAAGTGCGGTCGAAATTTTGTTATTTTTTTCACTTCTCTTGGTAAACCCGTTTCTAAATCCAACCCGGTATCCACCCGAAGTCCTGCCTGATTCGCCAGTTTCTGCATCAGTGCCTCACTCGGTTTAGGCGGGGCTTCCCCTTCATACCAACGCTGGAAGGCGATTTTACCGTCCCATTTTCGGTAATTTTGCCGGAGGCAATGGCACAATTTCGTCTAGGTCGGGGACTTTGGGTTGGAGGTAATCATAGCGTGATAGGTATGAACGAATCACGCTATAACGTTTTGCTCGCTCATCATCAGGATGGACATCAAGAAAATTAAAAGAATCCCTAGTTGTTTCTCGATTAAAACCGAGAGAAAGTGCTAATGCAGATATCGTATCGCCATTTTTTACACCCTGATGATAACTCTTTACAGCTTCCGAATATTTTTTAGCTAATTCAAGGTTTGCACCTAAATTAGAGGATGCATTACCAACGCCCTGTTCAGATGCACAAGTTCGTAACTGCTTAACTAACTCTAAGCGATACTTGAAGGCATCTTGAGTTTCCTCACTATCTTCTATGTCCGCCAGCATTTCAGCCACTGTATATTGTGCTTCTCGACTTCCTAAATCCGCTGCTTTTCTCAAATAAGCATATTTGCCACCCTCTTCGGTACGTACACCGTAACCTTCATCCAAATAACCATATAGATTATAGTAGGCTGTCGCCGGCAATTGTTTTGCCAGTTCTTCGTTGAGATTATGCACTTCCGTTTGCGGCATATCAGTGCTAATCCGCCCGGTGTTTAACAGATATTGCAACCGCACATTGGCTTTATAATCGCCATTAGCCGCAGCAATGCGGTAATAACGGGCTAAGCCATTCCACACATCATCGCCTTTTTCACCGGTCCACATATTATGTAAGTCATGATAAAGGGCATAGTTATATAATTGTTGAGTTTCTTCTGAGAGTGGTGGTTGAACTTCTTTTTTACACGTAAATTGCAATGCTGCCAACTGTTCTAATTGTGCCATTTGTGTTTTCCTTTGTTGTTCTTTTTCCTTTATATCGCAGCGCTCAGGGCGCGGACCAGAAGGCCCTCCTCCCAGAAATATTGGGTTACATTCTAAATAGCGATACAGACAAAACAAGCCGATGATTGCCGCAATCACTAATATGAATAAAATTTTTTTAAACACTTTTTCATTATGTAACCCTATTAGAACAACACGCCCAAATAAAACCGCACTTTACAATCTAAAGTGCGGTCGAAATTTTTGTTATTTTTTCACTTCTCTTGGTAAACCCGTTTCTAAATCCAACCCGGTATCCACCCGAAGTCCTGCCTGATTCGCCAGTTTCTGCATCAGTGCCTCACTCGGTTTAGGCGGGGCTTCCCCTTCATACCAACGCTGAAAGGCGATTTTACCGTCCCATTTCGGTAATTTTGCCGGAGGCAATGGCACAATTTCGTCTAGGTCGGGGACTTTGGGTTGAAGATAGTCGTTATCAGTCAAGTAATTCCAAATAATGTTATAACGTTTAGAGCGCTCTTTATCTTCAGGCACATTCAAAAAATACATATCACCATCTTTATATTGACCTGAAAATCCTTTATCTAGCCTATGAGCGGAAGAATCATTGCCATTTATTACACCTTGATGTAAAACTATTAGAGCTTCTGAATATTTTTTTATGAAATAGTAAACCAAGAGCTAATTCATTTGAAGCCTCGCCTAACCCTTTGCTCTGATGCACAAGAATACAAATCTTTTGCAATGGACATCCGATATTTAAAAGGCTTCTTCACTCTCATTTTGATCTTCAATATCCTCTAACATTTCAGCCACTGTATATTGTGCTTCACGACTCCCTAAATCCGCCGCTTTTCTCAAATAAGCATATTTGCCGCCCTCTTCGGTACGTACTCCATAATCTTCATCCAAATAACCATATAGATTATAGTAGGCTGTCGCCGGCAATTGTTTTGCCAATTCTTCGTTGAGATTATACACTTCCGTTTGCGGCATATCGGTGCTAATCCGCCCGGTGTTTAACAGATATTGCAACCGCACATTAGCTTTATAATCGCCATTAGCGGCGGCAATACGGTAATAACGGGCTAATCCGTTCCATACATCATCTCCCTTATCTCCCGTCCACATATTATGTAAGTCATGGTAAAGGGCGTAGTTATATAGTTGTTGGGTTTCTTTTGAGAGTGGCGGACGTTCTTCTTTTTTACACGTAAATTCCAATGCTGCCAACTGTTCTAATTGTGCCATTTGTGTTTTCCTTTGTTGTTCTTTTTCCTTTATATCGCAGCGCTCAGGGCGCGGACCAGAAGGTCCCCCTCCCAGAAATATTGGGTTACATTCTAAATAGCGATATAAAAAGAACAACCCAATAATGCTAGCTAACAATAAAACGAGTAAAATTTTAAAACACTTTTTCATTGGTCACCCTATTAGAACAACATCTCAAATAAAACCGCACTTTACAATCTAAAGTGCGGTCAAAATTTTTGTTATTTTTTTACTTCTCTTGGTAACCCCGTTTCTAAATCCAACCCAGTATCCACTCGAAGTCCTGCCTGATTCGCCAGTTTCTGCATCAGTGCCTCACTCGGTTTAGGCGGTGCTTCCCCTTCATACCAACGCTGGAAGGCGATTTTACCATCCCATTTCGGTAATTTTGCCGGGGGTAAGGGCACAATTTCGTCTAGGTCGGGGACTTTGGGTTGAAGATAATCATACTTAGCCAAATAATTCCAAATAATGTCATAACGTCTAGATCGCTCTTCATCTAGAGCTAAATCAAGAAAATCAAAACTATCCTTACTTGTTTTTTGACTAAATGCTCGTTTAAGAACTGACGCAGATATAGAGTCCCCGTTTTTTACGCCTTGATGGTAACTCTTTACCGCTTCTGCATATTTCTTACTTAATTTAAAGCTTGATCCTAAATTAGATGATGCATCTCCTAATCCTTGTTCCGATGCACAAGTCCGCAACTGCTTAACAAGCTTTAAACGATATTTAAAAGCTTCTTCAGTCTCCTCACTATCTTCTATATCCGCCAACATTTCAGCCACGGTATATTGTGCTTCACGACTCCCTAAATCCGCCGCTTTTCTCAAATAAGCATACTTGCCGCCCTCTTCGGTACGTACACCGTAACCTTCATCCAAATAACCATATAGATTATAGTAGGCTGTCGCCGGCAACTGTTTTGCCAGTTCTTCGTTGAGATTATGCACTTCCGTTTGTGGCATATCGGTACTAATCCGCCCAGTGTTTAACAGATATTGCAACCGCACATTGGCTTTATAATCCCCATTAGCGGCGGCAATGCGGTAATAACGGGCTAAGCCGTTCCATACTTCATCCCCCTTATTTCCCGTCCACATATTATGCAAATCGTGATAAAGGGCGTAGTTATATAATTGTTGAGTTTCTTCCGAAAGTGGCGGAAGTTCTTCTTTTTTACACGTAAATTCCAATGCCGCCAGTTGTTGTAATTGTTCCATTTGAGTTTTCCTTTGTTGTTCCTGTTCTTTTGCATAGCAACGTGCCGGTGGCGAATCTGAAGGGCCACCACCGCCCATATGTATCGGGTTACATTCAAAATAGCGATACAGACAACACAAGCCGATAATTGCCGCAATCACTAATACGAATAAAATTTTCAGGCATTTTTTCATTAATCTAACTTACTCACTTTCGGATTAGGTCTAAAAAATTGACGTAAAGGATAAAGCGGTTTTACATTTCCTGATACCTTTGCCTCTCGATTATCTTTTATTAATTCTCCCCATACATAAAATGCATTCATTGCCACATTATAATCATGCATCCCATCCGGATTGGCTGCAGCATTTTTCTTGGTATGCAAACTCCATAACCGTTTGCGTAAATCATGTGCGACCTCGCCTGTTTGTAAAATAATGCCCAATTCGGTATCCTTTTCCATACTGCGCGTATTCAGATTTGCCGAGCTGATAATGGTAAAGGTGTCATCCATAATCGTCACTTTCGAATGCACATACACTTCCTGCCAAGCATTATCAGCCACCAAGGTACAAATATGCGCTTTGATACCCGGTGTATCTTTTAATTCATAACCTAATTTTTGGGTAAACTGACGATCTTCTTCCGGCTCAGGAACATCTTCCTTCTTTTCTACTTTTCGTTCAGCTTCTTCTACTGCCTTTTTATGCGCTGCAATTTGCTCGTTCAGTTTTTTAAGTCGTGCTTCGGTGGTCTTGTCTAGCGGAGCAGGGATTCCAAGCGTACCACGAATATTCGTTAAAGATATTCTCTTTTTTTCTGCCTCCAATTCTTCCAATCTCACATTTCTCGCCACGTTTGGCATCACATCCTGCCGGCCTAATAATTTAAGCATACTATTCGTATTAAATGTACCATCACCAATACCGCCATCTGATGAATTAGTGACAACAAACCAATGAATTGGTCCTGGCCGACCTTGTCGCATTGTTTTCCAGTGAGCTAAAAACTCTTCAACCAAAGTTGGCCAACGAAAATACTGGTTTTTCAGTATAAAGATAACTGGTGGTCTGCTTAATGTTTTTTAAATAGACCTTCATAATATCTTTTACCCGCGGACTATCAAAAGTCCGAACAATCTGAGCATTCAGTACCGTACCATTATTTCCTAAATTTGGATTTGGCTGAAAGTTCGTACGTTGTATTCCGCTTCGATTTTTCGTGAGGTTTTCACTTTTATCATAGTTTCCTCGATTATCAAAAAAACCATTACGATCCCAGGACTGACAAAAATTATAATTTAAATCCCACAATACCTGCCCTGTTACAATGCTAGAAACATCTTGTAGTGGCGTATTAACATTTTTTTCCTACATTACCAGCTTTAAGGTTACCATAAATATGAGTACTGCTATCCCAGTAGTTATCTATCATATTATGTTCCATCACAAAAGCCTACTGCTTTCTGAGCGTTTTCATAATCAATTAATACCATTTTTTGGTGATGGCTAGAGGTCAGTTGAAGAAGCAATTCTGCTTTCCAAGGCAGATTCTTATCCGCATAAACTTCTCCCTTTTTAAGAAATTTACCAAAACCATTAAAAAATGTAATACGGCGATTTTTATACTGAATCTTTTTTTAACCGTTCCTTATCGCTAGATATTTTCCATAAATAAGGAAATCTTGCTTTATCTCTCTCTTCTAATCCAGCTGCGATTTTATCAAGTTCCTCACTACTTCCATCTGACGAATTACGAATATTATCAAATCTTGTATGAAACTCGCCCTCTATTGCTTCATACCAAAGATGGTCATATTCCATCTGCTCCTTAGAAATTTCCTTTACCGGGCGTCCATAACCAATCACATTTTTATTTCCCAAATTCGCAGAGTCACTACTGAGAGGATTACGTGTTTGAGCATCCAACCACATACTCCAAACAAGCACTCTTACCTTTACGCCTTCTAAAGCTTTTTTAATAAGAAGATCACCAATACGTAAAGACTTACCATCACGTTTAAAATACATAGAAGGCTGAAGCCCCCAAATCGCAATATCAATAGAATGTTGAGCATTGGCAATTTTGTCATATAAGGCACCAAATGCCTCTTCACCGTTCACCAATGCCTTAAATGTTGCAGGAACAGGCTGGCTGTGAGCATCGGATTCACTTGCATTTCTTACTTTCTTATCTGGATCTGTCAAAAACCAACTCAATCCAACTTTTGCCTTTGGCATATATTTTGAAGCTGGAATTTGAATAGGCTTTTTTATTGCATCAGTCATTCTATAACCCTTTCTTAAAATAGTTTTCCAATTAATTTTGCGTAGTTCTTGGCTTCTTCAAGCGCTTCTTTTATATTTTTTTCTGGATCTAAATAGAAGCCATGACTCATTATCTCATCCTTATCTGAATCATTTACAAACTCCTCAATCATCGGAATTTCATAATGAATCCCATTAATAAATTTGACCTCATATTTTTCTACATTTTCTTCATGTGTAATTTCAATCTCTCCCTTATCATCCGTCATACCTTTTCCGATTTCTTTCCCATCTGCATATAACGTATAAGGCATACCGATTAATGGCTGATCCGAGTGCGGAGATAAGAAAAATTGTATCTGCATTAAAGGTGAATTTGGTGTATGGTTTTCTGTTTCGAAACGTGTCACCCCATCTGCCGCCCCCGCATCTTCCGTAAGTGGTCCCTCAACATACACATTCCCAATCAGCGTAATCCCTTCTTGGTTTAACACGATTTCACCGGCGGGACCTTGAATATGAACTTCGTCATAACCTTCTAAATCAAACAGTTCACAAACTTGTTCAAAAAGCTCACCCGCAACCCAGCTGCCATTTTGGGCAATTTCAATAGTTAAATCCTGTCCGACTTTGATGAGGCTATCAGCATGGACATTGACTCGACGGTTATTATTCACATTCAGAATATCGTCTTTTTCTATTTTTCGTGATTCGATTACGTCCAATACTGCGTATTTGGTCTCGATTGATAGTCAAGTCTTCATCTTGTCCAACCCTTTCCATTCGGTCATTGCCTATATGGATAGTTTCATTGCGCTAACTTGCTCCGTGCGGTCATGCCCCACTTGAGTCGTTTCATCATGTTTCACAATATGATTAAGGTCTTTCTCTGCATGAATAAAGACTTCTTCACGTCCCATTTCATCTTCAAAACGCAATTCGTTAAAACCATTGCCTTTATGGGTTTTGGATTTTATCGTCATGCGGGTTTTTGTGTTTGGGAAGCTCGTAAGGGGGCTCTGTGGTACTGTGATAGGTACGCCCTACCACAATCGGTTGGTCTGGGTCACCATTTAAGAATTTCACCAACACCTCATGCGCCAATACGCGGAATCATCATATTACCGTATTGTGCCCGCCCAACCTTGCACCACCCTGTACCCAACAAGAGCTATGCTCATCAAAGTTGCCTAATCTATCCCAAAGGGAATTGTAGTTTTACTCTTCCCCATTCATCACAATAGATTTCTTCCCCTTCGGGGCCTGTAACATGGGCAACTTGTGTACCACGAATAATCGGGCGAGGTTTTAATGGACTGCGCCAAGGCTTGTTGTGAGGAATCAGGAAAAGTGTGTTTTCATAGCGGTTGCCTTCTTCTCCCGCTTCTTCATCTAAAGCGCCTGTTTGTTTACCGAAGTGCTCTACACGCACCACCAACCAATCTTGATTGAAGGCTGAATTGGCATGCCCTTCTAAGGTAAAACCATAACCCGGTATAACACGCATGTCATCACCTTCAGCATTCGCCGTTTCAGAAAGGGCCAGTTCTGATTCTAAACGATAAAGACTGAACGGATTGCCTTGTTCATCTTTCTTATATCGGCCCGGATAGTCATATTTTTCATAAACTGTTTCAGAATTGACCGCACTTTTTGAAGCGCTATTATCAGTCAGCGCGGATGCCTGTGAATGATGTTGATGTTCGAGGTTGTAATTCGGATTTAAAAAGGTGTAATCTCGTAAGGTTTGGCTAGTTGTCGTCACCTTACGGCAATAGTCAAATCGCCAAAGGCAAGCAAATGAACGATCCCCTGCGGGCTTTGCATTATAGGTTAATGTGCCAAGAATCGGAGAAGCGATACTTTGATGACCAAAACGCAACTCATGGCTGTCTGCTCGATGGTCAAAATAATAATACCAGCCTTCTTCCGCCGCCAAGCGTTCAATAAAGGCCAAATCGGTTTCGCGATATTGCACACAATATTCACGCTCCCAATCTGAAGGTAAAGGCTCAAAGGAAACCTTTTCTACGCGATTTTTTTGCAATAAAGTGCGGATGATTTTTCGCTGTTTTGATGCTGGAAGATTCGGCTATCAGATTGAAATGCTGCTCGCGCGAGAGCCGGCTCCACCACCATTTGATAATGCGTACGGACAAACCCTGTTTTCCCCAAACCGAAACTGGTCACAATCCCATTCAAATAACGAACCGGTTGTTCTCCTTGCCAAAAAAAGTAAAGGTCACGGATTGATCCATTAATGCTGAAAATGAAATATTCGGATCAAAACTTGATAACATAAGCTCTAACCGAAATGGTTCTGAAAGCCCTTCAGTCAGCTTAAAACTAATCACATCAAAAGTATGTTTTTCACCGGCATCAAGGGTGTAACGGTAGTCGGATTGAACAGCCATGATTGTCCTTTGTTTAACGCGTAAAAATATCGCTTAGTATAATGTAATTTCATCTATTTCTAAATAGTAAAAAAATAGTTGTAGTAAATTTCTATAAAAAAATAAAAATACCTAAGTTTATTTATCTATCAAATGCTTTATTAAACATAAGGATCTCAAATAATGATCAAAAATTAACTTAGCCGCGACATTAGGTGCATTAAATGACGTTTCTAAATTAATGTTAGAAGAATCTGCCGCTTATGCAATTAGTTGTGGTGAATCGGAAGTGCTTCCAGCCCATTTATTACTCAAATCATTGGAAAATCCATTCTCAGACGTTCGCTTTATTTTTAAATAAACTTAACATTTCTCACGAAGAATTGACCGCACTTTTACTCAGCAAAACGCAAACATCTCACACCAATATTGACTCTGTACCAAGCTTCTCGCCATTATTGATTGAAATGTTGCAAGAAGCATGGTTACTCGGATCACTTGAATTTGAACAAACACAAATTCGCAGTGCAAGCATTTTCTTAGCATTGGTATTGAATGCATCGCGCTATTTGCCAACTGCTGTTGCGAGCTACTTAAATCAAATTAACAAAGAAACATTACGCCAATCTTTACTGGTATTCGCTAAAGGCTCTGCTGAATCACAAACCACACAAGAAAATACTGCTACACCTTCAGCCGTACATACAGACCAATCTGATTTAGCACGTTTTGCTGAAAATTTAACCGCCAAAGCCTCTGCAGGTAATATTGATCCCGTTCTCGCTCGTGACAAAGAAATTGATCTCATGATCGATATTCTTTCACGCAGAAGAAAAAACAATCCGATTGTAGTGGGTGATGCGGGTGTCGGTAAAAGTGCATTAATTGAAGGATTAGCATTACGCATCGTCAATAAACAAGTTCCTCCACATTTACAAAATGTTGAACTTTGGAGCCTAGATCTTGCCGCTTTACAATCTGGCGCATCAATCAAAGGGGAATTTGAAAAACGCTTAAAATCGGTGATTGATTTTGTAAAAAATAGCACAACGCCAATTGTTCTTTTTATTGATGAAGCCCATACACTTATTGGTGCGGGTGGCAGCGAAGGTGGCAACGATGCAGCCAACCTTTTAAAACCGGCTCTTGCTCGAGGAGAACTTCGCACAATTGCAGCGACGACTTGGTCTGAATATAAAAAATATGTAGAACGCGACCCTGCGCTATCCCGTCGCTTCCAATTAGTGAAAGTGGACGAACCATCTATTGAAGAAAGTATTGTTATTCTACGTGGTTTAAAACCACTCTACGAAAAAGCGCATGGTGTTTATATCACAGGTGAAGCGCTTGAAACAGTAACAAAATTATCTGCGCGTTATATTGCGGCGAAAAAGCTTCCGGATAAAGCCATCGATATTTTAGACACGGCTTGCGCTCGCGTTTCTACGGCAAAAGACACGCCACCAAAACGCTTAAGCTACTTAGATAATAAGATCCATGAAATCAATGTTGCCATTGCTGAATTTGATCGTGATTATCAGCTAGGTGAAACAGTTGATAATACAGTGAAAACAAAACTAGAAAATCAACTCACTGAATTAGCCGAAGAAAAAAATGTGCTTTCTTCTCGATTTGAATCTCAAAAAGCATTAGTGGAAGAAATTTTATCCTTACGGACCAAGCTCTCCGATTCTGAAACAGAATATACCGAAGAAGAACGTCAAGAATTGATCGCACAATTACAAGCGAAAAAAGCAGAATATGAAGCAATCAAACCTGAAGAATGTTTAATTCATGCTGAAGTGGGAAGCAAACAAATTACTGCGGTAATTGCTGATTTGACAGGTATTCCTGTAAATAGCATGACAGGTGATGAACTTACAAAACTCACTGAGCTTCCTGATATTCTTAACGACAACATTAAAGGTCAATCTCAAGCCATTGAGCAAATTCACAAAAACTTGCTTACTGCTATGGCGGATTTACGCCGTGCCGGCACACCATTGGGCGCATTATTACTTGTTGGACCAAGTGGTGTGGGTAAAACTGAAACAGCAATTCAAATTGCCGAACATATCTTTTGGTGGCAAACAATTCCTGACTACCATTAATATGTCTGAATACCAAGAAAAACATACTGTTTCACGTTTAATTGGTTCGCCTCCAGGTTATGTGGGCTATGGTGAAGGTGGTTTACTAACTGAAGCTATTCGCCAAAAACCTTATTCTATCGTGCTATTAGATGAAGTAGAAAAAGCCCATCCAGATGTGCTTAACTTGTTCTATCAAGCTTTTGATAAAGGCGAACTTGCAGATGGGGAAGGGCGTTTAATTGACTGTAAAAATATTCTCTTTATGCTCACCTCAAACTGTGGTTTTGATGCTGCAAATGATCAGTTTGCCGTGAAAAGTGATGAAGAGTTGCGTCGTTCGCTTCTTACATTCTTCAAACCGGCGTTACTGGCTCGCATGCAAATTGTGCAATATCACTATTTAACCACCGATGTAATGCAGCGCATTGTGAAAGCCAAATTGGCGAAATTAGAGAAATTAATCGCTGAGCGTTATAAAGCGACCGTTACTATCGCAGAAAACATTCTTAAACACATTGAACAACAATGTGAAGCTGATACAAATGGTGCACGTTTGGTCGATGCGATTCTTGAAGGGCAACTTTTACCACCACTTTCCTTAGCTTTGCTTCAACGCATCGCTCGTGGTGAGAAAATGTCAAATATCACAATCAATTTTGAAGAGGGTGAATACCAAGTTGATATTGCGTAATTCATGATGAAAAACATCTAAGAACTTGACCGCACTTTGACTTTCATTCACAAAGTGCGGTCATCTTTTAGGTTAATTTTTGAGATTTATTTATGGAAAAATCCCTTTGGCTTGCTACTGCTTATATACAAAAAGCCGAACAATTAGACCAATTTGTTGCATTAGCCACTTTTGCTACAACTGCTGAGGAATTTGAACAACGTGCACGGGTTCACTTTGCACAAAAAGCCCACTTTCGCTTTCAACTTGCACCTATTCCCGCTCACGTATTCTTTCAACGTCATGGACGAACCTATTTACTACATCAGGCATCAACACTCAGAGAAGATGAAATACGCGTAATTCCTTTAAGTGATGAAATGCCACAGCCTGCTATTGAAGAAAATATTGAATATCTACACTGCCACAAGATCGATAATGTCGAGCCACTCGATGCGCAATTTGACCGAATGCCGGCTCTTTTTGCACCCGAGGACATCGCACTGTTATTATGGCCTGACTTTCCTATTCCACCTAATCAATTAGATTTTGAAAAGAGAAATGAATCGGCGCACACTCGCAATTCAGCGCCTCAAATCGATAAAAATATGCAGCAACGCCATCTTGAACACTACACGAATAATAGCGATACATCACCTACACTCAAAGTCTATTTCGTTTTAGATGCCAAAAAAATACCTTTTTTGAATACGCTCTCCTTAAAAGGCAAAATGAAAAGCTTATTTCAAGGGAAATTTGGTGAAGATACTGAAAAAGTTGCACCCTATTTAATTGAAGTAATTCGTGATGAAAACCATATTCATACCGGTGAAATGATGGGATTATTCAGCTTAAAATCAGCACAACATCATTTTAACTGGGAAGATAACCTCGGTATTTTTATCCATTCCTACGCTGATTTTGAAACGGTCTATCAACATCTACGTAAATTTCCTATGCTACAGGATGAACGTGGAAAATGGTTTTTTTCTTCCGTTTTTACGATCCCAAAGTCTTACATGACTATCTAGCACATTGCCAAACGCCCAGCCAAACTAAATAAGTTTTTTGGTTATGATAACAACATTATTTATGCCTTTGGCTTAGGGCTAGGAAGCCGTTTCTATTACTACACCTTAAAAACCTTGCCCGAAGAAACGCTTCCATCTCCAATCGTGATGACTGATTGGGAAATAGACGGATTTAAAACGCATAAGTGGTTAGAAACCAAGGAATATTTAATGGAATATACTCTACAGGAATATCCGCAACTTTACTCGGAGGAAAAATAAACATGAATTATGCCAAAACTTGGAAGAAGGCTATAAAAAAAGGTTACACTTACGAAATTTCAATATTGCAGTATGCTTTAGCCAAACAAAGTGCGGTCAAAAATGGAATAGATTTTATTGCATTAGAAGAACAAGTTACAAAAAACAATACCGCACCACTAGAACGAGCTATCAAATTGTGTTCATTGTTAAATATAGAATAAAAATTAGAGTACTCAACCATGTCTGAAAACAAACAGCTCAAGAAACCGGCAGCAACAGAGGCTGACGGAGTCATTGCCCCATGCCAAGAAGGCATTCGGGTTTATCCAACAAGATTCGCCCTGACCGATAAGGCGTTTGAAAACATAAAAAGTAAAGGGGAAATGCCACCACTTCCGAAGAATGCATCTGGCGATGAGAATTATGATGTGCGCCGTTTACGTGATGGTTATGTGTATATTTTAGCGGTGAATGCCGAAGTTAAAGGATGTTTTGAAATTAGCGCAGAAGCGGCCAATGGTCAGGCTTGGTATATTTACCGCTATCGTTCAAAAGATGTGGATTTTAACCAAGGAAACCAAGCGTTCGGAATAAACTACTCCTTTAGTCTATTTAATGATTACGAAGCCGGTTATACAAACAAAGTCATTTTACCAACGCCTTATATTGAGCTTAATAAAGCCATTGAAAGTGCATATATGATGTTTACCGATGTAAACCTACCCATGAATTTGCTAAGAAAAATCGAAACCGATCCCTTAGTGAGAAATCATTGGATGCGCAATGTTCAGCTAAAAAAATCCGCAAGGCAACTCAATTAATATGGCCACCTTGCAGCAAACGGTTAAAGACTTTTCGCCACAAACCAAAATGATGACTGACCAAGCGTTAACCTCAAATGCCTATCGCTTTACCCCGATAGGTAAACCAACGGGCTGGGAAGAGATAAAAGATCAACTCATGCATAGCCAAAAAGGTGTGATTGTAGCTTTAGAAGACCCTGTAGGAACAACAAGAGATTTGTCAGGATATCATTTATATCTAACGGCAGAGCGAGATAACGTATTGGCGAAATATGAATATGCAATCTCGACCGCAAGAATTCTTGATGCTCACGCACTACATAAATATAAAGAAGAGGTCAAATCTGCTCGGGATAGCCTTGAAATGGCGAATGCAGAATTGCGCGACCAGGGTTTACGGACCATTGAACCGGCCCCCATCAAATTCTCCCAACTATATCAAAAGGTCTTTTCTGATTATATTAACTCGGAGCATTTAAAAGCTAATGGCGATGCCGATGTACTGAATGTGTTAAAAGCGGAATTACAATTGAAGATGATCTGCCGGGAGTAAATGCCATTAATAAAATGGCCTATATCCCAACTCGTTTTGGTACATTCTTTAAGAATGTTGCAAATGCTCATAGCGCTTTTATTGCAACGCACAGCAATAAACTCAGTGCGCTATATGATTTGTATGACAGTAATCCAGAAGACATTGAGGCGGCAAGTGCATGGTGCTGTTATATGCATGGTTTTCTGCATGGATTGGATATTTCACCTTACGGACGTAACGCCTTAATTGCTGCCTTACCGATTGAAGATGCGGACGCATATAAAGCTCCACCTTATGCACAGCAAGCTACGCCGGCGGTGGAGTCTCTGAAAAAATTCTTTGCTGACTTCACTAAAGCCTTAGGCGCGCTTGAAAAAGTCGCGAAGACAGGCTATCTCAACATGGCAACCTATGATTTAGTCATTGAACTGGTGATTGATAAAATCTATGTGCGTTATGCGAGTAGTAGCCATAAGGGGTATGTTGGAAAACTATTTAGTGTGCCACAAACCATTCAGTCAACATATCAAGCCAAATTAAGCACCAAAGAGATTGAGAAAATCCTACCGACACATCGAAGCCAAGCCGCGGTACCTAAGCATGTAAAAAGGCTACAAGAGAACATTCGCTCGCTGAAAGTAGAGTATGCACCAAGACAATATGGTTTATTTCAAATCACGGAAGGATTGGCAGGATTAAATAAAGCCTTGAGTGCTTCCGTTGTGTTGGGCTTTTTTGTACAAAACAAAGCGGAAACAGAATTAGGAAAACTGGGTAATGACCCGTTTTTAGCCTCTATGCAAGTGATTGCCGGCATGTATGCACCGAAAGGCGGTTTAGAACAACACACTTCCCAAGCATTAACAGAGCTTGAACAGTTAACCTCACGCAAGAATCTGCAACAAAGCAAATGGATAAGTTATTTTGAACAAAAAGGTGCCGGTTCGGCATTGACCCGTATTCGAAATGCGATTATCAATGTCAATACAGGATTGGCCGGAATCGGTGCGATGTTTGAATTTTTCAACTGGGTGGAGGCCGATTATAAAAGCGATGAAGTGGGCAAAACTGCAGCCTTATTAAGCATGGGGGGCGGATTAGCCATTGAAGGTGCAATCGGCTCATTAGGTATGTTGGCAGGTTCGTCCTTGTCTGCCGGCACACTGACATTACTCACTGGCCTATCCTATGCCACCTTAGGCATTGGGATTGTGCTGATTACCATTGCAATTATTTATAATTATTTTGCCCCGGAAGATATTGAATTGTGGGCTGAGAATGGTTTTTGGGGTAAGAGTCCTAAATATTGGGGGGAACCAAATCAAGAAAAGGCGTATGAGTGGACTAAACAACGAACTTCAGTATTTAAGAAAGAGCAATTTGATGTAAGTGCATTTAAGTACTCCCAAAATAAACTTGAACTAACCAATGAAGTTCGTTATTACCGTATTGAAATGCAGCGCTACTTAAAATCTGTAGCTGAGGTAGTTGTCACCTTGGATTCGACTAATCCGCGAAATACTGGTTAATTACCCCGGCATTTACACCGAGCAAGACGCCAAAGAGGTTCGTATTGACAGAATGGAAGGTTATGCCAAAAATGTGAAAAAGGTCTATCCGAGTTATGAAGATTGGCGATTAAGCATTGAGAAAGAAAAACTTCATACAACAACGGAATTTGAGCAGGAAGGTCTAGCCGGTATAACCATTCATGATGAACGTTTGCCTTATATGAATATCACTACCTATTCGGAAGATGTTGATGAGGGCACTATTCCTTACGAGGACTTACTCGCCCTTAGCGTGCAAGTCAGCGTACCGAATTATCAAGGCAATAAATACCGTAAAAAATCGAAACTCACCAAATTAGTATTGAAAAAGCATTAGGAGAAAACATGGCAGAACAACAGGAAAACAAAGACTGGCTAGATAAACTCGGGGAGTTTTTCAGTAAGATTTTTATTAACCCAAACAAAGATATTGCCTACTCCATTCGTAAACGAGGCGATGATGAGATCGAGATCAGGGATTCGATTTTTGATGGGTATGTTCGTGGGCTTATTCGCTTTATTTTAATTGGTATGACACTTATTAGTGTCTTTCATGGTTCATCAGGCATTCCATTTTATAGCCAATATCTCGAGGCAAAAAGTGATTATGAATGGGCTTTTAATCCAGATAAACCAGCTAGGGAGCAGTATCTATGGTACAAAGAAATGGCGGATCGCCATTATAAAAGAGCTCAAGAGGAAAATGATCCTTTTATCAGTCCTCCTTCATCATATGAAGAATATAAAAAACATATACTTCCTAAATCACCGCTAAAAGACTTTATCCTTGATATCATTTTAATACCCTTTGTACTCTTTGCTTTTTTCCTCCCCCGCCCCCGTGGTTTTCGTGTCAACCGCAAAAAACGAGTGATTTATTGGCAAACTATCTTTGGTAGCCATGCCATCGCTTTCGTACCGGAACAAGGCGATCCACTAGGCGGAATTAATTACAGCCGTTTCGGTTTGTATGCGTTTGGTGGACATGAGCGTTTTTCATTGCAACTGTGGATTGACGACTACCTTTCCAAACGTCGTGTTACCGCACTTTTTGGGATATATCCAAGTCCAAGCTCAGAACATAATGCCCAAATCTTGCGAGCCATTCGCGCCTATCTCACGGAAGATAATCCTGAATTTTTAAACTATGTAGGCAGAGATTTTAAAAACTTCGGCTTAAAATTTAACATAGCGCTATGTAATGCTTTTGCACTACGCGTGCCATTTAGTCGTAAAAAAGCTGACCGTGCCATTGAACTGGCGCTTACTGAATGGAATAAGAAAAACCCCAAATCAAAAAAACAAGGCTGGTTCAACGAACGCCGCGCAACACAAAAACTCATAAATGAACGCCATCTGCGGGAAGAATTAGATAACGAAGTAAAATAACCAATTTAAAGCCCAAAGTGCGGTAAAATTTTTCAACGTTTTAAAACGCTTAGAAAATCAACCGCACTTTTATTTGAGATGAATAAAGAAAACATGGCAGAACAACCGGAAAACAAAGACTGGCTAGATAAACTCGGGGAGTTTTTCAGTAAGATTTTTATTAATCCAAACAAAGACATTGCCTACTCTATTCGTAAACGGGGTGAGGATGAAATTGAAATTCGAGATTCCATTTTTGATGGTTATGCTCGTGGATTTATTCGTTTTGTTTTAATTGGCATGACACTCATTAACGTATTTCATGGTTCATCCGGCATTCCATTTTATAGCCAATATCTCGAGGCAAAAAGTGATTATGAATGGGCTTTTAATCCAGATAAACCAGCTAGGGAACAATATTTAAGATATAAAGAAACAGCGCAATTTCAATATGAAATGGATCAAAAAGAAGGATATTCATTTGTTTCACCACCAAAAATCTTATGATGAATATAAAAAGATATTCTCATTGGCTCTCCACTAAAAAGACTTTGTTTTAGACATCATTATGATCCCCTTTGTGCTATTTGCTTTTTTCCTCCCTCGTCCACGTGGTTTTCGTGTCAATCGCAAAAAACGGGTGATTTATTGGCAAACCATCTTTGGCAGTCATGCCATCGCCTTTGTGCCGGAACAAGGCGACCCACTAGCAGGAATTAATTATAGCCGTTTCGGGCTATATGCGTTTGGTAGCCATGAGCGTTTTTCATTGCAACTTTGGATTGACGATTACCTTTCCAAACGCCGCGTCACTGCGCTGTTCGGCGTATATCCAAGCCCAAGTTCTGAACATAACGCCCAAATCCTACGTGCTATTCGTGCTTATCTTACGGAAGATAATCCTGAATTTTTAAAGTATGTAGGCAGAGATTTTAAAAAAACTTCGGCTTAAAATTTAACATTGCGCTATGTAACGCTTTTTGCACTGCGAGTGCCGTTTAGTCGCAAAAAAGCCGACCGCGCTATTGAACTGGCACTTGCCGAATGGAATAAGAAAAACCCCAAACCAAAAAAACAAGGCTGGTTCAATGAACGCCGTGCAACACAGAAAATTATCAATGAACGCCATCTGCGAGAAGAATTAGATAACGAAGTAAAATAAACTAATTTAAAACAAAGTGCGGTGGAAATTTTTAGATATTTATTAAATAGTTAAAAAGTAACCACACTTTTTTTTGAACTTCTGGCTGGTTATTGCTATGATTCCGCAAAAGTATTTTCATCAGTTAACAAAAAAATTATGTCCACCTCTCTTTGGATTTCTACTGCGTATCTACAACAGCCGCCTAGTTCTGACCAATTCGTCGCGCTACTGGCTTTTTGCCGATAGCCGAGAAACATTTGAACAACTTGTCAAAACAACCTTTAACACGCAAAAGGCACATTATTATTACCAACTGGCGCCATTAAAGGCTGAAGTCTTTTTTCAACGGCATGGACAAATATGGCTGGCATATCAGGCTAATGGGTTAAAAGAAGGTGAAGTACGAGTCGTCGAATTGGTTGGTGAGAAACCCAAGGAACAGTTTGCTACTGAGACTAATTACTTGCTTTGTCATCAAATCAACAATGTGAAATTGCTGGATAGGCAGTTTGGTCGTCACCCGAAAGTCTTTGCACCTGATGAGATTTTTCAAACTGCTCTTCCCTAACACGCCGATTCCGCCCGATATAACTCAACCGGGTTGGTCAGAAAATTGGCAGGAACCGACTTTTCTCATGCCGGTTTTAGATAAAAAAACGTTGGAAAAAGACACCGCACTTTTTGGCGAGCCGCTGCCCGAATTAAAATGTTATTTCATCTTAGATGCCAATAAGCATAAATATTTAGAACCTGAGAATTTTCATTGCCGTATTGAAAGCCTGTTTCAAGGGGAATTCGCTGAAATCACCAAAGACATTGCGCCTTATTTGGTAGAAGTGATTCCTTATCCTGATGACAGCTCAGAAAGCGAATTAATGGGCTTGTTTAGTGATGAAGGGGCAATGACTAGATTCAATTGGCATGAAGAACTGGGCATCTTTATTCATTCCCGTTATGATTTCGATACCGTGTTACGTCATCTTCGCCACTTTCCTGTGATGAAAGACGAAAACGGCAAGTGGTTCTTCTTCCGTTTTTACGACCCGAAAGTGTTACGCAATTATTTAGAAGTCATTGCCACCAGCCCGGAAAAACTCAATAAGTTTTTCGGCTATGAAAAGCGCATTATTCATGCTTTTGCCTCAGGCATCGGCGACAATTTTCATTATTACCAACTTAAAGCCTTACCGGAAGACACCCGAAGCATCCCGATTCTCCTAACGGAATTTGAGGTGAATGGATTTAAAGATAAAAAATGGTTGGAAACGAGAGAATACTTAATGGAGTATGCTTTACAGGAATATCCTCAGCTTTATTCGGAAGAAAACAAAAATGTGCTAATTAAGAATTTAGATGAAGGCTTTGATAAAGGCTATACTTATAATATCGCGATATTACAATATGTCGTTGCCAAACAAAGTGCGGTGAAAAATAACATTGATTTTGCTACCCTTGAAACACAGCTGAAATATACGATATCAACACCGTTAGAACGTGCACAGGAATTATTCGCCGCGTTAGGATTAAAATAAATAAGAGACCACATTATGGCAGAGCAAAAAGAACTTAAAAAAACCAGGCGCCGACCAGGCGGGTAGTATTGTCGCCCCTTGCCAAAAAGACATTCGACTTTACCCGGCAAGATTAACATTGACCGATAAGGCATTTGAAAAAAATCAGAACAGAAGGAACGGCTCCCTGTTCTGCCAAAAAGACATACCAACAGGCAGTGATGATTATGATCTGCGCCGTTTGCGTGATGGCTATATTTATATCTTGGCAGTGAATGCGGAGTCTGATTGTTTTTTTCCATCACTGGTGAAGCGGAAAAATGGGCAGGCTTGGTATATTTATGATTATCGTAATAATGAGATTAATCAAGGATTCTCGCAAAAAAATATAAAGCTTATTTTTATGATCTGATAAATGAAACTAAAAAAAGTATTTACACCAGAGGACGTCTCACAAAATGATTTTTGATGAAGATAAAAAAACGAGATTATTACCGAGGAACAAGTAGAACTAGCGGCAGTTACAGTACAAGGCGAAAAAAAGTACATTTATTTTTATCGGAATATATCTCATTGAATTCGGCAATATCAAACATCCATATCATGTATTCCGATTTTGAGTTGCCTTATAGCTTGCTAAAAAGAAATTGAAAAAAATCACCGGATAGTAGAGCATCGTGGATGAGAGAAATTAATCTTCAGGCACCATCGGGAGCTGCAACCGACCTTCAACAATTAACCGATGTAGTCGCAGATTTTTTTCGTTGAAAGATCTCGCCATGGAAAAATCAAGTTTCCAATAGCTATCGCTATACGCCAATCGGCAGATTAAAAAAATTGGCAGGATGTTTCTGAGCGAATTACCCTACGGTAACGGTGTTATTATTGCACTGGAAGATCCTATCGGCACAATCCGTGATCTGGCGTGCTATCACGGCTATTTAGACGAACAACGGGAAAAAAATATTAACTAAATATGAATACGCCATTAGAACGGCAAGTTTTATTCATTCCCATGCACAAGAGAAAAATCTTGTACAATTTTAATCAACAAAAAGATATACATGGCGCAGTTAAGGGTGTCATTGATAATAAAAACCCTTGGTATACTGGCTTTGCCAAAGAGTGGGAGCAATTCCATAAAAAGCCGATGCAAGCACCCGTCCCGCAGGTACTTACCTTAGCACAATCATATAAAGAATATACTAAAGTATCATCAATTCATTTGGCAAAAGATAGCCACAACGATATATTTTCATCGTTAAAACAAGAACTCAATCTAGAAGATATTCCGGGCGAAAATGCCATTCATAAAATGGCTAATCTTCCGGGATTGTACGGTGAGCATTTTAAATCTGTTGTAGAAGCCCATATTAAATTAATTGATGCAAATCACGCTCGATTTGAAATATTAACTTCTCTTCTGAATAAAAAAGACACTTCTGCTGTTTATGCGGCAAATGCCTTTTATTTATATGCACACGGACTACTTTGGGGATTGGATATTTCGTCTTATGGTTTTAATGCGTCAACCGCAGCCTTGGGCAACGAAATGGGAGTGACCTATGAGCCTGCTGGGTTCCAAGTAAGTAACGAATCGATTCAAATGCTACAAAACCTCGTTAAGTCGCTGAATAAATCCTTGGAAATGGTGACAACATTGGCAAAAAGCAGTGATTTCGCTATTGCCTCTTATGATTTGGTTGTAGAGGTACTCATCAGTAAACACAGTGCATTAGCGAATCCAAATAATGTTAAAAAAGTAGGGCAAGGCGCTCACTTTGTAAATTGGAAGCGGATATATGAAGTCAATCCTGTCACCGGGCGGTATTCTCACACAGATAAATTTGTGGCGTCGCCTAACAGCATGAAAGGGGAAATTCTCAATGCTGTAAAAACCTCTCATTCTGTGCCATCGGAATATGCCCATTTTCATGTGGGAAGCGGGTTAGTGAAATTGCAAATGTTAGAGGTGATTATCGGCTTTTTTAATACCCAAAAATACCGAACCGCAGAAGGACAGTTGGCTAATGACCCGTTCTTGGCTGCCGCACTCGCCTTGGGTGGCGCAAAATCCACACCGATTTTAGATAAATTTAAGGCGAAAGTGGATGAAAGCAAAAGCACGGTGAAAGCCAACCTCGTTAATTCGGGGGGCAAACCCCACCGGCAAAATCTCAAATTGATGAATTTTAAAAATCCAATCCCTTTCGCAAATGTCCACTATCAGACAAATTGCAAGCCGACTCATCAGTGTGAATTCGGCATTGGTTTTCTTAAATTCACTGGTGGAATATGGCAACTGGTATGAAGCGCGTTATAAAAATGATGCGTTAGGGCAATATGGCGCCATGTTGCGCGGTTTTGGCGGGCTGGCTGCAGGTGCTTCATATGGAGTGCTGGGCTTGTTGGCAGAAAATGCCCTCGCGGTGACCGGTGCTGCTGCCGTCGTGCCTGTTGTATTATGGGTTGGCTTTAGCGGCAGTAGTGCTTGGCACGATTATGGGGCTTTTATCGAAAGAGGATATGGACAGCTGGATGGAAAAATGGTTTTTGGGGTAAGAGTGAAAAGTACTGGGGAAATGCAATTAAGGGCTATGAATGGGAAGATGACCGTAAAAAGCCATTTAAAGTTCAGTTTAATAAAAGTAAATTTCAATATATTGAAAAATAACACTGAATTTAATATGTCTCAGAATTCCCAAGAAATATTTAAGAGTTATGAAATTGAACTACAGCGCTATTTTGCCTTTAAAGAAAATATCAAACTTTCCAAATATGAATCACCGAATGCTGTATTGGTTGAACACCCTTCCATTAACAATAATGCAATGGCGCAATCCATACGGGTGGATTCGCAAATCACAGTAATGACGGAATACGCACATTATTCATCAACCCAACAACCAGAACGCATCGTTTTTATTGAGAACGGCAAAGCGGCGATCTATTTTCCAACTCCTGGAAAGGCATCCCTTGGGCGATTACCGGCACCCGTAAAGAAAAAAAGCCAAAATGGAGACAATTGATCCGCGTTCGGTAAAAAGCATTCGCCTAAAAGTGTACCTTGCCGATTATCAAGGTTCGGAAGGCAAAATTAGCTCCGAATCTACAACCATTCCAATGAAGTGAGTATCAAATGAGTAAAAATAAAGCATACAAATCTTTAAAAATATTCCATCCGCCAATGTGGTGAAGAGGAAATCGAAATCCGCAATTCTTTTTTTGACGGTTATACTCGAGGATTTATTCGGCTTTTATTTATTGGTGTTTTTTGCATGAGTTGGTATCAAAATGCCAAATACAAAGAGCCTCCATTTTCTTATGAGGTAAAAGCAATAGAAGAAGATTTTATGTGGACCTTTAATAAGGATAGTAGAATTAAACCATTATATGATGAATATCGAGAATGGGTTCTTAGTCCAGAAACAAAGAAAAACTATCCAAATGAAAAACTCCAATCTTATGAAGAGTATAAGAAATTATATACTGAGGAGTCTTGGGCAAAATGGCATATCATTCGCACCTTTTTACACCCAATTTGGATGGCATTTCTGCTATTTTTATTCTGTCTGCCACGCCCGCGTGGAATCAGAGTCAACCGTAAAAAACGGATTATTTATGCGCCGATTTTAAACGGCACCTACCGCGTCGCCTTTGTGCCGAAAGAAGGTGATCCGCTGGGCGGCGTAGTCTATTCCTGTTATGGACCACATCCTTTGGGCGGAGAAAGTTTATACTCTTTTGTGATGGCCATTCGGGAAGAGAAGAATATGCTTCCCTCCCGTCATTATTTAGGCGTGTATCCGTCGGTGACTTCCAAGCAAAGCATTGATATTTTAAACGCCATTCGGGCTTATCTCACAGAAGATAATCCTGAATTCTTAAAATACATCAAACCCCGTTTTAGCGTATGGCATTACATTGCCACCATCCCGTTTTGCAACGCTTTTGCCCTTCCCGTACTGTTTAACCGCGCTAAAGCGGATAAGGCCATTGAAAGCGCAATGGCCGACTGGAACAAGAAAAACTAACAACCAAAAACAAAAATGGTTTAAATCCATCGCTGAAGAACAAAAAGCTAATTAACGAAGAACACTCGGCGGAAGGGTTGGACAATCAGGCAAAATAAGTCGTTAAAGAAGACAAAAGTGCGGTGGAAATTTTAGGTGTATTAAAAACACCCCTAAAAATGACCGCACTTTTGTTTGAAGCACGCGTTGGGAAACGGAGCCAAAGAGGGGAAATCTATCCCCCTTGGAAAGGCATCCCTTGGGCGATTACCGGCAGCCGTAAAGAAAAAGCTAAAATGGAGACAATCGATCCGCGTTCGGTAAAAAGCATTCGCCTGAAAGTGTATCTTGCCGATTACCAAGGCTCCGACGGCAAAATCAGTTCCGACTTAACCACCATTCCAATGAAGTGAGTGCAATATGAATCAAAATAAAGCATACAAATCTTTAAAATATTCCATCCGCCAATGCGGAAAAGATGAAATCGAAATCCGCAATTCTTTTTTTGACGGTTATACTCGAGGATTTATTCGGCTCTTATTTATTGGTGTTTTTTGCATGAGTTGGTATCAAAATGCCAAATACAAAGAACCGCCATTGTCTTATGAGATCGCTGCAATAAAGGAAGATTTTGTATGGACATTTAATTCAGATGAAATTATAAAGCCTTTATATAATAACTACTTAAATAAAGTGACAAAACCAGATTTTTTTAAGAGATTTTCCTAATACTAAAATTGATACCTATCAAGAATATAAGAATTATTATGTTGAACGACACAAATGGAACAGGATTCGCTTTTTCTTCCACCCAATTTGGATGGCATTTCTGCTATTTTTATTCTGTCTGCCACGCCCCCGTGGAATCAGAGTCAACCGAAAAAAACGGATTATTTATGCGCCGATTTTAAACGGCACCTACCGCGTCGCCTTTGTGCCGAAAGAAGGTGACCCGCTGGGCGGTGTAGTCTATTCCTGTTATGGCCCGCACCCTTTGGGCGGAGAAAGTTTATACTCTTTTGTGATGGCCATTCGAGAAGAGAAGAATATGCTTCTATCCCGTCATTATTTGGGCGTGTATCCGTCGGTGACTTCCAAGCAAAGCATTGATATTTTAAACGCCATTCGGGCTTATCTCACAGAAGATAACCCTGAATTTTTAAAACACATCAAACCCCGTTTTAGCGTATGGCATTACATTGCCACCATCCCGTTTTGCAACGCTTTTGCCCTTCCTGTGCCGTTTAATCGCGCTAAAGCGGATAAAGCTATTGAAAGCGCACTGGCCGACTGGAACAAGAAAACCAACAACCAAAAACAAAAATGGTTCAAATCCATCGCTGAAGAACAAAAAGCTGATTAACGAAGAACACTCGGCGGAAGGGTTGGACAATCAGGCAAAATAAGTCGTTGAAGGCAAAAGTGCGGTAAAAATTTTTTCAACGTTTTTTTTAAAAATGTTTGGAAAAATCAACCGCACTTTTATTTTTATGAACATTAGAATAGAAAGCTTCCTATAAGGTATACTAAATTCATAAACATCAGATTCAGAAATAATAAGGAAAAATGATGAATCGAAATAAAATTTACCATGATCTTGGCTTTTTCTATTCGCAAAGTCAATAAAGATGAAATAGAAATCAAAAAACTCAACTTTTTGATGGCTATTTACGTGGTTTTTTTCAGAACTCTTATTATTGGCATTTTCTCTGTAATTGCATTTTTAGATTACCAACACAAAGAAACTCCCTTATCAGGAATATTAGAAGGAATTAAAAAAATGATTATATTTGGGCTATTAATCCAGATATAAAAAAATTAAACCTTTATATGAAGAACATATAAAAAAATTAGAAGCACTCCTGAATTTATTAAAAATTTTTCCAGATGAAAAAAATAGAAATCTATGAAGAATACAGAAAACCATATATAGAAAAATCATTTTTGGCGAACACACGTATTTTACTTTGAGCTAATTCCAATCTTTTTGGTATTTATACTCTTTTTCTACCCCCGCCACCGCTCAATTCGACTTAACCGTAAAGAGCGGGTGATTTATATGCAGGCCTTTCATAAAGTTTTTGTCATTCCAGTGCCGGATAAAGGCGATCCGCTAATGGGGATGAAATATAACCGCTTTAGCTTTTATATGTTCGGTAGCCGTAAACAATTTGCTTTATTGATGACCGGGCTTGTAGTGGAAGGAAAATACACCGAGGCTGAACTTTTAGGTTGTTATCCTTTACCAAATCCTCTACATAACATGCATCTGATTAAGGCCATGCGGGAGTTTTTTACTCAAGAAAACCCTGAGTTTTTAAAACATATCGGTAGATTTTATCGCACGCCATGGCTTCGTCCTGCTATTGCTTTTTGTAACAGTTTCAGTTTTATTCGTTTTCCTATTTCCAGTCAGAAGAAAATCAACCGAGCCATTGCGGAACAAAAAGATTTTTGGAATACGCTGTCTTATAAACAGCAAATGCAACGTTATGCCAAAGCCGTCAAAGAACAACAAGAACTTAATGAACAACTGGCTTCAGAAGGCTTAATTAACGAAGTTAATGATGACTGGGAAGAAACCGAAAAATCCCCAGCTTTGCAAAATTAATAAACAGGTTAGATTGAAAAGTGCGGTGGAATTTTCAACGTTCTTAAAACGCTTAGAAAAAGCGATATTACTTGAAGTAGAGATTATTTTATCCCTTAAATATCTTTAAGCTTAAATATTCTAACCATTTAAAAAAATTACTTATTTTATCTAAAATTTAATGTTAAATCGTTCATAATTTGATATAGTTACGCTTGTCTGTAAAGACAATAAATATATTCATCTTTAAAGTCATTAGGAGAATTTTATGCCTACACCAGCATTTATTTCCATTGAAGGTAGTAATCAAGGAAAAATTACAGCAGGTGCATTTACCGAAGATTCAGTCGGTAATGTTTATGTTGAAGGTCATGAAGATGAGATCATGGCACAAGCGATTAGCCATATCGTTACTGTTCCAACTGATCCACAATCTGGTCAACCATCTGGTCAACGTGTTCACAAAGCATTCAAATTTACTTGCTCTTTAAACAAAGCAGTGCCTTTGATGTATAACGCATTAGCTTCCGGTGAAATGTTACCAAAAGTTCAAGTAACTTGGTTCCGTACCTCTATCGATGGTCGCCAAGAAGAGTTCTTCTCTACTGTATTAGAAGACGCAGTAATCGTTGATATGAACTTAGTAATGCCAAATGCGCAAGATCCAAGCAACGCACCATACACTCAATTATTGAAGTAAGTATGAGCTACCGTAAAAATTAACTGGGATCACACTATTGCTGGCACATCAGGTTCTGATGACTGGCGTAGACCACAAGTTTAATTGTATCTACTTAATGAAAAAAGCTAAATAGATTTCTATTTAGCTTTTTATTTTCTATAAGAAAGGGAAATATTATATTTCCCTTGTACTTAAATTAATTACTTTCTGGAAATTTCACTTCTTCTTCATAAATTTCCATTGGTTCTAAAGAGCTTTTTACCTTCTTTTTCTGGATCAAGTAATTTTGATGGTAATCTAAAGTTGCTTAACACGCCACCAAAGAACGGATTTGTGCCATTTTCTACCGTTAATCTATAATTGATCGCCCCACCATTTAATTTAAATGAGAGATCTACAGATTGTCCATTTACCTTCTTCGCCGCTTGATCTAACACTCGGAATAATGACCATTCACCTGTTCGACGAAGAGTTGATGTATCTCCAGTTGATGTAACAAGCGTTAAACTTGTTTCAACATCTTGTCGTGTCGTATTCGGCCAAATTAAGCGACTTGCAGACGGTACCTCATGGCTATATTTCAGTAACTGACCATCAATATTAAATGTAGATGCCGTAAATTTCCCAGAGAGCCCTAGCGGTTTTAAGCTGAAAGAAATATTAACATTACCTGAAGCATCAAAATAATTTCGTTGAATATTTTGTAAATCCTGAAGCGCAGCTAAGAATGATGAGGAAATCACACTTTCGCCGTTAACTACAGAAAGTTCCGCATTGTCTTCTAGGAAGAATTTTTAAATAATCATTGTAAAAACGCTGTACACGCCTGTTTGGTCCAAAGAACTCACGGAAATCATCCAATGAGATATTTTCGCTCGCCTTACGATTTAATGGGTAACGATTTGCGATTCTACTCTTATAGAAACCATATACATTACGATTCCATAGTGTATTAATTTCACTTAATGCTGTTTTTTTAGTTCGAGTGTCCAAGCCTCATCTGCTACTTTGTTTAATTGAGTTGAAAGTGGTTCAGCCATTTCATTCGCTAAACGTTTTTAAATCAACAGTTGGATTTGTTCGTTCTAAATTAAGCTCTGCCATAATTGCTTTCAATGCAGTTTGAGATGGTTCCGGTGATTTCTGAATTGTCTGCATATAGAATTTTTAACTCAGACAATTTTTTTCATTACCGTATCCATATGTGGCTGTCCTGCATCTGACGCTGCTTTTACCTCATTAACTAAAGGGGCAAAGTGTTGTGCAATTTGCAATGATGCCATTTGATTTGCTGTTGCTACATTTGTATTTTCATTACGGTTTTTCAGCATTAATTCCCGATAAACTTGGATAAATATCACTGTTCTTATCAATTAAATTAATCATTTTTTTGTAATGGTTTTTTTCATTACTGGTTAAAGCATCTAATACATCTACCGCATGACGCAAATCAACAAAAATGAATAATTTCTAAATTATTTAATGCATCTTGCCATGTCTGAATGTAATCCGCGATGTAACGTTCTCGGATTTCTTCAGATAAATTAGCTAGCTCTTCTTTTGAATAATTTGTCGTTTGCTGCTTACCAAGTACCCTAGCATCTATTGCAGCAAGCTGCAATAAATCTTGAGCTTTTAGGATCATAAAAAAATCTTTATATGCCCAATCGGTAAATAGTGGACTAATTAATGTACCATACCAACTAATATTTTTATCTCTAAAAAAATGTTTTAGGATCTTCAGTTGTAAAAATCGGTTTTAAATATAGTGGTAAAAGTTTGTCCAATTTCAGCCTTCAAATCAGTGGCTGGCTGCAGTTCTGTATTTGCCAGAATTTTTAAAGTTTTGGTAAACACGGTCTGCCAATGGTAATTTACTGTATTCCTGCTGTTTATCTGCAATTTTTTTATCAAACATACTGAGATCTGGATCTACATGTTCCATTGCATAGCTAAAATGAGCCATAAGCTGACGCTGAATATCTGGATTCTTAGGATAATTTTTTTGCAAATATTTCGTCATCCACTGCTCTGGAATTTTAACCTTTCTATTTGCCATGTCATCGATCATTCGATAAACACGTAATAACTCAAGTCCTTCATTGCTATCTTCAGGTAAAGCATCCATTTGCTCAATCAGTCCCATCGCAATTTCAGGTAAAAAACGCTCCCCAAGGAATTTTTTATACGCTTCACTTACTTTTCCACCTACTTTTTTACCTTGGTATAACCCAAAATCTTTAATTATAGGTAAGGCCTTTTCATAGTTTCCATAACCATATGTAGCCTGACGTAATATATTCAATGGTTTTAATAAATTACGTCCTGTCGGATCCATGGATTGACTGATGTTCATTTGACGGAATTCTTCAGTCAATTTTAGAATTTTTACTGATGTTGTTTTATTTTGATAGAAGTAATTTTGCCATGTCGCTAAAACACAAATACCACAAACAGCCATCGCAATAGCGCCTAAAATAAATTTACGTTTACTGCGTCGAATTTCTTTTTCGTTATCGCTAACGAGTCCAGCTTCAGGATAAATAATATTTTGAAAGAAATTATGCGTAAAATATGTTCTTTGAGAACGTTCAGGCAAATAGCTCGGCACAACATGAGGTAAATCAAACTGCTTAGAAATGGCCGCTTGATAAAAATCCATCGGTATGCCTTCTTGGAAGATAGAAGAAAAATACACACCACGAACATAAGGTGTGGTTGTGAAACGATCGCTCTCTAGTATATCGCTGATAAATTGAAGCAAGATATTCTGCATACCACTTAATTGGCGAGCATACATATAAAGCGATTCTCGTTCTTCTTGCGAAATTGTTCCAGCTAATTTATCAAAAAAATAATTTCTTCGATCTCTTTAACAAAAGCAGTATAGCTATCCGATAATTCTTTTGTCCAATTATCGATTTGTTCATCTGTATTTAATGTGAAAGAAAAACCTAAATTTTTATGACGTTCAGCTTGTTTCAAATCACTGTAGAATGTTTCAAAACCTTCAATAAGATCAGCTTTATTTAAAACAACATAGACGGGAACTCGTGCACCAAATTGTTCGGTAACTTCACGGATTCGGTTACGTAATATAACGGCTAATGCTTGTCTATCACTGTGATTTGATGCAATTAACTTTGGAAGATCAACAACTAAAATAATGCCATTAATTGGTCTTTGTGGGCGAACATCATTAATCCAATCAAGTAAATGTGACCATAATCCTTTTGCAATTTTACCCTCTGGATCACGTTCCGTACCTAACTGCTGAATCATTCCACCTTCAGGATCAAGCAAAATCGCATCATCACTTGCCCACCAGTCAATTTGATATAAAGAATTCTCGCGCATATAACGTTTAGACGTTCTTTCTACGGCTGTGAGAGTAAATTTCTGGTTAGAGCGGTTAATAAAGCTTGTTTTGCCAGCTTCATCTGAACCAAGAACCATATACCATGGAAGTTGATAAATGTAATCTTTATTAGATAAATGATTTTTAAGTGCTTCAGACATCAGTTCAAGGCTGTCATCTTGATCCTTAATATAAGGGAGGATAATGTCTTTTTCCTCTTGTTCTTTCTCTAAATCATTTTTTTCTTTATTTAAGCGAGCATTCTTGAGTTGAAGTTTCAAAAATAGCAATAATGGCTAAAGTGAGCAAAAACAACAACAGTGGCAATAATTCGACTCCCATTCCAACTTGTTTCGCTAAGTCATAATCCCAACCATTTTTCATTTGAAAGGCCAGTAAAACTCCAAGATGTACCATAGGTCCAAATTCCGACAAAAAAATAAGGATTAGACCTAATGTAAGTAATACTGGGAGTGAATTTCTAAGATGCGAAAAAAATAGGACGCGTAAACTGGCGAAAAAAATTCCTAATAATTGGTTCAAATAATTCATTCATTATCCTTTATTAATTTATCTTTTAATTGTTCTATTTGAGTAAAAAAAGTACTATCCCACTCTTCAACCGTGTATTTTTTTGCAGTGATTAATTAGTTCAGACAGCTCATTAAGAGCGATCGATAACATATCCTCTTTTTAAGAAAAAAACGTATTTTTTTCAAATTGTAAATAATGTTTTGTTCTAACATCAATCACTGATTTTAACTGTTCATCAATTTCTTTCAGAACAGATACAAAACCTTCAACCAAATAAAGCTCATCAAGGTCATTCTCTAATGAATTTTGTACTGAAGCTTGAGAGCTTACATTCACACTATTATTATCGGAAAGCCAATCAGAAACGACATCGCTCAAAAAAAGGTTCTCCATTTTGAAATTTTGCTAAATGAAATGTAGGAAACTTATTAACAAATTGTTCGGTTACACTTCTTATCGTTTCTGCTACCTCTTTAAATTTTAAAGCTTGACAACATTTTGCAGATAAATAACTCCCTTCAATCCAGTATGGGCTCGTTGTTAATGTTTTTTCAATACGATTTAATAACTCCACACTTGGTGACGAAACAACCTGCTCCCGATAATCACTTACTTTATCAAGTGGAACGGATTGCATGGCTGTAATACCTTGGCTATTCATCTCTGGTAATTGGGTAATACTATGCCATAGTCCAAATCGACGGCTTACGTAACCCAATATCGATGAAGGCTGTAATTCACAAGTGGTATCTGCAACTTGAAAGTAAAATTGTTTAATTGACGAGCATTTGTCAGTTCAAATTTATTTACGTCAGGAATATTTAAAGAAACTTTCTCAGCAGAAACTTGGCTAGCAGTGATTGGTGCATCTGTAGCCATTTGGTCTGGTGCGACTTTATTCTCTTCTTTTGTCTGAGAATTCTCAACAAAATCTGACCGCTCTTTTACGAAATGTCGTAATCGAGCTAAAGCAGACTCAACACCAGGAAGTTTTTCACTTAATTGAAGCGAAAGCACCTCTATAAATTTGTCTATCTGCTCATTTTCTACTACCGTAAATCTTACATCTGTATTAATTGATGCTGCATTTTCAAGACGTTCAAAAATAAGTGTAATGAACTTTCCTTTAAAACGATTAATTGTATTATCGGTTGAAGGCTTAGGGTAAGCATTAAAAAGAAACTCTTATTGAATTCTGAGAACAATGATAGAAAGTCAACAAGATTAGACTTAAATCCTTTATAAAAGTAAGGCATAACCTAGATATTGTAAAACCTTATAATCTTTACAAGACTCAGACAAATACTGATGAGAATGTGAAATAATCCTCCCAATCAATCGTATCATGCTGCAAAGAACCAAACTTCATGACTTGCTCATCAAGCGCAGAAAAAAACGATACCCTCTTCATCAGGTGTACCGACGGGAAAATATTCTCCAGCAATATCATCTAAAATGCTCTGATACTTCATTTTACCAACCACATTCTTTTCTTATTGGCGCAACTTGAGATGCTAGTCCGTTATTTTTGAAAATAAACTGACGATCTTCTTGCGGAAGAGAAACTGAAAACGTATCAATATATAAGATTGATTTTAATTGTTGTATTGCATAGAGTCCTCGCCCAGCATCTAACAAATAGCCTCGTTCTGCACTCTGCCAATCAATTTTAGAGACAGTATGATTTGTATCGTTATTAGCAATATGAACATTCAGTAAATTATGTTTAACGGGTTTATCCAATGCAATTTGGAATCTTGTGATATTGTCTTTACAAGCAACGTATATCGAAGCATTGCCGTCATTACTTAATAAAGCGAGTTCTAAATTATTTTCAGCCCAAGCATCCCGTCCATCAACTTTCGCTAATGTAAAAATATCACCAACCAATTTAGGAACAAGATTACTGACCGCACGTTCATCTATCATTTGCTCTCTAACTGGTGTATTAAATACTCTATCGAAACATGCAAGACGATTAATATTGGATTTAATCGATACGCATTGCTCTGCTTTATCCAATCGTTCTTCAGATAAAAGTATTCACAGAATACATAGATAAGAAAAAAAGCAAACATCGCTTTACATACAAAAAGAAAAAAACGTGGTGCCATAACAAAATCCCTCATTACTACATATTATTAATAATGTCATTTACATTATTAATGATCTCAATCGAATATGAATCCAAAAGCATACTATATAAGAAATAAATTAATACAAAAAAACAAGTAATGTTCCCTCATGCAACACGATTTAATGATAATGGTTTCTTTACCGTATAATCACTTTTTGTAAAGATGCATTTGCTGGTTTCTCTGATAATTATACCCACGTAATGGTCTCAGTGTTTTTTTGTAATTTTATTAAAATATTTTTGAATATTTTCTTGCCCATGTGGACTAAGGGCATACTGCCCTTTAAAAGCCAAGAGCCAAACAAATGTACATAAATTCTAACAACTCATGATATTTTTTTCAGGTTCAAGCATCGTTCTTGATAAGATAGAGTAAAACTTTTCTCCTCCCCATGTTTCATTATGAAAATGAGCAAGTAAAGAACGCTGGCCCCAAACTGAAGAGCTCCCCCAAGGAGTTGCCATCACCATTTCATCAATAAATGTACACACACAATATCGGAATGAAAGCTGGAATGCACTGTCATAGTTCAATTCTTTTACTTTTTCACTCAATGCCATGATTTCATTTTGCATTCTGGTGTATAAACTTCCGATATCATCTATGGATGATAATTTTTCTTAGTCTAAGAGCTGTTGCTAATAGCGGGTTTGCTAATTCAACTAAGGCATTGTAAGAGTGCGTTTGTAATTGAAAGTCATAATCAATATCAAAATCAACATTTCCAACTTGCTCATAAAGAAGATCAGTTTTTTCATTAATGATCGGCACATTATTTGTAATAAAAACTCTATCTGAAGGCATATCAATTGATGAATTATATGTATTCAACAACTCTCTATTATTCATTATGATAAATCTCCACGAATAGCCCAAAACTCAATCTCTAACCCTGGATAATTTCCTGTAATATGGAAACCAAATCCAGATGAAGTCAGCAAATTCTCCCAATATGGCGATGTTTTTATCTAATTGGAAATACATAAAACCAGAATGGTAAGGCAAATACCGAGGAGCTACAGGTAGAGCACTCACAGGAACACCAGGCAATTGTAAATGAACAAGTTGATTGATTTGCTCGATACTTGATATCTTAGTTTGTTGAATAAACTGATTCTTTAATAATTCTGGTTGTAAATGTGCTTTTACAGCAATGATAAATTCAGCTGTAGAATAAAGTGATGCATCATTAACCTGAGCCGTATAAATTCCATATTGACGAGCAACAACTGGTAATGGTACAACTTTTGTATTTGTCACGATACTTAAATAGGACTTAATATCATTAAATAAGGGCTCTAAAGAAGTCGCTGGATTTTCATGAAGATAATCATAAAAAGTTTCTGAAAATCGTTCTTTCAAAACAAAAGTAGTCAGCTCGCTACGTAATGAAGCAAGTAATTCATAAACAGATAAAGGATGTACTTTACCTAATTTCACAATGCTTTTTATTAATGGTGAAACTCTATTAAGGCTTAAAAGCATAAGGAAATCATTAACATCAGCTACACCAGATTGTTCTGGACGCCCTATTCTACTCACAATATTTTGTGTACGTAACGAAATTAAATCAGACAACTCTGCTAATTTCTTCATGAAGGCCGGCATTGCATTAATATGCAATGACATAGGATAAAATGCTTCATCTAATATAACTTGATGATCTAATGTAATATCCTTAATCTTTGCAATAGGTAAAGAAACATAATTACTCAAATCATCTAATGAAGATTTTTAGGAAATATTGATTTTTCAACAACTCAAGCTGAGTATAATTTCCACTTTCACTATGAGAGTCTTTCACTTCAGTAAAAACAATCTCGCTTCGGAAATCCATTGAATCTGAATGACTTGGCGAATATTTAATTTCACCCTCTCCATTTGTAACAATCGGCAGACAAAGATAAATTGTTTCACCGACGAGGTTGCTAGTTACACCAATTGGAGAAGGTAAACTATCTGTTAAAGGTAAATCGAAAAGTGTTCCATCGGGCATCACACCTTTGCATTCAGTAATGCCAAACTTTCCAAAAGAAAGCTGCTGTTGATCAAAAGCAATTTTCTCAAAACCTAGATTATAAGCCGAGATATCAATAACTTGCTTCAGTTGCGATGTTAAAAAACGGCTTTCTTGCTGAAAAATGTTGAGGCCTAATGAATAGCCCTTCTTTCCACAAAACACGATTCGATAAAGACATGGATTAATTATCCTTAAAAATTTCAACTTTAGAGTCTAACACACGAATTAACAGTGGATAACTTTCCCCACCTTTAGGCTTGACCTGTACAATACCTTTCCATTTGCGGTTTTCATAGCCATTAAAAAGAGCTACAACTCCGATATAATGAGTTTTTTTCATTCATTTCTTCTGAATCCACAAATCTGAACTGATTCGGTGCAATAATTAAATCAATATTTGAAACATATGTTTTACCTAATGATTCAGTGAAATCATTACCACGAAAATCATCATATGTACTACTTAAAAAAATAGAGACTTATCCGTTAATTGGAAAAACTTTTTAACATTACAGGGGTTGCCCTAGCATCAGCCTTTCCATTTTCCTGCTCAATAATTTGCTTATCGGAATTGGTACTGTTGGCTGTCGCATTTTTTTTGTATTCATGAGCTGTCATTGGACGTTTAGCTTGAGGTTTTAAAGCATCTAACTCTTCAAACTCTGCTGTGGCTTCATCACTTACTACGGCAATAGCATCATCTTTTGGAGAATAAACGTTGATGTTCGCACGATCCGTTGCATAAATGGAAAGTGAATATGTCGATGGTTTCACTAAACGAGGATTAACACTCGGTCCATTATCAGAAGAGCATCCTGATACGGTTAATGCAACAGCAGTAAACATAAATAAAGATTTTTAATTTCATAAGATTTCTTAGTTATTTAATAAAAAAATAGAGGATCTAAAATAGGCTCCACTTGTTTTGTTTTTGTATCACCTTTATCTTTGAAAGTTGATACAGAATTCTGTACTTCCTCATATTCCATTGTAGATATAGTCTTCACTAACTCATTTGGTGATTCATTAATATTCATCGGGGTGTAGTATTCCAAAAACACTATGAATATGAGGATTAAAAATTTATATTCCATAGACTCAAATTGATGAGGCATCGCATTAATTAACTCTGAAGAAGGCTCATCATCTACTTTTAATGCCAATAACGGGTCTAAATTCGTGTCATTTGCTTTTTAATTCAAGTAAATCTTGATTAATGCTTACTTTCTCAAAAATCATAATAACATTGCTGAGAATGTCCTAAATTTAAGATTGTATTATCCGTTTGTTTATTTAATAAATAAGATAATTCATCTTGTAAAGTAACCATCTCTGCTTCATTAGTAAAAAAATCTTAGCTCTAATCTTATAATTACACAGAGAAATGAGATCATTATCATTTAATTTGATAATTCCCTCCCATGGGAAGAGCACTCGTTGTTCCATTAATAAAAAAAGCTTGTTACTATGAGCTATTAAACAGAAGTCAGCATTATAATACTTTATTTCAAACTCAATATCAGAAATTTCATTCTTCCAATTATCTATTTTCCAATTCACATTTGATGCTGAACCCACTAAACCGCCAGCTAAATCAAAAATAGCAATAAGGCAACGTTCCTCTTTCAAGCATAAACGCATCGGTCACCATCAATAAAAAGCTTATGCATTTATACTGCTCCTTTAATGATTACCTGGTTTAAAAAGATAAGTTCTTGCTGAATCCGCATTAATCAATGTTGTCCATCCTAGCCAACTAGAATTATCCTTTCCCAAAATAAAGGTAGATTGCGTATCCGGATGTAAACCTAATGAAATATCATAAGGCAGTGGATCTTTTTAATAGAAAGCGAATCAATTCTTGAAGATGCTTATACTTTTCAGTATTTGGCAAAAAAATTGGTAAAATTCACTTATTGTTAGATTATCAATATTAACTCTAAACTTATTTGAAAAATGATTCAACTTTATCGCCCTGAAATAAAAATTATTACCTAACATCATATTTTGCATACCAAGTTTATTTTTTTGTTCATTTTCTACTTCAACAAGCTGTCTTACATGCTCCTCAATAAAAACATCATCCAAATCAAAAATAATGTCGAATAATATCAGCTAGTATCTGCGGGGTTCTTATACCCGATTGTATAATACCAATATAATAAAAAAATCTTATTCCAATTTAAATGAGAAAAACCTATAAAATCTTTTAGATAACCCTAAGATATTCAGAATGTTCCGAGAATAATTATCTGAGAAATCAGGTTTAAAGCGTATATAATATTTATATTTTCTCCAGATTTGGTGAAATATTGCGAGCAAATGATGATTAAAAAAATCTAAATACTGAGCTTGAATAGACTCATTATCATACGACGACTCTGCAATTTCATCCAAGATACTTCCTGGAAGTGGACCTGATGCACCTTGTAATCCCAAAAAGTTAGTAATAATTTGGAATATCCGTTTCCTTCTTCATCTTGAATGGCAACTTGCTCAATATCCCCAGCAGGAAAAATTAATTTTAGGATTACTAAAGAAACGAAATATTGATTCCTCAATTAAAGTATTTTTCTAATTCATCTAAGCTCATAGACGATGCCTCAGCTATTGTTTCTATGAGCTGATGAAAGCTCAAACTGAATTAGATCACTCTTTGAAGAGAGGTTTTTCTGTTCCCATTTAAATATCTCGTTATTGCTTGTATTAATAACTTCTAAAAAGATGAAATGAATTTATTGTTCCATATAACCTAAAAAAATTCAGCAAGAATCGAACCAAATAAAAATAATTCTCCTTCACAGAGAAAAATTATTACTATCTATTCTTAATACTGATTTTTTTGACCTCTATATACGATACCTTTTATGACTTTATCAAGTGGACGAGTCATAATTGACTCCATCCCAGCCAAACGTTTTTTTCAGTTCTTCTTAATGCCTGAACATCATACATTGCAGAAAAAAATCATAAGTTAATAGTATTTCCTTTAAAACATCTAATTTTGTCAAAGATAAATAATTAAGTGAAAGATTGGAGACTAACTTCCAATGAATCGATTCATCTAAAAACAGCTCGAACTGTTTTTTTACAGGCAACGTAATATTTTTTTAAAGTCAATATAAGAAGGAGTATTTTTGTGATGGTACACAAATATCACCAATACCTAAAAAAACTCAGGTAAATTATAATTTGTACAATCTAAATCTATAGATATAGTTTCTCTAGAAGTATCTAAAATCTTATTGGAATCAGATACAAAAGAGACAAAATGATCATAACCTGTTTCTTCAATATTATTTTTAATAATTGATTTATAGTACCCATACCTTCCTGATGCGGAACTGTGCACAAATGATTCAAATTTTGGATAAGTATAAATCCTATTTCCCGTCTCTTTTAAAAACTTTGAGCCTGAAACACGCTTAATATCGAATATCTCGAAATGCTCCCTGATTAAAACCAGCCGGAATCACTGGATATAGATCTTTTTCCATCAAAATTTAGCGGAATAGCATCATGTTCAAATAAATTAATTACTGGGACGCAATACAAAGAAAAAAATCTGCTCGTGTTAATTTTTAGATCTTTAGGAAAAGAACGATTAAACTCAAAAAAATAACTTAAATTTTTCTTACCTAATCGATTTAAATATAGATGTAAATTTCTTAACTTAAAGAAATAAAAATTTTTTTAGGAAAAAAAGAAAAATTCTTGTAATAATCGATACCCATCAAATGCATTATCTGGATAAGGAATCAAAGATTCATCTTGATCAAAACCAACAGAAGAAATAACATCCAGTGGTAAATTAATTACACCGTCTTCTGATTTGATATAAACTTTTGTTAAATAATTAAAAAAACCCATTGATAACAAGTTAAAAGCACTGTAATCACTCCCTGATAAATAAAATGACAATTCATCGCACCGTATAGAAGAAAAATCACTATCTGTGATATTCTCTAACTCTAATTCAATGATTGTAGACTCACTACCCGATGCGCTTTTTACATCATTTAACACAAGCGGATAAACTGAGACATCCATCGTTGTCTGAAACTGACAAGCTGTACCGTCTACAGGTTTAGATGAAACAAATGTCCCTTTAGGAACTACATGCTTTGTTGTAATCGCCCTTTCTTTAGGTTGAAAGTTTAAAAATTGCACAGCTTGGTAAAGGGCGCAAATAATTTGGCCAAAGAAGCTGAATCATTGATTGAGTTATCTCAGGTAAATTATCTTGAACTTTTTCTTTCAAACGTGCCGTTAAAAAAGCAAAAGATTCAATAATTCTCTCAGCTTCAGGATCAACGATCTCATCAGATAGAAATCTAGACAAGTGGGGATAAATCTTTGAAAAAAATTTAGCCCATCTCTTTTGAGAAAGTCTAACTCAGCTCTAAAAAAACTCTTTCAAAGACATTTACACAACCCTAAACTTCTTATTTGAACTATCTAAAATAATGTTTAATTCAGTTAACTCATTTTTTTGTTTTTAATAACACTACGCAAGTTATACGGAAGTTAAGCTGAAGAACATCATATGTATCCTGGATATATTCTATTCTTGTAATACGAACTCTTGGTTCATAGCGCTCTAAACTAGAACGAATATTTGCAACAATTGTTTGACTTAAACTTTTTGTAGTTGCAGTTGCGTCATTAAAGTCTCTTAAACCAAAAATCAGGGCGCACATAATGTACACCCTTCTTTTTGAATTAAGTACTAATTCTATGTTTCTTTTTATTGAACGAATTAAGTCGCTTACAATCTCTGCTTCAGTTTTCTTTTTTTATAACATCCGTATTCTGTGGAGCAGTTTTAATTCGGTTCCAAAACCCCATAAAACAACTACTTATTTATTATCAATATCTAATCGACCCACAAGGAAAGATCGAAACTTGCCCCTCATATATTTAAAGTGTGGTCTAACAGATAAAGAAACTTTGTACCAACCTGGCTCTCCTGCTACACTTGATACTTCCACTTTAGCAGAACGTAACGGACGACGACTACGCACTTCTGCTGGTGGGTTCTCTTGATCTGAAACATACTGTTTCAACCACACATTCAGCTCACGTTCAAGATCTTGACGCTCTTTCCACGAGCCAATCTGTTCACGTTGTAATACTTTTAAGTAATGCGCTAAACGGTTCACAATAAACATATATGGCAATTGTGTACCCAATTTATAATTTGTTTCAGCGGCTTTTCCTTCTTCTGTATTTGGGAATTTTTTAGGTTTTTGAACAGAGTTAGCCGAGAAGAACGCTGCATTATCGCTTCCTTTACGCATAGTTAAAGGAATGAAACCTTCATCAGCTAATTCAAATTCTTTACGATCAGTAATTAATACTTCTGTTGGGATTTTCGCTTGTAACTGACCAAACGATTCAAATAAATGAACGGGTAAATCCTCAACCGTGCCACCACTTTGTGGGCCGATAATATTTGGACACCAACGATATTTAGCGAAACTATCAGTAACTTTAGATGCCATCAAAAATGCTACATTACTCCACAAATAATTATTATGATTACCATCAATTCCTTCATTGTAATTAAAAGTTTTAATCGGATTTTCAATTGAATCATAAGGCAAACGAGACAAGAAACGTGGCATTGTTAATGCTAAATATTTTGAATCTTCTGACTCTCTTAAAAGCTCTCCATTTAGCATATCTAGGCCCCTCAAAAATATCTTTTTACTTCTTTAATTTCAGATAAAGATGCATAACTATCTAGACCAAAGAACTCAGGACCTGCAGCTGAAATAAATGGAGCATGAGACATTGCGCCAACAGATGAAATATATTGCAATAATTTAATATCTGGTGCTGATGGCGTAAACGTGTAGTTACCAACAATCGCAGCAACTGGCTCACCACCAAATTGACCATAGTTTGCTGAATAAACATGTTTATATAAACCACTTTGAGTGATATCAGTGGCATATTCAAAATCGTCAAGTAATTCTTCTTTGCTTACATTTAGTACTTCTATTTTAATGTTTTCACGGAAATCTGTGCGATCTACAAGAAGTTTCAAACCACGCCACGCAGACTCCATTTCTTGGAATTTATCATTATGTAAAATTTCATCTACTTGATGACTGATTTTCTCATCAAGACGAACAATCATTTCATCTATCAGCGTCTTATTTACAACTGCATCTGTACTATCAGATTTCAACATTTCAGAAATAAATTCTGCAATTCCACGCTGCGCAATGCTGTAATCTTCATTTTCAGGTTTAAAACGTGTCTGTTCCATGACCTGATCAAGCAAGCTTGTTGTTTGCGAATTTTTTTCAGCTTTTGCAGTTTGATTCTTAGTAACCATAATCTACTACCCTTATTCTTTTTCTAAAATGATCGCCAACTCTTTTTCCAACGTTTCTCTTGCGTTAGGATCCGCAATTAACTCTTGCAATTTATTTCTAAATGCAGGGATATTCCCCATCGGTCCTTTTAAGGCAAGAAGTGCTTCTCGCAACTCTAATAACTTGTTTAATTGCGGTACTTGCTTAGCAATATTGTCGGGAGAAAAAAATCCGCCATGCTCTCAATTTTTAGGCTAACACCCAGGTCTTGATTTTTCAGCATTTTTCTTCCAAGCGGTTTGGAACAGCTACATCAATCGTCAAATTAGATTGTTTCATTACAGCATCAAAATTGTGCTTATCAATAGAAACTGTCTCTCTTTCTTCAAGGCTTAAGTCTTCTGCAGCACCTTTAAAATCACCAGTAACAAGAAGTTTTAAAGGCAATTCAACTTCATCAGTTTGACCTTCTGTAGCCGGAGTATATTTAATATTAATTCGCTCTTTTGGTGCGACTGAACCTGTTTTTAGACATTATAAAAATCCTCTTTGAAATTTAAACCTATTTCTATTTTTAGATAACGAGCTAAAAAAATAGCTAGATTATAAAAAAATCACCACTACTAAATCAATGATAAAGTCTGCAGTATAGAATCATTTTTTTACAAATGATATTGTTACGTGACAAAAATTAAACACGACTACTATTTTAGAAATTATGTATTTTCTTTTTAAAATGAATATATAAACTATCAATTTCACAAGAAAATCCTATCATTTTAGTTTAAAAATATCAAAATGAAACATTTCATAGAATAAGGAGGAGTCATGTCCGCTCGTAGAGTAATCGTAATTGGAGATAAGACCACCCACGGAGGTACCCGTACTTCAAGGCTCACAAACCATGACCGCAGGAGGCAAAAGTGTCGCCCGACAAGGGATCTGGTTTCGTGTCCCAAATGCAAAGGTAACTTCCCGATTATTGAAGGCTCGTCCATAATGCTAGCTAACGGGCGAGGTATTGCTCTTGAAGGAATGAAAACAGCCTGTGGCGCTGAATTAATTGCTTCACAATCTATGATGAAAGCTAAAAGCATAATTTATTTAGTACTTATACAACGTATACAACGCTATTATTACTGCCAATATATTTTATAGGAATCCCAAATGGCCGTTCAATCCGATTATCGTTACAGTCTTACCGTTAATGGCTCCTCTCAATTTGAAGTAGTCCGTTTTGTATTAAAAGAACATCTATCCACACTATTCCGACTTGAACTCGATCTCGCCAGTTTTGGTGCTGAGCCCAATTTTCATTCTCTAATTGACCAACCTGCTACACTAACCTTCTGGCAAGGAGATGAGGCAGTTCGTAGTGTTAACGGTATCGTCACCGCCTTAAATCAGGGAGAAACTGGTTTTACTCGTACTCGTTATCACATGGTGATTGAACCCTCTTTATGTCGTGCTGGGTTACAAACTGATTTACGAATATTCCAACAACAAGACTCTCAAAAAATTATCGAAACACTACTAAGTAAAAATCAAGTATCTCAGAGTCAATTCCATTTACAAACGCCATATTGGACTCGAGAATACTGCGTGCAATATCGCGAAACTGATTTAAATTTCATTCAACGTTTGGCTGCCGAAGAAGGTTCTTACTATTATTTTGAACATACCAATAATAGCCATATCCTTCATTTCTCTAATTCGACAACACTTTCAGAGAAAAAAGGAAACTTAGTTTATAACGCAATGCCTGCTGGCCAACGTCCAGAAGCTGCGGTATGGCATTGGGCTTACGAAGAAAAACTAGGTACGACCCTTCAAACTTTACGTGATTATACTTTTACAAATCCTCGTTATAACCAAGAGCACCAATATTCTGGTCAAGGTAATAACGAAGGTCATAGTAGCATTTACGAACGTTATGACTATCCTGGTCGTTATAAACGAGATGCTCAAGGTGAGCCTTTTACCCAATATCGTTTAGAATACGAACGTAGAGAAGCTGAATTAGCTCTTGCGCAAAGCGATGATTTACGCGTGCAACCTGGCTATGTATTTGGCTTAGAGGGACATCAACGAGAAGCTTTTAATCGTGATTGGTTAATTATAGGTGTTGAACATTATGGTTGGCAACCTGGTGTATTGGAAGAAGAAGCCGGTGAAGAGGGCAACCGCTATGAGAACCGTATTAAACTCATTCCAAATACCACACAATGGCGACCGGAACCGCAACCAAGACCAGTTGTTGATGGCTCTCAAATGGCCCATGTAGTTGGTCCTGCTGATGAAGAAATCTATTGTGATGAATGGGGACGTGTCAAAGTTCAATTCCCTTGGGATCGTGAAGGACAAAATAATGAGCATAGCTCTTGCTGGATTCGTGTCAGCCAAGGTTGGGCGGGGTCGCAATTTGGGCATATTGCCATCCCTCGTATTGGCCATGAAGTAATGGTTGATTTCTTAGAAGGAGATCCTGACCAACCAATCATCATGGGACGTACTTATCACAGTACAACTGAACCACCTTATGCTCTGCCTGAACATAAAACGCGTATGACTATAAAAAGTAAAACCCATAAAAGGTAACGGCTTTAATGAATTACGCTTTGAAGATGAAAAAGACCGAGAAGAAATCTTTATTCATGCAGAAAAAGACCAAAATAATGTTGTAAATAATGATGAAACAACACAAATTGGACATGATCGAACCGAACAAGTTGGACATGACGAAACCATTAACATCGGTAATAACCGTACTGAAACGGTTGGACAAGATGAATCCTTAACGGTGGGACGCGATCAATCTAATAAAAATCAATCGCAATCGCATGACTAAAATTGAAAAAGGATGAAGTATTAAACATTGGGAATCATCTATCGATGGACGTATACGCCAATCAAGAAGTTAAAATTGGCCGAGATTATTCCCATCAAACAAGTCGCAATGCGGTTTTCAAAGCAGGGAAAGAATTAAAACAACATAGTAAAAACATTAAATTAACTGGTACTACACAAGTAAATATTCGTGGAAAAGCCGGTACGATTATTATTGATGGCTCTGGCATCACGTTAAAAGGTAAAGTGACTGTAAAAGGTAATTTAATACAATCTAGCGGAACGCCAGAATCACCAGCCGTATTGTCTCTTGCTGCTAATGACGCAAAACCGATTTGCGAAGTGTGTGAAGCCATGAAAAATCAAAAACAGAGTTAAAATCAACCGCACTTTGCGACAAAAGGACAGCTAAGCCGTTAAACTTTGCTGTCCTATTTGTATAGTAATTTAACTGTTTATCCATAAATAAACTATGACAACAGAAAAACAACTTTGGGTGGGCTATTACCAACTCACTTATCTTAATCAACCTAATACCCTTTATTTTGGCCACCTGATTGGTTTTGCCGAAAATCGCGATATTTTCCAACAAAGAATTGAAGACTATAAAACACATTATCAATGTAAACTGAGTAGCCAACTTGCCCCTTTACCTGCCACTACATGGTTTCAACGTCATGGCTATCAAGCCGCTGTTTGGTCAGCAGCACAACAATTAAAGGAACAAGAGCTTCGTTTTTTACTTGTACAACAAGAAACTCAACAAGGCACCCAATCCTATTTATCGCAAGAAAGTTTAACGATTTCGCCTCTGCAGTCGATATTTGAAACGCATTCATATCACCCGCCCTATTTGCCGGAGGCATTAGTCAATCATCCGTTTTTTGCGCAACTAAATTCGCGGGAGAATCCCAAAGAAGGTTTGGTTTATCCAAATCCCGATTTCATCCCGAATCCCGATAGCTATCGTTATTATGCGGTTGTCGATGGGGTGAAATCTTTTATCTTGCCCCAGCTTTGTGAACGGGAAGGACAAACAGATTCTTTATATAAAGGCGATTTAAAAAATCGCATGGACACAAATGCACCTTATCTCACCCAGCTTACCGTCAATGATGAAGGCATCAGTGGGTTTACCCAAATTTTATTTACACAAGCCGAACAGGAATGGTTCGGTTGTTGGGATATCAATCCGGCCATCTTTATTCGCACTAAGCATTCCTTTGAGGAAGTACATTATCATTTGCGTAAATTTCTCCATCTCTATAAAGAAGAGACGGAGAAATGGTACTTTTTCCGATTCTATGACCCACAGGTATTGGTGGCTTATTTGCATCATATTGAATATGACCCAACGCGCTTAGCTGCATTTTTTTCGGGTTTCGCAATGGAGAATGTATCATTGAGTATTTTGCGGCAAGAATAGCAAATCGGTTTTTATATTTTTTTAATTTGAAAGAGTTACCACCTGAGACACAACCAAGTGCGGTCGCTTTTTGATAATGAAATGGAACGCTTTTTAGAAGAATACGACAAACGCCAATTACTTGAAAAAGCTACAGACAGAAATTATTCCAGCCGAATTTCCGGAACAAAAAAATTGCAGAGGCAGATATTGATAAATATTTTAATCAGACTCTTGAATTAGGGTTTAAAATTGAAGGAAGTATAACCAATGTAGTGAAAACACTTTGTTATCTTTCTGGAGATTTGACGAAACTCAAAAGATATTGGCTTGAGCTTGAAAAAGAGTATGGCAATGACCTTACCGAAATTGAACTCGGTGAACTATTATGTGAAAAAATAAACCTTCGATGAATACTTAGGAATGACTATGTCAACAAAGAAAACCGATGATCGTTTAGACCCCAATGCTAAGGCTGTAGGTCAGCCTCTTGCGTGTCAATTGGATATCGTGCCAATCTTCCCTGTGCGTTTTAGTATGAGTTCGAAAACGTTAAATAATGCAGCTAAAACAGGGTCTGTTCCACCAATGCCAACTGGAATTAGCGATAAGGAATATGATTTACGCCGTTTACGTCAAGGGTATTTATATATTCTTGCCCGCGCAAAACACGTGGGAAATGCGACTGACGAAAAGAGGCGCTGGCTAATTTTTGAATATACGGTAGCCAAAGATGACAGCAATGCCCCAAAGCTTAATGGTTCGAGTGTTTCGCCTTATCACTTTACTCAATATGTCTGGACAGATGGTACGGCACGTGGCGAATGGAAAAAATTGCCACGTTCCTTTCCTTATGCTTATGTTCATGCGCAAGTCGGTTCCATCGAATGTGCTTATAGTGAAGTGCGTTGGGCACCGGAGATGTTCGAAACGTTAGAACGCGATCCGATTAAACGTGCTAAAGTCATGCAGAAGATTTCCCTAACGGGTGGCACGTCTGAGTTTATTTTCCCCGGTGCGTTACTGACAGAAAAAGTGGCAGATTTTAAAGCAGAAAAGTTAGTGCAGGATTTAGCGGATAGTTTTCGTCGTGCAACCGGATTGGGTTATAACAAGCAACATCAAGTGTTTGATAGTTGTTCGGCTAAAAAAACAGTGGTCATTGCCTTGTTTGATCGTATTGGCGACATTAAAGACGTCTCGGCTTATCATCAGCGGATTTTAGCGAATAACCTGAAAGAATTTTCCAAAATTCTTTATCCGGTCACCACCGCCAAGGCAATTGAACAGATAGAACAACATGTGTTTAAAAATCCCAACTGGTTTAAGCGACTCATGAGTTCCGACCCATTAGATAAAGGAATGCGAGAGCAAATAAAAATCTATGCGAAAAAGTCACCGCTAATGGCAGAGCAAACCATGAAAAACTTGGCTGTAGCACAGTTTAACTTGCTCAATCAAGTTGGCAACGGAACCCTTCTTGAGCATATGAAATTTTTAGATGGCCTTTGTAAAACCAATCAACAACAATTGGATAAATTAGCCTCTATTGCGGACTATGCCATGGCATTTTATGGCACCGCGATGGCGGGGTTTGGTGATACGCCAAAGGGTATGGAATATCAGAAAAATACGCTTGTTACGGGAAGCTCATGGGGTGATAGCTTATCAAATCTACTTTCAGTTGGCGATAAACTTAATCAAATCACGAAGGAAACAGCAGCAAAACTTACAGTGAAAGCCTTGCGTTTTGAGGTGATGATTGAATCGGTAATGGCTGCACAGATGTTGCTGTGGAAAGAAGGCGTGAAAGAAGCCATTCCTTATTCACGTTTTTTAGCCGCTGCTGGGTTAAAATTACAAACTATTTCCCATGCACATGTGGGAAGCATTAATGTGGGCGCAGATATTGTGAATAAGCAAATGCATACTCTCATTCACAATGCCGACGAGCTCTTTAAAGGATTAAATGCAGCGCATTATCAAGCAGAATTAACCAAAGGCGTGCGAGCGGGCACATCCCATTATATTAATATGAACGTTCATGTGGTCGTAAAAAATGAATATAATCCGGCATTACGGGTGGTAAACATCACAGAATCGGTGGGAACATTCTTTGCCGGCGGTGCGTTAATCGTGAACTTACGTGAATGGGCAAAATATAAGGAAGACAATTCCGGTTCCTTATCAGCATGGTTTTTACATCCGGCTGTTCGTTTGGCGAATGATTTTGCCGCTTTGGTAGCAAGTTTTGAACGAAGCAGAGGCTTTGGTACGAAGGCGTTGGGGACATTTTATAACCGTTTAGATAAAGCGGCAGTGAAACAAATTCAGGCATTGACCGGGTTTAAAGAACCGATTGGGATAAAAAGCAGCAGCCGGTAGAGGGACACAAATCGCCAAGCATCTGACACTGCAAAATGCGGGGCGGTTTGCTAATGTCTTGGGCGTGGTTATCGCTTTGGCACAGGCACAGCAAGCTGTACGCACCGGCGACACCGCCGCGCGTAATTCGGCGATTTTGGCAGGTATGGCGGAAATCAGCTTCTTTATTTCCACCTTTGCCTACACCGGCACGTTCGTCGGTATCGGGGTGGTATTGGCAATTGGTGCAGTCTTAACTTCACTGGTGGCAGATAATGAATTTGAGAAATGGGTGAGAACTGGGTTCTGGGGAAATTCGGGGGATTATTGGGGGAATCGTAGAGCTGAATTTACAGATTTACTTTCTGATGCTAAAGCCTTATCTAATATAAATGCGCCCGATAACAAAAAGATTAAAAATTTCTTTGAACAGGAAATGGATGGTTTTTATAACTTAGTCTGGAGTATAGGTATTGATAGCACTTTAGCAAATCAGTATCAGTTGAAAGTCTATTGCCCGGCGTTTAAAGACAGAAGCAGTATAGATAAACTAATTGTGAAAAATCAGTATTGAAGATTACGACAATATCGATCCGATGATGGGAGGAGGCGTACCGGCACCGGTATCGATACCGACCAATAAGGTGAGAAAAACAGTTTTTATCACAGGGAGAAATTTTTAATTGATATGACACAGATTAATATATTGAAAAAGCTACCGTTACACAAAAAAATACGAAAGGAGTGATATGCTCAATACCTTAACCGTCACGATAAAACACCCTAAATTAGGTGAGGATGTTTCCACCTGGTGGCGTAAAACTCATGCTGATTATTTTGAAAGTCAAATAACTTATGTGGGAGCTAAATAAATGTGCATATCCAGCTATAATCCTGATGTGATTGCCCGCAATGTGAAACAGCTGGGCAATGGTGTCATTGAAGTCCGTCGCTATAACGACGGACATATCCGTGCTGATCTCTCTTGGGTGTGGTTTTTATGTACAATAGGTTTTATGCTTTATGACTACTTTACGACGCAAACTATGTTTAGGGATGTGCAATGGGCTATCTCGGTAGACTGGGGAATAAAAGACACTTGGAACCAGCACCTTTCGTTTTCTTGGTATGATAAAGCCCCCCCTCCCGGCTACTATGATGAATTTAAAGCGAGAATGATAAAAAAACACTGGGCAAGTTTTTACTGGGGCTGGTTCTATATCCTCTTCCCCCTATTCTGGTTCTTTATGGTTGCTTCGCCAAAATGGCGTCCAGTGCGCTTTGATGCCAAACGGCGTTTAGTCTATTTCTGGTCGTGGGGTCAGCTTTATATTATGCACTATCCTAAATCTGTTCAACGAGATCGGGAACAGTTGCTCAGCTTTTTAAGTCCGGAATTTTTCACCTCGTGGATCCGCCCGAAACATTTCGGCAGTTTGGTGTTTAACATTCCGCATGAAAACCCTAATAAAAAATCCGCCCGCCGTGTGCCACTCGGCATTTACCGCCCTGCGTGCGAATATCAAAATCATGCCTTACTGAACTTTATTTTTGGATTATTTAGGCAGCGAAAATCCCGATGAAGAATACGGCAAGTTCTTTAAAAAAGAAAAACGCATCACCAGTGACTACTTCAACTGGTTCTATCAATTTAGCCTCTTCCCACAAATCGGCTACAACGAAAAGAAAACCGAAGCACGCATTCAAGCATGGCTGGATAAGCATTAAAAACGCTGAAAATGTTAACCGCACTTTAGAGATGAGAAGCTAAAGTGCGGTTGTTTTTAAAAAGTGTTTTTTTAGGCACACGTTGGGAAACGCGCGACAGCGGAAGGGGTCTATTGCCCGGAGTTTAAAGACAGAAGCAGCATAGATAAACTAATTGTGAAAATCAGTATTGAAGATTATAGCAATACAGATCCAATGTTAGGCGGAGGTGTGCCAGCACCGGTGTCGATACCGACTCATAAGGTTAGAAAGCAATTTTTATCCCAAGGTGAAATTTTGATTGATATGACACAGATTAATATATTGAAAAGCTACCGTTACACAACAAATACGAAAGGAAGTGATATGCTCAATACCTTAACTGTCACGATAAAACACCCGAAATTAGGCGAAGATGTTTCCACCTGGTGGCGTAAAACTCATGCTGATTATTTTGAAAGTCAAATAACTTATGTGGGAGCCAAGTAAATGTGCATATCCAACTATAATCCTGATGTGATTGCCCGCAATGTGAAACAGCTGGGCAATGGTGTCATTGAAGTCCGTCGCTATAACGACGGACATATCCGTGCTGATCTCTCTTGGGTGTGGTTTTTGTGTTCAATAGGTTTTATGCTTTATGACTACTTTACGACTCAAACCCTGTTTAGGGATGTGCAATGGGCTATCTCTGTCGATTGGGCATTAGAAGACAACTGGAAATGGCGTATAGAGTCTTTTTACAGAATTAGGGAAAGAAATACCTGAAAAATTATTATAATGAATTCAAAAATAGGAATGATAAAAAAACACTGGTCAAGAATTTATTGGGGCTGGTTCTACATCCTTCTCCCGCTGTTCTGGTTCTTTATGGTCGCCTCGCCAAAATGGCGTCCTGTGCGATTTGATGCCAAACGACGTTTAGTCTATTTTTGGTCGTGGGGTCAGCTTTATATTATGCACTATCCTAAATCCGTACAACGAGATCGGGAACAGTTGCTCAGCTTTTTAAGCCCGGAATTTTTTTCCCCGTGGATCCGCCCGAAACATTTCGGCAGTTTGGTGTTTAACATTCCGCATGAAAACCCTGATAAAAAATCCGCCTGCCGCGTACCACTCGGCATTTATCGCCCGGCCTGCGAATATCAAAATCATGCCTTACTGAACTTTATTTTGGATTATTTAGGCAGCGAAAATCCCGATGAAGAATACGGCAACTTCTTTAAAAAAGAAAAACGTATCACGAGTGACTACTTCAACTGGTTCTATCAATTTAGCCTCTTCCCACAAATCGGCTACAACGAAAAGAAAGTTGAAGCAAGAATTCAGGCATGGCTGGATAAAAACTATTAAAAACACAGAAAAATCTCACCGCACTTGAGAGATAAAAACGAAAGTGCGGTTGTTTTTTTGAGAATGTTTTATAAATCATCGGCACGCGTTAGGAAATATACGTCAGCAAAGGGCTACCGTTATACAAAAAAATACGAAAGGAAGTGATATGCTCAATACCTTAACTGTCACGATAAAACACCCGAAATTAGGCGAAGATGTTTCCACCTGGTGGCGTAAAACTCATACTGATTATTTTGAAAGTCAAATAACTTATGTGGGAGCCAAGTAAATGTGCATATCCAACTATAATCCTGATGTGATTGCCCGCAATGTGAAACAGCTGGGCAATGGTGTCATTGAAGTCCGTCGCTATAACGACGGACATATCCGTGCTGATCTCTCTTGGGTGTGGTTTTTGTGTTCAATAGTTTTTATGCTTTTATGACTACTTTACGACTCAAAGTATGATTAATGATATGAAATGGGCTATCTCGGTGGATTGGGGCTTAGAAAAAAGTTGGAATCAACATCTTTCTTTTTCTTGGTATGATAAAGCGCCTCCACCTAATTACTATAATGAGTTTAAAGCCGAAATGCTTGAAATGCACAGTTCAAATATCTACTGGGGCTGGTTCTATATTCTTTTCCCGCTGTTTTGGTTATTTATGGTGATCTCTCCGAAATGGCGTCCAGTGCGCTTTGATGCCAAACGGCGTTTAGTCTATTTCTGGTCGTGGGGTCAGCTTTATATTATGCACTATCCTAAATCCGTACAACGAGATCGGGAACAGTTGCTCAGCTTTTTAAGCCCGGAATATTTTACCCCGTGGATCCGCCCAAAACATTTCGGCAGTTTGGTATTTAACATCCCTCACGAAAACCCTGATAAAAAATCCGCCCGCCGTGTGCCACTCGGCATTTATCGCCCGACGTGCGAATATCAAAATCATGCCTTACTCACCTTTATTTTGAATTATCTCGGCAGTGAAAATCCCGATGAAGAATACGGCAAGTTCTTTAAAAAGGAAAAACGTATCACGAGTGACTACTTCAACTGGTTCTATCAATTTAGTCTCTTCCCACAAATCGGCTATAACGAGAAAAAGACTGAAGCTCGGATTCAAGCATGGCTGGATAAAAACCATTAAAAACACAAAAAAAATCTCACCGCACTTGAGAGATAAAAACGAAAGTGCGGTTGTTTTTGAGAATGTTTTATAAATCATCGGCACACGTTAGGAAATATACGTCAGCAAAAGGCTACCGTTATACAAAAAATACGAAAGGAAGTAATATGCTCAATACCTTAATCGTCAAGATAAAACACCCTAAATTAGGTGAAGACGTGAGTACGCTTTGGCGCAAACATTTTGCAGATTACTTTGAAAGTCAGATTACTTACGTGGGGAAATAAAATGTCCATGTTTAACTACACGCCCGATGTAATTGCCCGTAACGTAAAACAACTGGGGATGGCGTAATTGAAATCCGCCGTTATAACGACGGGCACATTAGAGCCGATCTCTCTTGGGTGTGGTTTTTATGTACGATCGGCTTTATGCTTTATGACTATTTCACGACTCAAAGTATGTTTCAGGAAATATTATGGATGATAGATCCCATGATTAGTATAAAAGATACATTTCATTTCTATGAAGATCCTAATAATTTAGGTTATACAATGGCTGGTACAAATTTTAGTGAGTTTTGCTGAAGGAATGTTAAGAAAAACACAGAGCTAGTTTCTACTGGGGCTGGTTCTATATCCTCTTCCCCCTATTCTGGTTCTTTATGGTTGCTTCCCCGAAATGGCGCCCAGTGCGCTTTGATGCCAAACGTCGTTTGGTGTACTTTTGGTCATGGGGTCAGCTTTATATTATGCACTATCCTAAATCCGTACAACGAGATCGGGAACAGTTGCTCAGCTTTTTAAGCCCGGAATTTTTCACCCCGTGGATCCGCCCTAAACACTTCGGCAGTTTGGTGTTTAACATTCCACATGAAAATCCGAATAAACGCTCACGCCGCGTGCCACTCGGCATTTACCGCCCGGCGTGTGAATATCAAAATCATGCCTTACTGAACTTTATTTTTGGATTATTTAGGTAGCGAAAATCCCGATGAAGAATACGGCAAGTTCTTTAAAAAAGAAAAACGTATCACGAGTGACTACTTCAACTGGTTCTATCAATTTAGCCTCTTCCCACAAATCGGCTACAACGAAAAGAAAGTTGAAGCGAGAATTCAGGCATGGCTTGAAAAGAATAGTGTACAATAATATTAACACACAAAAAACGACCGCACTTGCGGTCGTTTCTATTTATCGCTCAAAGGATTATTTTAATTTTTCACCTTTAAATTCACCTGTTAAGCTTTCTAAGAAAGACGTGATATCTTCAACATCTTTTTGAGTAGGCTGTTTCACATTACTTTGATATTTCAACATTGCACTCACAGCATCTTTTAGCTCTTTTGCTGACGCATCATGGAAATATGGTGCGGTAAGAGCGATGTTACGTAAAGTTGGCACTTTGAAGCGATGCATATCGAATGGATCTTTAGTTTGTGCAAAGCGACCTTCATCTGCATCAGTTAATGGCGTACCACGATCTTTAAAGTAATCGCCGTAGAGTCCCATGTATTCATAAGATTGTCCACCCATTGCTACGCCAGTATGACAAGTATCACATTTATGTTGTTTGAATAACTCATAACCGCGAACTTGTTGCTCGGTTAAGGCTGTTTTATCCCCTTTCAAATAACGGTCAAAATCACTGTTTGGCGTAATTAATGTTTTTTCATATTCACCAATTTCATGAGTTAAGGTTTCTTTCGTCACTTGTGGATATTCTTTTAAGAATTCTTTTTTGAATTCTTCATCCATTTCAAAACGTGCCACGATGTCATCCCAAGAGTGCGAGCCCATTTCTACCGGATTTGTTGGAGGACCTTTCGCTTGATCTGCTAAATCTGCCGCACGTCCATCCCAGAATTGAACAAAGTTGAATGCAGCATTGAATACGGTTGGTGCGTTAATTGGACCTTTTTTACCTTCAATCCCTGTTGAAGTATCAAGTCTATCCACACCACCTTTATCTAATTGGTGACAAGTGTGACATTGAATAGAACCATCGCCTGATAAACGACCATCAAAGAAAAGATCATGACCTAATGCAACTTTTGCTTCATCAGTCGCAATACTGTCTGGAATCGGTTGTACTAAACGATCTGCATCAACATTTGGTGTTTCTTTTGGTAAAGACATTTTACGTGCTTCACGAATCCAGTTAAGCAATGCCACTTTTTCTTGCTCATCTGGTTTGCTTCCCCAGTGAAGATGTCTGAATTTAGCAATTGGCATTTCATTATTTTCAAGTACGCGTTGTAATTTTGCTAAATCAGCTTGGGATAATTTGCTCGGATCTTTTAAGCCTTCAAGTAAACGATCTAGACGGAAAGCACGAAGTCCACGCTGAATATCCGATTGCATTTCATCCCCCACAATCGGAAATTTTGAATAAAATGGAAGTGGAGTGTTTGGACTATGACAATATTGGCAGCTGTTATCAAACAATGCTTTTTGCCACTTTTTCTTGTTCGCCAGTATAGCGATTTTCCATTAAAAAGCTGGGTCGCATTCTCTTTATCAAATTGGTGTAAATACCCCACAACGCCAAAATAACCTAAGATAGCAATGGCTGCACCGCCAATAATCAGTTTTTTTCATCTAATCCTCCAAACGATCAATAAAAACATAAAAAGAAAAGGTAAAAGCTTAAAGTTAGGTGATTATGCCAAAAAAATTGACTTATTTTTTTATGTGGATTTAATCTGCTTTTTACTATAGATTCGATTGATTGTATTTAAGATATTTTTTTACTTTTATAGAGGGCTAATTTCTTTTAGAATTTAGCAATAAAAAAATGCGGTTATTTCTAACCGCACTTTACTTTTCATTATCTCTTGCTTATTTCTTTGGCGCTTGCATAAAGCGGAAGAAATCACTGTCAGGTTTCAAGATCATCATATTACCTGAACCTTCGAAGCTACTTTCATAGGCTTTTAAGCTACGAATAAAGCTATAAAACTGTGGCTCCTGGGCAAAAGCTTGAGAATATAATTTTGCTGCAGCCGCATCACCATTACCACGTAATTCTTGTGCAGTTTTGTTTGCATTCGCTAAGATTAGGGTGACTTTACGATCCACATCCGCTTGAATGAACGCTGCTTTTTCTTTACCTTGAGAGCGGTGTTCACGGGCAACCGCATCACGTTCTGCACGCATACGTTGGTAAATCGAAGAAGAAACTTCATCCGGTAAATTGATTTGTTTTACGCGAACATCGACCACTTCGATCCCTAATTCAGAGGTACTATCCTGCCCTGAATTTAACGCTTTTTTCGCTCCTGCCATTAATTCACCACGCGTACCTGAAACAATATCTTTAATCGTGCGTGTACCAATTTCTGAACGCAGACGGTCATTCACTTTACGGCTTAATAAGCTTGAAGCTTGGTTATAATCGCCACCACCCGTTGCAGTATAAAAACGACCAAAATCGCTGATTTTCCATTTCACATAGGAATCCACCAACAAGTCTTTTTTCTCGACTGTCACAAAACGGGTTGCAGACCCATCAAGAGTACGAATACGCGCATCAAGTACTTTAATGCTATCAATTAAAGGTAATTTGAAATGCAAACCAGGTTCATACACAACCACTTTGTTTTCTGCATCACGTTGTACTTTATTAAAACGTAACATAATGCCACGCGTGCCTTCAGTTACAACCACGATGCTGGAATACAACACCGCAGCAATCACCACAATAATCGGAAGTAAAAATTTACGCATTAATTAAATCTCCCTTGGCGAATGCCTTCACTTGATTGAACCGGTTGAGCCACTTGTGTTTCTACACGACGGTCCTGTGTTGAAACAGGTACAGAACTGACCGCACTTTCAGAAGTGGTAGTCATTGGCTTGGTCGCTTTTTTACCCATTAATTGCTCCAATGGCAATACAGTTAAATTGTTACCATTATTGCTATCTAGCATCACTTTAGGTGTGTTTGCCATCACTTTTTCCATGGTTTGAATATAAAGACGCTCTTTTAACAAATCAGGTGCCGCTTTAAATTCAGGTAGAAGACGTTGTAAACGTTCCACTTCCCCTTGCGCATCAAGCACAACACGATCTTTATAAGCCGTTGCTTCTTCCACGATACGCTGTGCATCACCACGAGCGATTGGCTCTTTCTCGCGGGCATAAGCTTCTGCCTCACGAATGTAACGTTGTTCGTCTTCCTGTGCTTTAATCGCATCATCGAAAGCATCTTTCACTTCTTCTGGAGGACGTGCAGATTGGAAGTTCACGTCAATCACCTCAAGTCCCATATCATAAGGTTTTATAATATCGTTCAATGCTTTCCACGTATCTTCACGCACCACGGCACGACCGGTTGTCAGCACATCATTCATAGTCATATGACCTATCACATAACGAAGTGCGCTATCAGTCGCTTGCCCGAGACTATTATCCGCATTACTCACGCTAAACAGGTATTTTTCAGGATTTTGCACGCGATATTGTACAGTCATTTCAACTTTAACCATGTTTTCATCTTTGGTTAACATCGCACCTTGCGTTTTAAGCTCACGAACTTGTTCTACATTCACTGGAATCACTTTATCAACAAAGGTTGGCTTCCAGTTTAAACCGGGTTGAACGATAGAATGAAACTCGCCAAAACGTAACGTCACGCCACGTTCCGCTTCTTTGATGGTGTAAAAACCGCTTGCACCCCAAATAATTCCCCCGATCACCACGGCGATCGGTAAAATTTTACCTAAATTAAATGAAGGCACATTAGGCGAAGTATTGTTTGAACCGCCTTTTTTATTACCACCACCTAATTTTTTCAACAGATTATTAAATACCTCTTCAATATCTGGTGGTGATTGCTCCTGATTCTTATTGTCTCGCGTGCCCCAGCCATTTTCACTTTGCTTATCTGATGAATTATCCGACTGTTTTTGGACCGCTACTCTGTCCCGGTTTACCCCAAGGATCTTGATCTGGACCGTTTTGCGACATTACGTTCTCCATTTGTCTAAAGTTTTTTTAATGAGTTTAACGAAATAAATGAGGTTAGTCTATGAAAAATACAAGTGGCAATGCAAATTATTACAAAATAAAAATCCTTGAATATTTTTCAAGATTTTCTTTTATTCATTCACTTGGTAAATCAAGGATTTTTTTGTATATTTTTTTCAAGTAATTTTTCCATCCCATTGATAAAATTGCGGTTGAATTTTTGACTGATTAATAAATGCAGAAAAAAATAAAAAGGTAATTCATCCGTAAAGATCAACTTACCTTTCGGACAATAATCTGAAAAGATCTGCAGTTGTTCTGGCAAATGCATCACACTTGACAACTTCACGATTCCTACGCCTTGTGATTTCAACACGGCTTCACGCAAACACCAACAACGATAAAAGGCCAGGTCTGCATCAGGCTGTTTAGCAAACCATTCTTGCTCTGCTTGTGGCGCAAAATGCGCCATGAGCGCAGAAAAAAATTCCTTTTTTTGGGAAATTCAATATCAATACCGACCGCACTTTTTTCTGATTCATTAATATGCAGCAATACGGCAACCCAATCGCTAGAGTGGCTTATATTAAAATCGATGTTCTCGACGGGAAATTGTGGTCTGTCACTTTGTGTACGATAAATTTGCCCTAAAAAGTGTAGTTGATTTTTCCGCTGTTTTTAGCAACTGCCAAAGTAAAAAATGCGCCAATCGACGACATTGATGACGTTGTGTTATCCGAGAATTTCCCTGCGGTTCCGTATGCAAATTCTCAGGGACTAGATCCCTAGGAATTTCATCAAAAAAGAAAAAGGTTGTTGAATATTAGCGTAGGCAATAAAAGTTGTCATAAAATAATGAATAAACAAGCAAGTTTGATTGCATTATAAAAGGAAATCCGCCGCACGCCAACGTACCCCAAAAAACAAAGAGCGCTTATCACGCCCTCTTGAGTGACAAAATAAAAGTGCGGTCAATATCAACCGCACTTTTTTATTATTTCAACAAATATGCACGTAATTGTGCAAAATCGTCATCCATTTCATCAGAAAGTAATGGCAATTTATTGTGTTTATCCAACGCTTCTGGCAATGGAAGATCGAGTGAAAGAATACGCTCTACAGACTCTTTAAATTTAGCAGGATGTGCCGTACATAAGAAAATACCGGTTTCATCCGCTTTAAGTTGATCTTTCAATACTTGATAGGCGATCGCACCGTGTGGTTCACATAAATAACCTTTTGCGTACATCGCCTTTAAGGTTTCTTCTGTTTCGCTATCGCTTAACATACCAGAACCTAAATCACTTAAATTCCAGCCATTACGTTTAAATAACTCTTCGACACGTGGCCAGTTGTTCGGACGACTCACATCCATCGCATTAGAAAGCGTCGCTACGGTCGCTTTAGGTGCCCAGTTACCTGATTCTAAATAACGTGGCACGGTATCGTTCGCATTGGTTGCTGCAATAAAGCGTTTAATTGGTAAACCTAATGTTTTTGCGATTAACCCTGCGGTTAAGTTACCAAAGTTACCACTTGGTACAGAAACTACTACGTTATCACGTTTTTCTTTTGGTAATTGCGCTACGGCTTCAAAGTAATAACAAACTTGCGCCAATAAACGACTAATATTAATGGAGTTTGCTGAGTTTAAACCAATCGATTGACGCAGTTCTGCATCATCAAAGGCTTGTTTAACTAACGCTTGGCATGCATCGAAATCACCATTAATCGCCACAGTGCGAATATTGCCACCTAAAGTACAGAATAGTTTTTCTTGTAATGGGCTGATTTTGCCTTTCGGATATAAAATCACGACATTGATATTTTCCAACCCGTAAAATGCATGGGCTACTGCCGCACCGGTATCACCAGATGTCGCTGTTAAAATGGTGATTTTGCCATCACCACGCACTGCAGCGAGCGCCTGCGCCATAAACGACCACCGAAGTCTTTAAATGCTAAAGTTGGACCATGGAATAATTCAAGGGCATAAATATTATCTTCCACTTTTTCTAACGGTGCAGGAAAAGTAAATGCATTTTTTACCATTGCATCTAAAGTGGCTTTTGGTAATTCTTCACCGATTAATGCCGCAAGAATTTTTTGGCTACGTTCAACCAATGGTAAAGCTAATAACTCGTCAATATTAGTTAAAGCGGGGATCGTTTCAGGAAAGAACAAACCTTGATCTTTGCCAAGCCCTTGACGTACTGCCTGAGCAAAATTCACTTGTTCTTCAGGGTGTTTGATGTTGTACAAATTCATTGTATATCCGTTAATTATAGAGTTTTAATAAAATGTTATTCCCCTCTTATAAGAAGAGGGGAAGATGATTGACTGCTTAACCTAGCTCTCTCGCGCCGTCATTATCGACCTTACAAACGTGCACAAAGCCTTCATTGTTTTGTAAATAATGATTTTCTAAATAAGTCGCCAGTTTTGTTGCCGTTTGTAAATCTGGTGCAATGGAGAAAATCGTTGGACCTGAGCCTGAAATCCCCGTCGCTAATGCGCCTAAATCACGAGTAGCTTGTTTCACTTCTGCGAAGTTTGGTAATAAAGCCTCACGATAAGGTTCTGCAATCACATCTTTCATCATCATCGCTGCAAGGTTTTCTTGATGCGTGTGACATGCGTGCACAAAGCCACCTAAATGACGACCATGAGAAATTACATCCTGACGCGTATAGCTTTTCGGTAAAATTGCACGCGCTTCAGCGGTTGAAACCTCAATGCCTGGATAAGCTAAGACCCAATACCAATTATCAAAAAATGGCAGTTTTTGGCAAATGTTACCGAGGGATTGTACCATAAATTGCACACCGCCTAGGTAACAAGGTGCCACATTATCATAATGGATCGAGCCTGAAATACGCCCCTCTAGCTCTCCCATCATCTCTAACAATTCCATTTTTGAGAATGGTTCATCGTGGAATTTATTTAATGCCACTAATGCAGCCACGATAGAGCACGCACTTGACCCCAAGCCCGAACCAATCGGCATATTTTTCTCAAGGGTCAAACGCAATGGTTTGACTCTCACATTGCGTAATTTTAATTGCTCACTAAACAGCACATAGGCCTGATACACGATATTTTTTTGCGGCTCTTTTGGCAATTTACGCACAAAATAGCCCGCACTTTCGAGCTCAAAGCCACTTGGAATAGACTCAATCTGTACAACATCACCTAATAACGAACCATCAATCGGTGAAATGGCTGCACCTAACGTGTCAAACCCTACACTAATATTTGCACTCGATGCCGGCGCATAAATTCTTAACATGTTATGTCCTTTTTAGTGGTGTAATGTTCTTAAAATATCCGCAAAGATACCCGCTGCAGTCACGGCATTACCCGCACCGTAACCGCGTAATAACAACGGAATTGGTTGATAATACCGAGTGTAAAATGCAAGGGCATTTTCACCATCTTTCACCTTATACAATGGATTATTTTGATCCACCGCGATGATTGACACTTTGCAGTGGCCATCTTTAATTTGTCCTACGTAGCGCAATACTTTGCCTTCCGCTTTCGCGGCTTCAACGCGTGCTTTAAATTCCGCATCTAATTGTGGCAACATCGCCATAAATTCATCAGCTGATTTGCCTTCAGAGAAGCCTTTCGGTAACACGCCTTCCACTTCCACATCGGAAAGCTCAAGTTCTAGACCCGCTTCACGCGCTAAAATAAGCAATTTACGTGCCACATCTTGACCCGATAAATCATCACGAGGATCTGGCTCTGTAAAGCCTTTTTCACGTGCAAGTGCGGTCACTTCTGAAAGAGAAAGTCCTTCTTCTAATTTACCGAAGATGAAAGAAAGTGAGCCCGACAAAATGCCTTCGAAATACTCAAGCTCATCACCCGCTGCCAATAAATTCTGTAAGTTTTCGATAACCGGTAAGCCAGCGCCTACGTTGGTTTCGTACAGGAATTTATGTTGGCTTGCTTGTGCATTGCGACGTAATTCGTGGTAATAGGCTAATTCACGCGTATTCGCTTTTTTATTTGGGGTTACCACATGGAAGCCTTCTTTTAATGCGCGCGCATAAAGCCCAGCGACCGATTCAGCTGTTGTACAATCTACGAAGACTGGGTTCACTACGTGGTGTAATTTAATGAAAGATAACAAAACATCGAAATCAGAAGGTTGGGTCGCATTTTCAAGATCCACTTTCCAATTATCTAAATTTAATCCGTTTTCATTAAAAAGCATTTTTGTTGAATTCGCTAACGCACAAACTCGGATTTCAATGTCCTTCTTTGCAAGATACTCTTTTTGCTGCTTGATTTGCTCAATCAACTCGCCGCCAACACCACCTACACCGACTAGAAACATATCAACAACTTTTTTGTTATTAAAAAGCGCTTGGTGAGTGGCTTTCACAGCTTCAATCGCTTTATTTTGCGCCACTACCGCTGAAATTGAACGCTCAGAAGAACCCTGTGCAATTGCGACTAAGCTGATATTCGCTTGTGCCAATGCAGAGAAGAAACGAGCCGCGATACCTTTAGCTTGTTTCATACCATCACCTACAACTGAAATGATAGAAAGATCTTTTGCAACTTCAATAGGTTCTAAGTCATGCGCTTTTAATTCTGTCGCAAACTCTTGTTCTAAAACCGCTTTTGCTGCATCCGCTGATTTCACTGGTACACAGAAACTAATGCTGTATTCAGAGGACGATTGCGTAATTAAAATAACTGAAATACCGGCTTTTGACATCGCTGAAAATACACGCGCAGCCATCCCCACCATACCTTGCATACCAGGACCTGAAACATTGAACATTGCCACGTTATCAAGGTTAGTAATCCCTTTTACCTGTAACCCTTCAGATTTCACATGACCATCAATTATTGAACCTGGTGCAGATGAATTACCGGTATTTTTAATCACACAAGGGATTTGTTTTGGTAATAATGGACCAATTGTACGTGGATGGATCACTTTCGCGCCAAAATAAGAAAGCTCCATCGCTTCACGGTAAGAAAGGCTTGGTAATAAACGAGCATCTGGCACTAAACGTGGGTCACAAGTATAAACGCCATCTACATCAGTCCAAATTTCACAAACAGACGCATCTAAACAAGCGGCTAAACAGGCGGCTGAATAATCAGAACCATTACGGCCTAATAACACTAATTCACCTTTATCATTACATGCGGTAAAACCAGCCATTAAAACGACTTTATCTTTACCGATACTTTTCGCATCAACGCGTTTTGTCGATTCGTCAATATCAACTGAAGATTCTAAGTAACCACCTTGTGCTAATAATTGCTTAACTGGATCAACAATGTGAACACTGTATCCACGCGCTTCAAACCACGCTTTCATCATCGCAATCGATAATTTTTCACCACGACAGTCAATAGTTGCTTTAACTTTATCTTCTACTTTGCCAGCTTGGCGGATTTCTTCTAATAAGCCTTTAATTTGAGCAAATTCTGCATCAATGAGGGCTTTAGTACCAGCAAGATCAAATTTATTATTTTCAGCGTGTAAACCATTAATGATGTTATAGAAAATCTCAATGGCTTCGTTAAAGTGGGTATCAGTAGGTTGGTTTAATGCGGCTTTTTCAGAGAGGGCAACAAGATGGTTAGTAATTTTTGCAGGAGCAGATAAGACACCAGCCGCCTGCTCTTCCAAATGAGCTTTTTCGATTAATTGAGCCGCTTGCGAGAAACGCTCAGGGTTGGCTAATGAAGTGCCACCAAATTTTAATACGCGCATGATAATATCCTCAGATGTTGTGATTTTTAAATACTAAAAACCCGCACTAGACTGAATGCGGGTTTTCTTGATCCTGTTTGTTACGCACTAACCCGCCCCATTAATGGTCGTAATGGTCATAATAATGGTGGTAATCGTGAAAGTGCGGTTATTTTTCATTGTGTTTTAACCTTGAAAAAAAGATGTGTTTAGAAATACCGAAAAAGCGCGGGCTTGTCAAACACAAAATTGAAAAAATGAAGATTTTTTCTAAAAATCATCGCTTTGGTGTAGAATAAAGAGAGTTTCACATTGGTCAGGAAGGGAATTATGACAATTAAACAAGCACTCGAAACCATCCATCAAAAAATCCAAGATGCCACTCAACTCGCTCACCGCCCAGAAAGTGCGGTCACTTTATTAGCAGCTTCTAAAACGAAACCCAATGAAGCGATTTTAGAAGCCTATCATGCAGGACAAAAAGCATTTGGGGAGAACTACGTTCAAGAAGGTGTCGATAAAATTCAGTATTTTTGAAGCACAGAATATTCAGCTTGAATGGCATTTTATTGGCCCATTGCAATCCAATAAAACGCGTCTTGTGGCTGAACATTTCGATTGGATGCAAACGCTAGAACGAGCCAAAATTGCCGATCGTTTAAATGAACAACGCCCTGCCAATAAAGCTCCGCTGAATGTTTTAATTCAAATTAATATCAGTGATGAAGCGAGTAAATCAGGCATTCAACCAAGTGAAATGATTGAGCTTGCAAAACACATTGAAAATCTACCGCACTTACGTTTACGTGGATTAATGGCTATCCCTGCTCCAACAGACAATATTGCAGAACAAGAAGCGGCTTTTAGCCAAATGGAACAATTATTTGAGCAGCTAAAAATAGCTTTCCCTCATCAACAAATTGACACCCTTTCGATGGGAATGACCGATGATATGCAAAGTGCCATTAAATGCGGTTCAACCATGGTACGCATTGGTACAGCCATTTTTTTGGGGCGAGAGATTATTCGAAAAATAATGAATAGAATAGAAAATAAAAGAGCGGTCAATATTGACCGCTCTTTTTATCTGGATTTAATTAAACTTCTTCGCTCTTTTCAGAGAAACGTTCAATCTTCGCACCTAAGCAACGAAGTTTATCTTCAACGTGCTCATAACCACGATCGATATGATAAATACGATCTACGATAGTTTCACCACTTGCGATACAACCCGCTAATACCAGGCTAATTGATGCACGTAAATCCGTTGCCATCACTTCTGCACCAGAAAGATGTTCAACGCCATGACAAACTGCCGTGTTACCTTCAATTTCCGCTTTACCGCCCATACGAATTAATTCTGGAATGTGCATAAAGCGGTTTTCAAAGATGGTTTCAGTAATGATACTTGTGCCTTCTGCCACCATGTTTAACAAGGTGAACTGAGCTTGCATATCTGTTGGGAAGCCTGGGTGTGGTGCAGTACGAATATTGACGGCTTTCGGACGATTGCCATGCATATCCAATGTAATGCTATCTTCTGTGACTTCAACTTCTGCGCCTGCTTCACGAAGCTTATAAATCACCGCATCCATGGTATCCGCTTTAGTATTTTTACATACCACGCGACCACCAGAAATGGCACCCGCAATTAAGAATGTGCCGGTTTCAATACGATCTGGCACAATGCTGTGCTCGCAGCCTGTTAAGCGGTCAACACCTTCAACGACAATGTGATCAGTACCAGCACCTGTAATTTTCGCGCCCATTTTATTGAGGAAATCTGCTGTATCGACGATCTCTGGCTCACGAGCAGCGTTTTCAATAATTGTTGTACCTTTTGCAAGCGTTGCTGCCATCATGATAGATAAAGTTGCACCAACGCTCACTTTTTCCATCACAATACGTGTACCCACAAGACGATCTGCGACAACTGCTTTTACATAACCTTCATCAAGTTCAATCGTTGCACCGAGTTTTTCTAAGCCACTAATGTGAAGATCGACTGGACGTGCACCGATAGAACAACCGCCCGGTAAAGAAACTTGACCTTGATTAAAGCGAGCCACCAATGGTGCTAATGCCCAAATAGAAGCACGCATGGTTTTTACTAATTCATACGGTGCAACGAAGTGATCAATTTTAGAACAATCTAATAATACTGCACCTTCAGCATCACGCTCTGCCACAACGCCAAGTTTACGTAAGATTTTTAAAGTGGTATCAATATCTTTTAGTTCTGGTACATTTGTTAATTTAACTGGCTCAGTTGCCAAAATTGCGGCAAAAAGAATAGGAAGTGCAGCATTTTTTGCACCAGAGATGGTTACAGTACCACTTAAGCGAGATTGCCCGCCATAAACACGAAATTTTTTTCCATAGAAAATCCTAGCTTGCTTGATGTAATAGACGATCCATTTTCCACTTTTGCAGTGGTATAGGTTTTAATAGTTAAAGCGTGAATTTCGCCAGTTTGGAAATAAGGCATTAATGGCGCGTAGATGGTTTGTTGCTGCTTTAATTTAGAAAGTGCTGAGATTTCATCACTTACTACAATCACACCAAAGTGAGCATTTTCACCTTGAGCATAAACTTCATCTACATTCAGGCTTTCTTTTAAAATACGTTCAATTTCTTGCAGTTCCATTCGGATTTCCGTTTTAATTATGGTCGATAAAAGTGCTAATCCAATGAGATAAATTCACTAAATCAGCAAGGGTTAATAACTGTTCTGGAGGGTTTATCAACCGCACTTTTTATTTGGTAACTGCTCACAATCATGTAAAAAAATCACACAATAATGCAAAACCGGCAGAATCAATTCGATTGATTTCAGTTAAATCAAATTCAATGAGACTTTGATTGTTTTGCTTTTCTGATAAAAAAGAAGCACGTTGTTGCCATAATGGTAACAACGTGTTGCGGGATAGCTCCCCCGATAATTGGAGAGCTATCTTATCATTATTTTTGGATTAAATCCCACTTTAACGCAGTCATTCGCTTATTTGCTCAATGTCACTGGTGCAGCAGCAGATTTTTGAATTTGAGCAGTTAATGCATCAATACCTTGTTGACGTAAGATACCACTCCATTCATTTTGTTTGGTGACAACCATGCTCACGCCTTCAGCAACCATATCATAAGCTTGCCATTCGCCCGTTTTACTGTTTTTACGCCATTTGAAATCTAATTTAATTGGCGCTTGTCCACCATTTTGCATGATGTTTACGCGAATGCTCACAAGGTTTTTGTCGCCCACTTCTTTAGCAGGTTCAATTTGAATATTTTGGTCGGTGTAAGCGGTTAACACTTGTGCATAAGCTTGTTCGATAAAATCGCTGAATGCTTTAAAGAATTTTTCACGTTGTTCTGGCGTAGTTGATTTGAAGTGTGAACCTAACACCAAAGAACCTGCATAGTTTACTTGCACGTAAGGTAATAAATCGTTACGCACGATGGTACGTAAATAATTTGGATCCTTTTTAATTTTTGCCTGATTGTTTTTGATATCGGCAAATAACTTATCTGATGCTTGTTGCATCAACACATAAGGGCTCGTTTCTGCACGTACAGTTTGAGTCACAAAAAGTGCAGTCACTGCAAATGCCATTACGCTAAACCATTTTTTAAACTGAGTAAATTTCATCATAAATCTCCTAAATAAAGATTATTATTTGGCTTCAGGTTCTGCTTTTTCAGCATTGCCGTCTGCTTTTTTATCGCCGTAAAGGAACTGGCCGATTAAATCTTCCAATACCATTGCGGATTTTGTGTCTTGAATTTGGCTACCGTTTTTTAACATCGCGGTTTCACCATCATCAAAGCCCATTGTTAAGGCGATATATTGCTCGCCCAATAATCCAGATGTTTTGATCGATAACGAACTGTTTTCCGGAATTTCTTTATATTCTTCATTAATCGCAATGCTTACTTTTGGCAAGTAAGATTTTTCATCTAACGTAATATCAGAAACACGACCGATTACCACTCCTCCTAGCTTAAGTGGCGCACGGACCTTTAGTCCACCAATATTGTCAAAAGTTGCAGTGACTGTGTAAGATTTTGTTTCACCAAAACCTTGCACATTTGCTACACGTAAGCCTAGAAATACTAACGCTGCGATACCGAGTAGTAAAAATAAGCCTACCCAAAATTCATATTTAATTGTTTGTCTCATAAAAATACCCTATTAACCTGCCCCAAACATAATAGCAGTTAAGATGAAATCGAGCCCAAGTACCACAAGTGATGCGTGGACAACCGTTCTGGTTGTGGCTTGACTGATACCTTCAGATGTTGGAATACAATCATAACCATTGAATAACGCAATCCACACCACTGCAATGGCGAAAAATACGCTTTTAATAAATCCATTTAAAATGTCATAGCTCCAGCTGACGGCATTTTGCATCACTGACCAGAAGCTACCTGCATCGACACCTTTCCAATCTACACCAACAAGCGCACCGCCCCAAATACCAATCGCGGTAAAGAGAAGCGCAAGAATTGGCATTGCAATCAAGCCCGCCCAAAAACGCGGTGCAATCACTCGACGTAATGGGTCAACTGCCATCATTTCAAGGCTGGAAAGTTGTTCTGTGGCTTTCATTAAGCCAATTTCAGCCGTTAACGCTGAACCTGCACGACCCGCAAATAAAAGTGCGGTCACTACTGGGCCTAATTCACGTAATAAAGACAGCGCTACAAGTTGTCCAAGGCTGGTTTCTGCTGAAAAATCAACTAAGACCACATAACCTTGTAAGCCCAACACCATCCCAATAAATAAACCTGAAAGCAGGATAATTAGTAAAGACTGTACACCTAATACGTGTAACTGTTTCACTAATAAAGGAAAATGTTTACGAACTTGCGGTTTACCTACGAGCGCACCAAACAGCATAAAGCCTGAGCGGCCTAATGCGCGGAAAAATTTGATTACACTTCGTCCAAGTGAAGAAATCATATCAACAATCATTTAAATAATTCCTCCACATAATCACCTGCCGGATAATGGAATTTTACCGGACCATCGGCTTCACCTTTCAAGAACTGTACCACTTGCGGATCTTGACTCGCGAGCAATTGTTCTGATGTTCCTTCAGCAATCACATGTTTATCCGCAATGATATAGGCATAATCTGCAATGCTTAATATTTCATTCACATCATGGGAAACCACGATAGAGGTTAAATTCAGTGCTTCATTAAAACGTTTAATTAAGCTCACGATCACGCCCATGCTGATTGGATCTTGCCCCGTAAACGGCTCATCAAACATGATTAAATCTGGGTCAAGTGCAATCGCTCGAGCCAATGCTGCACGACGCGCCATCCCCCCAGAAAGCTCTGAAGGCATCAAATCTGCCGCACCGCGTAAGCCCACCGCTTCTAATTTCATCAACACAATTTGACGAATTAGACTTTCTGGCAAGCGCGTATGCTCGCGAATCGGAAATGCCACGTTATCAAACGTTGAAATATCCGTAAATAATGCACCTGATTGGAATAACATTCCCATGCGTTTACGCACTTCGTAAAGCTCACGATTTGAAAGACGACAAATATCTTGTCCATCAAACAAAATCTCGCCCTGTTCAGGATGCAACTGACCACCAATTAATTTTAGCAGCGTGGTTTTCCCGATCCCTGATGGCCCCATAATGGCCGTAATTTTGCCCTGTTGGACTTTCAAATTCAGGTTATCGTAAATCACACGCTCACCTCGTTTAAAGGTCAGGTTTTTGACTTCGATTAGATTTTTATTCATTAAAATCTCATTGGTTTTATAAGAGAAATTTATTTTTCTCTCACGTTAAAAAAATGCGGTCGTTTTGACTGCTATTTTTTTGAAAGGTTCAAGCGGCGTTTTAATAACGTCGTGAAGCCACGTAATAACACAAAAATCAATGACAACACATAAATAGGAAAATTACCTAATGCTGCATAAGGCGTTTTGCCTTCTGTTGGCACCATTTTATGGGTCAGTGTGGTTTCCTCAAATTGAGGCGCTTGTGCTTCAATCTTGCCTTTTGCATCAATAAACACTGAAATCCCTGTATTCGTTGCACGAATTAATGGTTTTCCTAATTCAAGCGCGCGCATTCTAGCCATTTGTAAATGCTGCCAAGGGCCAATACTATCACCAAACCATGCATCATTAGAAATTGTCAGCAAATAATCGGTTTCTTTTTTCAGATTTTCACGAAGTTGCTCACCAAAAATAATTTCATAACAAATAGCCGGTGCAAAAGCATGTTGCTTCGCCATAAATGACGGCTGTACCGCATCGCCACTTTGGAACGCAGACATTGGCAAATTAAATACAGAATTAAGTGGGCGCAACAAACTTTCTAATGGCACATATTCACCAAATGGCACGAGATGATGTTTGCTATAACGATTTTTCGTCGTCAACTCATAAGGAAAATCAGGATTCCCTGCCGTTACAATGGAATTTAATAATTTACCGCTTTGCTCATCACGATACACGGTGCCAATCATCACTTCCGTGTTTTTCTCTTTTGCGACTTTATCTAAGGCTTCAAAAAATGGCGTAATCGCATTTTCAAGAGTAGGCAATGCCGACTCGGGCAAAATAATCAAATCAGACTTGCCTAAATGCGCCAAAATTTGTTTTTGATAGATGTCTACCGTGGCATAAAGATATTCTGGATCCCATTTCAAATTTTGCTCAATATTACCTTGTGCAAGCGTGATCGTTAGCCCTTTACCTTCTTTGGGTTGAACAAAATTCACCTTACCGGCATAAGCGCTTAATCCACCCACAACCAATAATAGCAACGCATTTACGCCGACTAAATTCCATTGTTTTTTCGATAGTGCAAAAATAAGGTTAAAAATGACCGCACTTGCCCAAACGGTAAAGAATGTCATCCCTGTGACACCAAAGATCGGCGCGATACCGTAAAACGGACTGTCGATTTGGGTATAACCAAATTGTAACCAAGGAAAACCGGTAAACACCCAACCACGCAAGAATTCAGTCAATGTCCAAATCGCGGCAAAAATGACCGCACTTTGTACCTGAAAACGCTGCACTAAATAAGTGAAAAGCATAGGATAAAGTGCTAGGTAAGCCGAAAGTAAGCCTACCAAGAGATAACTCACGCCAAGGGAAGCGCCACCAAATTGATGAATGCTGACATTTAACCAACTTACACCAAAACAGAAAAAGCCCATCGACCACAAAAAGGTGGCTAAAAGTGCGGTTGATTTTTTTGGTATTTTTCATCACAAAAAGCAATCCGCCCAACGATACATAGGCTAATCCCCAATAATCAAACGGCGAAAAAGGCAAACACGCCAATCACACCAGAAATCAGAGCAATAAGATAAATCACTAACTTATTCATTTTATCCATACTATAAAAAAATATTCCCCCTCTTCAGCAAAGAGGGGGCTAAGAATACGGTCAACTGAGCAACTTATTCAGCTTGCTCTTCCACGCCTTCCATATCCGATAAATGCTCATCCGGCACAGTTACACGCACCTGAATCAAACGGCGACTATCGGCAGAAGTTACTTTAAATTGAATATTTTCTAAGGTAATTTCTTCACCTCGCTTAGGCAAATACCCAAAAGCTTGCATAATCAAACCGCCAATGGTATCCACTTCTTCATCATCAAAATGCGTATTAAATTGTGTATTAAAATCATCAATATCTGTTAGTGCACGCACCGCATAAGTATGACGAGAAAGCTGACGAATATCGGCGACATCTTCCTCATCGAACTCGTCTTCAATATCACCCACAATTTGTTCGAGAATATCTTCGATGGTCACTAAACCTGATACCGCACCAAACTCATCTACCACAATTGCCATATGGAAACGCTCAGAGCGAAAATCTTTTAACATACGATCGACACGTTTACTTTCCGGCACAATCACAACTGGACGTAACAACTTGGAAAGTTCGAACTCTTCCGCATCTTCACGTAAAAACTTAAGCAAATCTTTTGCGTGCAAAATACCTTCAATATTATCGCGGTCATCCGTATCGGCAATCACAGGAAAACGAGAGTGGGCAGATTCAATAATGGTATTCAAGCAGGCATCGAGATCTTGATTCGATTCAATAAATACAATTTGAGAGCGTGGAATCATGATATCGCGTACACGAAGCTCGGCGATTTCCATTACCCCTTCAATCATCTCACGAGTATTTTGATCGATTAAATCGTTTTGTTCTGAATCGCGAATCACTTCCACGAGTTCTTCACGGTTTTTCAGCTCACCTTGGAAAAAACGCCCAATAAGCGATTGAAAAAAAGATTTTTTAGTTGTTTCAGTTTGATTACTCGAATGTTCTTCGTTCATAAAATTAAATGTGTTACTGTCGGATTGACTGCGTAAAAAGTAGCATATTTTGACAAAAATCGCAAAAAACTTAAGCTAAATGGCTGAAAATAAAGTGCGGTTAAAAACATAAAAATTTTTAACCGCACTTTTATTAACTGATTACCTATTTAAACCTAAACTCTGTCCATTGGTAATAGCGTTCACCTGTTTTTTGAATACCGCCATAATTTTGCCATTCGGGATGGTTAGGGGTATCGGGAAGACATTGAGTTTCAAGTGCGATGCCGCTGAAATCTTGATAAGTGTCACCTTCACGAGTTGGAGTGCCTGCAAGATAGTTTCCCGTATAAACCTGTAACGCGGCTTGGGATGTGAGCACTTCAAGGCTTAAATCTTCATTAGGGGAAGTCAATAATGCGCAAGGTTTTTGCCATGCTTTATTGACGATAAAGGAATGATCGTAACCTTTCGTTACCACTTGCTCGCCTTGTTGGAAATCTTGTGCGATTGGTTTTGCCACTCGAAAAATCAAAGCTGGTATTCACCACATGCTTAAGTGGTGAATTTGGGATGCCTTCACCATCAACCGGTAAATAGAAATCCGCATTAAGGCGTAGTGTATGATTTCGCACATCACTGCCCTGCTCGGCATTTTCTAAATTGAAATAAGCGTGGTTTGTTAAGTTCAGCGCGGTATCTTTATCGCTTTCTGCTTCGTATTCAATTTTTACACTATTTTCATCGGTCAGCGTGTAAATCACATTAGCTTTAACATTACCTTCAAAACCTTGATCACCATCGGGAGACACAAGGGAAAAACGCACAAAATTCTGACCGCACTCTTCCACCTTCCAACGGCGTTTATCAAAGCCTTCTTTACCGCCATGTAATTGATGTTTGCCTTGATTAGCGACCAGCTGGATTGTTCGCTCACCCAATTCAAATTGGGCGTTAGCAATACGGTTCGCATAGCGTCCTATGCTTGCGCCCAAATAAGCAGTTTGATGAGGATAATCCTCCACTTTGCAGCCGAGTAAAACTTCTCGCAACTCACTGTTCACAGGGACTTTACATGAAAGCCAAGTGGCTCCCCAATCCATAAATTGCACGGTCATGTCATTCGAATTAGTGAGTTGAACAAGTTGATAAGGCTGTCCATCTGGTGCATTGAACGCCGTTTTTTCTAGCATAGACTCACTCCTTGTGAGGCAGTGCAAACGTAGAAATCTTCTTTTAAGCCCGTTTGTTTTTCATAATTATCGGCAATAATTTTACGGACAGATTCGACTTTATCATGAGGCGCAAGCGCTACAATGCAACCACCAAAACCACCGCCTGTCATTCTCGCGCCACCGGTTTTACCAATGACTAATTGAGCGAGTTCCACAAGATAATCAATTTGTGGCACAGTAATCTCGAAATCATCACGCATGGACTCGTGAGATTGCCCCATTAATTCACCTAATTTTATTAAATCATTATGTTTTAATGCTTCAACGGCATCAAGCACACGTTGGTTTTCGGTCACCACATGGCGTGCACGTTTGCCACTAAAGCATTAAGTGCGGTCAATTCTGCTTCTCTTTTTTGGAATTCTTCTACTGACACATCACGTAGCGCTTTTACGCCAAAGAATTCTGCGGCTTTTTCACATTGCCAACGGCGTGTGTTGTATTCACCCGTGACCAAATCATGCGGTACATTTGAGTTCACAATAATGACGGCAACATCTTTCGGCACGGGTGTTGGTTTTGTTTCTAAGCTACGACAATCAATCATTAAGAGATGCTCTTTTTGACCTAACGCGGAAATTAATTGATCCATGTTTCCGCAATTCGCACCTACAAATTTGTTTTCAGCTTTTTTTGACCTATTAAAGCAATCTCTGTATTTGTTAAAGGTAAATCGCTCAATTGTTGGCAAAACTTACCCGTCGCCACTTCAAGGGCTGCAGAAGAACTTAAACCGGAAGAATGTGGCACATTTCCGGAAATGACCAAATCAGCACCTTGTTTAAATTGCGGGCAACGTTCTTGAATAAATTTCACGACACCACGCACATAATTCGCCCATTTTTGCTCACTTTGAGGAAAATCTTCATCAAGAGAAAAGGTATCCTCAAGATCAAGATCTGCTGCATAAACATTCCAAATATGATCAGTACGTTTTGATCCCGCAATGGCGGTACCATAATTGATCGCACAAGGCATCACAAAGCCATCATTGTAATCCGTATGTTCGCCGATAATATTAACACGACCTGGCGCATACACGGTCAGTTCTGGTTGCTTGTTATATTTTTGCGTAAAAATGTGTTGGGATTTTTGGACTGGAGTCATATTATTTTCCTTTATCTTTCACACTCCCTCTTAACTCAAGAGGGAAAGGGTTTCTTAACGTTCTTTATAATGTACTTCGCTTAACGCACGTAATCTTTCTGCTGCTTGTTCAGCAGTGAGGTCTCGCTGGCTTTCACCTAGCATTTCATAGCCCACCATAAATTTGCGAACCGTAGCAGAACGCAACAACGGTGGATAAAAATGCGCATGAAACTGCCAATGTTCGTTATCTTCACCATTAAATGGTGCAGCATGGAAGCCCATCGAATAAGGGAAAGACGTTTCAAATAAGTTATCGTATTTCGTTGCCAATTTTTTCAATATCACGGCAAGATCTTTAGCTTGAGCCTCCGTTAATTCTGTTAAGCGTTTGACATGCACTTTAGGCAACAACAAGGTCTCAAATGGCCATACCGCCCAATAAGGCACCACGGCAACCCAATGCTCGGTTTCCACTACAATACGTTCTTTTTTCTCTAATTCTTTTTGAACGTAATCCACTAAAAGCACCGAACCGTGTTTTTCATAATAATTTCGTTGAGCAACATCTTCACGCGCGACTTCATTTGGTAAAAAGCTATTTGCCCAGATTTGTCCATGCGGATGGGGATTGGAGCATCCCATTGCAGCGCCTTTGTTTTCAAAAATCTGTACCCACTGATATTTTTGCCCCAGTTCACACAATTGCTCTTGCCACACTTTAATCACTTCTTCAATTTCAAGTGCGGTCAATAATGGCAAGGTTTTGCTGTGATCTGGTGAAAAACAAATAACACGGCTTTCACCACGAGCTTGGCTCATTTGGAAAAGAGGATCGGCTGATTGCTCTGGCGCGGGTGTATTTTCTAATAAAGCCGAGAAATCATTTTTGAATACATAAGGTTTATGGTAATCCGGATTAGGTTCGCCAGTGATACGTTTATTACGCGGGCAAAGATAACAATTTGGATCGTGGCTTGGCTTTTTGTTCCTCACCCACTTTTTCTTGTTGCCCTTGCCATGGACGTTTAGCGCGATGTGGTGAGACTAAAACCCATTGATCAATTAACGGATTATAACGACGATGCGGATGATCTGTCGGTTCAAATACGGTTTCGTTCATATTTTTGCTCCTAAAATGTAAACGATTACAAAAATTTTCTTCATAAGATAACAAATTAAAAAAATAAACCGTGATCATTATCACAAAAATCAGGAAATAAGGCACTAGTCTAATCTCTTTTTGTGACGAATGTAGCATTTTTTTGAAAGTAACCGCTTTCAATTTTATTCAAATTTACTATGATAATTACCATGAAAAAATGAATGAGAGCCCTGTTATGCCTACAATTCGAGATGTTGCTGAATTAGCTTGCGTGTCGGTTGCCACTGTTTCCCGGGTGATTAATCACTCTCCTTCCGTAAGTGAAAAAACCCGTTATTCAGTACAACGCGCGATGGAAGTCTTAAATTATCAACCCAATGCAAACGCACAAGCTCTAGCAGTACAAAATACTGATACCATTGGCGTGGTGGTTACTGATGTAACAGATCCGTTTTTTGCTATCTTGGTCAAATCAGTCGATAAAGTTGCTGAAGAGCATCAAAAAACGATTTTGATCGGTATTGGCTATCACCATGCTGAAAAAGAGCGTGAAGCGATTGATACCTTGCTACGCAAGCGTTGTAGCTGTTTGGTTGTTCATTCCAAAGCCCTTTCAGACGAAGAATTACGTCATTATCTCGAAAATGTACCAGGTATGGTTGTGATTAACCGTGTAATTGCAGGTTATGAAAATCGTTGTGTCAGCCTCGATAATCGCCAAGGTACCTATCTTGCTACTGAAATGCTGATTCGTTATGGCCATAAGCACATCGCCTACATTGGATCTAATCACGGTATTTTAGATGAAACCGAGCGTAAAGAAGGTTATTTAGAGGCCTTAGAAGCACATAACTTCCCCATTGTAGAACAAGCCATTGTGCATAATTCACCGGATTTTGAAGGCGGTGAAAAAGCCATGATTGATCTATTAAGCTACAACTCGAATTTAACTGCAGTGGTAGCCTATAACGATACCATGGCAGCGGGTGCAATTTCCGTTTTAAATGAAAACAATATCAAAGTGCCGAAACAGTTTTCCATTGTGGGTTTTGATGATATGCCGATTGCTCGATATTTAATTCCAAAGCTCACAACTATTCGTTATCCAATTGATTTAATGGCGAATTATGCTGCAAAACTGGCATTAAGTTTAGTTGATTCATCTATTATCACACCAACTGTTGTGCAATTTAATCCAACATTAGTAAGACGTTTTTCCGTAGAAAACACTATGAAACCGTGATGGAGATCACAAATTTAAACATTATTATGTAATCGTTTTCATTTATGTGAGTTTGATCACAGATTAACGATTTTGATTTCGTTATGATGGGTTCAGTTGCAATAGATTTACGCAACATTCCTCTATTTGGTATAAAAAAATCAACAATAAAATCACTTTCTCTGATAGGAGCGTTTTTATGAAAAAAACAGCAGTATTAAGTGCGGTCGCTTTAGCAATCGGTTTAGGTTCAGCAACTTCAGGTTTTGCAGCCGATAACCGTATTGGTGTTACCATTTATAAATATGATGACAACTTCATGTCATTAATGCGTAAAGAAATCGATAAAGAAGCGAAAGCTCTTGGCGGTATTGAGTTATTAATGAATGACTCTCAAAATGCACAATCTATTCAAAACGACCAAGTAGATGGTTTGCTTTCTAAAGGTGTAAAAGCCCTAGCCATTAACTTAGTAGACCCAGCAGCAGCTTCAACTGTTATTAAGAAAGCTAAACAAGATGACATTCCTGTTGTTTTCTTCAATAAAGACCCAGGTGCAAAAGCAATTGGTAGCTACGATCACGCTTACTATGTTGGTACCGATCCGAAAGAATCAGGTTTAATCCAAGGTGATTTAATTGCAAAACAATGGAAAGCTATGCCAGCCTTAGACTTAAACAAAGACGGTAAAATCCAATATGTATTATTAAAAGGTGAACCTGGCCATCCAGATGCGGAAGCACGTACTAAATATGTAATTGAACAATTAAATGCTAAAGGTATTCCAACCGAACAATTATTTATTGATACCGGTATGTGGGATGCAGCAATGGCTAAAGATAAAGTGGATGCATGGTTATCTAGCTCTAAAGCTAACGAAATTGAAATGATCATTTCAAACAATGACGGTATGGCGTTAGGTGCGTTAGAAGCAACCAAAGCACACGGTAAAAAAATTACCAATCTTTGGTGTGGATGCATTACCAGAAGTACTTCAATTAATTAAGAAAGGCGAAATTGCTGGTACCGTGTTAAACGATGGTGTTAACCAAGGTAAAGCTGTTGTTCAACTTTCTGCAAACCTTGCTAACGGTAAAGCAGCAACAGAAGGTACAAAATGGAAATTAGAAAACCGTGTTGTACGTATCCCTTATGTTGGTGTGGATAAAGATAACCTAAGTGAATTCTTAAAATAAGAAAATCTATTGCTTTTCTTTAATTTTTAGGGGAAAGGAAACCCAAATTCCCTTTCCCCCTTTTTGATGAGGTTGGATATGACAACTCAAACCCAAGACAATGATGTACTACTGACGATGACGGATGTCAGTAAGTCTTTCCCCGGTGTAAAAGCCCTTGATCACGCCAATCTAACAGTTCGTTCTCACTCTGTTCACGCCTTAATGGGTGAAAAACGGGGCGGGAAAAATCGACATTATTAAAAATGCCTCTTCGGAATTTATGCAAAAGACGAAGGAGAAATTTTATTCTTAGGCAAACCTGTTGATTTTAAAACATCAAAAGAAGCCCTTGAAAATGGGATTTCAATGGTTCACCAAGAACTTAACTTGGTGCGTCAAACCAGCGTAATGGATAACTTATGGTTGGGTCGCTACCCACTTAAAGGTCCTTTTGTGGATCACGCCAAAATGTATCGTGATACCAAAGCGATTTTCGATGAATTGGACATTGATGTTGATCCAAGAGAAAAAAAGTGGCCAAACTTTCCGTTTCACAAATGCAGATGATCGAAATTGCGAAAGCGTTCTCTTATAACGCTAAAATCGTAATTATGGATGAGCCAACATCCTCACTTTCAGAAAAAGAAGTAGAACATCTTTTCAAAATTATTCAAAAATTAAAAGATCGCGGTTGTGGCATTATTTATATTTCACACAAAATGGATGAAATCTTCAAAATTTGTGATGAAATCACCATTCTTCGCGATGGTAAATGGATCAATACCGTTCAAGTTAAAGGCACCACTATGGAAGAAATCGTTTCAATGATGGTTGGCCGTGAATTAACACAACGTTTCCCAGAAAAAAACAAACGTACCAAAAAGAAATCACGCTTGAAGTGGAACATTTAACAGCGGTAAACCAACCGTCTATTCAAGATGTTTCCTTTAATTTACGCAAAGGTGAAATTTTAGGTATTGCGGGTCTTGTTGGTGCAAAACGAACCGATATTGTGGAAGCCATTTTTGGTGTACGCGAATTAAAAGAGGGGACGATCAAGCTCAACGGAAAAATCGTGAAAAATCATACCGCACTTGAGGCGATTAACCACGGTTTTGCTTTAGTAACTGAAGAACGTCGCTCAACCGGGATTTATTCAAACCTAAGTATTGAATTCAACTCTTTGATTTCAAATATGAAATCTTACCTCACTCCTTGGAAATTGCTCAGCAATAAAAAAATGGCAAGCGATACACAGTGGGTGATTGATGCGATGAACGTTAAAACCCTTCTCACAAAAACAACGATTGGCTCGCTTTCTGGTGGTAACCAACAAAAAAAGTGATTATCGGCCGTTGGCTTTTAACCCAACCAGATATCTTAATGCTCGACGAACCAACTCGTGGTATTGATATTGGGGCAAAATTTGAAATTTATCAGCTCATTCAAGAACTCGCTAAAAAAGATAAAGGCATCATCATGATTTCATCAGAAATGCCGGAATTATTAGGCGTAACAGACCGAATTTTGGTCATGAGTAATGGTCGTGTTGCAGGCATCGTTGAAACAGCAAAAACGTCTCAAGAAGAAATTTTGCAACTTGCCGCAAAATATTTATAAATCATAAAGGAACAAATTATGAGTGCCTTACAAAAAAATAAATCATTCGATTTCTTAAAACAAAATGCGATTTATTTTTGTGTTGTTGATTTTACTTGGCATCATCATCGCACAAGATCCAACATTCTTGAATGTTCGCAACTTTAGTAACATTTTTAACTCAATCATCTGTCCGTCTCATTATCGCCCTAGGTGTTGCAGGCTTGCTTATCACTCAAGGTACCGACTTATCTGCCGGTCGCCAAGTAGGTTTAGCAGCGGTTATTTCTGCTACCCTCTTGCAATCAATGGAAAACATGAACCGCGTGTTCCCTGATTTAGGTGAAATTCCTATTCCAGTAGTTATCCTGACTGTTTGTGCAGTAGGTGCTGTAATCGGCTTAGTGAATGGTTTAGTTATCGCTTATCTCAATGTAACCCCGTTCATTGCAACCATGGGTACCATGATCATCGTTTACGGTTTCAACTCACTTTATTATGATGGCGTAGGTGGCTCACCAATTGCAGGTTTCAGTGAATCTTTCTCTAACTTCGCACAAGGCTTCTTCAGACTTGGTTCGTTCAAATTATCCTACATCACTATTTATGCGGCGATTTGTGCATTCTTAGTTTGGGTAATGTGGAATAAAACACGCTTCGGTAAAAATATCTTTGCTATCGGTGGTAACCCTGAAGCAGCAAAAGTATCTGGCGTAAACGTAGCGCGTAACCTTGTTGTGATTTACATGATTGCCGGTATGTTCTATGCATTCGGTGGTATGTTAGAAGCAGGCCGTATCGGTAGTGCAACCAACAACCTCGGCTTCATGTATGAATTAGATGCGATTGCTGCCTGCGTGGTAGGTGGTGTATCTTTCGCAGGTGGTGTGGGTACTGTTATCGGTGTTATCACGGGTGTTATCATCTTCACCGTTATTAACTACGGTTTAACTTATATCGGTGTAAACCCTTACTGGCAATATATCATTAAAGGTAGCATTATCATCCTCGCGGTGGCTATTGACTCCTTGAAATACGCAAAGAAAAAAATAATTAAAAAAACAACGATAAAAAAATAACCGCACTTTAGTAATAAAGTGCGGTTTATATTTAGGATTTAAAATGTCAAACAGCGTAACTAAAGATAATTTGACTGTCAGTTTCAGTACTGACTGGTTTACTCATAATATCCCTTCTCTATCCTATATTTTTTTGAACAATTTACGCCTAAAAAGAATCTTAGAAATTGGCTCATTTGAAGGGCGTTCAACTCATTTTTTTACTGAGGAAATGCTTAAATACCATAATGAAATAGAGATTCATTGTATTGATTCTTGGGAAGGTGGATTAGAGCATCAAGGAAAGTGGGATATGGGTTCTATTGAGCAATCTTTTAATGAGAATATTCAAACATTAATGATTTATGCCAAACAATGCGGAAAATCCCTTAACATTATCAAACATAAAGGATATTCCCATACTAAAATGATTGAACTATTAGCAAAAGGCGAAGCTGGAAAATTTGATTTTATCTATGTAGATGGTTCTCATGAAGCCCCAGATGTACTGTTCGATGCTATTTTAGCCCATAAATTAGTAAAAAAATAATGGGATTATTGCTTTTGATGACTATTTATGGAGCCCAGAAGAAAATGGAAAACAAAACTACTACCACTTAGTAAAACCTGCTGTTGATGCTTATGTCAATATCTATCAACAAAAACTCCATGTTTTACAAATGTTGCCAGTTTACCAACTTTATATACAAAAACTATCAGATTAACTAATTAAAAATATAATAAGCCTGTGTAATCAGGCTTATTCGTATTCATCTAACCATTTCAACAAAATCGCTTCAAGAATACTCTCGTTAGATTTCATTGGGTCATCATCGAAATCTTCTAATTCACAAATCCATTTATGTAAATCCGTGAAACGTACTGTTTTAGGATCTAAATCCGGATTACGATCATACAGCTCTTCTGCGATAAGTTGTGCATCCGTCCATTTCATTAGTGAGCCGCCTCATTCGCGTGGTTAATATTATATTTAGGGATTTCCACAACTAAATCTTCATCGCCCACGACACATTGGCAAGAAAGACGGCTATCCATTTCTAAGCCCCATGCTTTATCCAACATATCTTCTTCTTGATCGCTTGCTTCATTTAATGAATCAAACCCTTCACGGATCACAACATGGCATGTTGTACAAGCACAAGAACCATCACAAGCGTGATGAATTTCTACACCCGCATTATGTGCCACTTCTAATAAGTTATCTCCAGCTGCCGCATCAACCACCATACCCTCTGGGCAAAATTCTTCATTCGGTAAAAAAATCACTTTTGGCATATTACTTTCCTCAATATAAAAAACTTGTTAATTTATAACCGCACTTTATTGCTCAATATCTGACACAAATTTACCTGTCAGCGCTTGATTAATGGATTTATTCATGCGTCTTGCCGCAAATTCTTGAGTTGCCACATCAAGAGCTTTAATTCCCTGCGCAATTGCATGACGATCTGTACCTTCTTTTACATCCATTAATTGTTTCAATGCATGTTCAATTTGATGGAATTCAGATTCGGTTAATAAGTCTGCCCCATCTTGTTGCAATGCCACAATTACGCTATCAATCACACGATTAGCCTCAACGCGCTGCTCGGCTAATTCACGAGCTTGCATATCATCTTGTGCATTATCAAACGAGGCCTTAATCATTGCCGTTACTTCTTCATCGGTTAAACCATAAGAAGGTTTAATTTGAATTGATGCTTGGACTTTAGTGGATTTTTCCATGGCGGTTACACTTAATAAGCCATCTGCATCCACTTGATAAGTCACACGAATATGTGCGGCACCTGCTACCATTGGTGGAATGCCACGCAACGTAAAACGACCTAAAGAACGGCAATCATCCACTAACTCACGTTCCCCTTGTACCACGTGTACCGTCATCGCAGTTTGGCCATCTTTAAAGGTAGTAAACTCTTGTGCGCGAGCCACTGGAATCGTGGTGTTGCGTGGAATAATTTTCTCCACTAAACCGCCCATGGTTTCAATACCTAAAGAAAGCGGCACCACATCGAGTAACAACATATCACTGTCATTCTTGTTGCCCACTAAAATATCTGCTTGAATTGCCGCACCTAAGGCAACTACTTTATCAGGATCAATTGATGTTAATGGGGTTTTACCGAAGAACTCTCCTACTTGCTCACGAACATAAGGCACACGAGTTGAGCCACCAACCATAACCACTTCTTGCACCTCTTCAGCTTCAACATTCGCATCTTTTAATGCACGCCGGCAGGTTAATAAAGAACGTTTAACCAATGAATGGATTAATTCATTGAATTGCTCACGACTTAATTCACCTTCAAATCCACGCCAAGAAATGACCGCACTTTGTGCACTTGTTAAGGCAATTTTAGTTTGTGTAGCTAAACTTAAAAGCTCACGTTGCTCATTTACATTTTGTGGTTGAATACCCGCTTGCTCAACAATCCAATCGGCAATTAAATGGTCAAAATCATCACCACCTAAGGCTGTATCTCCGCCTGTTGCTAACACTTCAAACACGCCTTTGGATAAGCGTAAAATCGAATATCAAAGGTACCACCACCTAAGTCATAAACAGCGATGACGCCTTCTTTTCCACTATCTAAGCCATACGCCACTGCTGCAGCAGTGGGTTCATTTAATAAACGTAATACATTTAACCCGGCAAGGCGTGCTGCATCTTTTGTACTTTGGCGTTGAGCATCATCAAAATACGCGGGAACAGTAATCACCACACCAGAAAGCTCACCCGCAAGGCGTTGTTCTGCAATATGATTTAAACGAGATAAAATATCTGCAGAGACTTCAATCGGGCTTTTTTTTCCTTGATGCGTGACCAATAATGGCAACCCATTTTCACTTGCTACAAATTCATACGGCAAATTGGTATAACGAGCTTGCACATCACCAAGGCTACGTCCAATCAGACGCTTCACAGAAATAATCGTATTTTTAGGATCGACTGTTGCTTTTGCAAATGCTTCAGTACCAACAAGTTTTTCATTTTCACCATAATAAACGACTGAAGGCACAAGGCTTCTATCTTGTTCATCATTTAAAATGGTGGCTTGACCGCTACGCACAGCGGCAACTAAAGAATTCGTTGTACCTAAATCAATTCCTACTGCAAGACGATGTTGATGTGGTGCAGCCGTTTGTCCTGGCTCTGCAATTTGGAGTAATGCCATATCTCTTTTTATCTCTAATAATTAATTCGTTAAAGGCTGGTTATGCCACTGAATAAGCTTGTGCAAATTTATCTTGTTCGGTGAAACTTGCGTTGTAATGGGTTTCTATGTTGACTTCGCGTCGTTCACGCTGATTAATATCAGTCGTCTTATCTTCTGCAAGCTCTGGTGTAAAAACAATCATGTGGTTGCCATCAAGTTGTTTTACATCTTCTTGCCAATTTTGCCAGAACAGATTTTGGTAAAATGCTTCAATGTCACCATTTAATGCCCAAGCTAAGAAATCCGTATAGGTAAAAATTTAAATCATGCCAAGTTAAGTCTTTCGGTGAAAAAAATAGTAAATCTTGCCGAGATTATCCCCTAAAGAACCACCATTTAAGGCAAAATACCCCCCAATGACATCATCTGCAACGAGCAAATATTTCGGTTTATCACCTGATTGATTAAAGGATTTGCTGAAATTCCAGTCCATTAAGCCACGTGGTAATTTAAAATTACCTGAACCCAATATACGCAACCAACCATGATGGATTAAGATGCCACCGGTTTCATAAATCACCGCGCCCATCGGAGAAGAAGTAGGCATTTGCATGGTGAAAAAGCTCACGTTCAGCACTGGATTGATCTTTTTTAATCACTTCACAATGATTACGAGCACGCTCAATCCATTGGGAAAAATGGTTCCCCAAGCAGATTTTGAGGCATCAGTCAGTTGTTCTAAAGTTTGCATAATCGAATTTCATCAGTATGAGGGGCTGCTGCCCATTTATCAATAGCGAAAAGGGCGTATTAAACGCCCTCAAGATTATAATTCAAATAGACGTTCTTCTACTTGGCTAATTTCATCCGCCAATTTTTTTAGAAAACGTAATTTATCGCAGAACTGTGCAGCAGTTGGCCATTGTTGCTCATTAAGCTGTGCTTCAAGTGCGGTCAACATTTCTTTTGTTTCTTTTTTGACGCGTTTTGCAAAGGATTCTAGTGCATTTTCATCCTGACTTTGCTCTATGTTTTCGAGCTCTTCTCGCCATTCTAATTGCTGCATTAAAAATGTGACATCTTGCGTACTCTTTTGCTCTAAATCCTGTGTTTTTCCCGTATTTAACGCGATAATCGCTTCCGCACGCAAAATTGGGTCTTTCAAGGTTTTTAATGCATCATTAACTTCTGTGGATTTTTGCATTGCAATGCGTTGTTCTTGCGCATCTGCCGTAACAAAATTATCCGGATGCAAACTCTTTTGAAGCGCTAAATAACGCTCAGACAAAAGGGCTTGATCAACATTGAAAGCAACGGGTAAATCAAAAATAGCAAAAGGACTTGTCATCTTTATTCCTTAAACATGGAAACTTTCACCACATCCACATGATTCTTTCACATTTGGATTGTTATATTTAAAAGCCTTCGTTCAAGCCTTCTTTGACATAATCTAGCTCAATACCATCTAAATAAACCAAGCTTTTTGGATCGACTACCACTTTCACGCCATGCTGCTCAAAAACAAGATCGTCATCATTGAGCACATCTACGAATTCAAGCACATAGCCTAAACCCGAACAACCTGATGTTTTCACACCTAAGCGTAAACCGATGCCTTTTCCACGATTTTCAAGAAAAGTACGAACTCGTTGTGCCGCTTTTTCAGTGAGTGTTATAGACATATTCTGATCCTTAAATTGATAAAGTGCGGTTATTTTCAACCGCACTTTGATTACTTACCTTGTTTATTTTTATAGTCAGCAATAGCGGCTTTAATTGCATCTTCTGCTAAAATTGAGCAGTGAACTTTTACCGGTGGTAATTCAAGTTCTTCCGCAATTTGACTATTTTTGATTGCACCTGCTTCATCTAAAGATTTGCCTTTTACCCATTCGGTGATTAAAGAACTTGATGCAATCGCAGAGCCACAACCATAAGTTTTAAATTTCGCATCTTCAATAATGCCGCTGTCATTTACTTTGATTTGTAATTGCATAACGTCACCACAAGCCGGTGCGCCAACCATACCCGTTCCTACTGAATTATCTTTTTTATCCATCGAACCTACGTTGCGTGGATTTTCATAATGATCAATAACTTTTTCGCTGTATGCCATATTATGTTCCTTTCCTAAATAAGTTGCTATCAGGCGGACTAGCCGCCTTGAAAATTAGTGGGCTGACCACTCAATAGTATTTAAATCAATGCCTTCTTTGAACATATCCCAAAGTGGTGACAATTCACGAAGTTTTGCTACTGCATTACGTGTTAAATTAATGGTGTAATCAATTTCTTCTTCCGTTGTCCAACGACCAAGTGTGAAACGAATTGAGCTATGTGCTAATTCATCATTACGACCTAATGCACGTAGTACATAAGATGGCTCTAAACTCGCTGAAGTACAAGCCGAACCAGAAGAAACTGCTACATCACGCAATGCCATCATTAAGGATTCACCTTCAACATAGTTAAAGCTGATATTTAAATTATTTGCTACGCGGTGTTCCATTGAACCATTTACATAGGTTTCTTCAATTTCTTTCAAACCATTATATAAACGATCGCGTAAAGCTCTGATACGCGGAATCTCTGTCGCCATTTCTTCTTTTGCAATGCGATAAGCTTCACCCATACCCACAATTTGGTGTACAGGTAATGTACCAGAACGCATACCACGCTCGTGACCACCACCATGGATAATGGCTTCTAAACGAACACGCGGTTTACGGCAAACATATAATGCCCCGATACCTTTTGGTCCGTATAATTTGTGGCTAGACATTGACATCAAATCAACCGGTAATTCAGCAAGATTAATTTCTACTTTACCGACACTTTGGGTCGCATCTACGTGGAAAATTGTTTTGTTTGCACGGCAAAGCTCACCAATTGCTTTAATATCCTGGATCACGCCAATCTCATTATTCACGTGCATAATTGACACAAGAATAGTCTCTGGACGCAATGCAGCTTTTGAATTTCTCAAGATCGATTAAACCATCTTCTTCTGGATCTAAATAGGTCACTTCAAAGCCTTCACGCTCTAATTGACGGCAAGTATCCAATACAGCCTTGTGTTCAGTTTTGCAGGTGATAATGTGCTTACCTTTTGTTTGATAAAAGTGTGCAGCACCTTTAATAGCAAGGTTATCGGCTTCTGTTGCTCCTGAAGTAAACACAATTTCACGTGAATCTGCACCAATCAAATCCGCAATTTGATTACGTGCAATATCAACCGCTTCTTCAGCTTGCCAGCCAAACTTATGTGAACGAGATGCTGGATTACCGAATACACCATCAATGGTTAAATATTCCATCATTTTTTTAGCTACACGTTCATCCACTGGACATGTTGCTGCATAATCTAAATAAATTGGTAATTTCATTTTCACTCCTAAATAACTACTAAAAATGCTATCAACTCGACCGCACTTTAATCTACTTTCCCATTATTGGTTGACTACAATTAAGTCATCAAAATCTTTGTGAGCTTTATGCTTCCCAGTTTTTTTCTCTACAAGCTCAGCTAATGTAATCTCATCTAAAAAATCAGAAATGCGATCACTTAAATCTTGCCATAAAGAATGAGTTAAACACTCCACTCCGCCTTTGCAATTTCCTTTACCAAGGCATCTTGTCACATCAATGTTCTCATTTACGGCAGAGATCACCATACCAATAGAAATTTGATCGGCTGACAATGCTAAACGATAGCCACCACCTGGGCCACGAACGCTTTTTACTAATCCACCACGACGCAATTTTGCAAATAATTGCTCAAGATACGAAAGTGAAATATTTTGACGTTCTGAGATATCCGCTAAACAAACAGGATTTGTTCCTGCATGTAGTGCGATATCTAAAATTGCGGTAACCGCATATCGTCCTTTAGATGTTAGTTTCATAAAGCATCCCTATAAATCGCCATCTAGGTAGTTTACCTATCTGACTATGATAGTCAATTTTACTCTTTTTGCAGATTAAGGCGTTTTTCAACCGCACTTAACATTCCTCGCAAAATATTTAATTCATTTTTTTCTAGAGAAGAACGGTTATAAAGTCGTCTTAACTTTTGCATAACCCCTTGATTTTGAATAAAACCAAGAGACAGATACACCTGTTCCGTATGAGCAAAAAAATACTCCATTTCTTGTGCTGTTGGATAGATATCTTCTATCATTGAAAGTGCATTTTCCGTTTTATCTTTCGCTAAAAATGCCATTCGCATTTCATAACTTACCAACTGTACTGCCATCGCTAAATTGAGCGAAGAATATTCAGGGTTAGCAGGGATATTTAAATGATAATGACATTTAAGTAATTCTTCATTTGTGAGTCCAACACGCTCACGACCGAACACGATCGCTACTTGCCCTTGATGTGCACTGGCTTTCTCTGCACACTTTCTTGGGTCAATCAGCGTGCTCTGTAAATGACGTAATCTTGCACTCGTACCAATCACTAATGAGCAATCTTCTATTGCTTGTTCAAAAGTATCAACAATGTGGGCATTACGCATGACATCATCAGCGCCTGCTGCTAATGCAATAGATTGCTCATCCACTGATTTTGGTGAGACCAAATAAAGATTGGATAATCCCATTGTTTTCATCGCACGCGCTGCTGAACCGATGTTCCCACTATGTGATGTTTCAACCAAAACAATTCGAATATTTTGTAACATTTTATGCCCGACTTAAATTTTGTGGATATTCTACCATAATAACCGCTAAATATAGTCAAGAATTTAAAAAAATTTTTACTTTTTTATAAATTTATTAACACATGGAAAGAAAATGTGATTGGTGGGCTGTGAGAGACTCGAACTCTCGACCGACGGATTAAGAGTCCGCTGCTCTACCAACTGAGCTAACAACCCAACCGGTTAAATAATGATCTGTAAAAATAGATGGTGGGTCGTGAAGGATTCGAACCTTCGACCAACGGATTAAAAGTCCGCTGCTCTACCGACTGAGCTAACGACCCATTTGGGAATTCTTCGAAATAAAAGTGGTGGGTCGTGAAGGATTCGAACCTTCGACCAACGGATTAAAAAGTCCGCTGCTCTACCGACTGAGCTAACGACCCACATCATTTCGTAACAGGTGCGTATATTACCGATTTTATTTTCTGACGCAAGAAAAAAATCTGAAGAAATTGTGTTAATTGTGTGAATACTCGTCAATTTCTGCCAATATCTTAGAACAAATAAAAAAGGAGAGTATTTCTACTCTCCCTTCTTATAAGAATCAAAATTCTCTAAAAATATTAGTATGCTAACACTGCACGACGGTTTTTAGAGTATGCCGCTTCATCGTGACCTAACACTGCAGGTTTTTCTTCACCGTAAGAAACAGTTGATACTTTACCAGCATCAACACCTTTACCAGCTAAGAAACCTTTAACTGCATCAGCACGACGTTGACCTAAAGCGATGTTGTACTCTGGAGTACCACGTTCGTCAGTGTTACCTTCAACAACAACTTTAGAAGCTGGAGTTGCATTTAAGTATGCAGCGTGAGCATCTAAGATTTGAACGTATTCACCTTCGATGTTGAATTTGTCGAAACCGAAGTAAACGGTGTTGTAACGTTGTTGAAGATCTTCAACAGAGTAACCACCGAAAGTTTGACCGTTGTTAGCACCGTTGCCTGCTGCATCGTTGTTTGATGAGCTACATGCTGCTAATGCAGCTACTGAACCAGCAACTAATAATGATTTAACAAATTTGTTCATTAGATTTCTCCTCAATGAGTTTTTTTATTTAGTCAAGTATGGAGACCAAGCTGGAAATTTCACTTGGCCATTACTTCCTGGAAGACTCGCTTTAAAGCGACCATCTGCAGAAACTAATTGTAACACCTTTCCTAGCCCTTGTGTAGAGCTGTAAATAATCATGATACCGTTAGGAGAAATACTTGGGCTTTCACCTAAGAAAGATGTACTTAATACTTCAGAACTACCGCTGGTGAGATCTTGTTTCACCACGTTGTTATTACCGTTGATCATCACAAGAGTTTTACCATCACTACTGATTTGCGCACTACCGCGACCACCAACTGGTGATGCACCACCACCACTTGCGCTCATGCGATAAACTTGTGGTGAACCACTTCTATCTGAAGTAAAGAGAATTGAGCTACCATCTGGAGACCATGATGGTTCTGTATTATTACCTGCACCGCGAGTTAATTGAGTAGGTGTACCACCATTTGAGCCCATTACATAGATGTTTAATAAACCATCTTGTGAAGAAGCAAATGCTAGTTTAGAACCGTCCGGAGAGAATGCTGGCGCACCGTTATGTCCAGGGAAAGAAGCAACTACTTTACGAGAACCTGAACCTAAGTCTTGTACAACAAGTTGTGATTTTTTGTTCTCAAAAGATACGTATGCTAAACGTTTACCATCTGGAGACCAAGCTGGAGACATAATTGGTTGTGAGCTACGATTTACGATAAATTGGTTGTAGCCATCATAATCTGCTACACGAACTTCATAAGGTTGTGAGCCACCATTTTTTTGCACTACGTAAGCGATACGGGTTCTGAATGCACCACGAATACCGGTTAATTTTTCGAATACTTCATCACTCACAGTATGTGCACCATAGCGTAACCATTTATTTGTCACTGTATAGCTATTTTGTGCAAGTACCGCACCAGGTGTACCTGATGCACCTACAGTATCAACTAATTGGTAAGAAATGTTATAACCGCTACCAGTTGATGTCACTTGACCCACCACAACAGCATCAATACCTAAAGCAGTCCAAGCCTCTGGTTTCACTTCTGCTGCAGTCGTTGGTTGTTGTGGCATTTGGCTTACTGGAATAGGGTTAAATTTACCACTATTACGTAAGTCATCTGCAACGATTTGACCAATATTTTCAGGTGCAGAACCTGCGAAAGGAACAACTGCGATAGGACGAGCGCCATCAACACCTTCATCAATCACAATTCGAACTTCATCTTCTGCCATTGCTGTGCTTGCAAATGCAAACATCACCACAAATAGCCCCATAACACGTTTGATCAATTTCATTTAATCACCTTATTTTAACGTTGTTACTTTCCTAAAACCGATTATCGAGCATTGATATCAAAATCGATAGTCGGCGCTTTATATTTCTCATAAATAGCATCAGATGGTGCTGCTGGAACTTTTTTCGTTCTAGCTACCGCACTTAATGCTGCAGTACAAATATCATCAGATCCTGAAACGCGTTGGTAGCCTAAAATCGTACCATCTCGACCGAGTTGGATTTTAATGCTACAAACTTTACCGGCAAAGCTTGGGTCTTTTAAGAAACGGCGTTGAATTTCACGTTTAATGACACCTGCATATTGGTCACCAACTTTACCACCATCTCCAGCACCTAGTCCTGCACCACTACCTTGTGTACCGCCTTTATTTGCATTACCACCTTTAGATGCACTACCACCACCGACATCTCCGCCGTTCATGAAGTCATCTAAAGCCGCTTGATCTGCTTTACGTTTTGCTGCGTCAGCTTTTGCCTTCGCATCAGCCTTCGCTTTTGCTTCTGCATCCGCTTTAGCTTTTGCTTCTGCCTTCGCTTTCGCCTCTGCATCTGCTTTTGCTTTAGCATCGGCTTCAGCTTTTGCCTTAGCCTTAGCATCCGCCTCAGCTTTCGCTTTAGCATCTGCTTCTGCCTTGGCCTTCGCTTTTGCTTCAGCATCGGCTTTCGCTTTTGCCTCAGCCTTCGCTTTAGCATCTGCTTCAGCTTTTTCTTTGGCTTTTTGAGCTTCGGCTTGTGCTTTAGCTTTTGCCTCTTCCTCAGCCTGTTTAGCTGCTGCCGCTAAACGTTTCGCTTCTGCATCAGCTTTTAACTTCGCTGCTTCAGCAGCTTGTTTTGCTTTCGCTTCTTCAGCTTGTTTCTGCTTTTCTAACGCCTCTTGACGAGCAAGTTCTTGTTGCTGTTTTTGCTTTTCAATTTCTTGCTGCTTTTTGTTTTTCAAGTTCTTTTTGACGTTGAATTTCCTGCTGACGCTTAATCTCTTCTTGTTTCGCAATTTCTGCTGATTTGGTTCAGGTTCAGGCTCTGGTTTTTTCTCTTCGACTACAGGTTCTGGTTTTTTCTGTTTATTAGTTTGACCTTTTTTCTGTTGTTGAATACGTCCCCATTCCTGAGCTGCGCTGCCAGTATCGACCATCACAGCTCCCATGGCATCACCTTCACCTTCTCCACCACCCATTATTTCAACGGTTTGATAAAGAGAGCTCCAAATCAACAAACCAAACAATGCAAGATGCATCGCAATAGAGATGACAAACTCATTTGCACGTTTTTTTCGTCGATTATTCTGCACGGTTTTACCTACTTATCTTAAATTGGGTTGGTCATTAAACCCACAGACTTAATGCCGGCAAGATGTAGTAAATTCAGTGCTTTAATCACTTCTTCATAAGGTACATCTTTTTGCTCCGCCCACTAAGAACATTGTGTTATTGTCTTTATCAAATTCTTGTTTTGATAATTGGGTTACCATTTCTTCGTTAAGTCCTTCTTGGCGTTGACCACCAATAGAAATCGAATACTGCCCTACACCTGCTACTTCTAAAATAACCGGTGTTTTATCTTCATTTGATACATTTTGACTTTGCACCGAATCAGGGAGTTCCACTTGAACGCTCTGACTGATAATCGGCGCGGTTGCCATAAAAATTAACACCAAAACTAAAAGAACATCGAGAAATGGCACGATGTTAATTTCAGATTTAATGTCTTTACGCTGACGACGAGCCATAATTTCCTCTAAAAACTTCGCTAAAAATCCACCGCACTTTTCGTCTGATTAATCAAGTGCAGTCAATTTTTCATTGATTTTTAATGGGGCGCTTTACCAAAAGCTTGACGATGTAAAATTGTGGTGAATTCATCAATGAAGTTACCATAATTTTGTTCAATCGCATTTACACGTAAGCTTAAACGGTTATATGCCATTACAGCTGGAATCGCCGCAAACAAACCGATTGCGGTTGCGATCAAGGCTTCTGCGATACCTGGAGCAACCATTTGTAATGTTGCTTGTTTTGCACCACTTAATGCCATAAATGCGTGCATGATCCCCCAAACGGTACCAAATAAACCGATATATGGACTTACAGAAGCCACTGTTGCTAAGAAAGGTACACGGCTTTCAAGCGCTTCTACTTCACGATTCATCGCAAGGTTCATTGCACGAGTCGTACCTTTGATGATCGCTTCTGGAGCATCTGCATTCACTTGTTTTAAGCGAGAGAATTCTTTAAAGCCGACAAAGAAAATTTGTTCGCTACCCGTTAATACTTCACGACGATTAGATAAACCATCATAAAGTTTATTTAAATCTTCACCAGACCAGAAACGATCTTCAAAAGTATTCGCTTCTTTTAACGCACTCGTCAAAATACGGCTACGTTGAATGATGATTGCCCAAGAAATAATTGAGAACGAAATCAAGATCACAATTACAAGTTGAACAACGATACTCGCTTTTAGAAAAAGATCTAAAAAGTTCAATTCTGCAGTCATTGCATACTCCGAAAAGTTATTTACTTTAAAAATGCCGCTTTTAATTCTTCAGGAATTGCGACAGGTTTCATTTTGCCTAGATCAACACAGGCTACCTTTACAGTAGCCTTCGATAACACCACTGCCTCACGAACTAACCGCTGTTCAAAGAGAATTGTTGCTCCTTTCGCTGCTGTTATTTCCGTTTCGACAATAAGATAATCATCCAATTTTGCCGGAATACAATAGTCAATAGACATGGTTTTGACCACAAAAGCTAATTGTTGTTCCTGCAATAATGATTGTTGGGAAAAATTAAGCGTTCTTAAATATTCAGTTCGCGCACGCTCAAAGAAATGTAAGTAACGTGCGTGATACACTACTCCGCCAGCATCCGTGTCCTCATAATAGACACGAACCGGAAAGGTAAAACATTGGTTATTCAAAATAATGCTCAAATTATCAGCCATAACAAGCCGCTTATTTTAGAACCTGTTCATTAGATGTGCAAGCTCCAAATAATAATATTTGTCTATCGTTCTTATAAAAACCAATGCTGAACAATAGCAATTATTGTGGTGAAATAACCAATAAATGGCAAGAAAACGAGCTGCCATATTGCTCGGCGAATATCGAATCCGATACCGTGGATCCACAAATTAATCAATCCCCAAAAAATCGCAAGAATCCAAGCTGGATGTGTAGTACGAAGTGCGGTCGAAAATTGATTTAAATTTAAAAAGAAAGCCGCGGTTAAAAATAACGCCAAAATAAACGAAAGGGTTCGCAAGGAACCCTTATTACTTAATTGATAGAGCGAATTAATCATCATTACTCGTCAAATTTACCTGACTTTTCTTTACCAATGGTTAATTTAGCACTCACCATAATTGCAGCCAACACACCCACTACCCAAATTATATATAACATATTGTTTCTCCTTAGTATAATGAGTTTTTGTTGTCTTCAACAAAGCTTTCATCCAAGCGACCAAACATTTTGTAGTATGACCAAATGGTGTAAAGCAATGAGATGGAAACAAATACTAATGCCAAGTAGAACATTAAAGTTAATGTTAATTCACTTGACGTTGCATCCCACATTAACAAGCTTTGTTCTGGATGAGTACTTGAAGGCATTACAAATGGGAACATTGATACTGCCGCAGTAATAATCACACCTGCCATTGTTAATACAGAGAAGAAGAACGCAAAACCACAACGATTTGCTTTAGATGCAACCACATTTAATAATGCACCTACCACAGCTAATACTGGGAATGCCCATAAAGCTGGATTTTCATTGAAGTTTTTGAACCATGCTCCTACTTCAACTGCCACTTCTTTACCTGAAGCTGGCGCTGATGCTGCAAAGTGATCGATAGTGCTAGTTACAACATAACCTTCTTTAAAAAGAAAGCCACACACCGGCAAGTATAAAAGTAATTAATGTTACTAATGCACCAATTTGTGTAATCGCACTTGCACGATCACGCAATGCTGCAGTGGTTTTCATTTGTAACCAGTTTGCACCGTGAGTCACTAACATTGCAAGGCTTAACACACCGCAAAGTAATGCAAATGGGTTTAATAATGCAAAGAAAGAACCGGTGTAAGTTGCTTGTGAAAGCTCATTTAATTCGAATGGCACACCTTGTAATAAATTACCAAATGCCACACCGAATACTAATGCAGGTACAAAACCACCCGCAAATAAGCCCCAATCCCACACAGCGCGCCATGTTGGATTATCAATTTTCGCACGATATTCAAAACCAATTGGACGGAAGAATAACGCAGCTAACACAAGGAATAAGGCAATATAGAAGCCTGAAAACGCTACAGAATAAACAATCGGCCATGCCGCGAAGATTGCACCACCAGCAGTTAATAACCAAACTTGGTTACCATCCCAGTGTGGAGCAATAGAGTTAATCATAATACGTCTTTCTACTTCTTTCTTACCTGCTACGGGTAAAAGTGCGGTCACGCCCATATCGAATCCATCTGTTACAGAGAAACCGATAAGCAATACGATAACTAGCACCCACCAAATAATACGTAGAATTTCATAATCAAGCATAATTCATCTCCTGCTTATTTAGATGATTGCTCAAAATAGTATTTGCCGGTTTTCAATGCACTTGGACCTAAACGTGCATATTTAAACATCAAATACATTTCCGCAATGATGAAGAAGAAGTAAAGTACACAAATTAAACCGATAGAGAACCATAAGTCACCTACACTCAAGTTAGAGGCAGATACACCTACCGGTAATACTTCATAAATCGCCCACGGTTGACGACCAAATTCAGCTAAGAACCAACCAAATTCAATCGCTAAGATTGGCAATGGGATCCCCCAAAGCAATGCTTTAAGCAATAAGCGAGAAGATGTGACTTTATTACGTAAATTCTGAACAAATGCGCCAAAGGTTAATAAAATAATTAAACCACCTGCCGCTAACATACCACGGAACGCCCAGAAGTTAGGACCTACGTTTGGAATTGTATCACGAGCCGCTTGTTTAATTTGTTCATCTGTTGCATCAACAACTTTATCTGTGTAACGTTTTAATAATAAACCAAAACCTAAATCGCCTTTTACTTCATCAAATTTTGCTTTAGTTTCTGGATTTACGTGACCTGCTGATTTTTTCTCTGCTTTTAATTGAGTGAATAAATCATAAGCAACCATACCATTACGAACACGACCTTCATTTTTCGCTTGAATCTCTTTCAAACCAACGATTTCAGTGTCTAAAGAACGCGTTGCAATTAAACCACCTAAATATGGGATTTCAACCGCAAAATCATTTTTCATTTCTGCCGTATTTGGAATCGCAACTGGGTGGAATGGCGCTGGCGCAGGATGAGTTTCGAACTCCGCTTCCATTGCAGCTAATTTCACAGGTTGTGCTTTACCGATGTCGTAACCTGATTCATCACCCATAATTAATACCGCTGATGCAGCGATAAAGCCAAAGGTTGCAGCAACAGAGAATGAACGTTTAGCAAAACCAATATCACGGCCTTTTAATAAATAGAATGCACTAATACCTAATACAAACATTGCACCGGTTGAATAACCTGCTGTTAATGTATGTAAGAATTTACTTTGAGCAACTGGGTTTAACCAAAGATCTAAGAAGCTGGTCATTTCCATACGAACGGTTTCAAAGTTAAATTCTGCCGCTACCGGATGTTGCATCCAACCGTTTGCCACTAAAATCCACATTGCTGAAAGGTTTGAACCAAAGGCTACGCAGTAAGTTGCGAGTAAGTGTTTACCTTTAGTTAAACGATCCCAACCGAAGAAGAATAGCCCCACGAAAGTGGATTCTAAGAAGAACGCAAGTAATGCTTCGATTGCTAATGGTGCACCGAAAATATCACCTACATAGTGAGAATAATAAGACCAGTTTGTCCCGAATTGGAACTCCATAATAATACCGGTCGTCACCCCTAGAGCAAAGTTAATACCAAATAACTTACCCCAGAATTTAGTCATATCTTTATATACTTCTTTGCCCGTTTTAACATAAATGGTTTCCATGATCACGAGAACGAAAGATAAACCTAATGTTAATGGTACAAAAAAATGAAGTGATATAACGCAGTTAATGCAAACTGCAAGCGTGAGATCAACAACGTCTAACATCTCAACTCCTTGTATAAATCTACAAGATTTTCACTTTATGATTACCAAGGATAATCCCAAATAATCACCCCAAACTACTCAACAAAAAATCGTTAAGAAACATTGAATTATTTACGTAATAATTGCTTCTTCTATCCTAAAAAGAATGCAGTAACTGATTACAGTATAATCATTCAAAATTTTGCCCTATTCTACTACTATTTATGCGGATAAAAAAATAGAAAAAAACCGTTATATTGATCACATTTTTTTGATATAAATTACAAAAATACCCCATTTTGCATAAAAGTAGTGAAATTGATCTGCATCAAATTTTTGTATTTTTTTATCTAGGGAAGAAAAATTTTATCTCTACCGCAAGGAAACTTTATCGAAAAAGAAAGAGACAAAAATAAGCACTAGACAGCGCGACAAGATTTTTGCTATTTTTTTAGCCTAATAATATTTGGAAAGATTTGTAGGGATTAATAATGAAAAAAATTTATTTAATTTTGACCGCACTTTTTCGGTTCTGTGGCACTATCAGCCACTGCAGCACCTCTTACAGAAAAACAAAGCTGCGCTTCCACAACAATGTGCACAGCTATTTAAAGAAACAGAAAAATTTAATTGCCCAAGCAGAAAAACAGCCTGGCACCCATACTCAAGTAGGTAAGATCAAAAGTAAACTTAATCAAAGTAAACAGCAAATTCTTGAAATGGAATTAGCCACTCAACAAAAAAAGCTGTGATGTAGGTTTAGCAAGATTAAATAGCATGAAGAGCTATACTGAAGAAACTAACTAATCAAGTTTTTAAAAAGAAAGGACATATTGATATCAATATGTCCTTTTTATATCTCTTATTCTGACGGCTTCTGAAGTCCAAAATGTCGATAAGTTAACGAAGTCGCAATTCGTCCTCGAGGCGTACGCTGTAAAAAGCCTTGTTGAATCAAATAAGGTTCTAGCACATCTTCGATAGTGTCTCGTTCTTCACCTATTGCCGCCGCCAAGTTATCTAATCCAACTGGACCACCATCAAAACGCTCAATTACAGCGGTAAGCAATTTTCTATCTAAGTAATCAAAGCCCGCATCATCTACATCTAACATTGAAAGCGCTTGTTTCGCAATGTCTGCCGAAATAATGCCATCATTACGCACATCAGCAAAATCTCGAACGCGACGCAATAAACGGTTTGCAATACGAGGCGTACCACGTGAACGACGAGCGACTTCAAAAAGCGGCTTTATCTTCTAATTCTAGATTTAAGCAAGAGGCACTTCTTGTCACAATAGAAGTTAAATCTTCAACGGAATAAAATTCTAAACGCTGAACGATTCCGAAACGATCACGTAATGGCGAAGTTAACGAACCTGCCCGAGTTGTTGCACCAACTAATGTGAAAGGTGGCAAATCTAATTTAATCGAACGCGCAGCAGGCCCTTCACCAATCATAATATCCAGCTGATAATCTTCCATTGCTGGATAAAGCACTTCTTCAATCGCAGGAGAAAGACGGTGAATTTCATCAATGAATAACACATCATGGGGTTCAAGATTTGTCAACATTGCCGCTAAATCCCCCGCTTTTTCAAGAACAGGACCTGACGTTGTGCGAATATTCACACCCATTTCATTTGCCACAATATTAGCTAGCGTCGTTTTTCCTAAACCTGGAGGACCAAAGATCAAAAGATGATCTAAGGCATCTTGACGTAACTTTGCGGCCTTGATGAAAATATCCATCTGCTCTCGCACTTGTGGTTGTCCCACATAGTCAGCTAAAAGTTTTGGACGAATCGCACGATCGATGACATCTTCATCTATCTTTGCCTGACTGCTAATAATTCTATCTGCTTCGATCATATCTGTTTAATCTTTATAGTGCGGCTTTTAAGGCTTCGCGAATTAATTGCTCACTGGTTAAATCTGCTTTAGCCACTTTTTTCACCATTTTTTCAGCATCGGTTGGTTTATAGCCTAATGCAATCAATGCAGCAATCGCTTCATCTGCTGAGCTTTCAGCTTGGCGTAATTCTGAAGTTGAAGGAATATGCTTGCTCTCCACAAAGAAATCACTTTGACGAACATCCTTAAACTTCCCTTTTAACTCTACTAATAAACGTTCGGCCGTTTTCTTGCCTACACCAGGAATTTTAACTAATTTTGACAGTTCTTCCCGTTCAATAGCATAAGCAAATTGTTCCACTGACATTGCAGATAAAATCGCGAGTGCCAATTTAGGACCAACACCATTGGTTTTAATTAATTCACGGAATAAAGTGCGGTCAGTTTTTTGGGCAAATCCAAAAAGAAGATGAGCATCTTCACGCACAACAAGATGGGTAAATAAAGTAGTTTCTTGCCCGATTTCTGGTAAATCATAAAAACTGGTCATCGGTAACAATAATTCGTAACCGACGCCTTGTACATCAAGCAAAATTTCAGGAGGTTGTTTTTCTAATAAAGTGCCTTTTAAACGACCGATCATAAGATTTCCATGTAAAAAATTTTGCATAGAATAAAATAAAACTGGATATTAATCCAGTTAAATTTTTTTAATCTAAATCGACCTCGGCTGTACCTTGTTTTTAAAAGTGCGGTCATTTTTTCGTGTGTTTCTGTGGTTTTGACCGTGCTCGCAATATGCAAGGAATGTTGAATGGTATGAGCATGAGTGATGGCAATGGCCAAAGCATCTGCCGCATCTGCTTGTGGTTTATCTGAGAGCTTCAAAATTCGTGTCACCATATCTTGTACTTGAACTTTATCTGCAGAACCAATCCCTACGACAGTCTGTTTCACCAAGCGAGCCGCATATTCAAATACAGGTAAATCATGGTTCACTGCTGCCACAATCGCCGTACCACGTGCTTGCCCCAGTTTTAAAGCTGAATCCGCATTTTTAGCCATAAACACTTGTTCAATGGCAAACATATCGGGCTGAAATTGTGTAATGATTTCTGTCACACCGGCATAAATTCGTTTTAAGCGTGTAGGTAAATCTTCTACCTGCGTGCGTATTGCTCCACTGCCGAGATATTCTAAATGGCGACCATTTTGTCTAATCACACCATAGCCCGTTACACGAGAACCAGGGTCAATACCTAAAATAATACTCATAAATTCTCAAAAATAAACGGCCGGTCAATGCCGGCCGTTTTTAGCGTTAATTATTGGTTTGCTTTTGCAGTTGCTTTTGCATCTACATCACAGTTTTTCACAACAATTTTATCTGCTTTTTTGCCTTTGATTAAAAGATTTACTGGCACAACAGAATCGAATTTATCTAAAGTTAAACCACTGTCTACGTTCCAAACATATTTGCCAGAAGTAAATGAAGTGAAGTCTTTTTGAGCTGCATCACGAGCAAAATCTTTCGCAACAACTTTGTTGCCTACCATTACCATTGCCGCTGTTGGCTCTTGGTTTTCGAATTGATAAACTGCAGTTACAGTTTTCTTGTTACAAGTATAAACTACTGTTTTATCCGTTACAGTAGGTGCTGCAGTTTGCTCTACCTTGTTTTCCATTTTTGGTGCATCGCTTGCACAAGCTGATAAAACAACAAGAGCGGCCATTGCAGGTAATACTTTAGCTAATTTCATTCTAAATCTCCTTAAAATTACAGCTGAGCTGCAACTTCATCACTAATTTCACCGTTATGATATACGTTTTGTACATCGTCACAGTCTTCTAACATGTCAATTAAACGCAACAATTTAGGCGCAGTTTCAAGATCAAGATCAACCGTTGTTGATGGAATCATTGTTACTTCTGCGTTATCAATTTTAAATCCTGCTGCTTCGATTGCATCGCGCACAGAACCCTAAATCTTCCCACGCAGTATAGATTTCGAATGAACCATCATCTTGTGGCTGAATATCATCCGCACCGGCTTCAATTGCCGCCTCCATTAACGCATCTTCTTCACCTTCGCTAATTAAAATCAAGCCTTTTTTGCTGAATAAATAGCCCACAGAACCTTCAGTCCCTAAGTTACCACCACATTTAGTGAAACTTGGACGAACCTGTGAAATGGTTCGATTTGCGTTGTCACTTAGACACTCAACCATCACAGCAGTTCCACCCGGACCATAACCTTCGTAAATTCTTGTTTCCATATTGGTGTCATCACCACCGCCCACACCGCGTTCAATCGCACGGTTAATGGTGTCGCGAGTCATGTTGCTTGATAAGGCTTTATCTACTGCCGCACGTAAACGCGGGTTCGCACCGACATCACCGCCACCAATTTTTGCAGCAGTGACTAATTCACGAATTAATTTTGTAAAAATTTTACCGCGTTGCGCATCTTGTGCTGCTTTACGGTGTTTAATATTTGCCCACTTACTATGGCCTGCCATGTTGTTTTCCTTCTTATCTTAAAAACGTTTTTAAATTATACCCTCTTCTATAGAGGAAAGCTGTTCATCAAATATTTTTTGATGGCCTCGGCATTATTCGGCGATTTTGTCATTTGGATCGCTTGTTCAGGTAAAACCCATTGATACGCCAAATGCTCACTTAATATCGGCTCAAATTCCTGCTCAACTGCCAATAAAAACCAATGTTCATGACAGTGAGTCACATTCGGTGCGTATTTATAGCGGAAATGCGGGAAAATTTCAAATTCTATGCTCTCTTTGCAATCAAAAAGTGCGGTCGAATTTTCTTCTATTTTTAATCCAACTTCTTCCCAAACTTCTCGAATGGCTGTTTCTCTTGGTGTTTCATTGGTTTCCAATGTCCCCGTAACGGATTGCCAAAAGCTGGGATCATCTTGGCGCTGAAGCATAAGAACACGATTCGTGCTTTCCGCATAAATTACCACGAGAACCGATTGATTATTTTTATATTTCAAGCTCGTCATCTACATAATTGAGAATGGGCAGCATCATACCTTTTCTGCTAAAAACTTTCAAAAAAATTACCGCACTTTAAAACTAAAGTGCGGTAATTATCTCAATTATTTTAGTTTAACCAGCCAGCTTGTTGGGCGATAAACAAGCCTGCAAAGGCTGTTAAGTAGAATAACCCAATAAGGGATAACCACAATAATCCACCTTTTACACTGTGTTTCGCATGCTTAGTCAGAGATAAATTCAACCAAGCGAAGATTGGTGCTGAAACAAATGAAGCAATCATCGCAAATTTCAGCATTGGCCCAACGGCATTATTAAAGTAGAAAATAATCGCTAAACCCGACAATGCAGCCAAAATCATGCCGATGTTTAAAACTCTTACTGAACTTTCTTGTTTACCGAACAAAATACGTAATGCTTCAACATTGGTACGTGAATACCCATCAATTACCGTAATTGTTGTACCAAACATACACATAAATGCAATCACAGCAATCAATAAACGAGACCATTCACCGATAGTACTTGCATACATATTGATAAGCTGTGCGATATATTTTCCACCCACCATCTCTACGGTTTCTGGAGAACCATATTGTACCAATGCACCAAGCGCTAAGAAGACAACGGCTAAAATGGCTGTACCAATATAACCCACATTGAAGTCAAATAAACCATCTTCATAAGATACTTTTGTTAGACGACGTTTTGCCACCACCCACATAGAGTTAACAGCAGAAATTTCAATTGGCGCCGGCATCCAGCCCATTAAGGCCACTAAAAAGGCTAATTTGCTTAATTCCCATGGTGAAGGTGCAACAAAATCAGCTGTCGCAACACCATTAATCCCGTTACGCATAAAAGCAATCACAACAGCGCTCACGGTTGTTACCGTTAAAGCAATCATGATGATTTTCGATAAACTATCTAATAAACGATATTTCCCTAACAATAAAATGCCGGTTGTCACAAGAATCACTAATGAGCTTAATACTGGCATTGGTAGAGGAATTGGCGTAATGAAGGTTAAAATTGCTGCCGTTAATAATCCCACTGCAGCAGTATTAATTACTGTGGCAAAAACGTTTAAAGCAAGGAATAACCAAAGGTAGAACTTCCCTTTTTGACGGTAACCTTCTAACAAAGTATTACCGGTATCTAGGGTATATTGAACACCGAAACGGAAGAAAGGATATTTAAATAAGTTAGCAAGAATCACAATGCTCACTAATTCCCAACCATAGATCGCACCCGCTTGGGTAGATGCAATAATATGTGACCCACCAACAGCTGCCGATGCCATCACGATGCCAGGACCTAAGGCTGAGAATTTACTCGCCCATGTTGATTTTTCTACTGGAGTTGAAACTTCACTCATAAAATGTTCTCTTATAAATTGACCATAAATTAAAAAGTACCTATTTATAATAGAATTTTTATCCTTGAGTAAAAGTAAATAAAGTTCCATTTAAAGAAGAATAAAAGAGTAAAAAAATCTAATTATTTAAAAATTTTTCAGAATATAGCTCTAAAAACAAATAAATTTTTCCTAGTATTCATACCACAAAACTGGCAGCTTTAAGTGAATAAAATTTTTTTCAATAAAAAAAGAAAAGTGCAGTCAATTTTGCACTATTTTTTTGCATAGGTTTGAGAAGGTTTTAAATGGTTTTTAAAAGGATTTTAAAATTTTAAATCAGGCTATGCCCAATATGCACCACTTACCCGATAATCTGTAAATGCTGGGCATCTTTGCCTGTAATGCTAATTGGCGGGTACTTTTCTTTGTTATCGCTGATAAGCGAAATGCCGTCCCATTCCATTTTCACACGTTTTACCCACATGCTTTCGCCGTTTTGAACAAGGTAAATGCGGTCGCCTTGAATTTCTTTGCGGCTTAAATCTACCAACATCTGGTCTCCATCGTTGATGGTGGGTAGCATAGAATTGCCGTTTGCCCAAAATACGGCACATTTTTCCGCTTTTACGCCTAAACTGCATAATAGGCTATCTGAATAAGGCTCTTGCCCGTCGGCTTCTGTTGCCCCTTCGTTAAAGCTGCCAAAGCCTGCTGAAACGTTGATAGAGCTATAACAGTCCACCATACTCACGCCCTCATCTAGTAACTCTTGCATTCTCTCAAACGCACGGCTGACAAGGCTTCCTGTCGGTTTTTCTGTCGTTGTTTTATTGCTTGACCCGCCTTACTTATGCACTCGCCAAGAGAGCTACAAGCAAGCCACTTACTTTGATTTGATTGATTTTTTACGCCTAATCAATCTAACCAAGCCTCCTTATATTTTCTTCAGTAGCACAAAAAGTGAATTTATCCGTTATTTGGACTATATGCAGGAATGTAAAACCGATAACTGGCAAGCGTTTGAGAATTACGAGCGAATTGTGGTGAAGACATCAATCTTCAAAGATGGGGTTATGAGGATAATATGATTTATAAGTTCTAAATTTAAACCCTCTTTAAAGTCGATTTAAAGAGGTTTTTTTTGTGGCTTATTTTGCATAGGGCTTTGGAGATTAGCTATGCAAAATAATTTTGCAAAACTATGCAAAAATTTTGCAAGCTTACAATTATTTTTGAAGATAAAGTGTTTGATAAATTCTCAATTATTGGGTAATAAATATGCTGGAATATTCCAGCATTTTTTTATTTACATTTTATTAATAACTGTTTCTAATAAATTATTTTTTTCAAATAAACATTTAATAGAGTACTTATCTTTTTTTCTCCATGAGAATTTTTTTAAAGTTATACTAGAAATTAAACTAACTCTTCCGTTAGGGTGTTGAAGGTAAGATACATCTAAAAAAATTTAGAAAAAAATTAACTAATTTTTGTTTAGAAAATCTACGTTCTACATCTTTTTTTCACATAGTAGAATAGCTTTTTGTTGAGAAATGTATTCTATTGATTGCGATTTCCCAGAATTCATATCATCTAAAGAAAAAAATACATTAAATGACGATAATCCTTCTCCGCAAGTAACATAGAATACAGGATTGCTTTTAGTTCCCTTTGGTTGATGAGACATCTAATACTGCAGGATCGATTTTTTTACAGTTAGCATTTTCTCTATGAATTTTATTAAGTTCTGCTGTTATTAATTTCTTATAAGGCTTTTGTTATATCATTCCAATTAACATCTTCTTCTTCAATAATTCTAAATCCTTTTTTTCATCGAATTTAGCTTCTTTTAAAAAATGAGCTTTTAATCCAGCCAACATGAGAGTCAGATAAATAGGAAGGGGATACAGCTTTAACTAAAGACCAAGAGTGATTAGGAGTATGGCATAATTCTCTCACAACATATTCATTGCTAAATTCAATATAAGAAATTTCATTTATAGCTTTACTGAGTGTTTCATTAATGACTTTCTCGCTCTTATCGCTTGGTTTTATGTAAACAGGAATCTCACTTCCTTTTTGGTATGTACTCAGCATCAGTTTTTCACATCTGTATCGGTACAAAGCTGAATATTCTGAGCATATGTATTAATAGAAACTCCGAAAAAAATAATAAAAATTTAAGAATACTTTTCATAGTAAATTCCTTAATCGCTAATTATAGATAAAACAAAAGGGGAATAATCCCCCTTACATTATTCAGACTTAGTAACTTGAATCGCTAACTCTTCCAACGCTTGTGGATTTGCATAGCTTGGAGCTTCTGTCATTAAACACGCTGCCGCGGTCGTTTTCGGGAATGCAATCACATCGCGAATATTTTCAGTGCCTGTTAAAAGCATGGTTAAACGGTCTAAAACCAAATGCTAAACCAGCATGTGGAGGTGTACCGAATTTTAATGCATCTAACAAGAAGCCGAATTTTTCACGTTGTTCTTGTTCGTTAATACCAAGAATGCGGAATACCGTTTGTTGCATTTTCGGATCGAAAATACGCACGGAACCACCACCTACTTCATAGCCGTTAATGACCATATCGTAAGCATTTGCTACCGCATCGGTTGGATTCGCTTCTAATTGTTCTGGCGTAAAATCTTTTGGTGAAGTGAATGGGTGGTGCATTGCTGCAAGATTACCTTCATCGTCACGTTCAAACATTGGGAAATCAATTACCCAAAGTGGTTGCCATTCGTCTAAGCGAGTTAAGCCAAGATCACGACCTAATTTCAAACGTAATGCGCCCATTGCATCCGTCGTGGTTTGCCATTTATCTGCACCGAAGAATAAGATATCGCCAGTTTGAGCTTTCACACGTTCAGCTAAGGCTTTCCATACCTCTTCATTTAAGAATTTCGCGATCGGACTTTGTACGCCTTCAAGACCAGCATTAATGTCATTTACTTTCGCCCAAGCCAAACCTTTTGCACCGTAAATACCAACAAATTGTGTGTATTCATCAATTTGTTTACGAGTGATTTCAGTACCATTTGGTACACGAATCACTGCCACACGGCCGTTTGGATTGTTTGCAGGCTCATTAAATACTTTAAATTCAACATCTTTAACGATATCTGCCACATCGACTAGTTCAAGCGGGTTACGCAAATCTGGTTTATCTGAACCAAAACGAGTCATTGCTTCTTGCCAGGTCATTTGTGGGAATTTACCTAAATCCACACCAATGATGTTTTGCCATAAACCGTGTACCATGCGTTCCATGATCTCACGTACTTCCGGCGCAGTTAAGAAAGAAGTTTCCACATCGATTTGAGTAAATTCCGGTTGACGATCTGCACGTAAGTCTTCATCACGGAAACATTTCACAATTTGATAATAACGATCAAAACCAGACATCATTAGAAGCTGTTTGAAAAGCTGTGGTGATTGCGGCAACGCATAGAATTTGCCTTTATGCACACGGCTTGGCACTAAATAGTCACGCGCACCTTCTGGCGTTGCTTTGGTAAGCATTGGGGTTTCAATATCAAGGAACCCATTGTCATCCATAAAACGACGCACAAAGCTGGTGATTTTTGCACGGGTTTTCAAACGTTGTGCCATTTCTGGACGACGTAAATCTAAATAGCGATATTTTAAACGTTGTTCTTCGGTGTTGTTTTGGTTGAAGTCTAATGGTAAAACGTCAGAAGCATTGTAGATGTGTAATTCTTTCGCTAACACTTCCACTTCGCCTGTCACCATATTTTTATTAACTTGATTATCAGGACGCGCGATCACTTCACCTTTAATTTGAATACAAAATTCATTACGTAAGCCTGAAGCTGCAGTTAATGCTTCTTGATATTTCGGGTCAAAACAAACTTGTACGACACCATCACGATCACGCATATCAATAAAAATTAAACCACCTAAATCGCGACGACGATGAACCCAACCGCTTAATGTTACTTCTTGTCCAATATGGTTGCGGTTTAATGCACCGCAATAATGTGTACGCATCATTTCTATATTCCTTTCATTTTTCTAAAAAAATGGATAATTAACGCGTTGATTATACGGAAAAAGACATGCCTTTTAAATTGAAAAGCGAAATTTATTTGATCCTTTAAAAACTTTCACTAAAATGACCGCAGTTTTTTGCATTTTATCTAAATAAATGCCCTCTCAATACAACAACAGAATTCAATCATGATGAAAGATACAATTTTTGCCGCCCCGATCGAAAAACTGGGCGATTTTACTTTTGATGAAAGCGTGGCGGAAGTTTTCCCCGATATGATTCAACGCTCGATTCCGGGCTACTCCAACATTATCACGGCGATTGGTATGTTGGCTGAACGTTTTGTGACGGCTGACAGCCAAGTCTATGATTTAGGCTGTTCACGCGGTGCGGCAGCTCTTTCTATGCGACGTAATATTAAACAACCGAATGTGAAAATTATCGGTGTCGATAATTCTTTGCCAATGGTGGAACGCTGCCGTCAGCACGTTGCGGCTTATCATAGTGATGTCCCCGTAGAAATTCTTTGCGATGATATTCGTCAAATTGAAATTAAGAACGCCTCAATGGTAGTGCTCAACTTCACGTTGCAATTTTTACCACCGGAAGATCGTGTAGCCTTGCTCACAAAAATCTATCAAGGTTTAAACCCAAACGGTGTATTGGTGCTCTCTGAAAAATTCCGTTTTGAAGATGAAAAAGTGAACGAGTTGCTTATCGACCTCCACCACCAATTCAAACGTGCTAACGGTTATAGTGAACTTGAAGTGAGCCAAAAACGCACAGCACTTGAAAAATGTAATGCGTACTGACTCGATTAACATCCACAAAGAGCGGTTAAAAAACATCGGATTTTCACACGTCGAATTATGGTTCCAATGTTTTAATTTTGGATCGATGATTGCGGTTAAATAATCATAACCAAATCAATAATCTAAAAAATAAGGGCGTATCAAATACGCCCTTATTTGTCACCAATGCTTTATAGCCCTTTTAAATCCTTATCTAATAAACGAGCGAGCAACAAAATACCGTCTTTAAAGCGATACTCTGCATATTCTGCTTGTGCATAATATTCACCTTTCCCTTCTGCAAAGAAATAATCTTGGCTTGGTAATTCAGGAATCCAACCTTTATAACGAATTGGTAAATAAACATTTGGTGTGCAATGTTTAAAATCTGTTGGTATCTCTGATTGCTCCTCACAAAATGTCGCAACATGATTTTTATCAAGATGAACAAGGATATAAGCTTTTTTTCCCCGAAGGACTTGATTCATCTATACCAGTGGTTTCAGTGGCTTCATTAGATTCAACGGCATCAATAGGCTCACTACTTTCAAGAGATTCATTTGTTTCAAGTAAAACCTGACTTTGCTGAAACTCAGATAAAATAGCATAATTCAATACCATATAATCGCCTTGCATCAATGAACGAGGATCCACAGGGGCAATTTTTAAGACAACAGGCTTACCGGTAGCCAGCACATCTTCAAATTGCTGCACTTTATAGTTCACCGCCCCCAATAACGCAATCACAAAGACGCCAACAAGCCAAATTGGTGCGTTAAAAACAGAATGGTTTTCGACCGCACTTTGTGAAGGCGCTTTATAACGTGCATGCAAGAATAAAGTAACAATCGCAAAAATAACGGCAAAGCTTACCAACAATACCCCTTTATAGAGCAATGGAATGCTCAATTGGTAATAGAACCCACCTAAATAAACAACAAAGGCAAATACCAAAAGGCCGAAGAACGCACGGCTGTCCGTCCAATAAACAAGCAATAATAACGCTGTTAAATATAAAATGACGGGTATCCCAACAAAGCCTAACGCAAATAAGGTTAATACTAATAAAATTAATACTGCTTCTGTGTGTTTGGATTCACTATGCTTATTCATTAGTGCATAGACAATTAATGGTAATGCACAGACAAGTAAATATAAGATATGGCTAACATCAAACTGGAAGTGTGACCAAAATTGTCCACTTAAAACTTGCAACACATTATCAAGACTCATCGCGTCTGCTGGCATGACATCACTTGAAACATCTGTATCGATAAGACCATAATCTACCCAAGGAATCGTCATATACGACGGCACAGAGATCCATAGAGAGAATAATACTGTTCCCCAGACAATAGGCTTTAAATGAATTCGCGCTGATTGATTAGGTCGCATGACCCAATAAAAGAGTACAATCGAGCTCAGGAGCTGGATTTTATTAAACCATGTGTTATTAAACCACGTGTTATTCAAGCTGTAATTATGGAAATATAGATTATAGGAAATTTGCCAAAAAACGAGAAGCTGGGTAACCAGTAGAATCCTCACTAAAGAATTCGGCATCAATTTGTAGCTAACGATAATAATGACTGTAAAAAATCAGTGCGGAGATAAAGATACCGAAATTTGAATCCTCGCTAAATTCATATCCTAATAAAAAGAAAAAAATCATCAAATTTAACAAGCAAATAGAATCCTAAAAAAACTGTTTGCGATTAGAAAAAAATAAACCTGCTAAAATTGTAGTGTATTCATTTTTTTATCTTTATTTAAAGTAATCAACCAAGCTATACCAAATAAAAGAATACCAACAATGAATGCACTAGACGCATCTAAACCTAAAGAAAAATAACCAAACGCCTATCGTCACTAGTGCTATCAATAAAGCTATCATCCATAGTATTGAAATCGCCCAATGGAATTTCTTATTATTTGGATATTCTTGTTTATAGAGTTTCACCAACCACTTGATTGCCATGACTGTGAAAATAAAGCCAATCAATCCTAAAACCACCCCATCTTCTACACCACGAATCAAAAGAGATGCCAAAAAGCAATAAGCGCCAAGTAAGGCTATGACTGAAATAATTAAATTAATAAAATCAAAGCGGTATTTTTGATATATGTAAAACGCAACTAAAGCAGGAATAGCAATCTGTAAAGAACTTAGTGATGAACGACCAAGCTCACCCCAAAGCATAAGCATGAAAGTAAACATCATAAATTACTGTTAAACCGAATAAACTGGCAAAAGTCAGTACTAGAAATACTTTGGGTAAAATGCGCCAATGTTGATCATGAAAAGTTTTACTGAATAATTCAGATACCACGAGGAATCCAGTATTAATCAGCACAGCATAACCCATTGAGTTATAGGCGTTTTTGTTCATTAAATAAATAAAACGCAATATTAGCAGTGGCGGCAAATAATAATGCAGAGGCCACATTCGGAAATAATAATAAAAAAATGGAAGTTGGCAAAGTGTCCAAACAGCAAATAACTGCCATACATCGGCCCCCGTTTGATAGGGTTTGGCCAACTAAAGGCAAATAAAGCGCCAATCAAGACAGAAACAACAAAAAAAGAGGCTATATGTCTTCCACTTTAATTTTTTTCTTTTGGCTTGTCGACGACTCTCTCGAATAAAACAATAAATACCTAATACCACTGTCACCACAAGCAATGTTTGTAAGCCATAAATTTTTGGCTAAATCAGAAAAAAATAATCTAAATTAGCTGCAATTAACGTGATTACGCCACTCGTTAAAAATCCCACGGTTAATAATAAAAAAACAGTAAATTTAAATAACGTTGCCAAGAAAGATTAAAAAGGCCAGTTGTATTCATTCATTTTTCCTTTTTTTATAAAAAAATATTCGTATTATCTTAGCATAATAGTCAGGTAAATAAATAACAAAAAAATGTGGCTAAATAATACAATTTAGCCACATTTTAATTTAAGTAAAATAATACTTATTACGCTGCATTCGGCTTATGGAGTAAGGTAAAAGCAATGAAACCAAATCCTAAGAAGCAAGAAACGATCAAGGCATAAAAACCACCATCCCAGCCAAATAAGTCGACCAATTTACCCATTACATAGCCTGCACTCGCAGAACCTAATAAGTAACCGAATAGCCCGGTTAGACCTGTCGCTGTACCTGTTGCAACACGTGGCACAAGGTCTGCCGCTTGAAGCCCGATCATCATTACTGGACCATAAATTAAGAAACCGATAGCAACAAGACAAATATTATCTACGAGTGGATTACCTTCCGGGTTTTTCCAATAAACAATAATCGCGATTAACACACCAGTTAGGAATAATAACATCGGCGGTGCACGGTGGCCTTTGAAGACTTTATCGCTTAAATAACCACTAGCAAGCATACCAAAGATACCTGCGTATTCGTAAAGGAAATACGCCCAGCTTTGTTTGTCTACAGAGAAATGTTTCACTTCTTTTAGATACGTTGGGGCCCAGTCAATAATGCCGTAACGAATGAAATACACAAATACGTTCGCAAGTGCAATCGCCCATAAGAACTTATTATTAATGATGTATTTCATGAAAATATCTTTAGAAGAAAGCGTGTGAGCTGATTCGACTTTCTCTACAATTTTTTTCACCTTTCCATTCATCTACCGGTGGTAACCCTTGTGATTCTGGAGTATCGCGCATTAAATAGAACATGATGAATGCCAATACAATCGCGATTAAGGCTGGTAAATAGAATAAAGATTGCCATACGCCGAAAATCGATAAACCGAGGATCGCTAATGGACCAATTAAACCACCACCTAAGTTATGCGATACGTTCCACCAGCTCCACCAAACACCACGTTCAGAAACCGAGAACCAGTTGGTCATTGTTTTTGCACCTGGTGGATATCCCATTCCTTGGAACCAGCCATTTAATGCAGCTAACACAATCATCAATGGAATAGAAGAAAGCACGCCTGGTACTAAACCGAAAATTAAGCTCACTAATGCAGAACCTAATAAACCAATAGTAATAAAATATTTAGGATTACTTCGGTCAGAAATATTCCCCATAATGAACTTACTAAAACCGTAAGCCAGTGATAACGCTACCCCAACTGTACCTAAATCAGCTTTAGTAAAGCCATATTCATCAATAAGATAAGGAATTGCTAAAGAAAAGTTTTTGCGGATAAGATAATAAGCCGCATACCCGATAAATACTCCAGCAAATACCTGCCAACGTAATTTTTTATACTCGGCATCTGTTCTAGAACTTTCAATTCTTGGTGCTGGAGGAGATGCTTTTAAGAATGAAAACATCTTTGTTCTCCTATAATAATTTACAACTTGTCGTATCCTTGTAATAGCTAGGCCACTACAACGAGAAACAGATTACCAAAGCCGAATATGAAACAGAGCTCCGACCACTCCAAATGATTAGTTCATTTTAGTTATTTAAACGACTCTAATTTCTGGGATAAATTACGTCCTAAGTCTATTTAAAAATTTCTATGTTATAATACCGACCAACCCAATAAAAAAAGGATAATAAGATGAGAATTTTACACACCATGCTTCGAGTGGGTGATTTAGACCGCTCTATTAAATTTTATCAAGACATTTTAGGTATGCGTTTATTACGCACAAGTGAAAACCCTGAGTATAAATATTCACTAGCCTTTTTAGGTTACGAGGATGGTGAGAGTGCAACTGAAATTGAATTAACATACAACTGGGGCGTGACTGAATATGATCTTGGTAATGCTTACGGTCATATTGCTATTGGTGTAGATGATATTTACGCAACTTGTAAAGCGGTACGTGCTAATGGCGGTAAAGTAACTCGCGAAGCAGGCCCTGTTAAAGGTGGCACAACCGTGATTGCATTCGTTGAAGATCCAGATGGTTATAAGATCGAGTTTATCGAAAATAAAAGTGCAAAATCAGCTTTAGGGAATTAAGGAATACATTGTGTCAGATACACCTGAAATTCCTTATCACCATCAATTAAAAAATCGCTTCCGCGGCTACTTTCCTGTCATTATTGATGTGGAAACGGCTGGGTTTGATGCCAAAAAAGATGCGCTTTTAGAACTTGCGGCAATCACCTTAAAAATGGATGGGAATGGCAATTTACACCCCGATCAAAAATGCCATTTTCATATTGAGCCATTTGAAGGTGCGAATATTAATCCGGAATCACTCAAATTTAACGGGATTGATATTCACAATCCATTGCGAGGTGCCGTATCTGAATTAGATGCCATCACAGGATTGTTCCAAATGGTGCGTCGTGGTCAAAAAGATGCTGAATGTCAGCGTTCTATTATCGTGGCACACAACGCGGCTTTTGACCAAAGTTTTGTCATGGCTGCGGCTGAACGTACGGGCGTAAAACGCAATCCATTCCACCCTTTCGGGATGTTTGATACCGCAACGCTTGCCGGTTTTATGTTTGGACAAACGGTTCTCATTAAAGCATGCCAAGCGGCAAAAATTCCTTTTGATGGTAAACAAGCACACTCTGCGCTATATGACACCGAACGCACTGCGGAATTATTCTGCTATATGGTCAATCACTTAAAAGATCTTGGTGGTTTCCCGCATATAGCTCAAACCGATGAAACGGGAAAAAAACCACTGAAAATCAGACCGCACTTTAATTTTTCAAAATTTTTTTAGAAAAAAAGACTTGCAATCGTTTTCGGTTTACCGTATTTTAAAAAATTAATTCAATTTAGTTATCTAAATAAGAGAGTTTCAAATGAACTTTATTCTTCGTCACCATCATCGCCATTCAACTGAATAATCTTTCAGGCTGTTGGTGTGCTTGGAAGATTTCTTCCGAGCTGACAAGATAAAGATCCAAAAATCTTACCCCTCGGAAGGCAACTTTCGAGGGGTTTTTGTTTATCATTAATTACAGGAGTTTATTACTATGCGACATTTAATCTTAAACCAATTTTCTTTTATGCGACCTTTTTCTTTTAATTAATCAATAAGGAACAACAATATGCTATCGAATCCCGTTGTTATTTCAATTGTCGTGCTACTGGCGTTAAGCTTGCTGCGCGTGAACGTGGTTATCGCACTGGTGATTTCCGCCCTTACCGCTGGCTTATGCGGTGACTTAGGTTTAAGTAAAACCATTGAAGCCTTTACTGGCGGATTAGGTGGTGGATCTGAAGTAGCGATGAACTATGCCATGCTCGGTGCATTTGCCATTGCGATTTCAAAATCTGGCATCACTGATTTACTTGCCTACAAAATTATTACCCGAATGAATAAAGCACCAACCGGTAAAAATTTAGCCTGGTTTAAATATATGCTGCTTGGTATTTTGCTTTTATTCTCAATTTCATCCCAAAACTTACTTCCAGTGCACATTGCGTTTATTCCAATTGTAGTGCCGCCTTTACTTTCTATTTTTAATCGTTTAAAAATAGATCGTCGTGCAGTGGCTTGTATTATTACCTTTGGTTTAACCGCAACTTATATGATCTTGCCTGTCGGTTTTGGGAAAATCTTTATCGAAAGCGTTTTAGTAAAAAATATCAATCTTGCTGGTGCGCCACTCGGTTTACAAACCAGTGTAGGTGAAGTTTCTTTTGCTATGCTTATCCCTGTTATGGGTATGATTCTTGGTTTATTCACTGCCGTATTTGTTACCTATCGCAAACCTCGCGAGTATGTGGTGACAACGGCAGAACCAACTACAACTGAAATTGAACAACACATCGCTAACATTAAACCTATTCAAATTACCGCAAGTGCGGTCGCTATCGTCGCCACGTTTGCCACACAGCTTTTCACAAGTTCTACAATTATTGGTGGTTTAGTCGGTTTAGTGATTTTCGGTGCATTTGGTATCTTCAAACTCAAAGAAAGTAACGATATTTTCCAACAAGGTTTACGCTTAATGGCGATGATCGGCTTTGTGATGATTGCAGCTTCTGGTTTCGCTAATGTCATTAATTCAACAAGTGGCGTGAAAGAGTTAGTTGATGCACTTTCAACGGGTGTGATTCAAAGCAAAGGCGTTGCGGCATTCTTAATGTTACTCGTTGGCTTATTGATTACTATGGGTATTGGCTCTTCTTTCTCAACCGTGCCAATTATCACCTCAATTTATGTACCACTTTGTCTCTCTTTTGGTTTCTCACCACTTGCGACAGTGTCTATCGTAGGTGTAGCAGCAGCATTAGGGGATGCGGGTTCACCGGCTTCAGACTCAACACTTGGTCCAACATCCGGTTTGAATATGGATGGTAAACACGACCACATTTGGGATTCTGTTGTGCCGACCTTTATTCACTACAACATTCCATTATTAGCATTCGGTTGGATTGCAGCCATGACCCTTTAATCGTTATAATCCCTGCATTCATTATGCAGGGATTTTTTTATGTCTATTCAATCATTACTCAATACGCTCGAACAAAAAGTACAGCAACTAACTCAAGCCTATCAAGCTGACTCTGATAAAAAAATCAACGCTAAATTCAACCGCACTTTATTTACTGAAGATTTTGAAACCGTCGGCTTTTATCTCAAAGAAATCCAACAAAGCTTAACGAAGCTATGTAGCCTACCCTATCAAAATGAAGAACAAATCGTATTTATGGCTGAACATCTTTTAGGGCAATGTACCGCATTAACTGAAGCCATGAATCGTAAGCATAAAAAAGCTATTCAACCGAAAAAAACGGAACAACCAGTTACAAGCAGTAAATCACAACATAGCATTCATCAACTTCCGCCAAGAGAGCGTCTAGAAAAAAATATTATGAAGCCTTGCAGCAACTCACGGAAAAAATACGAAGAAGCTAAAGCACAAGCGAATACGGCTCAAACAGATATTCAACGAGATATGCATAAGCAAACTGCATCGATTTATTCAACTCGTCGTCAAAAATGCTTAGAGGCAATTGAGACCTTAGAAGAATACCTTGCCTTTAAAGAAGCCCAAGAAAGTGCGGTCAAAAAATAAGATCTTTTTGAAATAGAGTGAAAAGCAAAAATCCCTAAATCTTTCGACTTAGGGATTTTTTGAATTTGATGGCGGAGGAAGTGAGATTCGAACTCACGGAGGGCGTAAACCCTCGCCGGTTTTCAAGACCGGTGCCTTCAACCACTCGACCATTCCTCCGTGATTTAAGCGAGGTGAATAATACGTTTTTTCCCCCACCCCGTCAAGCAAGAAAATAAAAAAATTATCTGACTGACTACTTTTAAATCACTATGTTTTAAAAATACACAAAATAAAAAACGGAACCTACTGGCTCCGTCTTTATGATTAAGATATTACTCTGCTTTCGCTTGTGTCGGTTCAGAATAAATATGACTAATTGCACTATGATGGCCTGCCGCGCCTTTACCATTAAAGTAATAACGAGACTCAGTCCATTCTACAATTGGGAATGGCTTAGACGCTTCATCTGGTGCTTTGGCTAATGTCATGGCTGCTTTTGTATGTGGTACGGCTGAAATCGTACCTGCACGACCAGTAAACACATAAGAACGAACAAACTCAGCTTTTTCTTGAGGTTCAACTTCTGTCGTTGCGACTTGAGCTACAGGTTCTGATTTATGATGCAAGCGTTCTAATGATTCTTGCACTTTCTGTTGAACCGCTTCATTTGCCGGTTGAGTAATGAAATCTAACGCAGGTTGTGCTTCAACTGATTTCTCTTCCACAACAATACCTGTTGCCGGTGTTATCACACCTTTTTTCGTTTTTTCTTGCTCAAGCAACTCATCCACCGATAAGAAATTATTTTCTTTCGGTGCATTCACCGCAGAATAATCGATGCATACTTTACCGCTTGCTAATTCTGGTGAAGCCACTGCCGCAAATAATGGCATTGGGGACTTCACTTCATTACGACGACGGCGTTGATTATTCGATGCACGTAAATGACGAGGTGTACGACGTTGACGTTCTTGACGTGGTTTATCTTCTGTATTATCTACAGCGTTATTTTCAACCTCTTCATTTTTAATCGCTGGAACTTCAACTGCTTCAATCACATTCTCATTGGTGTTATTCGCATTGTCATCAATACGAACGCGTTTACGTAAATCACGACGTTGACGACGTTCAGCTACAGGTTTCTCTGCTTTTTCTTCTTGACGATTATCATCAGAAACATTCGCTAAATTAACTGAACTTTCAGCAATAACCTCTTCATTAACGTTGCGGCGATTACGACGATTATTCACACGCTCACGAGTTGGACGTGTATTTTCTTCGTCTGTATTTTTCGCATTATCGTTGTTTTCATTGCGAGAACGACGATTATTACGACGATCTTGATTGCGACGATTATTACGATTGCCATTGCGATTATTACGATTGTTTTGGTTTTTCTCTTCTTCTTTTGGTCCAGAAGCGAATAAACCTTTAATTGCAGCAACAATTTTTGCAAACAGTGAAGGACCTTCTGATTTGCGCTCAACTGGTGCAGGCGCTGCCGTTGGGATCGATAGCGATACCGCAGCACTTTCCATCACTTGTTCTGATGTCACTGCTGCGGTTTCAATGTTACGTGAAACAAGCGACTCTTCAGGTACGAATGCTTCATCTTGTGCTTCATGGAATTTTGCTAAGTTGTAGCTTAATTCATTCAGTTCTTCACCTTCACGTACGCGGAACACGCTGAAATGCGGGGTTTCCATCGCTTCATTTGGCACCACGATAATCTCTACATCATGGCGTTTTTCGATGATGCTTACTGCTTTACGTTTTTCATTGAGTAAGTAAGAGGCAATTTGTACTGGCACGATAGTGTGTACTTGTTTGGTATTTTCTTTTAACGCTTCTTCTTCGATTAAACGTAAGATTGAAAGAGATAAACTTTCGTTATCACGCACTTTACCTGTACCTTGACAGCGAGGGCAAACATGGTGAGAAGATTCACCCAATGATGGGCTTAAACGCTGACGCGACATTTCCAACAAACCGAAGCGAGAAATACGGCTGATTTGAATACGCGCACGGTCTTGACGCACGGCATCACGGATACGATTCTCTACTTCACGTTGGTGACGAACAGGTGTCATATCAATGAAGTCGATAACCACTAAGCCACCTAAGTCACGTAAACGTAATTGACGAGCAATTTCATCCGCTGCTTCAAGGTTGGTATTTAATGCGGTTTCTTCAATATCGCCACCACGAGTTGAACGCGCCGAGTTGATATCGATCGCTGTTAATGCTTCTGTCACATCAATGACAATCGAACCACCAGAAGGTAAACGCACTTCACGTTGGAAGGCTGATTCAATTTGTGACTCAATTTGGTAGTGGCTAAATAGCGGCACTTCGCCTTGATACAATTTCACACGATTGATGAAATCTGGACGTACAAGTTTGATGTGTGCTTTCGCTTTTTCAAATACTTTCGGACTATCAATTAAGATCTCACCGATATCTCGACGCAAGTAATCACGGATCGCACGAACGATCACATCACTTTCTTGGTGAATTAAGAACGGAGCTGGACGGCTTTGTGAAGCTTGTTTAATTGCTTCCCAATGATGTAAAAGTACTTTCAAGTCCCACTGTAATTCTTCTGGTGATTTACCCACACCCGCTGTACGCACGATTAGACCAACGCCTTCAGGCACATCTAAAGAACTCAATGCTTCTTTAATTCGATACGTTCATCGCCTTCAATACGGCGAGAGATACCACCTGCACGTGGATTGTTTGGCATAATCACCAAATAACTACCTGCAAGGGAAACAAAAGTGGTTAAGGCAGCGCCTTTATTGCCGCGTTCTTCTTTGTTCACCTGAACGATCACTTCTTGGCCCTCGGTCAAAATATCACGGATATTTGGACGACCTTGGAACACATAATCAGCAGGGAAATACTCGCGGGCAATTTCTTTCAAAGGAAGGAAGCCATGGCGCTCGGCACCATAATCCACAAAGGCTGCTTCTAAACTCGGCTCTACGCGAGTGATTTTCCCTTTGTAAATATTGGCTTTTTTCTGTTCATGACCCGGACTTTCAATGTCCAAGTCGAATAAACGCTGGCCATCGACCAACGCAACGCGCAACTCTTCTTTTTGAGTCGCATTGATTAACATTCTTTTCATTGTCAATTTCTCGTTTGAATTATCTAAAATACCTTGAAAATTAACCGCACTTTACAGATTTACTAACCTTAGCCATCGACCTCGTGTTTCTCGCGAACAGTCAATCTCACGACTGTGTGTTGCTGGGTGCATTGATAGCATACTCAATTGTTATCTAAGACAATTTTCGTAAAACAATGCGATGTGTTAATTACGCATTGCAAGGAAGCGTCAACCTTCAAGAAAAACATGTTGATTCTCAATGTCTTATGCCATTTGCCGCATTGAGTTTTGACCAACATACAAAATTGCTTTCTAAATGCCAAATTTGAGGCGTAGAAAGACGCTCTATTATCCACATTCGGGGCTAAATTAGCAAGGCATTCTTGCTATTATCGCTAAGGATATTGTGATATGATTCTGCCCAATTTTTAAAGGACAGATTCAATGGCTGAAAAACAAGAAAAAATCATCAATCAATCCGTCAAAATGCTCACTATTTCTGAGGATGAAGCAGGACAACGCATTGATAATTATTTATTGGCAAAATTAAAAGGTATACCAAAAAGTTTGATTTATCGCATTCTGCGCAAGGCGAAGTACGAGTGAACAAAGGACGAATCAAACCTGAATATAAATTGCAAAATGGTGATGTGGTACGTGTGCCACCTGTTCGTGTTTCTGAAAAAAATACTGCGCCAATTTCTAAAAACTTGAATAAAGTGGCCTCCCTTGAAAGCCATATTATTTTTGAAGATGACTGTTTATTAGTATTGAACAAACCTTCCGGCATCGCAGTTCATGGCGGGAGTGGTTTGAATTTTGGTGTGATTGAAGCCTTGCGTGCATTACGTCCTGAAGCCCGCTTTTTAGAATTAGTTCACCGTTTAGACAGAGATACATCCGGCCTTTTATTAGTGGCAAAGAAACGCTCTGCCTTACGCAACTTACACGAACAACTTCGTGTTAAAACGGTACAAAAAGATTATCTCGCGCTCGTGCGTGGACAATGGCAATCTCATGTAAAAGTCGTGCAAGCCCCTTTATTAAAAAATGAACTCGCCAGTGGTGAACGCATCGTTAAAGTCAGTGAGCAAGGTAAACCTTCAGAAACGCGATTTGCTATCGAAGAACGCTATCAAAATGCGACCTTAGTGAAAGCATCCCCTGTAACGGGACGAACTCATCAGATCCGAGTTCATACTCAATATGCAGGCCACCCAATTGCATTAGATGATAAATACGGTGATAAAGAATTCGATAAATATATGCAAGATATCGGGCTTAATCGCTTGTTTTTACATGCGTTTTCTATTCGCTTTGTGCACCCTAAAACGGGTGAAACATTACGCCTCAATGCGCAACTAGACGAAAAAATGAAAGCAATTCTGAAAAAACTGCGTGAAAGCAAAGAGATAAACCCATAGACAAGAAAAATGTTTATTGTTATATTTGATGACGGAGACAACTCGTTTCTATCATTAATTAACATATAACAACAAAGGATAGCAAAATGGCAAAAGGACAATCATTACAAGATCCTTATTTGAATGCGTTACGCCGTGAACGTATTCCTGTTTCGATTTATCTCGTTAATGGGATTAAATTACAGGGTCAAATCGAATCATTCGACCAATTCGTGATTTTATTAAAAAACACGGTTAATCAAATGGTGTACAAACACGCAATTTCGACTGTGGTTCCAGCACGTTCTGTTTCTCACCACAATAATAATGGCGGTCATCATGCAGCACAAACTTCTGATGCTGTAGCGGAAGTAGAAACACAAGCAGAATAATTCTGTTCAATGAACGATTTCATCAATTTAAGTGCGGTTGAAAATTCACCTGAAATTTCAACCGCACTTTCGTCATCTAAAACAGTCGACAATAGCCAACCGACAAAAGATAAAGCTGTCGTCGTGCATGTTTTCTTTTCTCAAAATAAAAACATTGAAGATCTACAAGAATTCCAACTTTTAGCGGAATCTGCCAATGTTGAGATTTTACAAATCATCACCACAAGCCGTGCCACGCCACAAGCGAAATATTTTATCGGTGAGGGGAAAGCACAAGAAATTGCTGATGCAGTGAAAGCCTTAGATGCCGATGTTGTTTTGGTGAATCATCAATTAACGCCCGCTCAAACCCGTAATTTAGAAAGCATTTGCCAATGTCGTGTAGTAGATCGCACTGGGGTGATTTTAGATATCTTTGCCCAACGAGCCCGCTCGCACGAAGGGAAATTGCAAGTTGAATTAGCTCAGCTTAAGCATTTATCCACTCGATTAGTCCGCCGAAAAACAGGCTTAGATCAGCAAAAAGGTGCGGTAGGATTGCGTGGCCCTGGCGAAACGCAGTTAGAAACGGATCGCCGTTTAATCAAGGTTCGTATCGCACAGTTGCAAAATCGTTTGGCGAAAGTCGAAAAACAACGCAATCAAAATCGCCAAACACGACAAAAAGCGGATATTCCGACCATTTCCTTAGTAGGCTACACCAATGCGGGGAAATCGACACTCTTCAATTTCATCACGCAAGCCAATGTCTATGCGGCAGATCAGCTTTTTGCCACCCTCGATCCCACATTAAGACGTTTGCAAATTCAAGATGTTGGCACAGTGATTCTCGCCGATACCGTTGGTTTCGTTCGCCAACTTCCCCATGATTTAGTTTCCGCTTTTAAATCTACCTTGCAAGAAACGGTAGAAGCCAGTTTGTTATTGCATGTCATTGATGCAGCAGACGCTCGAAAGATCGAAAATATTGAAGCCGTGAATTTAGTGTTGGAAGAAATTAAGGCTGACAAAGTACCAGTATTGCTGGTATATAACAAAATTGATTTATTGGAAAATGTGGTACCCCATATTGAATATGATGACGAGAATAAGCCCGTTGCCGTTTACCTTTCCGCACATTCAGGTGAAGGATTAGATCTACTGCTTGAAGCCATTAAAGTGCGGTTGAAAAATGAGATACTTTCTTTCACCCTCACGCTGCTCCCACAAGAGGGCAAAATCCGCCATGCGCTCTATCAATTAGATAGCATTCGTCACGAGCAAATTTCAGATGAAGGTGAATTTATCCTCAATGTACAAATTGATAAAGTCGAATGGCTCAAACTTCATAAACAATTCCCTAAACTGTCAGAAATTATTTACTAATACCGTATTGTTTTAATTTATTGGCAATCGCCGTGTGTGATACGCCTAATCGTTGCGCCAATTTTCGCGTACTTGGATACTGAGCATAAAATGCACGCAATACTCTCGCCTCATATTGTCCCATGATCTCATCCAGCGTTTGCTCACCAAAATCATCTACAGAAATGACCGCACTTTGTACGGGTTTTAAATTTAAACTTTCAATATCAAGCTGGTTATTTTTTGCTAAAGAACAGGCGCGATACAAGACATTGTATAGTTCTCGCACATTACCTTGCCAAGGCTGCCCTTTTAAATAATTCAGAAAATCAGCACTATATTGCGGTATTGAAATCTTAAGCTGTGTGCTAATTTCTTGTAAAAAACCTTCCGTTAAAGGCTGAATGTCTTCTACTCGCTCACGCAAGGGGGGAACATTTAGCGCCAAAACATTTAAGCGATGAAATAAATCACTGCGCAATTTCCCTTGTTCTAACAGCTTTTCCATCGGTTCTTGTGAAGTACAAATCACTCGAACATTTGCATGATGTTCTTTTTCTTCACCCACTCGACGGAAAGAACCATCAGTTAAAAAACGCAATAATTTTGCCTGTAAACTTAATGAAAGCTCGGCAATACCATCCAGTAACACAGTGCCTTCGTTAGCATATTCAAAAAAACCGATAGTTTCACTGTCACCCACTTTCCGCCCAAACATTTCACTTTCCGCATCTTCATCCGGTAAGCCTGCACAGTTTACAGCAATGAACTTTTTCTCACGACGTAAGCTAGCAAAATGGCAAGCTTTTGCTAATAAGTCTTTACCTGTACCTGTTTCACCTTGAATTAAAAGCGGCACATCAAACATCGCAAAACGTTGTGCATTTTCGACCGCACTTTTCATGGAAAGGCTTTGAGTGACAAAGCAAGAGAAAGGATCTTGTGGATTAAATGTCAGCATAAAATAAGCTCAATTTTATTGAATGATGCCGATATGATAGGAAGTTTATTGATATGTGTAAAGATAAATTTACATATAAAAAGGGCAATCCTTGACTGCCCTTTTTCATGATTTTTGTATTATTTTTTCACTGCACGCTCAAGTTCTTGTGCGATGATTTCCATGCTTTCTAAACCACCAAACGCAAGATACCAATTGGCTGCATCAAGATACACAATGTGTCCATCTTTATACGCTTTGGTTTGTTTGATGATATCGTTATCCAATACTTTTTGTGCATTGTTGGCTTTTTCTGTAATGGCTGCTGTACGATCCACTACGAGTAAAAAGTCTGGATTTTTTTCTAAAATATATTCAAAACCAACACTTTGTCCGTGCGTAGATGATTTGATGCTGTCATCAATCGGTTTAAAACCAAATTTTTGATACACCATGCCATAGCGAGAGCCATCACCAAAGGCACTGATTTTACTTTCATTAACCAATACCAATAAAGCTGTTTTGTCTTTCGCATCTTTGGCGACTTGGTCAACCTTACTTTCCAATGCTGAAAGTTTTTCTTTCGCAACATTTTCTTTGCCAAAGATCTGACCAAGTGCGGTCACATTTTGTTGAAAACTCGGGTAGTAATTGTTGTAGTCATTTTCAACATTAAACACTGGCGCAATTTCTTTAAATTTGTCGATCATTTTTTTCTTGACGTTTAGACGCAATGATCAAATCCGGATTGAGTTCGTTGATTTGCTCCAATGATTGTTCTTTCAAATCACCGACATTCTTATATTTTTTGTCTGCAAATTCAGAAAGGTAACTTGGAATTTTTCCGCTTTGTGGGAAGCCCACAATTTTATCTTGCACACCTAATGCACGAAGCGTATCTGCCGCCCCAAAATCAAGCACAATGACACGCTGTGGATTTTGTGGCACAACCTGTTTTCCAGCGGCATTTTCAACGGTAATATCCGCCGCTTGTGCAATACCAGCAAATGCAAAGAGTGAAAGCGCTAAAGTTGATAATGTTTTTTTCATGAAGATTTCCTTATTTATCTAAAATAAACGGCAATTTTATGGTCGTCGATATCCTGAATAGGTATCGCCATATCATAAATATCTTGTAACACGGGCGATTGCATAATGTGGTTAACTTCACCTTGGTGGACTAATTTTCCATTTTTCATAGCAACAATGTAGTCTGAATAACAAGAGGCAAAATTAATATCGTGAATCACAATCACCACGGTTTTGTTGAGTTCTGTCGCTAATTTACGCAAAACTTGCATGATCTGCACTGAATGTTTCATATCCAGATTATTTAAGGGCTCATCCAACAAAATATAATCCGTATCTTGTGCCAGTGTCATCGCAATATAAGCGCGTTGTCGCTGCCCGCCACTTAAACTATCGATATATTGATGACGAATATCATCTAAATTCATATAGGCAATAGCATTATCAATAAAAGTGCGGTCATTTTGGGTTAAGTTTCCTTTGCAATAAGGAAAACGACCAAAAGCGACTAAATCTTCAATGGTTAGACGTAAATTAATGTTGTTAGTTTGTTTTAAGATCGCCAGTCGTTTTGCGATATCGCAACTTTTTTTGCGGTTGAGTAATTCACCATTGAGGTAGATCTCGCCGCTATCCGCATTCAACAAACGGCTCATAATAGATAGTACGGTACTCTTCCCCGCGCCATTCGGCCCGATAAAAGACGTAATTTTCCCCGTAGGAATGGTAACGGACACATCATCCACCACCTTTTTGCTTCCGTAACTTTTAGTAATATTGCGAATTTCTATTGCCATTTTTTGTTTGCTCTTAATAACAAATAAATAAAATACACGCCACCGACAAAATTAACAATGATGCTTAATGTCGTGCGGAACGTAAAAATATGGGTCACTAATAATTGCCCTAAAACCAAGGTTATGATGGAAATTAACATCGCAGCAGGAATGAGGACTTTGTGGCGATAATCTCGAATAAATTCAAAGGTCACATTCATCACCAATAGCCCAAGGAACGTAAGTGGGCCAACAAGTGCGGTCGACACTGACGTTAAAATTGCCACGAGAATTAATAGGACTTTTAAGGTCTTTTGGTAATCAATCCCTAAGTTAATGGCATTTTCTCGTCCTAATGCCAACACATCAAAGCAATGCCAATATCTTAAACTGAAAACAATCGTCGCCACTAAAATGGCTAATGCGACCCACAAGATTTGAGTATTGATTCGATTGAAACTGGCAAAGCCAATATCTTGTGCGATCTGGAATTCATTTGGGTCAATCAACACTTCCATAAACGTTGTTAAGCTACCAAAGAAGGTGCCGAAAATAATCCCGACAAGCAACAAGAAGAAAATATTTTGGTTCTCTTTCTTAAATAGGAAGTGATAAAGCACTAATGAAAAGGCCATCATTAATCCCGTACACAAGACAAACAATGCAATAGAATTCATGGAAAGCAATGTGCTTGAACCGAAAAGGAAAATAATCGTCGTTTGAATTAGCAAATACAACGAATCTAACCCTAAAATACTCGGCGTGAGAATTCGGTTATTCACGACCGTTTGGAAAAATCATCGTAGCAAGTGCAATTGCCGCGCCTGTAATGACAATCGCAATTAATGATAAGGCACGATTTTCCAAGGCATATTGCCAACGGTTTGGTAAGTTGTAGCCTAAATAAAGTGCAAGAGAAACAATGGCTAACAACGACAATATAATCAGTTGAGAAGAAGATTTCTTAGCCATTTCTATACCGTTTTAATAATAAAAATAAGAAGATACCACTGCCAAATACACCAACCACGGCATTAATGGAAATCTCATAAGGATAAATCACACTTCGACCTAAAAATATCGCAGAATAAAAACAAATACAGCGCCTAACAAGGCGGTATGAGATAGCACTTTCTTCAAGTTATCCCCTAAATAAAGCGTGACGATATTCGGAATAATTAACCCCAAGAAAGGGATCACGCCAACAGACACGATAATAATCGAAGACACCACCGCCACAATGAGCAAACCGAGATAAAGGACTTGGTTATAATTTAGACCTAGATTAACCGCAAAATCTTTTCCCATCCCAACAATAGAAAAACGATGCGCAAATAAATAAGCCACGATGAGTGTAGGAATACTAAAATACAACAATTCATAACGACCAGACATTACAAGAGAAAAATCCCCTTGTAGCCACCCAGATAAGTTTTGCAATAAATCTTCTTTGTAAGCGATAAAAGCAGTAATTGAACTGATGATATTACCAAACATAATCCCCACTAAAGGCACAAAAATCGTGTCCTTGAATTTCAAACGGGACAGAATCGTCATAAATAACAATGTGCCAAGGAAAGATACGATGACCGCAATGGTGGTTTTTAACAACATTGAAGCCGTTGGGAAAAACAGCATCGCCATTAAAATGCCTAATCTTGCACTGTCCATGGTGCCCGCGGTGGTAGGCGAAACAAATCGGTTTCGGCTGAGTTGCTGCATCACTAAGCCACAAATACTTAAGGATGCACCCGCAATCAAGATACTGATTAAACGAGGCACTCGACTGATAAAAAATATCTGCCATTGATTACCTTCAAAATTCAGTAACCCTTGCAGATTAACAGTACTTACCCCGAGAAAAAGTGAAACAAAGGAAAGCACGATCAAAAGAAAAATCAGATAACGTCGCTTAATCATAAAAATGAGAATAATTCTAAAATGCAAAAAGGATAGCATATTGATAGAAGAGAGAAAAGATGAAGTGCAGTCAGTTTTCAGTTAATTTTTAGACATACAAAAATGCGGTCAAATTTGACCGCACTTTATTCACTATAATTTTAACGTTATTTCCACTTCTTTTGCACGGATTAAGAATTGTTTACGTTCTGCTGTTGCCATTCCGCTACTGGTACCCGGCAACTTCACTGTAAGCGGGTTTACTGCACGATCATTTATATGGAATTCATAGTGTAAATGAGGCCCCGTTGAGATACCTGTATTTCCTGTTAATGCAATACGCTCCCCTTTCTTCACCATTTGCCCCGCTCTGACTAAAGCTCGGCTTAAATGCATATAAACCGTTTGATATTCCCGACCATGACGTATCACTATATAACGTCCCGCACCACCTGCTTGATAAGCCACTTTTTCCACTAAGCCTTCTGCTGGCGCAATAACTGGTGTGCCTGGTGCTACGGCAAAATCTACCCCTTTATGTGGACGAACACGTCCCGTTACCGGATGGCGGCGATTTGGGTTAAATGGGGAAGAAATACGCGCTTGACGTTGTAATGGATAACGAGCAAAGCCTTTACCAAGAGTTTCACCTTGTTTATCGTAATAACGGCCATTCGCCGCTTGAATACCATAATAGCTCTTACCATCTGCCATAATATGAATGGCTTCAACGTTACCTTGACCGGTTAATTTATCACCTAAATATTCACGTGATACTAAAATCGCAAATTTGGTGCCTTTACTAAGTTTTTGAAGGCTTACCTGCCACTGTAACGCAGAGCTTAACTGGCTGATTTGACGTCCATCCAAACCTAAATCACGTAAACTCGATGCAAAGGATCCGTTAATCGTACCTTTTAACACCTCTTTCTTCCAAATGCTTTTCTTCTCTAAAATTTGGCGTTTAAACTTACCGTTTTCAGTCCGTTCATAAATACGTTCTTCTTTTTCAGATACCAACCAATTTAAATATTCTAGTTGATCTTCTTTATCTAAAATCCAATAGAACTGTTGACCTGCGCGAAGTGTTTTTAATTCAGGATAAGCAGTAATCAAATTCTTTGCGGTATCATCTTCCAACCCTGAAAGCTCTAATACATCCTTTAATGAATCACCACGCACTACGGTATGGCTAAATTGATCGGTAATACGCAGAGCCTGATCAGCCACATCTAAAATACCACTCAGCGCATCTTGCGCATCTTTTGGTAAATCATTGAGATCATCAAATTGTGGTTTGATTTCATCCACTTCATCATCTTTGGCTTGAAGTTCATCATCATAAGAGGTTGCATCTTCCGTATTAGCATGTTGTTTCGCTTCAGGGTGTTCACCTTCTTGAGATTGAGGATTTCCTGATTCTGTTTTTTCAGGTGTAAGAGATTGATATTGAACGTTATCCACCATCTCTGGTTCAAGATTGCTTTGCAGGGAAGGATCATAATCAGCAGTGTCTTTAAAGGCGAGGAAAATGCCCGTTAAAATAAGCAAAAGTGCAGCAAAAAAAATCACCGCTTTTATGCGGGATTTTCTTTTCCGTCGATCTCTAGCTAATTTAACGTGTTGCAAAATAGATACCTTTAAAATGAATAAAAAGCTTTTCGCTCTTCAGACTACAAACTCTAAAAAAAATTCATTTTACCCTAAAAATGTAAAATATTATGCCTAAATATTAGGCATTGTCAGAATTTCTTGAGAAAAATGAGGAAATAAGCTATTTTAGTGAGCCATTTTTAAAGGGGGAATTATGCAAATTCACGCCATTCAACCAGCCCAATCCACACCGTTAATTACGCTGAAAAATATTAATGTGGTTTTTGATCAAAAGACGGCATTGCGGGATATTAATCTCAGTATTTATCCAAACTCAATTATCACCATTGTCGGGCCAAATGGTGGGGGAAAATCGACGCTCTTAAAAACCTTATTAAAATTACAAACGCCTACATCCGGTGAAGTCATTTATAGCACGAATGTCAGAATTGGCTATGTCCCACAAAAAATTCACTTAGATCACAGCTTACCGATGACGGTTGAGCGTTTTCTTGCTCTCAAAAAAGGTGTTAAAACGCAAGAAATATCGACCGCACTTGAGCAACTTTCTATTACGCATCTGAGAAAAAATAATATGCAAAAACTTTCAGGTGGGGAAATGCAACGGGTACTCTTGGCACGTGCCATTTTAAATAAGCCCAATTTACTGGTGCTAGATGAACCAACTCAAGGCGTGGATATTAATGGTCAAGCTGAACTTTATCAGCTGATTCATCGCACTCAACAAGCCTTAAATTGCGCAGTATTAATGGTTTCCCATGACTTGCATATAGTGATGGCAGACAGTAAAGAAGTATTGTGCATCAATCAACACATTTGCTGTGCCGGCACACCCGAAAGCCTATCGAATGATCCCACATTTATGCGTCTTTGGGGCAATCAAATCTCACAAAATGTGGGCTTTTATACGCACCATCATAATCACCACCATAATATGCACGGTGATGTTTGTAGTTGCAGTGCCAATCCATCAGAATGCCAACAATAAGGAAAAATCATGTTTGAGATTTTATTTCCCGCCTTGCTTACAGGCTTACTGCTTTCCTTAATTACCGCACCACTCGGTGCCTTTGTGGTGTGGCGTAAAATGGCTTATTTTGGCGATACTCTTTCCCACTCAGCCTTACTCGGTGTAGCATTAGGGATTTTCCTACAAATTAACCCTTATGTTGCCATTGTAATTTTGACGATTATTCTTGCCGTATTAATGGTGTGGCTCGAAAGTAACACGCAATTTTCAGTGGATACCCTTTTAGGCATTATCGCACACAGTTGTCTTTCTCTTGGCGTGGTCACCGTTGGCTTACTTAAAAATGTCCGTGTAGATTTAATGAGTTATCTTTTTGGGGATTTGCTCGCCATTAATTTTAACGACTTACCTTACATTGGCGCGGGTGTTGTTATTGTATTCGGCACGCTGCTTTACTTCTGGCAAGCCTTACTCTCCACCACAGTTTCGCCTGAACTCGCCCAAGTGGAAGGCATTAACATCAAAAAAATGCGATTTATCTTAATGATTTTGACCGCACTGACAATCGCATTAAGTATGAAGTTTGTTGGAGCCCTGATTATTACATCACTCTTAATTATCCCAGCTGCAACGGCAAGACGTTTTGCCAAAACACCTGAACAAATGGTGTTTATTGCGATTTTAATCAGTATGCTTTCCGTCGTTGGCGGGTTATTCCTTTCCGCTTTTTATGATACAGCTGCAGGTCCTTCTGTCGTGATTTGTTCCGCATTTTTGTTTTTGTTATCATTACTAAAAAAGGAATATTTATAATCCGCTCCAACCAGTGAAAACCATTTGCACCGCACCTTAAATCTTGATAAAGTGCGGGCGAATTTTGACGATATTTTAGGATAAGAAATGAGCCAAGAATATTTAGATTTTGAATTACCTATTGCTGAACTTGAAGCCAAAATTGAAGCGCTACGTTCAGCATCTGATGACAAAATTGATTTACACGATGAAATTAAACGCTTACAAAAGAAAAGCGATGAATTAACCAAAAAAACTTTTGCAAATCTTGATGCATGGCAGGTTTCTCGCATGGCGCGTCACCCAAATCGTCCATACACCCTTGATTATATCGAACATATTTTTACTGATTTCCAAGAGCTTGCTGGCGATCGTGCTTTTGCTGATGATAAAGCAATCGTTGGAGGCCTTGCGCGTTTAGATGGCCGTGCTGTGATGGTTATCGGTCATCAAAAAGGCCGTACGGTAAAAGATAAAGTGACACGTAACTTTGGTATGCCTGCACCTGAAGGCTATCGTAAAGCATTACGTTTAATGCAAATGGCTGAGCGTTTTAACTTACCTATTATTACCTTTATCGACACGCCAGGGGCTTACCCTGGCATCGGTGCGGAAGAACGTGGCCAATCTGAAGCGATTGCTCGTAACTTACGCGAAATGTCTACCTTAAAAGTACCGGTTATCTGTACGGTAATCGGTGAAGGCGGTTCCGGTGGTGCGTTAGCCATTGGTGTGGGCGACAAAGTGAATATGTTGCAATATTCAACTTATTCCGTTATTTCACCAGAAGGCTGCGCTTCAATCTTGTGGAAGAGCGCTGAAAAAGCGTCAACCGCAGCAGAAGTCATGGGATTAACCGCGGCTCGTTTAAAAGAGTTAGGTTTAATTGATAATATCGTTCCAGAGCCATTAGGTGGTGCGCATCGTAATTATCATGAAATGGCACGCAATTTAAAACACTGTCTTGTTGAAGAGCTAAATGAATTAGATACTTTCGACAAAGATGGCTTATTAGAAAGACGTTACGAACGTTTAATGTCTTACGGTTATTGTTAATAATATATAAAAAGAGCGGTTAATTTAACCGCTCTTTTTGTGTTTTGAGAATAAAGCATAGATACGAGCAAAAGTATCAACACTAAAAATAAAAAAATAATGTAAAAGGAGTTCAAAATGAAAAAATGTATTAGCCATTCAATCTCACGTGGTTTATGGTTTCGCTGGTAATAAATCTGCCACCTTCCCAATGCAGCTATTAGGCGTGGATGTATGGGCACTCAATACCGTGCAATTCTCTAACCATACCCAATATGGCAAATGGACTGGCATGGTGATTCCACAAGAACAAATTGGTGAAATTGCTAACGGTTTAGATGCCATTGGGAAACTGCAAGAATGTGATGCGTTGCTTTCTGGCTATTTAGGTTCAGCTGAACAAGTTGACCAAATTATCTATGCTTTAGAAAAAAATCAAAGCACGTAACCTTAGTGCACTTTACTTGTGCGATCCTGTTATGCCAAATGCAGAAAAAGTCTGCGTGGTCGCCGATGGCGTACGTGAACGCTTAATTGAAAAAGCCATTCCGCGCGCGGATATCATGACACCAAACCTTTCAGAGCTTCGTACACTTTCTGATTTCCCTATCAACACCTTTGAAGATGTGCTGAAAGCAGCTAATGCATTAATTGCCAAAGGTGTGAAAAAAGTATTGGTCAAACATCTAGGAACTGCAGGCAAACTCAATGATCCTGATACCTTTGAAATTATTATGGCGACACCTGAAGGTGTATGGCATTTAAACCGTCCACTTTATAAATTCAACTTTGAACCTGTTGGTGTGGGCGATTTAATTGCCGGTACTTTCTTGGCGCATTACTTAAACTGTGACAATGATGTCGAAGCCTTTGAAAAAATGAATAATGCCGTGGCGGGTGTGATGAAAACCACCTTTGATTTGAAATCTTACGAACTCCAACCTATTGCGGCGCGTTTTGAGATCTTAAATCCAAGCACAAACTACAAAGCTGTTAAAGTGGCCTAATGGATCTTTTTTCATTATTCCAAGCACAAATTCCAACCACCGCCAATAAGCTTCTCATTGCATTTAGCGGTGGTTTGGATTCCACTGCACTGCTTTCTTTAGTTAAAAAACTCAGCGAACAACGACCGCACTTAAGCCTGCGAGCTATCCATATCCATCACGGATTAAGCCCGAATGCGGATACTTGGACGGCTCATTGCCAACAACTCTGTGAACAATTTGAAATTCCACTTATTATTGAAAAAGTCAAAGTGGAAATGCACGATGGTATTGAGGCTGGCGCAAGAGAAGCCCGTTATCAGGCCATTTCAACACATATTCAGCCTGATGAATATCTGGTCACAGCGCATCATTTAAATGATCAAACTGAAACCTTTTTCCTTGCATTAAAACGAGGCGCGGGATTACAAGGTTTAGGCGCTATGCAAAAAGAAAGTCAATTATTCGGGATGCCTATTCTGCGTCCGCTTCTTTCTTTTAGCCGAAGTAAATTAGAAAATTACGTACAGCAAGAAAATCTGTCTTGGGTCGAAGACGAAAGCAATCAAGATAATCATTACGATCGCAATTTCTTACGCAACCAAATTTTACCTGAATTACGCCAACGCTGGGGGCATTTTGATTATGCAGTTCAGCGTGCCGCACAACATTGTTTTGAGCAACAACAACTAATTAATGAATTATTACAAGATTGCTTTGAACAGCATCTTCTTGAGGATCAAAAACAGTTTTCGCTCGTAAACTTTCTAGACTATTCATCGCAAAAACAAACTGCACTTTTGCGAATGTGGTTGGCTAAAAATCAGATTGCCATGCCAACGCAGGTTCAATTAATGCATATTATTGATGATGTGATTAAGGCAAAAGCGGATGCCTCCCCACAATTTCAACTTGGGGAGCATATTATTCGCCGTTATCAACAATGTCTTTATTTAATGGGGAAATTCGCTGATTTGTCGCAAACTTGTCTTGATATGCCATTAAATCAACAGATTGTCTTGCCAGATAATCTTGGAACAATTTATGCAGTCCACAATGACCAAGGCATTTTAGTCAATTGGAACGAAAGACAGGTTCAACTTACCGATACACAAGAACCCATTCAAATACGATTTGCCTATACAGGTAAAGTAAAACGTCAACATAATCGCCCTGCTGATATCATGAAAAAAATCTGGCAAGAGCTCGGCGTTCCGCCTTGGCAACGAAATCGTATTCCTCTCATTTTTTATGGTGAGACGTTACAAAGTGCGGTGGGATTTTTCCGTGTTTTTCAAAATGAAGAGAAATAAAAAATAGGTGATGATTCACCCATTTTTATGATTAAGAAAAGCATTTAAAATGCCTGCCGTAAATTCTTTCCGTAAATAAAATCCCAGCGGCAAGGTATCAATCACTTCCCCATTTTTACCAATGCCTTTCGTGATGGCTTTGCTATTTGCACCTTTTGGTCGCAATTGCATGACTTCACCAATACGCGCCGTAATCTGATCTAACTTTCCGAGCACAATATAATCCATCAACTCTTCCCAATCTTGGCGTAATTGATGCTCTTGTTCAATCGAAGGTTGCCATAAGATAGGTTGACCAATATGGCGATCACGCAAAGGGATATCTCGACTACCTTCATTGGGAATCCACAAGACTTTCGATAATTTATGGCGAACGTGCGAATTTTCCCAATTTACCCCTGAGTTTTGAACCAAAGGCGCAAGGCTCACAAACGTGGTTTCTAACGGAAAACCTTCGGCATTAATGGGTAAGGTTTTTAATTCGATGCCTAAATGGGAAAAATCCTGTTCTGCTTTACTGCCGGCGGTCGCCCCCAATGCAGTTTCAAGCAACATTCCGACCCAACCTTTATCGCGTTTTAAATCTGGTGGAACGGGAATATTTAACTCATCTGCAAGTTCACCAAAGGTTAATCCCGCAATAGATTGCGCTTTTTCTAATAAGGCTTGTTCGGTTTTAGGGATCATTCGTGGTATTTCTTCAATAATTTCGGTTTAACATATTCCACGCCTTTGTCGATGTAAGGAATATTTTCTAGTTTCAATAAAAAGCGTTTTGCCGGCAATCCACCACCAAAACCGGTGATTTCACATTTTTTTCCCCAATACACGATGGCATGGAATGATAATACTAATGGGATTACTCCCTACCGCACCGCCAACGGCTCGCACTGCCTTAGGGTTATTAATGCTTTCTGCTAATCCACCATAACTCGCTGTTTTTCCATAAGGAATTTGACGCAATGCTGCCCAAATTGCTTGTTGAAATGCGGTACCTTTAGGCGATAAAGGTATATCAGAGAAACTTTCTGGCTCGCCATTAAAATAACGCATTAACGCGCTGCGCACTTTTTCAAAAAGTGGTAAATCCTCTTGTAAAATCCAATTTGGATTTGGCGTGGTTTGCTCTAGTTCACAATCTAAATTGGTGAGGTTTTCACCATCAGAAAGCATTAATAACCGACCAATTGGTGAGTCCATGTAAGCATAAAAAAGTGCGGGCATTTTTCTCTCTTTTTTTTATGGGTTGGTATAAGAAAAAAGCACACCGAACATACATTCAGTGTGCTACGTATTATGCTAAATTTTTAACAAATTAGAAACTGTAGTTTAAGTTTAAACCGTAAAGGTTAGCACTTGCTTTAGAGGTATAATTCGCTGTTACGGTCGCTAAGCCACCAATTGATTGGCTTTCGGTAAAGTGAATTTTTTTACCACGTAAGTGTGCAAAGCCTGCATCAATAGAAAGATTAGGAGTAACTTTATAAGTTGCCCCTACGCTATACCACATACGATCAGTATCTGGAATAGATGCACTTACATGCTCTGTTGGTGCAGCCGCTTCATCATAAGCAATACCCGCACGAAGCGTTAATTTATCATTTACATTATAGGTTGCACCTAATGCATAACGAGAATTGCTACGATATTTCATCTTTATGGAACGCAAGTTCACCGTCATTAAACGTTGCGTGTAACTCTTTGAAACGGCTCCAGTGTGTAAATTTGTAGCTGTAGTGCAATGCCAAATTATCTGTAACTTGCTGGAAACCTGATAATTCTAAATAATCTGGTAAACGTAATGTTAAACCACCTGCTGCAGAGCCTTGCCCACGAATAGTACGACTTGCACTCACAGCATTATCATCTTCAAAGTCAATATCGACTTTTGAGTGATAAGCTAAACCTACACGGTTATTTGCATTGAACTCATACATTAAACCTGCATTCCAACCGAAACCCCATGCATTTTTATCTTGTAAGTGGGTTAATACAGTTTCTTTATTCACACCTTGTAATTTTGCTAAAGAAGCGGCTGCGTTTGGTGAAATTCGTCCAGCTCTCACTAATGCAGGAACTAATGGCGCAGCATTTTTTACTGCATCACTTAAAATACCTGCACGACGCTCAACTTCTGCTTTTGCATAAACTGCATTTAAACCCACTCCAGCAGTTAAACCTTGAGAGACACGATAGGAACCGCTTAAATTTAAGTTAATCGCACTTAAATCAGTTTTACCACCGAATACTCCCGCGTTGTAATCTGATTCATATTCACTTTTTAATCCAAAATTCACATTCATTCCACCACCAATGGCAAATTTGTCATTAATTGGTGCCACAAAATACATATTCGGAATCAATGAACCTGGAACAACACTGTTATGATCTGCAGAACCTACCGCAACAGTACGACCTAGCGCATTAACTGTAACAGGACCACTCATGTGAATTTTAGAATCTACATAAACGCCACCCACAGAGAATTGATTAGTTTTAAATAAGCTCATTAATGCAGGGTTAGTTGCAACCACTGAAGCATTATCAGCAATTGCTGCTTCACCGGCATAAGCTCGACCAAGACCTGATGTAGAAACTTCTGCTAATTGGAATGCGGCTGCATTTGCACCGCTTGCTGCTAACAATGTGGTCATTGCTAATAGCGTTTTATTAAATTTTGTCATTTGGAACCTTTTGTTATTAATAATAATGAAAAAAACCGCGAGATTCTAAAAACTCCAATAAATGGAGTGCAAATTATTTTAGATTAAATTTTTAAGTGTTCCGACCAGTTATAAATAAATGATATTTAAATTAAAAAAATGCGGCTACTTTGGCAGAACGTTTCAAAAAAATGTTAGAATGGACTTAGTCTTAATTTTTAAATAAGGAAATCCTATGACAGTAACATGCAAAGCAGAAGAATCTCTCACTTGTAGTTGTGTTGATGTGGGAACGATTATTGACGGTTCAGATTGTTCTGTTGATATTCATCAAACCTATGCGAATAAAGCTGAAGCTGAATCAGCGCTTAATCGTTTCATTGAGAAAGCACGCAAAACAGAAAGCGATCCTTGCGAGATTACAAGTGAAATCACCGAAACTGAAAATGGTGTAAATTTAACGGCTCGTTTTACATTTAGTTGCCAAGCTGAAGCGATGATTTTTGAATTAGCGAATCGCTAAAAACTCGTAAAAAAATAACCGCGCTTTATCCTTTAAAATAAAGTGCGGTTATTTTTTTAGTTAAAACCTAATTAAATCACTATCGCAAACGTTTGCTTAATCTGATACAATCACGCCGTTTTATCATTTAACCTAAAAATATAGGATAACATTGTGAGCAAACCATCATTAAGTTATAAAGATGCAGGCGTGGATATTAATGCCGGTAATGAATTAGTTGAACGTATTAAACCACACGTGAAGCGAACTACTCGTCCTGAAGTCATCGGGGGATTAGGTGGCTTTGGTGCATTATGTGCTATTCCAGGCAAATATAAAGAACCTATCCTTGTTTCTGGCACAGACGGCGTAGGAACCAAATTACGTTTAGCCATTGACTTAAAAAAACACAATACCATCGGTATTGATTTGGTTGCAATGTGTGTTAACGATTTAGTCGTACAAGGTGCAGAGCCATTATTCTTCTTAGACTACTACGCGACAGGAAAACTTGATGTGGATGTTGCTTCAGATGTGGTCAAAGGCATCGCTGAAGGATGTGTACAATCTGGTTGTGCACTAGTTGGTGGCGAAACTGCAGAGATGCCGGGTATGTATCACGCTAGTGACTATGATCTTGCGGGTTTCTGTGTGGGTGTTGTTGAAAAATCAGAAATCATTGATGGTAGCCAGGTTAAAGTAGGAGACGCTTTAATTGCACTAGGTTCAAGTGGCCCGCATTCAAATGGTTATTCTTTAATTCGCAAAGTGATTGATGTTGCTGGTGTAAACCCCTCCACTGAGCAATTAGATGGTCATTCATTAAGTGAACAAGTGCTTGCGCCGACAAAAATCTATGTGAAATCTGTTCTCGCCTTAATCAAACAAACCGAGGTCCATGCTATTGCGCACTTAACAGGTGGCGGTTTCTGGGAAAATATTCCGCGTGTATTACCTAAAAAAACCAAAGCTGTCATCGATGAAAGTAGCTGGGAATGGCAACCTGTGTTCAAATGGTTACAAGAAAAAGGCAACATTGAAACCTATGAAATGTACCGCACATTCAACTGTGGCGTTGGCATGGTGATTGCATTACCGCAATCGCAAGTGGAAACCGCTTTAGCGATTTTAAAACAATCGGGTGAAAATGCCTGGTTAATCGGTCATATTGAAAGTGCGACAGATAACGAACCACAAGTTATCATTAAATAATTTCTCTTTTCCATTTCAGGGCGAAAATTTCAAAATGAAAGGTTCGCCCTTCTTTTATGTAGAATAATATGAAAAAAATTGCCGTCCTGATTTCAGGGCAAGGATCAACTCTTCAAGCAATAATTGAGGCTTGTCAAACTGGATTTATTCCAGGAAAGATTGTGACCGTCATCAGTAATAAAATCGATTCATTTGGCTTAGAACGCGCTGAAAGTGCGGGCATTCCTAGCCAAGTTTTTTTACGTCAAGATTTTACGTCCAATCTCGATATGGATAAGGCTATCGGTAATTATTTAGAAGATCTCAATGTTGATCTCATTGTGTTGGCCGGTTATATGAAAATCTTAACTAAACCATTTACACAACGTTTTGCAGGGAAAATTTTAAATATTCATCCTTCCCTTCTACCAAAATATCCTGGATTAGATACTTATCAAAGAGCGCTTGAGAATGGCGACAGCGAACACGGTACAACCGTGCATTTTGTCAATGAAGAGATCGATGGCGGCGCTATTGTATTACAAGCTAAAGTGCCTATTTTCCCTGGCGATACCGTTGAGGAAATTGAACTTCGTACCCGTGAACAGGAATATCTCATTTATCCTTTAGTGATTAAATGGTTTGTAGAAGATCGATTAAAACTCATTGAAAATCAAGCTTATTTAGACGGCAAGCAGTTGCCACCGAATGGTTACGCTAATGAGTAAAGCAATATGCGATCTTGAAAAAGGGTGACTCAAATCACCATTAAACAACCTGATTTTTATGAAAAAAACAATAAACCCTGTATAATCGGGGTTTTATTATTGTGGGATATAATATGCAAATTAACTTTACTCAGATTTTTCAAGATAGCCTCAATTTTATGCGTAATCAGCGAAAAACCGTGCTGATTTTCGTTGGGATTTTTGTCGTCTCACAATTAATTAATGCATTAGTCAGTGTCCCAATGCCGAGTTTGGGTGATAATCCTAATCCATCACAACAGGACATTATTGATGCATTAAGCAAAGTTGAGCCAACTGCACTGATTGGATCTTTTTTATTCCAACAATTGTTGATGTCTTTTATTGCAACCTTCGGCATTGCAACTATTCATCATATTAGTCAGCAAAATGAAAATCCGATTAATCAAGGTCTCATGCTGACATTGCGCCGTTTTTTAGGTGTGGTCGTTTTAGATATTTTTATGAGTTTGCCACTTTTATTTGGCCTTGCTGATGTTATGAGCTCATTTTTAAGCAAAAATGCCCTCTCCCCTCTAGCCTTTGTTTCAATGGTATTTGGTTTATTTTTCTTTGTTCGCCTATGCTTATCGCCTGTGCACTATATTGTCTCCAATCAATCTATAGGACAAAGCGCTTTACAAGTATGGCGCGCGGGTATCAAGCGTAATGGCGTATTAATTATTTATGCCTTGCTCACTTATTTACTTCTTCCTTTAGTAGTGAATACCTTTGGTGCAATCTTGGGTTCATCATTTTTAAGTGCTATCGTTGGCATCTTGGCTGCATTATTTCAAATGTTTATTTTGGTATTTACTTACCGTTTTTACAGCTTATTTATGAAGGCATAATATGAAACAACTTCTTGAATTTATTCCGCTTGTTCTCTTTTTCATCACCTACAAAATGTTTGGTGTGCGTGATGCTGCCATCGTATTAGTGATTGCAACCATTGTTCAAATGATTGTGCTAAAACTGAAATATGGTGTAATTGAGAAACAACAAAAAATCATGGCGATTGCTGTCGTCTTTTTTGGTTTACTCACTGCTTATTTTAATGAAATCAAATATCTACAATGGAAGGTCACCATTATTAATGCCCTCTTCGCCATTGTTTTATTGGTTGCACAATTCCAATTCAATACGCCACTGGTGAAAAAGTTATTAGGCAAAGAAATCCAATTACCGGATAATGTGTGGAACAAATTGAATTTAGGCTGGGCAGGATTTTTCATTCTGTGTATGCTTGTAAATATTTATATCAGTCAAAATATGTCTGAAGATGCTTGGGTTGATTTTAAATCTTTCGGTTTACTTGGTATGACCTTTGTTGCAACAATCATCAGCGGTGTTTATATTTACCGTTACTTACCTAAAGATGATCAAAAAAATGATGGGGATAAATAATGGTTACAAATCTTACTGATAAAAACGGTCGTCAATCTAAAGGCGTATTATTACTACGCACCTTAGCAATGCCTTCAGATACCAATGCAAACGGCGATATTTTTGGTGGCTGGATTATGTCACAAATGGATATGGGCGGCGCAATTTTAGCGAAAGAAATTGCCCACGGGCGTGTCGTCACCGTTGCAGTTGAAAGTATGAACTTCATTAAGCCTATCTCTGTAGGGGATGTAGTTTGCTGCTACGGACAATGTCTTAAAGTGGGACGTTCTTCCATTAAAATTAAAGTGGAAGTATGGGTGAAAAAAGTCTCTAGCGAACCCATTGGTGAACGCTATTGTGTCACCGATGCCGTCTTTACCTTTGTTGCAGTGGATGCCGACGGAAAATCTCGCAGCATTCCACGTGAAGGTAACCATGAATTAGAGCAAGCCTTAAAAACAATTGAAGAATTACACCTAAGTTGCTAACAGGAGAAACTATGTACTATGTAATTTTTGCCCAAGATATTCCAGGCTCTTTAGAAAAACGCCTTTCAGTACGTGAGCAACATCTTGCTCGTTTAAAACAATTACAAGTAGAAGGACGTTTATTAACAGCAGGTCCAAATCCAGCCATTGATGATGAAAATCCAGGTGAAGCCGGCTTTACAGGTTCTACTGTGATTGCTCAATTCGAAAAGCCTATCTGCAGCGAAAGAATGGGCAGCACAAGATCCTTACGTAGAAGCCGGCGTTTACGGTGATGTGATTGTGAAGCCTTTTAAAAAAGTTTTCTAAATAAAACGAACTCTATACTCAAAGACGGATCTAAATATCCGTCTTCATTTCTTTATATGGAATCTCCTATGCGAGCACTTAAACACACGACAATTTCATTATTTATTTTAACCGCACTTTCAGGTTCAGCTTTGGCGAATCAACATGCGCATAAAAGCAAAAATGAAACTGCACCACAAATTAACCTTGCAGAAGAACAAGCTAAATGGGCACAACAACAGCACGTTCATGAATTAAAGTTGATTGAACAACGTGCGACTTTTCTGCAATTAGAATCACTCCTAAAAAGTGCGGTCAAAAGTAATAATATTTCTAATAATGCGAAGTTATTCCTGAGTTTGATTGATTCCTTAAAAGGCTATCCACTGCAAACTGATGCTATGGCGGCTTATTTAGATGCACGTGTAAAAACTGTTAGTCGCGATACGCCTCGTGAAGAAGTGAATACATTGCGAACAGACATTGAACAATTTCTTCAGCAACATCCCTCTCATTTTCTACGTGGAAAATTAGAACAAAGCATTTTTACATTATTAACCAATGCTGAAGATACTCAAGCACTCGCCAAACTCACACCCAATAATTTGGAAACACAAATTGCCGTGCTTACAGCAAAGTATCAAGTAGAAACGACGAATAGCCCCCAGGCGACAGAAAACTCTTCAAACGATAAGAATAAATCAGCTATTTTGTCTGAGTATGAACAACTTTGGCTTAACAATGCTGAGCTTCCTAATGATGCTCAACTATGGGCGGCTTGGTATTCACAAAGTGGACGCACTGAAGAGAAGATCTATCAAAAAGCAGAAATGCTTTTTAGTAAAAATGACGCGAAAGGTCTCGAAATACTCGCTAAAGAATTAGAAAAAGTTGATAGTGCGAAAGAAAATGCTCAGGTAAATATTGATTTGGCTCTTTATTTGGATCTCTTAAAAAATCCAGCTAATTTGAAAACACTCGCTGAGTCATTGCCATTAATTGATGGTAATACGAATAAAATTATCCATAGATTTGCCGTAGTGCTAGGTTTTTCTCGTTATTTGCGAACTATTCCGGAAAATATGAATGAGCCAACCTTCACCCCTTACGAGCAATGGGCGAAGACTTGGCAATTAAACGAAACTGAATTACGTGATTGGAAAATCGCCTTTATTAGCCGTTTCTTTGATAATGAAAGTCCTAATTTTGTGCAATGGCGCGATCAGGAAATTCTTAAACTCAATGCAGATAACCTCATTGAACGTCGTTTACGTACGGCTATTTGGCAACAAACAGATTTACTCACCTGGTTAAATGCGCTTTCGAATGAAAGCAAACAAAAACAAGAATGGCGTTATTGGATGGGGAAAGCACTCGAAAAAGAGAATGTCACAAAAGCCAAAGAAATATTCTCTGAATTAAGCAACGAACGCGGATTCTACCCAATGTTAGCGACAGCTAAATTATATCCTGAAGATCGTGGCGCGGGATATGATTTCGGTCAACCAGGATTAGAAGTATTTATCGCGAGAAGTATTTCAGATCCTTACTGGGAACATGAATATAAAAAATTTCAGCCAGCTCTCGCAGAAATTGCTGAATTACGACAATTGGATCGATTAGGCGCAGCCAAACAACGTTGGCGTTTTCTATTAGAAAAATTATCGCAAGAAGAACAACTACAGATTGCTTTAAGCCAATATGCGAATGAACAAAATTGGTTTGAATTAGGCGTGGATGGCTCAATTATTGCGAAAGCATGGGATTATATCGGATTACGTTTACCAAATGCTTACAGTCAATATTTTGATATTGCCCTCAGTAAGGTGAACCTCAGCGCGACGGAACCACAAGCCATTGTAGATAATCGTGTCACCAAAACTTTTGCCATGGCCATTGCTCGCCAAGAAAGTGCTTGGAATCCAATGGCACAATCTTCCGCAAATGCTCGAGGATTAATGCAGTTATTACCGAGCACTGCGCAAAAAACGGCAGAAAATCAGCAACTTCCTTATAACGGTGAGTTAGATTTATTCAAACCGCTTAATAATATTTTACTTGGTACGGCGCACTTAAATGAGCTGAATGCTAAATATCCAAATAATCGCATTTTGATCGCCTCTGCCTATAATGCGGGAGCAAGCCGTGTAGAAAAATGGCTTGCGAGATCAAATGGCAAATTGGCTATGGATGAATTTATCGCATCCATTCCGTTCTTTGAAACTCGAGGTTATGTTCAAAACGTATTAACTTATGATTTTTACTATCAAAACCTACAAGATAAAGAAAAATTACAAACCTTTAGCAAAGAGGAATACGATCGGCTATACTAGTCGCACTAGTTTAATAGTATAGGATTGTTGATATGTATATTAGTCGCAATTTAGAACAATGGAATGCTTTCCTCGCGACCTTGCAAACCGCATTTGAACAAGGGAAAGCACAAGATTTCTTAACGCTTCTGCTCACGCCTGATGAGCGAGATGCAGTGGGTTTGCGTTTACAAATCGTGGCACAGTTATTAGATAAAAATCTCTCCCAACGAGAGATTCAACAGAATCTCAATACCAGTGCGGCAACCATTACGCGTGGTTCTAATATGCTCAAAACAATGGATCCGGATTTTATAAACTGGGTAAAAAGCCAACTCGATGAGCAAGCTGCAAAAAACTAAGCGAATTCTGACCGCTCTTTTACCTCTTTTTCGCCCCTCTTGGTGGAAAAAAAATTGGCAACGGGTTGCGTGGCGTTTCTCTCTCGCAATCCTGGCGTTTTTCATTTGTTTTCGCTTTATCCCTGTTCCCTTCTCTGCCTATATGGTACAGCAAAAAATCGGGCACTTATTACAGTTAGATTTTAGCTATTCAATCAAATATGATTGGGTGAGCCTTGATGAAATCTCACCGAATATGCAGCTTGCGGTGATTGCCGCTGAAGATCAAAAATTCCCCCACCACTGGGGCTTTGATTTTGAGGCAATTCAAAAGGCCTTTAAATTTAATGAAAAATCTCGCCGAACCCGAGGTGCCTCAACGATTTCTCAACAAACTGCGAAAAACCTCCTTCTCTGGCATGGACAAAGCTGGTTTCGCAAAGGATTGGAAGTTCCCACAACGGCATTAATGGAAATCTTTTGGTCCAAAGAACGGATTTTAGAAGTGTATTTAAACATCGCAGAATTTGGTAATGGTATCTTTGGTGTGGAAGCTGCCAGCCGTTATTATTTCAAAAAATCGGCGAAGAATTTAACTCAATCCGAAGCAGCATTACTCGCTGCGGTTTTACCAAACCCTATCATCTATAAAGTAAATAAGCCTAGTGCATTAGTTCGTAAAAAACAAAGTTGGATTATGGGACAAATGAATGGATTGGGCTTGAATTATCTAAAAGAAATGTAGATTTCCATAAAGAAAAAAACCTTGAAACTCACTTTTAAGTTTCAAGGTTTTAAATTAGTGGAGATAATCGGGATCGAACCGACGACCTCTTGAATGCCATTCAAGCGCTCTCCCAACTGAGCTATATCCCCAAATAACGCAAGCTATGATAAATTTCGGCTGATAAACTGTCAATATTGAAATAATCAAATCCCGCTTATCAGCCTAAATATTAAGCGTTTTGAGATTTAATAAAATCAATGGCACGTTGGATACGCGCTAACACACGTTCACGACCGATACCCACTAATGTCACATCCATAGAAGGTGATTGGCCTGAGCCTGTTACTGCCACGCGTAATGGCATCCCGACTTTACCCATCCCTACTTCTAATTCTGCTGCGGTTTGTTCAATCGCTTCATGAGTAGAATGTAAATCCCAGCTAGAAAGTGCGGTCAATTTTTCTTTTACTTTTTCAAGTGGTTCAATTGCCGCTGCTTTAAAGTGTTTCTTCACCGCTGCTTCATCAAAACTCTCAAACTCTTCAAAGAAATAACGGCTTGCTGATGCCATTTCTTTTAAAGTTTTGCAACGTTCGGCAAGCATTGTCACGATTTCAGTTAACGCTGGACCATTTGAAGTATCAACACCTTGATCTTTATAGTGCCATGCTAGGTGTTTTGCCACATATTCAGATGGTAATTCACGAATATAATGGTGATTTAACCACAATAATTTTTCCGTGTTAAATGCACTTGCTGATTTACTCACATGATCTAATTCGAAGTATTTAATCATTTCTTCACGTGTAAAGATCTCTTGGTCACCATGGCCCCAACCTAAACGAACAAGATAGTTAATTAAGGCTTCAGGTAAATAACCGTCATCACGATATTGCATTACACTTACCGCCCCATGACGTTTGGAGAGTTTTTGGCCATCATCACCATTAATCATAGAAACGTGCGCATATACTGGAATTGGTGCGCCTAACGCTTTTAAGATATTAATTTGACGCGGAGTGTTGTTAATGTGGTCTTCACCACGTACAACGTGAGTAATACCCATATCCCAGTCATCTACCACCACACAGAAGTTGTATGTTGGTGAACCGTCGGTACGACGAATAATTAAATCATCTAATTCGCTGTTGCTGATTTCAATACGACCACGCACCGCATCATCAAACACGACTGAACCTTCTGTTGGGTTTTTAAAACGTACTACGTGTGGCTCATCGGCTGCATGATTGTGATCATGTAAACAATGACGGTCATAACGTGGTTTTTCTTTGTTTTGCTCTTGTGTATGGCGTAATTCTTCTAAGCGTTCTTTAGAGCAATAGCAACGATAAGCCAAGCCTTGTTCAATCATTTCATCAATCACTTGATTGTAACGATCAAAGCGTTTGGTTTGATAATAAGGACCATGTTCCCAAGCAAGGTTTAACCACTCCATCCCTTCAATGATTGCCGCCGTTGCTTCCGGTGTAGAACGCTCTAAATCAGTATCTTCAATACGTAGTACAAACTCACCGTTGTTATGTTTTGCAAATAACCAAGAATAAAGGGCTGTACGTGCACCGCCTACGTGCAAATAACCTGTCGGGCTTGGGGCAAAACGCGTACGTACTTTGACATTCGGATCTAATTCAAAAGGAGGATCAATTTTCATTTTCTTAATAACCTATTCATTTACAAAAATTACCCTTATTTTACTACGACTTGCGTGAGTTCTAAATAAAAAATCTGATTTTATGCCTATTTTTGCAACAACTAGACGCTTTTTCATAAAAATATATTGACTGAAATCTCATTATACTTATAATGCCAATCCACAACATTAAGGGCGATTAGCTCAGTTGGGAGAGCACCTCCCTTACAAGGAGGGGGTCACTGGTTCGAGACCGGTATCGCCCACCACTTTTTTTCCAAAGTTGGCTTTAATGTTGTAAAAGTTTGACCAAGCGGGCGATTAGCTCAGTTGGGAGAGCACCTCCCTTACAAGGAGGGGGTCACTGGTTCGAGACCGGTATCGCCCACCACTTTTCTAAAGTGTTCTTTCCGCTCAAACTTTCCCATTATTTAAACGCTTTTCTTATGTGGGCGATTAGCTCAGTTGGGAGAGCACCTCCCTTACAAGGAGGGGGTCACTGGTTCGAGACCGGTATCGCCCACCACTTAATTTTAGTGTTTAAATAAATCCGAATACCTTTTCAGGTGCATCGGGCGATTAGCTCAGTTGGGAGAGCACCTCCCTTACAAGGAGGGGTCACTGGTTCGAGACCAGTATCGCCCACCACTTTTCTTAAAAACCCTTATTTAAATCACTCAAATTAACATTAATTCTGTTTTATCTTATAAATACAAACGGTCACAAAACGTTTCATTTTATGACCGCACTTTCATTAAATTTTTAGATTAAACCGGCTCTAAACCTAACACTTTACGTCCATTGATACTGGCAATATCAACCATTGCATCAAGATTAGGGAAACGACAGCCCGCAGCAAGTAAACTTAGTTCTTGCCATAAATCCCCTTCACAAAGGGGCACCATGTAATCACAGATATTATCCGTACCTAACGCGACTGTAATCCCTTCTGGAATCATTTCATCTGCCGGTGTCAACGCATTATGGAAAGGCATCAAATCTTCTTTTCGGTTACTATCAATCCAGGCCATTGGGCAAGCAATCATCATCATTTTTGCCTGACGCATTTTTTCATAAAGTTTATAACGATATTCTCTGCTATGTGCACCGATAGAAATACCATGGATCGCTACGACTCGACCTTCCATTCCATGTTCAATAGTTTTATCGCAAAGTTGTTCTGTTTCTTTTTCTTTCGGAGAGTTGAATTGATCCACATGCACATGGCACATAATGCCGCGAGATTTAGCTGCATCAAGTAAAATATCCATTGCTTCAAGGCCGCGACCATAATCAAGCTCATCGCGATAAGGTAAGCCTCCAATCATATCCACCATATCAGAGCCAATATCAAACCATTTGCGTGCTTCTGGCTCAATCACCCCTTTTAAGGTCTGATTCGCAAATTTCAAAATAATGTCATGCTTATAAACTTCGCGAGCTTTGTGTGCGGCAATAATGGCTCGGTCTTCACAAATCGGGTCGATATCCACAAAAGTCCCAAATGCCGTCACCCCTTGGGAAATCATCAATTCAATCGATTGACAGAAACGGGCGTAATAATCATCAACACTTGATGTACGTTTAACTTCATCTACTAAATCCCATTTTTGTTGAAGATTACTGTTGTGATAAATGCCAATTTTTTCAGGTGTCATTGTAAAAGCACGATCTGCGTGAGCATGGGCGTTAACCCAGCCACCTTTTTTAATAATTTCGTCTCGAATAAACGTTTTAAAACTACGAACGTGATTTCTCATAATAACTCCACCAAAAAAGAAAGGAAAAGAGAGACGAGAAGTGTATTAATTGAAAAGCAAACCCAATAAGGATCGGGTCTATTGTGAATTGTTTGCAATGTTATGAAAAATTCGCAGATTTTAATTAATAACATCTTTTCAGTCTTTCAACTGAGTGCAAAGTATAAGATTTTAAGCACAAAAAAGCTATCTATTTATTGACAAAAGAACGCTCTTGTTTGAAGACATCTAAGAACAAGCCGAGTGGTGGGCGGCTTGAAGATTGTTCAGTATAAGTGCGGTCAAATTTCTTATAGTTTCCTTTGCGATCAATATGATACTGTGTGCCATCCGGCTGAATAATGACATTCCAACGGAAATTCGACGCCAACACCCAAGGATCACCATTAAGCTCAAATAAATTGCGACCTTGTGCATAATCCGAAATTGGATTTTTCACTTTAAAGATCGATAACATCAATGCTGGCAATAAATCGGTATGGCTTGTTAATTTTGTCACTTCTTGTACCGGCAAATCTTTCCAGTAAACAATAAACGGCACTTGGATTTCATCACGACCAAAATAGTTTTCTTGTGCTTTTTCATCCAGTTTATTAAACGTTGTACCATGCTCTGCCGTAATAATAACAATCGTATTATCTAAAGAAACTGATGCTAAAGTAGCATCAATTTGTTGATCAATCTCCGCAAGCGATTTGGTGTAATTTTCTTCCGTTTGATCCACAATATCTAAATCCACATAAGCAAACCAAGGCTTATCCTCTTTTAAGAGAGATAAAACGCTATTTATCGCTTCTTTTGGTGAGGAGGCTTTCACTTTAGGTAATTTCACATTACGGAATAAGGCTTGTTTAAACAAGCTGTCTTTAAATGCCGTAGACGAATAAGCGACAAATTGATATTTCTCATCTTGTAGTTTTTTAATTAATACCGACGGTGTATGATTACTCAAAATACTGTCCGTATAATTTGCATTCAGTCCATAGAATAAACCGACTAAGCCGGCATTGTTCGTATTGCCGCTACTGTAATGATTTGTAAATTGAGTAGAGCTTGTGGCAAACTCAAATAATTTAGGCATTTTCTCGCTAGTTAGCGCATCATAACGTAAGCCTGAAACGGTAATCACGAGAATATTTGGTTTGTTTTCAACTTGCTCAAACTGAAGATCTTTTTTCGGATAATCAATTTTTAATGCATCCAAACGCCCTTCTTGCTCTAAACGCTGTGAGTATGTTTCCGCATTAATAAACCCTTGTTTTTCCAAAAATGTTCGTGCGGTCATTGGATAAGAAAGCGGGAAGTTTGAACGCTGCATAGTAATCGGACGATATAAAAATGCATCCGCCCAAGCGTAAATTAAGTGTGTCGCGACAAACGTGGAAGTCAGAACTAATCCCACTTTCTTCAGCCATTTCTGACGCTCTAAACTACGTAATTTTTCCCAACTCCAACGGGAGAAAAGCATTTGGATTAGCAAAATAATCGGCATTGGCGCAAAGAAAATTTGCCAATCTCTTGAAAGATCACCCTTTTCAGGATTTACTAATAAATTCCAAACGATAGAAGAAAGGTGAATATTAAAACGGTTAAAAACTTCCGTGTCAAACAGCAATAATGTAGTGCAAATTGTCGCTATAATCACCGTTAGTCCACGGAAAGTACGGTGATTTTTGATGATGAAACTCAGCGGAAATATAACCAGTAAATACAAGGCAAAAACACAAAAACTGAAATGCCCTAATAAGCTAATAAAGAAATAAATTTTGCCGAGTAAAGTATCTGGCCAGTCAATGAGAAAGGCATAACGACTACCAATAAGAATTGCGATAATAATGTTAAAAAAAGCAAACCAGTGTCCCCACGAAATTTTTCGTGAGGTTTCTTCACGGTATTCACGTCCGTTAAATTTGCTCTTTTTAAACCAAAACATTTTATTTTATTTTTACCGAATTCATTAGAGAGTTGGCAAAGGCTTGTGCTAATGCTTCACGCTGTACGGCTGGTACGCTAGTGGTTAATAAATTACTGGCCATATTGCCTAAAGCGATAAGAGAAAGATCAACGGGCGCTTTGTGAGTTTCAAGCACGCTAATCATGTCATTAATGATGGCATTAACTTGCCCATCGGAATACTTTTTGAATGTTGAGCCATTTGGAATGTTTAAGCCTGTTTCTAAATACAAAAAACTTCTCATATCATACCCGATAATTTGTCCAATCTGAATAATTTCTTTTTTCTTGCTTAAAAAGTGCGGTTATAATTTAAGGTAAATTTTACGAAGGAAAAAATTATGAGCATTACGGTTAATCAAATCGTGCTACATCAACTAGTTAAGCACGCTGAAAATGAAAACCACTATGATGGAAAGCGTGTTGCGTGATGAACTTCTCACTATTACGCCAGAAGTCGAACAAATGATGTTGCAACTACATCAAGGATATCAAAATAAAGGTAAAGCATTTGGTGTCTTCCAAGAAAATTCCATTTTCGCACAAGATCTGAATCGTTTATTAGAAAATGAAATCAATTTTTTAAATTTCAGCCAACAATCCACAAAATTATTAGCGCAAGAATTGGGCAAATATAATTTTGCTGATAGTGGCACACTAATCCTATGTCAATACAACTTTTTAGCAACTGACTACCTATTCATCGCACTATTAGATAGTCGTATCAGCATGTTAGTTGACGAAAATCTTGAAATTCGCCGTACGGAATACTTAGATATCACACAATTTGATATTGCTGCACGTATAAACCTAACGGATTTGCAAGTAAACGCAAACTCAAACCGCTACCTTACTTTTATTAAAGGTCGTGTTGGCCGTAAAATCAGTGACTTCTTTATGGATTTCTTGGGGGCGGAAGAAGGTTTAAATCCACAAGTTCAAAACCAATGCTTATTACAAGCAGTAAGTGACTACTGTGAACAGGGTGAATTGAATAAAGAACAAACTCAAGCAGTGAAAAAACAGGTATTTGAATACTGTAAAGGTCAATTAGCAAGCGGTGATGAAATTGCCTTAACTGAACTTTCAGCGAATTTACCTACTCTAAACGAGCGCCCTTTTGTTACCTTTACAGAAGAGCAAGATTACGGCTTGGAAGAAACAATTCCGCCAGTACGCTCAGCCTTAAAAACATTAACGAAATTTTCAGGTTCAGGTAAGGGGGTAACATTAAGTTTTGATGCGGATTTATTGAATAACCGTATTGAATGGGATCCACTCACAGATACTTTAACAATCAAAGGGATACCACCAAATCTGAAAGATCAACTTCAAAAAGCATTAAAGTGCGATAATTAATTTGGCAAGATCATAAAGTTTCGGTATCATTCGACATAACTTTGCAGTAAAAGGTAAAAAATATGCAATTAAGAACATTTTTAGGTGTAGTTGTTTTAGCATTAAGTTTAACTTCTTGCTCAACGGTACAAAAAGTCGTTTATCGTATTGATGTTCCACAAGGTAACTATTTAGAAGCATCGACGGTAGCACAAGTAAAACCGGGCATGACAGCGCAACAAGTACAATATTTACTTGGCACACCGGTTTTAATTGATCCTTATAGTAACTTAACTTGGTATTACGTATTCTTACAACAACACTCTTACCAAAAACCTGAACAACACACATTTACGGTAAAATTTGATCAAAACGGTTTAGTAAGCAGTGCTGAATTAGATAAACCATTACCTGAAGTAGCAAAACAAGACGAAAATAATACGATCATCAGCACTCCTGAAAATACAGGTAAGAAAAGCTGGTGGAAATTCTGGTAATAATTAAAAAACAAAACCTGCTTGCAACATCAAGCAGGTTCGTTGTATTACAAGGTAATAAAAATGTCAAAAATTCTATTAGTCGATGATGATATTGAGCTAACTGATTTGCTTGCAGAAGTATTAAGACTGACAGGTTTTGAAATCGAGGTCGCCAATAACGGCCAAGAAGCATTAGATAAACTAAATGCAAGCCACCAGTTAGTTTTATTGGATGTAATGATGCCTGTTTTAAACGGCATTGAAACGCTCAAGAAAATTCGCCAAATATCGAATATTCCAGTAATGATGCTCACCGCTCGGGGAGAAGAAATTGATCGAGTATTAGGACTTGAACTAGGTGCTGACGATTATCTTCCTAAACCATTTAACGATCGAGAATTAGTTGCTCGTATAAAAGCAATTTTACGTAGAGTAGGCTCTTCTGAACTTGACTCACAATCAGATCAAATATCATCAAAAGAAGACAAGACAATAGAATTTGATGAATTAATACTACATCCTGGAATTCAACAAGCCTCTTACCAGGGTATTGATTTATCTTTGACTGGCTCTGAATTTGCCCTGCTATATAAATTGGCTCTAAACCCTGGACAAATTATTTCTAGAGAAGAACTCAGTGTAAATGTTCTAGGAAAAAATTTATCTCCTTTTGATCGCTCAATTGATATGCATATGTCAAACTTACGCAAAAAACTTCCTGAAAGAAAAAATGGTATGCCATGGCTAAAAACATTACGTGGTCGTGGTTATTTATTGGTTTGTGAATAATGTATACAACAAAACTTAGTTTAAACCGTTTAACCATACGTACATTCTCCGTTTTCTGGATTGCGTTGTTTGTAATGACGACTCTTCTAGTCATTCTTCCTTATTTCGATGGACATTTATATTCTGAGCTTGATGATATTAAATAGCCACTTATCAACAAAAACCCGTTGGTCTATTCAAAATAATAAAATTAAGGACTCTAGCGGGTGTTCCTGTTCTTCCTACAGATAAATTTGACTCATACGCCCAGTTTTAATTACACCAAGTAAAGAAGTATTTGGTGCACTAGGAAGAAGAAAAAACACATATCCTTGATTTTTGATGAATCAACTAACTTTACTATTCCTGAAAAACCTTCAGAGATATCCAGGTACAGGTCCTTTAAAAGTATATAGGCGATGCTGAAGAAGCCTCTGAGCTCTTTTTTATATCAAGAGTTAACGGGCAGCAAGAAGTATTACGCTATATGCTAAACCATCCATGGGTACTACTACTCATGACCCTAATTATTACAACTCCCTTACTTTGGTGGTTTACTTATACAATTGTTAAGCCTATCACCAAGCTACAAAAAGCCGCTAATAGTGTTGCACTGGGTGATTTCAAGGTAGATAACGAACTAGCTAATCAAGGCCCTTCTGAACTACGAGAGGTCGGACAAAGCTTTAACAAAATGTCCATTGCTATTAATAATTTAATCTCTAACCAACATAATTTACTTTCATCTATTTCACATGAATTAAAAACCCCGTTAACCAGATTACAACTCTCTACAGCACTTATTCGTCACAAAGTAGGTAATATAGATGCTGTTGAAAGAATTGAAAAAGAAATATCAAGAATGGATAAAATGATTAGTGAGCTACTCCTCATTTCTCGTCAAAAAATGCATTCTCAAATGGAGCATAATCTATTTACAATCGATCATCTTTGGACTGACGTTATCAAAGATGCATTATTTGAAGCAGAGCAACGTAAAAATAATTTGTGATGTCAATATTTCAATTTTACACCCAGAACAACACACCATTTATGGTAATTTAAGACTACTCACAAGTGCTATTGAAAAATATTATTCGTAACGCATTAAAAATATACTAAAAAACAGAATTTTTCTGACTATTTCCTTGCATAGAAATGTGCAAGAGAATGATTATGTTCAAATCCGAGTTGAGGACAATGGACTTGGTTTGCCACCTGAAGAATTTGAAAAAATTTTCAAGCCATTTTATCGTGTTGATGAAACAAGAACTAGAGCTACTGGTGGGACCGGATTAGGTTTAACTATCGTTGCTAATGTAGTTAATGAGCATCAAGGAAAGGTCTGGGCTGAACAAAGTAATTTAGGTGGGCTTGCTGTCACGATTCAACTTCCATTATGGAAACAAAGTTAATTCAAACAAGGCGATATTTTCATATCGCCTTGTTCTTATTTAATTTTCACTCTTTTTAATCTCAGTGCATTAGACAGAACCGAAAGTGAGCTCATCGCCATCGCTGCACCAGCCAAGACAGGGCTTAAATAACCCAATGCTGCAAGTGGAATACCTAACACATTATAAATCAAAGCAAAGAATAAATTTTGTTTAATATTCTTTAATGTTGCTCGGGAAATCATTAATCCATCAACTAACTGATTAACCGAATGCTGCATGAGTGTCGCCGATGCAGTTTGCTCTGCAACATCAGAACCCGATTTCATCGCAAAGCTTACGTTAGCCATCGCTAATGCGGGCGCATCATTTACACCATCACCAACCATTGCAACCACTTTTCCTTGCTGACGTAATGTTTCAACATAGGCCGCTTTGTCACGTGGACTACAATTACCCCGTGCGGTTTTCACACCAACTTGCTGAGCAACATAATCAACGACAGATTGCTGATCGCCACTCATTATCACCACATCAATATTATGTTGATGTAAGCGTTGAATCGCTTGCAAACTATCCCCTTTTAGACTATCAGCTAATGCAAAGGCACCGATTGGACTGTTATCCACGGATACCGCAACAATACTCGCAATTTGCCAAATTTGAGGCATATTATCTGGTAAGGTTAATTCACAATAAGCCGGCTTACCGACTTTAACCAAACCTATTCCATCAATATGAGCTGAGATGCCCTGCCCCACTTCTGAATGAACTGAAAGTGCGGTCGGAATTTCAAGTGATTTTTCCTGCGTCGCCAAGACAATCGCTTTAGCTAAAGGGTGATTGGCGTTTTGTTCAACGGAAGCCGCAATGCGATATAAATCATCCTCAGAATAGACCGCACTTTGTGGTTGCCAAACAGCGGCTATTTTGAGCTCTCCCTGAGTTAGCGTTCCAGTTTTGTCTAATACCACCGTATCCACATGGGCTGCCTCTTCCATAGATGCCGCATCCTTAAACCAAATCCCTGCATTGACTGCTTTTCCCATACCGACCATTATGGCAGCAGGTGTGGCAAGTCCTAACGCACAAGGACAGGCAATGACTAACACGGCAACAGAATGAATTAAGGCGGTTACCCAATCCCCTTTTATCCACCAGGTTAATCCAAATGTTATCGCAGAAAGTAATAACACGGCAGGTACAAATACTGCAGCGACTTTATCAGCAAAACGAGCAATCGGTGCCTTTGTACCTTGTGCCTCAGAGAGCGCTTTCATCATATCGCCCAATAGGGTTTGCTGACCAAGTTGATTGGCTCGATAGATAAGGCTACCTTGTGTCACCATTGCCCCCGCAAGCACAGGACTTTGAGACATTTTTTCTAATGGTTGAGATTCACCGGTTAAATGACTCTCATCGCACCAACCACTCCCCTGTTCAACTACGCCATCAGCTGCAATACGTTCACCTTGATTAGCCCGTAAAATATCGCCTATTTTTACTTGGTTAAGAGGCATCGTTTCCCAACGATTTTCACGTTGAACACTGACTTGTTTTGGGGTGAGTTGTAATAATAGCCCTAAACTGTTTAAGCTTTGTTTCTTCGTTCTTTCCTCAAGAAATTTCCCAAGACTGACAAAACCGATAACCATCACCGAGGCTTCAAAATAAACATGAGATGCGCCATCATGCCCCATTGACTGATGATAAAACAGCATAAAGACCGAATAAAGATAAATCGCCAACGTACCAGTACTCACCAGTACATCCATATTGGCTAAACCACCTCGAATACTCCCTATCGCACCTTTATAAAAAGGAATGGCTAACCCAAGTTGCACAATGCTTGCAAGAACAAATTGCCACATTGGCGGCATCATCCAAGAATGATGATTAAACATCATCCCGATCATTCCGATTAAAAAAGGAATGTTAATGAAAAAAAGCAACCATAAACGTGGGCTAATCTTCGTTTCATTAGATGCGCTAGGCAATACATTTTGCTTTAGAATGCCATTAAATCCAGCCTTTTGAATAATGGTTAAAATATCTTGTTCTGAAGCCTGAGATGAATCAAATACGACATGCGCTTCCTCCGCAGCGAAATTCACACCAGCTTCAGAGACAAAATCTTTTCGATTCAACACCTTTTCAATCCGGTTAGCACAGGACTGACAGGTCATCCCCTCGATTTGAATGGCTATTTTTTTATTCTGTTGCATCGAAACCTGCGTCTTCAATTGTTTCAATTAATTGTGGAATACTGACCGCACTTTCATCAAAGGTAACCACTGCTTTACCATCATCAAGTGTTACAACAGCTTTTTCTACGCCATTAAGTTCTTCCAATACTCGAGTGACGCTTTTCACACAACCACCACAAGTCATTCCTGTTACATGTAATGTAATTGATTTCATATTTACTCCTTAATTATTGATATAGATTGAAATTAGGGCTTACTATAAACCTTAACATAAGGTTAAGGTCAAGGATTTTTATGAACATTAGTGAAGTAGCAAAAATTAGTCGGTTTATCAAGCAAACAAATTCGGGATTATGAGAAGTCCGGCTTATTAAAGCCAGCACAGCGAAGCCTTTCTGGTTATCGCCATTATGAAGAAAAAGGATTTAGAACGACTACGTTTTTATTCGTCACTCTCGAGATGTAGGGTTTTCACTCCAACAAATTCACCAGCTTTTTGCAATTACAGGATAATCCCAATCGCAGTAGCCGAGAAGTTAAAGCACTCACGACGCAGCATATTAAAACATTGAATGAGCAAATTCATCACTTGCAAAAAATGGTAGAGGAATTGGAGCGATGGTATAACGCTTGTCAGGGCAATGACTGCCCTGAATGCAGTATTTTGGAAGGGTTAAAAGGATAAAATTAATATTCCCAGCTTTCAGGATCGATGCCTAAATCACGCATAATCTCTTTGGCATTTTCAGGAATCTCATCATGGCGTTCTTTCATTAAATCTGCATCAGTCGGTAATGGCTGACCAGTAAAAGCATGCAAGAATGCCTCACAAAGCAATTCACTATTTGTTGCATGGCGCAAACTTTTTAACTGACGACGAGTACGCTCATTTGTCAGAATTTCCAATACTTTAATCGGAATAGAAACTGTAATTTTTTTGACTTGTTCGCTCTTTTTGCCATGTTCTGCATAAGGGCTAATATATTTGCCATCCCAATTTGCCATAATGCACCTTAAATAACCTGATAATTTGTCTGTATTTTAATGAAAAATAAGCAAAATAACAATCTAGACGGCTAAAAAGTATAGCAATCTAGATAAGATAAATAAAAACCACCTTTCGGTGGTTTCAATCAATTATAAGGTTTTTGCAAGATCTTTTAGGAAAGCTTTAAACTCTTTGCCTAATTTATCATGACGAAGACCATATTCTACAAAAGCTTCCATATAGCCAATCTTATCACCACAGTCAAAGCTTCTTCCAGTCATATGGAATGCTTCAACGATCTCTTTCTCTATAAGCATATCGATCGCATCCGTTAATTGGATTTCATCCCCCACACCAACAGGTGTTCTTTCTAATAAATCCCAGATTTCAGCAGAGAATACATAACGACCTACAACCGCAAGATTTGATGGTGCCTCTTCAACAGAGGGTTTTTCAACAATGCTGTTAATTTTGACGCTATCACCACCTTTTAACTCTACGCCACCACAATCAGCAATACCATAGCTACTCACTTCATCAGCGGAAACAGGCGCTACCATAATTTGGCTCGCTTTGGTTTCTTTGAAACGTTTAATCATCGCAGAAAGATTTTCTTTCTTTTGATTTGCCGTAAAATCCGCTAAAAGCACATCAGGTAAAACCACTGCAAATGGTTCGTTTCCAACGACAGGACGACCACATAACACCGCATGACCTAAACCTTTAGCATTGCCTTGACGAACATGCATAATAGTTACATCTTTAGGGCAAATAGAACGAACCTCTTCCAAAAGTTGACGCTTAACACGTTTCTCAAGCATGGTTTCCAACTCAAAAGACGTATCAAAGTGGTTTTCAATTGCATTTTTAGAAGAATGTGTGACTAACACGATTTCTTTAATTCCTGCTGCGACACACTCATTCACAACATATTGAATCAGTGGTTTATCCACAAGCGTTAACATTTCTTTTGGAATCGCTTTTGTTGCGGGTAACATTCGAGTACCTAAACCTGCTACGGGAATAATGACTTTCATTGATTTTCCTTTTTTTATTTAAATATGGAATGACCACACTTCTCTGAAAAAGTGCGGTCATTATTTATTAAACTTTGATAGATTTAAGTTGGAAAAGTTCCTTCTCTACCCTTTATCACTGAAATTTCCGTTATTTTAAATTTTACAAACCAATGGGTTTAATTTTTGAAAAAAACGTTAATTAAAAGTATAAACAGAATGTTAAAACATTCATAAAACTCGTAAACCTAAGATGTGCCGTCTACATGTTCATCTTTTGACTGCAGAATTCGTTGGTAAATTTCCTCTCGGTGAACAGATACTTCTTTAGGCGCTTGCACACCGAGTTTGACTTGGTTTCCACGTACACTCAAAACCGTGATAGAAATATCGTCCCCAACAAGAACACTTTCGCCAACTTTTCGAGTTAAGATTAACATCTTTTATCTCCTTAGTTTGCATTTATTAGATATCCCTATCAATCAAGTAAAGATCGGCATCCCACCGACCTGCTTGTACTACAGATTATTGCTTAACCAGTTTTGTGCGACAGTTAATGCTAGATTCACATTTTCTGGTTGGGAGCCTCCTGCCATTGCCATATCAGGGCGACCACCACCTTTCCCACCAACTTGCTGAGCCATTAAATTCACTAGCTCACCAGCCTTCACTTTAGTAGTTAAATCGCTTGTTACGCCAACGACGAGGTTGACTTTATCATCTAAAATAGATGCAAATACAATTACGCCTGAACCAAGTTGATTTTTTAAATCATCAACCATCACACGTAACGATTTAGTTTCAATTCCGTCTAGTTGATGTACGATTACAGAAACATCATTAATTTTAACCGCACTTTTCACTAAATCGGACCCCGCTTGCATTGCGGCTTTTTTTCTTTTAATCCTTGTAATTCTTTTTCTGCTTTCTTCGCTTTATCTTGAAGTTGCTGAATTTTTCTCAACAAAGGGTATTAACGTCAGATTTAAATAAATCTGCACTTTGAGTAAGAATGCGTTGTTGATTATGTAACCAATTCATTGCATTTTCACCCGTTACCGCTTCAATACGACGAACACCTGCTGCAACTGCAGTTTCCGCCACAATTTTAAATAAACCGATATCACCGGTACGTTTAGCATGAATGCCACCACAAAGTTCAACGGAGAAATCTCCCATTGTTAAAACTCGTACCACATCAGTATATTTTTCACCGAATAACGCCATTGCACCTTTTGCTTTTGCCGCTTCGATATCCATCACGTCCGTTTGAACCACAAAATTCTCACGTACTTTTTGGTTTACCAACGTTTCAATTTCGTTAAGCTGTGCTTTGGTAATCGCTTCCGGATGAGCAAAGTCAAAACGTAATGCTGTATCAGATACCAATGATCCTTTTTGCACTACATGGTGACCTAAAACTTGACGCAATGCGGCGTGTAATAAGTGTGTTGCAGAATGGTTAAGTGACGTTTGATGACGTCTTGCTGCATCCACAACCGCATTGACTGTTTGTCCGACTTTTAAAGTACCCTGTTCTAACTCTCCAATATGACCAAATACTTGACCATATTTTTGAGTATCTTTTACATTAAACTGAATGCCTTGAGAGGTTAAATAACCGCTGTCACCAATTTGACCACCTGATTCGGCATAGAATGGGGTGTTTTCTAAAATCACCACGGCACTTTGACCTGCAGTAATACTCTCTACTGATTTACCATCATGGAAAAGTGCGGTCACTTTGGCTAAAGATTCTGACTCAGTATAACCTTCAAATTTCGTTTCACCTTCTACACGAATAACATTGTTGTAATCCATGCCGAATTGGCTTGCAGATTGTGCACGTAAGCGTTGCGCTTCCATTTCACGTTCAAAACCTGCTTCATCAATTGCAATATCACGCTCACGACATACGTCAGCGGTTAAATCAAGTGGAAAGCCATAAGTATCATAAAGTTTAAAGGCAACTTCACCTGACAACACACCATCTTTCACTTGAGCTAGCGCATCGTCTAATAAGCTTAATCCGCGTTCTAATGTACGAGCAAACTGTTCTTCTTCTAAACGAAGTAATTTTTCGACATTCGCTTGTTTTTCTTTAACTTCTTTTCCTGCTTCAGCCATGACTTCGATTAAAGTCGGCACAAGTTTATAGAAGAACGCTTCTTTTGCCCCTAACAAGTGACCATGACGTACTGCACGACGGATAATACGACGTAATACATAACCACGACCTTCGTTTGATGGAATTACGCCATCTGCAATTAAATATGCACAAGAACGAATGTGGTCTGCAATTACGCGTAATGATTTATTAGTTAAATCTGTTGTTCCTACGACTTCTGCCGTTTTCGCAATTAGTTTTTGGAAAATATCGATCTCATAGTTAGAGTTTACGTGCTGTAATACAGCAGAAATACGCTCTAATCCCATCCCCGTATCAACCGATGGACGTGGTAATTTTTCCATTGTGCCATCTGCGAGGCGGTTAAATTGCATGAATACCACGTTCCAAATTTCGATATAGCGGTCACCATCTTCTTCTGGAGAACCCGGAGGCCCACCCCAAATGTGATCACCGTGATCGTAGAAAATCTCAGTACATGGACCACAAGGACCAGTGTCACCCATTGCCCAGAAGTTATCTGATGCATAAGGCGCACCTTTGTTATCGCCGATACGAATAATGCGCTCTGCTGGCACACCAACTTCTTTATGCCAAATATCATAAGCTTCATTATCGGTTTCATACACGGTTACCCATAATTTTTCTTTTGGTAACCCGAGCCATTGTGGAGAAGTTAAATACTCCCACGCAAAATTAATCGCATCATATTTGAAATAGTCGCCGAAACTGAAGTTTCCAAGCATTTCAAAGAAAGTATGGTGACGCGCCGTATAACCGACGTTTTCTAAGTCATTATGCTTACCACCTGCGCGCACACAACGTTGTGCAGTTGTCGCACGTGAGTAAGGACGTTTGTCCATACCAAGGAACACGTCTTTAAATTGGTTCATCCCGGCATTGGTAAAAAGCAATGTCGGATCGTTTTCAGGCACAAGTGAACTACTTGCGACGACCTGATGCCCCTTGCTATGGAAAAAATCAAGGAATGACTGTCTAATTTCTGCTGTTGTTTTCATTGATAAAAACCTTGTGTCTCTATCTCGATCACGATTTATAAAATAAGCTCACTATTCTTGCATATTTTGACCTAGAGAAAAAGGCTTTTTCACTGATCTTAAAAAGAAAACCGCACTCTACTGCATTAATTGAGAAGTGCGGTTAAAATTTACGTTATTTTAATGGGGCTAAAATAATTTTTGATCACTATTCGTCGCGAAGTGGCACAACCAACATATCAATTTTAATGGTATTCATCACTTGACGTGTTGAAGACATTAATTTACTCCAGAAATCTTGGTGATGACCCGTCACTAGTAGATCTACATCATACTGCTCAATAGCGTCCGTCAAAACTTGACCTAAATCACCGCTACCGCTCAATTTTTCTTTCACTGGATAACCAGCATGTTCTGCTAAATTAATTAGCGCTTTTTGTGTCTCGCTCGAAATTCTATCTTGCATTGATGACATATTGACATCAATTAAACCAGTATAGAGATCCGAGAAGTTTACATCTACATGAATAATGGAAAGTTGCGCATCATTACGTTTTGCAATTCCCACGGCTTTTTTGAGTAGAAATTCACTTTCGTCAGAAAGATCTACCGCAACTAAAACGTGTTTGTACATAATCGACTCCTTACTGATTTGATTGGTCTTCTTTATCTAACAGTATATTAGCAGCTTAACTGCACAAAAAACTTGCACTAGATCACAATTTTGAGAATTCTTCTCAATTTTTCATTAAATTTTCAATGTCATCGATTTCTTTTGGTGCCGCTGCGGTCAGATTTTTATTGCCATATTCTGTCATGAGCAAGTTATCCTCGATACGCACGCCAATGCCTTTATATTGAGCAGGCACATCCGCCTCTTCTGAAATATAAATACCTGGCTCAACGGTGATGATCATCCCCACTTCAAGCTTACGGCTACGATCATCGTCGTAGCGACCAACATCGTGCACATCTAAGCCAAGCCAATGGCCTAAACCATGCATATAAAATTGACGATAAGCTTTTTCTTCAATCAGCTTATCTACATCCCCTTTCAGGATGCCTAAATCCACCAAGCCTTGAGTTTTAATACGGATCACTTCATCATTCGCCAATTTAATTGAATTACCTGGCACTAATAGCTCAATCGCACGTTTTTGTGCTTTTAAAACTAATTCATAAATCTCACGTTGTGGCTGAGTAAATTTACCATTTACAGGGAATGTACGTGTGATATCGCCTGCATACATAGCAAATTCACAACCTGCATCAATTAACACAAGATCGCCATCTTTCAAAGGTTGATCATTTTCAGTGTAGTGCAAGATACAGGCATTATCGCCCCCGGCAATAATGGAATTGTAAGACGGGAATCTAGCACCATGACGATTAAATTCATACAGAATTTCGCTTTCAATTTCATATTCAAAACGATTTGGACGAGTCACTTGCATCGCTTTAATATGTCCGAACGCTGTAATTTGTCCCGCTTGTTGCATTAAGCGAATTTCGTTTGGAGATTTAATTAAGCGCATTTCACTTAACATCGGCTGCCAATCAAAAACAGCGTAAAATTTCACCGCACTTTCAGCTAATAATTTATCGCCCCAAGGATGACGATCAGCCACATGATAAAGTGCGGTCAATTTTTCCGTTAATTTTGGAAATTCAGTTTTGAAATCATCAATAGAATACGCTTCATTAACATTGAGTTTTTTTGCGGTGCGCGCTCAACGCCCAATCGGCGACCATTCCATGTCTCAAGCAAAGGATCTCGCGGACGAAGAAATACAACTGTCTTTTTCCGCATCTTCCGTTTTTAATCAATAACAATGCGGCATTTGGCTCATTAAAACCCGTTAAATACCAAAAGTAACTGTCTTGACGGAAAGGAAAATCGCAGTCGTTATTACGACGTTTTTCAATTTCGGAAAATAGCAATAAAGCAGAATTTGGCTGCATTTGTGCGAATACTTTTTGACGACGTTCTGTAAATTCTTCTTGCGGTAATGCCGCCATGTATGCGAGATCCATGTTTTGCTCCTTTTAATGTAATATCGGTTTTATTTCTTGTGCATCATCGTTGAAATGGGTGTAAAACAGCATGGCAATGGTACGAACATATTCAATAATTTCTTCTAGGGCTTCAGCAAGCTCTTCTTCATCATCATCTTCTTCATAACCAAGCTGACAAATATCTTGTAAATCATCTACCGCTTCGCCAATTTCGCCTTTTTCTTTACCCAATTCAGTCTGAACAAGCCCTAAACCCAGTAAAAATTGGTTTGCCCAGTCTGATAGACTGTCTGCACGTGCAAACACGCTCTCATCTTCGGTTAAGCCTAATTCAAAATCAAATCCTTCTACATCCCCTAAGGTTTTACCAATCTGTTCATAGATTTCGGTAATCGGCTGAATTAATGCGGTTGGATAGGCGTGGTTATCGTTACTGAATTGATATAAAAGCGGTAACCAGCTTTGATCTTTCAGTCCACCACAAATTAAGCCGCTCAAAAAGCCATGTAATTCAGTTGCATTAATACCAATACCGGCAGATTTGAGTTGTTGATTAAGTTCAGTTTGGGAAATTGTCATTGTTATACCTATAAAATCATCGAAAACAAGTAAAGTGTAGCACCACACAAATAAAAATGCGATCGCATTTCTATAAAGAAAAACGACCGCACTTTCTTTCGCAAAGGGGAATTACATCATTCCGCCCATGCCTCCCATACCGCCCATGCCGGCAGCGCCTAAATCGGCTTTATCATCTTTTGGAAGATCAGTAACCATACATTCTGTAGTGATCATTAAGCCCGCTACAGAAGCCGCGAATTGTAACGCAGAACGAGTGACTTTAGTTGGATCTAGAATACCCATTTCGATCATATCGCCGTACTGTTCGGTACCTGCGTTATAACCAAAGTTTCCTTCGCCATTTTTAACCGCACTTGCCACAACAGATGCTTCTTCACCTGCGTTAGTGACGATTTGACGAAGTGGCGCTTCCATTGCACGTAATGCAAGTTTGATACCTACATCTTGTTCTTCGTTATCACCTTTTAAGGTTGCTGCGACTTTGGTTGCAGCACGAACTAATGCAACACCACCACCTGCAACGATACCTTCTTCAACTGCTGCACGAGTTGCGTGTAATGCATCATCCACACGATCTTTTTCTCTTTCATTTCAACTTCAGTTGCTGCACCTACTTTGATTACAGCCACACCGCCGGCAAGTTTAGCTACGCGTTCTTGAAGTTTTTCTTTGTCATAATCAGAAGTTGATTCTTCAATTTGCTGACGAATTTGAGCCACACGACCTTTGATTTGTGCTTCATCACCCACACCATCGATAATCGTGGTGTTGTCTTTGTTGATGACAACACGTTTTCCTTGACCTAAATCTTCTAATGTCGCTTTTTCAAGCTCCATACCGATTTCTTCAGAAATCACAGTACCTGCTGTTAAGATCGCAATATCTTGTAACATTGCTTTACGACGATCACCAAAGCCTGGCGCTTTCACTGCAGCCACTTTTACGATACCGCGCATGGTGTTCACCACTAAAGTTGCAAGCGCTTCACCTTCGATATCTTCAGCAATAATTAATAATGGTTTACCCGCTTTTGCCACACCTTCTAATACTGGAAGTAATTCACGGATATTTGATACTTTTTTATCCACTAAAAGAATGTATGGGTTGTCTAATTCAACAGTTGCCGTTTCTGGTTTGTTGATGAAATAAGGTGATAAGTAACCACGATCGAATTGCATCCCTTCCACAACCGCTAATTCATCATCAAGACCAGTACCATCTTCTACGGTAATCACGCCTTCTTTGCCCACTTTTTCCATTGCTTGAGCAATTAATTGACCCACAATGCTGTCTGAGTTAGCTGAGATTGTACCAACTTGCTCAATCTCTTTAGAGGTTTCACAAGGTTTAGATAAATTTTTAAGCTCAGAAACAACCGCACTTACTGCTTTATCGATACCACGTTTTAAATCCATTGGGTTCATACCTGCAGCCACAGCTTTTTAAGCCTTCATTTACGATAGCTTGAGCAAGAACTGTCGCAGTCGTTGTACCGTCACCTGCTGCATCATTGGCTTTAGAGGCAACCTCTTTCACCATTTGTGCACCCATGTTTTCAAATTTATCTTCTAATTCAATTTCACGTGCGACAGACACACCATCTTTAGTGATAGTTGGTGCGCCAAATGATTTATCTAAAATGACATTACGACCTTTAGGGCCAAGGGTCACTTTTTACTGCATCTGCTAATACATTCACGCCTTTTAAGCATTTTTTTACGCGTGCATCATTACCAAATTTTACGTCTTTTTGCTGCCATTTTCTTTTTTTCCTTAATTTAAATTATTCCACAATCGCCAAAATGTCGTTTTTCAGAAATGATTAACACTTCTTCACCATCGATTTTTTTCACTTTTCACGCCATAACCATCATTGAAAATGACTGTATCGCCAACTTTTACATCTAAAGGTTGAACGGTACCATTTTCCAAAATACGACCTTTACCCACTGCCAATACTTTCGCACGGGTTGATTTAGTCGCCGCTGAACCGGTTAATACGATACCGCCAGCTGAAAGAGTTTCTACTTCTTCACGTTTAATGATTACACGATCGTGTAAAGGACGAATATTCATGATTAATTTCCTTCTTATTAAAAATAAAGTGTTTTAAATGTGGGGATAACTTTTTTTCGGTTTCAAGGGGATAAATAAAAAAATTTCACCCTAAAAAAATTTTATGCGAGAAATGAAAATATCTCTTATACGTCTTATTTGAAATGTGATCCACGTCAAATTTATTTTTCTATGTAAATTCCTATAATTAACTCAAATTAATTAACAACCAGGAAAGGTGATTAAAAATGACTCAATACAGAAAAGAAGTGGATTTATTAGGTGAACGCGATGTACCAGCAGATGCATACTGGGGTATCCATACCTTAAGAGCGGTTGAAAACTTCAATATTTCTAATGTAACCATTTCTGATGTACCGGAATTTGTTCGCGGCATGGTAATGGTTAAAAAAGCGACTGCCCTAGCGAATGGTGAATTAGGTGCTATTCCAAGTGATATTGCAAAAGCGATTGTGGCGGCTTGTGATGAAATTCTTACCACGGGGAAATGCTTAGATCAATTCCCATCTGACGTGTATCAAGGTGGTGCCGGTACTTCTGTGAATATGAATACCAACGAAGTAGTTGCTAACCTCGCGCTTGAAAAAATTGGTCATAAAAAAGGTGAATATGATGTTATTAACCCAATGGACCACGTGAACGCTAGCCAATCTACCAACGATGCATATCCTACCGGTTTCCGTATTGCGGTATATAACAGCATTTTAAAACTTATCGACAAAATCCAATACTTACATGATGGTTTCGATAATAAAGCAAAAGAATTTGCTAAAATTTTAAAAATGGGTCGTACCCAATTACAAGATGCTGTACCTATGACCGTTGGTCAAGAGTTTAAAGCATTTGCCGTATTACTTGAAGAAGAAGTACGTAACTTAAAACGTACCGCAGAGTTACTCCTTGAAGTAAACCTTGGTGCAACCGCAATCGGTACAGGTTTAAATACACCAAAAGGTTATACAGAATTAGTGGTAAAACACCTTGCTGAAGTAACTGGATTACCTTGTATACCTGCTGAAAACCTAATCGAAGCAACATCTGACTGTGGCGCTTATGTCATGGTTCACGGTGCATTAAAACGTACCGCAGTAAAACTCTCTAAAGTATGTAACGACTTACGTTTACTCTCTTCTGGTCCACGTGCAGGTATTAAAGAAATTAACTTACCTGAATTACAAGCAGGTTCTTCTATCATGCCTGCAAAAGTGAATCCTGTTATTCCAGAAGTGGTAAACCAAGTTTGCTTTAAAGTAATTGGTAACGATACTACTGTTACTTTCGCATCTGAAGCGGGTCAATTACAATTAAACGTAATGGAACCAGTGATTGGGCAAGCAATGTTTGAATCTATCGACATCTTAACTAATGCTTGCGTGAACTTACGCGATAAATGTGTAGACGGTATTACTGTAAACAAAGAAATTTGTGAAAACTACGTATTTAACTCAATCGGTATCGTGACTTACTTAAATCCATTTATCGGTCACCATAATGGCGACTTGGTGGGTAAAATCTGTGCTCAAACCGGTAAAGGCGTACGTGAAGTGGTATTAGAAAAAGGTTTATTAACCGCAGAACAATTGGATGATATCCTTTCTGTAGAAAACTTAATGAACCCAACTTACAAAGCAAAATTAAATAAATAATCTCGCTGAGGTATAAAAAGAGCGGTCAATTTTGACCGCTCTTTTTCATTTAAAATGGAAACAGTATTGGCACAATAAACACAGTTACCAACATAATAATTAAGGTAAAAAGGTACACCAATTTTAATAAAAATCAGCAAATTTATAGTCACCAGGTCCCACCACCATGGTATTCACCGGAGAAGATACCGGCGTCATAAATGCAGCTGAAGCCGCAATCGCCACGACCATTGCAAATGGCACGGGAGACACATTAAGCTGGGTTGCGAGAGAAATCGCAATGGGTGCCATCAAAATTGCAGTGGCAGTATTCGATATAAACAATCCGACTAATGCACAAAAAATAAAGAGTACAATCAATACAGGATACATCCCCCACCCATCAATGAGTTGTGTGAGCCATTTCACCGCAAACTCAACCCCGCCAGTTTTTTGAAGTGCGGTTGAAAATGGCATCATTCCGATAATCAAAATAAGGCTCGGCCACTGAATGGAGTCATAAGCACTTTTAGCATCTACGCAACGGAAATAAGCCAACATTAAACAACCAATCAAGGCAGCCACAACATTCGGCACAGCACCTGAGACCATCAGTACCACCATAGTCAAAATGGATAGTAAGGCTAGTGGTGCTTGACGTTGAGCTGGTACGGCACGCTCCATTTCTTTCGGATAATTCAATACCAGGAAATCTTTTCGACGATCACGCATCGCTTGAATAAGTCGCCAATCACCAATCACTAAAAGCAAATCACCTGAGCGATATTTCTCTTTAAAAGCATAACTCAACACCACTCCATCTCGCTTAATCCCAACTACATTCAAGCCATATTTCGTGCGGAATTGTAACTCAGCAGTCGTTTTACCAATACAGGCTGAGTTTGGCACAATAATTAACTCAGCCATCCCAATAGAACGAGCTTGCTGATCAAACGATTGGGATTTAATTTCGGCAGGTTCTAAATGAAACTCTTGGCAAAACATATCAAAATTGAAATCACAGCGTTCCAGATCCACCATGAGGATATCTTTTGCTTTTATCTCTGAGGTGCCAAGAGGCATGATGTAACTTGGGCGGAAATGTTTCCAGCACTCAATCGCCAACACATTGAGTTGGTAACTAGAACGCAAATGAAGTTGATCTAAGGTTTTACTCACGAAAGGGGACGTGTTTTTCACCACCAAACGCTTAGTACGATCTTTCAAACCATATTCATTAATTAACTCATTCATGGAGCTCTGCGCCGTATCTTGATTGCTTTCATCACTATTATCAGAAAGCCATCGACGAGCGATAAGCATATAGCCCATACCCAACACTAAGATCAGCAATCCTATCGGAGTGAAATCAAAAAACTCAAGACGAAGATTGGTGTCTTTTACTAATTCCGCATTCACCACAAGGTTAGGGGCTGTCGCGATTAATGTCATCATCCCACTGATTAATCCTGCTACACTTAATGGCATCATTAATCGTTTGGGTGAAATATTCATTTGGCGGCAAATCATTATCACAACAGGAATAAACACCGCAACCACACCTGTTGAGCTCATAAATGCACCTAATCCTGCCACTGAAAGCATCAGTAAAATAAGTACCTTGGCTTCACTATTTCCTGCTACTTTCAAGATGCCATCGCTCACGCGATAAGCAATTCCTGTACGGACTAAACTTTCCCCTACAATGAAGAGTAAAGCAATGAGGATAATATTAGGATCACTAAAGCCAACCAAAATCTCTTGAATACTGAGAATACCGCTTAGATAAAAGGAGAGCATCACCAATAATGCCACCACATCCATACGAATTTTATTATGTACAAATAAAATAATGGCCGCACCAAGCAGTATTAATGTCCAAAACAATGGACTCACCCAAAGAGCATGCTAAAAATGGTGTTCATACTCTATCCTTTAATCTTAAGACCTTTTACTCTAACTATTCTTCCATGCCTAATGCTTTCTTCACGGGAGAAAAACTACGGCGATACTCCGGTAAAGGACCAAGCTCAGCTAGTTTTTCTAAATGTAATTTGGTGGGATAACCTTTATGTTGAGCAAAGGCATATTCAGGATGATTTTTATCTAATTCTTCCATTTCCTGATCCCGTGCGACTTTTGCCAAAATAGAGGCCGCGCTGATTTCCGCCACAAGTGAATCCCCTTTCACTACCGCTTGAGCTGGGAAACCAAGGTTAGGCGGAATACGATTGCCATCCACCAATACAAAGTGCGGTTGAATTTTTAAGGCTTTTACGGCTCGCTCCATGGCTAACATCGAGGCATGAAGAATATTCAATTCATCAATCTCAGCAGGCTCTGCCCGGCCCATTGCCCAAGCTAAGGCTTTCTCTTTAATTTCTGCTGCGAGTGCAAGACGTTTTTTCTCACTGAGTTTTTTAGAATCCGCCAAACCAGCAATCGGCTTATTCGGATCTAAGATCACCGCAGCCGTGACAACTGCCCCCACTAAAGGGCCCCGTCCAACTTCATCCACCCCAGCAACTAATTGATAACCTTCAGGATAAACAAAATCAATCATGTCTTTGCTCCAATAAATCAACCACAGCTTGTGCGGCTTGGCTATCCGCATCACATTGAATCAATTTATGCAATTCAGTAAAACGTTGAATTAAAACACTGCGAGATTTGACCGCACTTTCGTCATCACCCAAATACTGAGAAAGTTGTTCTGCTAATTTTTGCGGTTCGCAATCTTCTTGAATCATTTCTGGCACAAGCATTTCATCCGCTAACAAATTGGGCAATGAAATATATTTTGTTTTGACCAATCGTTTTGCCAAAAAATGCGTGAAAGGTTTCATTCGATACCCTACCACCATTGGCGATTTACACAACATCGCTTCAAGTGCAGCGGTACCTGAAGCTAGTAAAGTTGCTTCGGCAGCAATCATCACTTGGCGTGCTTTACCATCAATTAAATGCATATCGAGATCAGGGGCAATCTGAGCCTTTATTTCCTCAAATTGTTGGCAACGTTTTTCATTCACCAAAGGGACTAAAAACTGCAAGTCTGGATATTTTTCTTTTAATAACAAAGCAGTTTTTAGAAATGGTTCAGTAAGGAAGCTCACTTCACTACCTCTACTCCCTACTAAAATAGCAAGATAACGTCCTTTTTCATCAATATCTAAGGTCTGGCAAGCTTCTGTACGATTTGGTTTTAATGGAATCGCATCTGCCATGGTATGGCCAATAAAACGGCAAGGCACATTAAAACGATCATAAAAGGCTTTTTCAAAAGGAAGAAAAGCCAATACTTGATGGGTCGCTTTGGCAATTTTGTAGATACGATTTTGACGCCAAGCCCATACAGATGGGCTCACGTAATGAATGGTTTTAATCCCTTTTTTCTTTTAATTTAAGTTCAACGGTAAGATTAAAATCCGGTGCATCAATACCGATAAATATATCCGGTTTAATAGCAGAAAGTTGTTCGATAACACTACGACGAATTTTAAGCAATCGAGGTAAATGTTTAAGTACTTCTACTAGGCCCATGACAGAGAGCTCTTCCATATCAAAAAAGCTTTCAAAACCTTGAGCAATCATTCTCTCTCCGCCAACCCCTACAAACTTAGCTTGCGGATAGTGGCATTTAAGCGCTTGAATGAGACCTGCACCAAGAATATCACCAGACACTTCACCGGCAACAATCGCAATAGTTGGATTTTCTTTAATCATTAAATTTATCCTAAAAAACGACCGCACTTTGAACAAATCATAGTGCGGTCTCTCTGTTATTCATCATTTTCTCTTAATGAGAAAAGAAACGTTAATTAACGAATAATGCCACGGGTAGAACGTTTGAAGAACTCCACAAAGAAACTAATTGCAGATTCAGTTTGTGCAATTTGTTCAATTTCCGGCAATACTTCTTCAAGGGTTTTACCGCTACGGTAAATCATTTTATAAACATTACGGATAGCATGCATGGTTGGTTTATCAAAACCACGACGTTTTAATCCTTCAAGGTTTACACCGAAAGGCTGCGCATGGTTACCTTGAGCCATCACATAAGGCGGCACATCTTGGCTAACCATAGAACCACCACCTAGCATTACGTGCGCACCGACGATCACAAATTGGTGAATCGCAGACATACCACCTACAATAACAAAATCATCTAATTCAACGTGACCTGCAAGGGTTGCATTGTTTGCCAAAATACAGTTATTTTTGATTTGGCAATCGTGGGCAATGTGGACATTGATCATCAATAAGTTGTTGTTACCAATACGTGTTACACCACCACCTTGGATAGTGCCGCGATGAATCGTCACATGTTCACGAATAAGGTTACCATTACCAATAATGGTTTTTGTTGCTTCGCCCTTATATTTTAAATCTTGGTTGACTTCACCAATACTGGCGAATTGATAAATCTGGTTATCTTCACCAATCACGGTGTCGCCTTTCACGACAATGTGAGAATTTAAAACGGTACGCGCTTTAATCTCAACGCTCCCTTCAATAATACAGAAAGGACCGATAACAACGTCTTCGCCAATAACTGCGCCATCAGCAACAAGCGCGGTCGGGTGAATTTTTGCACTTGGGTGGATCATACTTACCCCTTAATTTTCTTTAATTATCGACGAGCACACATTAATTTGGCTTCACAAGCTACTTCACCGTTTACAGTTGCAATACCCGTGAATGCTGTAATACCACGACGTTCTTTAATCACTTGAACGTTCAATTCCATTTGATCTCCAGGTAATACTGGGCGTTTGAAACGCGCTTCATCAATACCTGCGAAATAGAATAATTCGCCACCTTTTAATTCATGAGTTTTAAATGCAAGGATCCCCATTGATTGTGCCAAAGCTTCAAGAATTAACACGCCCGGTAAAATTGGCTCTCCAGGGAAATGACCGGTAAAACAAGGTTCGTTTACACTGATATTTTTAATTGCTTTTAACCATTCGCCTTCTTTGTAGTCTAACACGCGATCCACTAATAAAAATGGATAACGATGTGGCAATAAGGTCATAATTTCTTTTTGCTTCAATTACTTTACTTGCTTGATTCTCTGACACGTCTAATACCTTTAAAATAAATAACAATAAAAACGCTGGAATTATACGATATTTCTGTATAAAAAAATAAAAACGCACCCTAGGGTACGTTTTTAAAAATCTTAGCCAAGTTTTTTTCTCTAGGGCTTTCAATCGTTTATTCATACCATCAATTCCCAAGGTAAGTGCAGCTGTTTTTCGCCACTCTTTATTGGTTTGTAATGGGATACCCGATGAGTATACGCCAGGCTCAGTAATTGGGCGCATCACCATACCCATGCCAGTCACAGTTACTTTATCGCAGATTTCCATGTGGCCATTGATCACACTTGCTCCACCAATTAAACAATAACGCCCCACTTTTAGACTACCCGCCATAATGACACCGCCAGCTACTGCTGTACCCGTGCCGATATGAACGTTATGCGCAATTTGACAAAGGTTATCAATAATGACGTTATCTTCAATGACTGTCGCGTCTAAGGCTCCACGGTCAATACAGGTACAAGCACCAATTTCGACATTATTACCAATGATCACTTGACCTACTTGTGGAATTTTTATCCAGCGACCTCGATCATTTGCATAGCCAAAGCCATCACTACCAATGACAGCGCCTGATTGAATTAAGCAATTTTGTCCAATTTCTACTTCATGATAAATGCTTACGTTTGCCCAAAGCTGAGTACCCGCGCCAATTTTTGTGAATTTACCTACAAAACAACCTGCACCAATAACCACGTTATCGCCTAATACAACACCTTCTTCAATGACGGCATTCGCACCAATTGATACATTTTCGCCAATTGAAGCTTTTTCAGAAATAACCGCACTTGGGTGGATATTTTGAGCCGCTTTCGGGGTAGTGTCCATATATTGAGCTAATAGTGCATAAGCAACATAAGGATCTTTAACGATAAGTAAATTACTTTCAGGTGAGCAAAATTCCACATCCGCTTCTGACACGACAAGAATACCAGCTTTAGATTCAGCTAATAAAGGGCGAAATTTTGCATTAGAAATGAAGGTCAGTTGGTTAGGTTCTGCTTTTGATAGTGCGGCAATATTATTAACGACAACGTCGGCGTTACCGCGAAGGGTACCGCCGACTTTTGTTGCTAATTCCTGTAAAGAATAGGATTTTTGCATTATGAAAACCTATTATTTTTTCTCTTCAGTTTTTGCTGGCGCTGCTTTTTCAGTTGCTGGAATAGATTTTAATACTTCTTCAGTAATATCTTTACCATCTACTGCAAATACTACAGAGTTAGCATCTAAAAACATAAGTATAACCTTTTGCTTTTGCTAAGTTATTAGTCGCAACTTGAATGCTTTCTAATAATTTACCACGCTCTTCAGTTTGACGTTTTTCGTTTAACTCTTGAAACTCTGCCACTTTTTTATCTTGCTCTTCCATTAATTTATTTAATGCAGCTTCTTCATCTGAACCAAATTTAGTGATTTCTTCTTGGCGTTTTTGAATTTCAGCTTGACGTAAACGAGGTGCATCTTTTTTTGTAAAAGCAGCCACTTTTTGCTTCTACTTTTTTTACGAGATGCTACGATTTTGTCATCAATTTCTTTCTTACTTGCAGCAAGTTTATCCGCCATTGGTTTGAATTCTGCATCTAACTTATCTGCTACAGCTTGACGATCCGGGTGGTTTTGGAATAAGTAACCCGCATTGATGAATGCGATATTTTCATCTGCAGCAGCAAAACCTGATGCAAGTGCAAGACCTAAAGAAAGTGCGGTAACTTTTACTACGTTTTTCATATTTGAATTTCCTTAAATTAGTTTAGTAAATATTTCTGTGTCAGCTAACATACTGACACAGAACGAAGATTTTGACTTAGATTAGATGTAAAAAGTTCAACTTATTAGAAAGATCCACCGATACTAAATTGAAATTGTTCTACATCATCATTTTCATATTTTTTGATTGGTTTAGCATAAGAGAAAACTAACGGTCCTATCGGAGATTGCCATTGGAAACCAATACCCGCTGAGGCTCGAATGCGGCTAGCTTTACTATAATCAGGTAAGTTAACTAAAACACTAGACGGTAACCCTTCCTTATCCGATTTCCATTTTGTGTTCCAAACACTTGCAGCATCAACAAACAGTGAAGTTCTTACATTATTCTGACTTTTATCTGATACAAAAGGAGTTGGAACAATTAATTCTACGCTTGCGGTAGCCATTGCATTACCACCAATCACATCAGTGTTTGGTATCCAACCTTCTTTACCATTACGATCTTTTTGCCAATATATTGCATTAGGCCCTACTGCCCCATATGCAAAACCACGCAATGAACCAATACCACCCGCAGTATAGAGCTGATAAAACGGCACTCTTTTACCGCTTAAACCATTCGCATAAGCGGCAGTAGCTTTACCAGATAATACCCAACGATGATCTCTATCTAATGGATAGAATCCCTGAAGCTCAGCACTTAACTTATAATATTTATTATCGGAACCAGGAATTGTTACACGTCCACCTAAACTTGCTTTTACACCTTTAGTTGGGAAATATCCACGATTTAAGCTGTTATAATTCCAACCAAATGAGAAATCAAAGTCATTAGTTTTAACAGAATTACCAAGCAAATCCATTGATTTCATATACAAAGTACGATTATATTCATACGCAAAATTACTGATTTTGTTATAAGTATAGCCTACACCTATATAATATGAGTTATTTTCATTTACGGGAAAGCCTAATGTAATATTGCCACCATAAGTAGTACGTTTATAATTTGAAGCTGTATCACTTTTTGAATTATCGTAAGTCTCATAGAATACGTTTCCACCTAAACTTACCCCATCTTTTAGTAAAGTATGGTTCTGTATAACCTAGATTTACACTTGTACCGTAGTCATTACGTGTACCAGCCAAACTTACTGCCGCGCCTGTACCCAAGAAATTATCTTGTTTTACACTTGCTTGATAACTTATACCACTCTCAGTCCCATAACCGATACCAAAGTTAATACTACCTGTATTACGTTCTTTTACTTTATATACTACATCCACTTCGTCATGAGAGCCTTTAATTGGCTCAATACGGTTTTCCACACTTTCAAAGAAACCCGTTCTATCTAAACGAACTTTACCTAACTCAACTAATTGTGAGTTATACCAAGTGCCTTCTTGCTGACGCATCTCTTGACGCAATGTGCTATCTGCAGAAACCGTATTACCTTCAAAGCGAACTTGACGTACAGATAAACGACGCCCAGCATCAACTACAAAGGTTAATGCTAATGTTTTATTCGCATCATCAAAAGTGGGTACAGTATTCACTGTTGCACTACCATAACCACGTTCACCTAATTTATCTTTAATTAAGCTCTCCACATTTTGTACATCCGCACGACTAAACGTATCATTTAAGTGAAGTTCACCTAATAATGGTTGTAATTCATCAGTCATACCACCTAAGTTACCGACAATACGAGCAGAACTTAAATTGTATTTTTCACCTTCATTTACATCAATAGTAACATCTGCTTTAGTATGTTCTTCATTTAACTGAACATCTGTTTTTGTCACTCTTGCTTTTGCATAACCATTATTATGATAGTAATCTTGGATAGCTTGAATATCTTTGTCAAACTGCGTTCCATCAAACTTATTACCCCAAAGTTTCCACCAAGCATCCGGTTGAAGCTCCATTTGTTCTTGTAACTTGCTGCTAGAAATCGCTTCATTTCCATTAAAAGTCACTGAACGAAGTTTTGCGGTATCATCTTCATCAATTTGAAGCGTAATTTCTGCACGGTTATTTGGTAAAGTTGTCACGATCGGATCAACTTTCGCATTATAACGGCCTACACTCTTATAATGTTCTCTTAAGGTTTTCGCAAACTCTTCTAATTTCGCACGATTTAACACATCACCACTTTTGAAACCATTTGCATCAAGATTTTGTTTTAATGCTTCTGTTGGAATAACGGAATTACCTTTAATATTCACTTCAGAAATGATTGGTTTCGCAATAACGCTCACAACTAATGCGTCGCCATCTTGGAAAGCTTTAACATCATCAAACTGTCCACTTACGAATAATGAACGTACAATATTGGCTACATCTTTATCCGTTACACGCTGACCGCTACGAACAGGAAGGCTTGCGAGAATTTGCTGTTCTAAGTCTCCTTGAGCGCCGTCAACACGAATGTCTTTTGCTACAAATGGTGCCGCAAATACACTCGTTGTAGTACCGAATAACAAACTTGCGATTAGAAGTTTTTCATCGACTTTATCCTATAAAAAAACAATAGTTATAAACGTAAGAAATCATTAAAAAAAGCACAAAAATTGTTTGAATTAACAAAATAGTGAGCCCTATACGATAACTTAAATTTTGTACCCGTTCTGAAACAGGTTTTCCTTTGATAGCTTCCGCCGCCAAAAATACGAGATGTCCACCATCTAAAACTGGCAACGGAAATAAATTCATTATGCCTAAATTAACACTGATTAACGCGAGAAAACTTAAGAAATAAATCACGCCAGCGTTAGAAGATGCACCTGCACCTTGGGCAATTGAAATTGGCCCAGCCAAACTGGAAAATGAAAGCTCTCCACTAAACAATTTCCCGATTGCCTTCACAATAAACCACGAAATTTGGCCTGTCTTTTCCACACCTTTTCTTAGGGCATCAAGAATACCATATTTTAATTCAGTTCGATACTGTTCGCCAACTTTTAAGAACGTCGGACTTAACCCTACAAACCATTTACCGTCTCGATTCTTTTCAGGTTGCAAGGTTTTGTCAAAAATTTCTTGATTACGTTCCACCTTGATTGTAAAAGGCTGACCTTTTTGTACCAGCGCAACAAAAGCCTTCCAATCAAGTGCGGTCGAATTTTCTGTTAAAATTTTATCGCCAATCAACAAGCCCGCTTTTTCAGCTGGTGAGTTCTCTACTACTTTAGATAATGTCATCTCAACTTTACTTGAAATGGGATTGATCCCTAATGTTTCAAATGCTGTTTCTTTATCCGGCTCAAATGTCCAATTTTGCAGATTAATGGTTCGTTGATAAGGTTGATCTTCACCAAAAGGCGTTAATGTGAGTTCAACAGAATCAGAACCTAACTTATCAGTGAGCAATAAATTAATAGTTTCCCAATCAGGTGTACTCTTTCCATCAATTGCTAAAATCTGAGTATTCGGTTCAATTTGAGCCATCGCAGCGGGAGAATTTGGCGTGACGTTTTCAATAACCGGTTTAACACTCGGAATCCCAACAGAATAAATTACCCAATATGCCAAAAATCGCAAAAAAATAAAAATTCGCAAGGGGGCCTGCTGCAATGACAAAAAGCACGTTGAGCAACAGATTTACTTTCAAACGCCTGCGATTTTAATTCTGCGGGAACTTCTTCATTTCGTCCATCAAGCATTTTGACATAACCACCAAGCGGAATGGCTGAAATAGCAAATTCGGTGCCTAATTTATCTGTGCGTCGCCAAATCACTTTACCAAAGCCAATCGAAAAACGATGAACTTTAATACCGCACTTTCTTGCCGCCCAAAAGTGGCCGTATTCGTGTACGGCAACCAGCACGGCGATTGCAACAATAAATGAGCCAAGCGACCACAAAAATGACATGTTCTACCCTTATAACACAAAGAAATAGAAGTATGTGAAGAATGGTACTGCCGCCGTTAAGCTATCAATACGATCTAAAATACCGCCATGGCCTGGAATTAATTGACTACTGTCTTTGATGCCTGATTCACGTTTAAACATACTTTCTGCTAAATCACCTAATACAGAAATAGCTACCGTTGCCACAGAAAGCACAACAAAACCGCTCATCGCACGGCTACCTAATAAAGTTTCACCTGAGAAATGAATAAAGACAAACGCCAATACCGCTGCGGTGATCATGCCACCAAATACGCCTTGCCATGTTTTTCCCGGTGATACTTTCGGTGCAAGTTTGTGCTTACCAAAAGCTCGTCCCGCGAAATAGGCACCAGAGTCAGCTGCCCATACTAATACAAATACATAGAGCAATAAGAATAAACCATGATGTGGATCGGCTGTATAATTATCTAAACGTAAACGTAAGACGGCGGCAACAAAAGGAATCAACGTAGAAAAAGCAAACAAAAGTTGTAAAGGAATATTTTTACCCCAAACCTTCGCTGAGCTTGGATAAGTCACCACTAACACTAATGCAAGTGCCCACCAACCGACTGAATTTAACAATAAAAGCGGCAAGTAGTTTTCAAATACTCGACCCGCATCTAAATAATTACCTTCGTTATAAAGCCAGAGGAAAATAAATGCGCCTAAAAATGCCGCGATACAAAGACGCGCTAAGGGATTTTTAAAACGAGCAAATTGAGCCCACTCCCAGATACCAAGCGTCGCCACAAAGCCTAGGGCTAGGGCAAAATAAAATGGGGTAAATAAGAACAAGGCACATAATACCAAAGCAATCAACACAATGGCTGATAATACACGTTCTTTAAGCATAGGTTCTCCGCTTATTCTGTCCCGCCAAAACGGCGATGACGTTGTTGATAGCAGGCAATTGCCTGGTTAAAATCTTTTTCACTAAAATCCGGCCAAAGCACATCTAAAAAACACAATTCCGCATACGCAATTTGCCAAAGTAAGAAATTACTAATACGTTGTTCACCGCTCGTCCGAATTAATAAATCGACTGGCGGTTCATCTTGTGTCACTAAATGTTGCTGGAAAAGTGATTCATTAATATCACTCACCGAAATCTCATTATTTTTTACTTTTTCAGCGAGTTGTTGAGTCGCTTGAACAATATCCCAACACCCACCGTAATTCGCCGCAATATTTAAAGTCAGTGCAGTATTATTTTCCGTTAAATTTTCTGCTTTTGCGATCTTCTCTTGCAATTTCTCACTAAAACGAGAAATATCACCGATGATCTTTAAACGAATATTATTTTTGTGTAATTTTTTAACTTCTCGATCAAGTGCTTGCATAAAGAGCGTCATCAATGCACTCACTTCTTGTTCCGGACGATTCCAGTTTTCACTGCTAAACGCATATAACGTCAAAAACTTAACGCCAGTTTGTCGTGCATAACTCACTGCACGGCGCACGGCCGCCACACCATTTGTATGACCAAAAATACGCAACTTATTTTGTTGTTTCGCCCAACGACCATTGCCATCCATAATAATGGCAACATGTTCGGGAATATTATTGTTATCAAGTTCTTTCATTCTAAAATATTCGAATTTTATGACCGCACTTTTTACGTATTCTACATCAACTTTTTAATCAGCGAATCGGCTAATTCACGGGCTTGATTATCTACAGCTAATACATCATCAATGCTTGAAATGATAAAAGATGGCATTTGTTCAACCGATGCTTGGTTAATTTTCGCAATATCCGTAAATTTAATATATCCATCTAAAAAGGCTTGTACTGCAATTTCGTTTGCTGCATTCATTGCGGTTGTCGCATACTGCCCTTCTGCAAACGCATCGATTGCTAATTTTAAATTTGGATAACGATTAAAATCAGGTTCGATAAATGTCAATTCTTTGATTTTAAAGAAATTTAATGGTTCCACACCACTTACGGTACGATTTGGATAAGCCATGGTTTCTGCAATGGGCGTACGCATATCCGGGTTACCCATTTGAGCAATGACCGACCCATCTACATAACGCACCATCGAATGAATAATAGATTGAGGATGAATAATCACTTCCATTTCATCAGCTGATGCATTGAAGAGCCAGCGCGCTTCAATGTACTCTAGGCCTTTATTCATCATCGTGGCAGAATCCACGGAGATTTTTTTACCCATTGACCAGTTTGGATGAGCGACGGCTTGTTCTGGCGTAATATGCTCAAACTCGTTTAATAGCGTATAACGGAAAGGCCCACCAGAACCTGTTAAGACAATTTTACTGACACCCAATTCTTTCAAAGGACAAAATCCGACCTTTTCTTGTGCTTCAGGCGGTAAGGATTGAAAAATCGCGTTATGTTCGCTATCGACTGGCAATAATTTTGCTTTTGACTGTTTCACCGCATCAATAAAGATCTGGCCACACGTCACCAAGGATTCTTTATTCGCAAGCAAAACTTTCTTACTCGCTTTTACTGCCGAAAGAGTCGGTAGTAATCCTGCTGCCCCAACAATGGCTGCCATAACTTGATCAGCATCTGGATGTGCTGCCAACTCGCAAATGGCTTTTTGTCCATCTAAGACTTCCGTTTTAATGTGGTGTGAGGATAATTTTTCTCGCAATACCTTTGCTGCATTTTCATCATCTAATGCAGCAAAGTTCGGTTGAAATTTCACGCATTGTTCAAACATTGTCTCAACATTTTTGCCTCCTACTAACGCAAAGGTATGGTATTTGTCGGGATTATGTTCGATAACAGAAAGGGTACTATGGCCAATAGAACCAGTTGAACCTAAAAATAACAAGATTTTGTTTTTTTGCATAAAATTTCGACCGCACTTTGTGCTTTTATTTTTTTATCAGAATAGAACAAGGGCAGACACTTGGTCTGCCCCAAAAACATGGTTCGACAATTAGAAATCCATTAATTCTTTTTCTTTATCTGCTAAGATCTCATCCACTTTTTTGATATAGCTATCAGTCACTTTTTGAATGATTTCTTCTGCTTTGTGTTGATCATTTTCGCTGATTTCTTTGTCTTTTAATAATGCTTTGATTTTATCATTTGCATCACGACGTACGTTACGAATCGCAACTTTACCTTGCTCACCTTCGCTTTTTACGATTTTGATTAAATCACGACGGCGTTCTTCAGTTAATGGAGGAAGAGGCACGCGAATTGTTGTACCTGCTGAAGATGGGTTTAAACCTAAATCAGACGTTAAAATTGCTTTTTCTACTGCACTGATTAAAGAACGATCAAATACTGTTACCGCTAAAGTACGTGCATCTTCTGCAACCACGTTAGCTAATTGACGAAGTGGTGTCGCTGCACCATAGTATTCCACTTGGATTGCGTCTAATAAGCTTGGTTGTGCACGGCCTGTACGGATTTTTGCAATATGCCCACGCAACGCTTCGAGGCTTTTTTCCATGCGAGCTTCAGCATCTTGTTTGATTTCATTAATCATTCATCTGTCCTTTTTAATAAATAAAGATAAAACACAGTGATTTTTACTGGATTTTTAGGGAGTTTTGAATAAATTTATTCACAAAAAAGGCGAGATACTTTCTCGCCGTTTTATTCGTTTAAAAATTAACTAATCGTTGTACCTTCTTCTGTACCAAGGACAACTTTGCGTAATGCACCTGGTTTACACATATTAAATACACGAATTGGCATACCGTGGTCACGCGCAAGTGTGAATGCAGCTAAATCCATTACTTTTAATTCTTTATCAATCACTTCTGCATAAGATAATTTATGGTATAGCTTCGCATTAGGATTTTTTGCAGGGTCGCAATCATACACGCCATCAACTTTGGTCGCTTTTAACACGATATCCGCTTCAATTTCAATACCACGCAAGCATGCAGCTGAATCTGTAGTAAAGAACGGGCTACCGGTACCTGCTGAGAAAATCACCACACGTTTTTCACGTAACATTTTAATTGCTTCAGACCAGTTATACGTATCGCAAATACCATTTAATTGGAACGCAGACATTAATTTCGCATTGACATCTGCACGGTGAAGTGCATCACGCATAGCCAAACCATTCATCACGGTTGCAAGCATCCCCATATGGTCGCCCACTACGCGATTCATCCCCGCTTTAGCTAATTTTGCACCACGGAATAAGTTACCACCGCCGAGCACAACACCAACTTCCACGCCCATTTCAATTAATTCTTTAATCTCTAAAGCCATACGATCGAGGATAGAAGGATCGATACCGAAGCCCTCATCACCTTGTAATGCTTCACCACTTAATTTCAATAAGATTCGTTTGTAAATTGGTTGGCTCATTGTTTTTTCCTTTGTCGGTTACAAAAATTGGCTTATTCTAGCAAAAGAGTGAAAAAGTTAAAAATGGAAATTGGTCAGAAAAGTGCGATAAAATGGTGCACTTTTGATTTTATAGGCAAACTTTATGAAGATATCAAAAACCTCACAAATTTTAACCGCACTTTTTTCTTTGGCTTGTGCCATTCTTGCGGGTTACCTGATTTTACGAGGTTCAGGGATGTTTCCTGAGCCATCTATTAGTCTGATTTTACTCGCGGCTATTTTCATTATTTTATTAAGTAGTAGCCGAAAATCTTTCTATTTTATTTTATTACCCTTAGTTTGCTTACACGCAATTTATACGCCAACAGGCTTAAATTTTGGTGCACCAAGCTACCAATATATTGCATCGGTTCTCGCGACAGATATGTTAGAGACCAAAGAGTTTCTCATGCAAATCCCTGTAAGCAGCTATTTAGCTGCATTAGCTATTCCAGTTTTAGTCTTTTTACATTACAAAAGTGCGGTCAAATTTGGGGTAAAATTTTATCGCAATAAAACATTCATTGCCCTCGCTACCCTGTTGATTGGCTACAACTTACCGATTGCTGCGCCATTAAAAGAAACAATAGATTCGAGTGTAGAAATTGTTAATGAATGGCAAAAATTGAAAAAAATGTCACAGGAAAGCAGCTGGGGACAATCCACATTAGAAAATTCTAAATACCAAGATTATGTGATGATTTTGGGTGAAAGTGCGAGAAAAGATTACTTGCATGCGTATGGATACCCCGTCAATGACACACCATTTATGTCATCTGCAAATGGTACACTGATTGATGGCATGACATCCGCCGGAACCAACACTGTCGCCTCATTGCGCTTAATGTTAACGTTACCTGATAAAGAAAAATGGGAACCAAACTATGATTTAAGCTTAGTGGATCTCATTAAGTCTGCAGGTCTGAAAACCTACTGGCTGTCTAATCAAGGTTTTTTAGGTGAATATGACACGCCAGTTGCTTCGCTTGCCTCAAAATCTGATGAAACCATTTTCTTGAAAAAAGGTGGGAGCTTTAATTCGACAAACTATAGCGATTTTGATTTAATTCCTAAATTTGCCCAAGTTTTAGAAGATCCAACGCAAGGTAAACGCTTTATTGTATTACACATTTATGGTTCGCATCCGCTTGCTTGTGATCGCGTTGAAGATTACCCGAAAATTTTCAATGACAATGATATTGAGAAAAAGAACGAATACTTAAATTGCTATATTACATCCATTAAGAAAACCGATAATTTTATTAAGAAAGTGTATGAAACGCTCAAAGAAAACGAGCAAAAAAACACCGCACTTTCTCAATGATTTATTTTTTTCAGATCATGGTTTATGTCATCAGGAAGATGATAAACATGGCGTCACCTTGTTTAACCAAAACTGTCACAGCCAATTACATCATAATATTCCGCTCTTTAAGATTTCATCTGATGATACGGCACGTAAAGAATACAAAGCCTTTAAATCTGGTTTGAATTTCTTAGAAGGTATTGCTAATTGGATAGGCATTAAAAATCCGAAGCTCACATTAGAAGAAGATTTATTCTCTGAACAAGCTGACAAAAATGATTATGGTCTGAAAAAACTGATTGAAGAAAAATATCGTAAAGATGCAGATCCTGCTATCGATATTCGTCCAAAGAAATAGAAAATCTCAAATTTCAGACAACAAAAAAGCCGATATTCAATATCGGCTTTTTTTATATCTCAATGGAGAAAATTAAGCGTTACCGCCAGTGATTTTTGCAACTTCAGCTGCGAAATCTTCTTCTTTTTTCTCGATACCTTCACCCACTTCTAAACGGATGAAGTTAGACACTGAAGTGTTTACTGATTTTAAGAAGTCACCTACAGATACAGAAGGATCCATTACGAATGGTTGACCTGTTAATGAAACTTCACCAGTGAATTTTTTCATACGGCCTTCAACCATTTTCTCTGCGATTTCTTTTGGTTTACCAGAGTTAACTGCGATATCAATTTGAATTTGACGCTCGTGTTCAACAACATCTGCAGGTACATCTTCTGGGTTCACGAATTCTGGTTTAGATGCCGCTACGTGCATTGCCACTTTTTTAAGTTCATCTTCTGAACCTTCACCTGCAACTAATACACCAATTTTTGCACCGTGTAAGTATTGAGCAATAACTTGACCGTCTAAGTAAGCAACACGACGGATGTTCATGTTCTCACCGATTTTAGCCACTAATGCAGCACGTTTTTCTTCAAATTGTGCTTGTAATGCTTCGATAGTGGTGCCTTTGTGTGCTGCTGCGAAATCAGCCACTTCGTTTGCTAAACCTAAGAAGCCAGCATCTTTTGCTACGAAGTCAGTTTCACAGTTCATTTCAACTAATACACCGAAACCATTTTCTACACGAGCAAGGATAACACCTTCAGCTGCAACACGGCCTGCTTTTTTAGCTGCTTTAGCTTGACCAGATTTACGCATATTGTCGATTGCTAACTCGATATCACCGTTTGCTTCAACTAATGCTTTTTTACATTCCATCATACCGGCACCGGTACGTTCACGAAGTTCTTTTACTAATGATGCTGTGATTTCAGCCATTTTAAAAATCCTCTGTCGAAAGTACGATTTATTTTGACCGCACTTTTAGATAAAAATATAGGGGCTAAATTTTAGCCCCTATGCCAATTAATCGTTTGATTATTAAGGGCTTCGCCTTATTGCAAAACTTAAATTATTCTGCGTCAGCTGCTAATTCTTCAGCAACTTGAGCTTCGTTACCACGACCTTCTTTAACCGCTGCTGCAGCTGCAGAAACGTAAAGTTGGATAGCACGAGTCGCATCATCGTTACCTGGGATAACGAAATCTACGCCAGCTGGAGTTGAGTTAGTATCAACGATAGCAAATACAGGAATACCTAGGTTGTTTGCTTCTTTAACCGCGATATGTTCGTGGTCTGCACCGATAACGAATAACGCATCTGGTAAGCCGCCCATATCTTTGATACCGCCAAGGCTTAATTCAAGTTTTTCCATCTCACGGGTACGCATTAACGCTTCTTTTTTGGTTAATTTGTCAAAAGTACCGTCTTGAGATTGAGTTTCTAAATCTTTTAAACGTTTAATTGATTGACGAACGGTTTTCCAGTTAGTCAACATACCACCTAACCAACGGTGGTTTACGTAATATTGTTGACAGTCTAATGCTGCAGCTTGTACTGCTTCTTGAGCCGCGCGTTTAGTACCAACGAATAATACTTTACCGTTGTTGCTAGCAATACGGGTTAATTCCGCTAAAGCTTCGTTGAATAAAGGTAAAGTTTTTTCTAAGTTGATGATATGAACACCGTTACGAGCACCAAAAATGAAAGGTTTCATTTGTGGATTCCAGTAACGAGTTTGGTGTCCGAAGTGTACGCCCGCGTTGATCATGTCGCGCATTGAAACTTGTGCCATAATATTTTCCTTTTGTTGGGGTTGAGCCTCCACATATCAGCTAATCGACCGTTTGGCACCCCGATTAAGCCTTAATGATATGTGTGTGTTGTTAATAATTAAAAACGCTGCTTTTGAAACCCAAAAACAGCGGTGCGATTTATACCATAAAGTGCGGTCAAAAACCAGTTTATTTTGTTAAATTCATCACTTTTCTTGCTTTAATAAACAATAAAGGGGGACGATGCCGCAAATCTTTAAATTCATCATGCCATTGTGGCTGCTCGGCTAACATTGGTTCAGCCATTTGTTCAATTTGAAAACCCGCAGCGATTAAATCATTAATGATCGTTGCCGTCGTACGGTGATACGTTTTAAAAGGTTGTTGAAACCAATTTCGCTCTCTTAGCCCTTCATCACGGTAATGATTTAAACGGTAGGCTACTTGCTGTTTTTTCTCATTTTTTTCCCAGCGCTCCCCTTCTTTATGGCAAGTTGTAATCGGATGCTCTTGGGAAAAAACTAATGTGCCGTTAGGCTTAAGTTTGTTGGCAATAGAAGCTAATAAAGCTGGAAAATCTTCAATATAATGAAAAGCAAAAGAGCTAGTAATGACATCAAAATCACTTTCTGGCAATTCTGACAATTTTTCCATCGGTAGCTGATATAACGAAAAACGACCTGAAAACTGACCGCACTTTTGTAGATCTTTTTCGGCTTGTTCGAGCATTTTAACTGAAAGATCTGTTCCCACGACACTCTCCGCATCGCGTTCTAAATAGAGTTGCAAATGTCCGCCCGTTCCACAACCTAGATCGAGCAATTTTTTCCCTTGTAAATCGGGTAAGAGGGAAAGCATCGTCGGCTTTTCCACTATTTCATTGAGACTGATGGGATTAGATCGAAGTTTTTGATAAAGTGCAAAGAAGTTTTCTTTATCGTAAACGCTCGCTTGGTTACTCATCTCGTTTCCTATGTAAAATTAAAAAGGGCGTATTCGATACGCCCCTACAATATTAACGCGAAAACTTATCCTGCGAAACTTGCAAACCATCCTAAGTTTGCGCCTACTTGTGCCACAATATTTAACACACCGAATAAGATCACAAAGCCAATCATAAAATTACCGCCATACACTTTATAAGTCGCATTTGGGAATTTTTGGCGACTGGCTTTAGCAAGCAGTGCTGGCACGATTGCAGCCCAAATTGTTGCAGCTAATCCAGCATAACCAATGGCAATCACGAAGCCATAAGGGAATTGTAAACTTAATAATAGCGGCGGTAAAAATGTCACCAATGTGGTTTTTGTTCTGCCTAATACGCTGTCATCAAATTTAAATAAATCGGCAATATAATCAAATAAACCTAACGTTACCCCTAAGAATGAGGTTGCAATAGCCATATAAGCAAAGAAATTCAATACAACCGCAATGTATTCCACTTCAATATATTTGTGCAATGCTTCTAATAATGCCGATACATCGCCGCCTTTTTCAATCACGGGTGCAAACTCAGTACGCGGTAAATTACCTTGCACCGCAAGCTGCCATAAAATGTAAATCACTAAGGCTAAACCTGTACCAATAAAGATCGATTTCATCACACGACGCCCGTCACGATCGTAATATTTAACGAGACTCGGTACATTTCCGTGGAAACCAAAAGACACTAAGCAAACTGGAAGTGCGGTCAATAAATAAGGCAAATAGCTTTGTTCACCTTCCGCAATGGTATTGAATAACACCTCTGTTTTTACAGAGCTCAATAAACCTGCGGTAGAAAGGAAGAAAGCGACTACCATCCCAACAATTAATACAGTTGTGAAACGATCCACGGCTTTAGTGGAAAGCCATACGAAAGCCGCAAGAATAAAACAGAAAATTAAGGAGCCAGAAGTACGTCCAATATCGACCGCACTTTCAGCAGAACCAAAAGCTTGATTAAGCAAATTTTGTGTAATCCCACCGCCAGAAGTGATGTAGGCATAAGTCAAAATATACAACACAAAAGCAACAGAAAGACCATTGATAATATTCCAACCTTTACCTAACAAATCTTTTACGATGGTGTCAAAGCTTGAGCCGGTAGGATAATGTAAGTTGGCTTCTAAGATCATCAAACCTGATGTGGTCATACAAAACCAGGTGTAAACCAAAGCCAGAATAGAGCCGATAAACCATACGCCCGCCGTCGAAGTTGGATTAGCGAGCATACCTGCACCAATCGCGGTACCCGCAATAATCATGGCGCCGCCTAATAAAGAAGGAGATTTTTTTATTGTCATCGTTAAGTCCTAAAATAAAAATTTGCACTATTATAGTAGTGCAAATTTAAAAGACAATCTTTTTGTATCGACAAAACGCAATAAATTCATATAATCAGCCATCTCAACAAAAGGATAATTTATGAAAAAACAACTCAAAAGTTTTGCTTTTGCTGTATTAGCAGGGGCGGTTATCACGTCTTGTGCGGATTCTGCCTCAATCAATCAAGAAGCAGCAAGTAGCTACACACAAGAAATGGGGAAAATTCGCTCACAAGGTGCGATTGATACCACATCAAATACCGCAAGACGTATTCATCATGTCTTTAACAAAATGGTGCCTTATGCAAACCAAGCGAATGAAACTGGCTTAAAGTTTAATTGGCAAATCAATGTCATTAAATCTAAAGAGCTCAATGCTTGGGCTATGCCAGGCGGAAAAATGGCTTTCTACACAGGATTAGTGGATACTTTACAACTAAACGATAATGAAATCGCGGTTGTAATGGGTCATGAAATGGCTCACGCCTTAAAAGAGCACGGTAAAGCCAAAGCCAACTTCGGCACCATGAGTGCGATTGCTGGCGCTATTGGTGGAACAGCTCTGTCTGTTGTCGTTGGAGCCGACGTGACTGATTTAGTCACACTGACTAAAGACTTTGCTTTAGATAAGCCTTACTCTCGTAGCGCTGAAACTGAAGCCGATGAAGTGGGCCTCATGTTAATGGCTCGCTCAGGTTACAATCCTGAAGTTGCACCAGGTTTATGGCAAAAAATGGCAAAAGCCTCTGGTGGTTCTAAAGGTGCACTTGATGTGTTAGCTTCTACTCACCCGAGTGATGAGTCCCGTCAAGAAAAACTTACAACGCTTATTACCAGAAGCGATGGAACTTTACAAAGCCGCTAAAAAAATAAAAAAATGGTTAAAAATTTGACCGCACTTTCATAAATAAAAAAGCGAACATTATGTTCGCTTTTTTAATCTCTAAAAGAAAACCGCACTTGAAAAATAAAAGTGCGGTTTGTTTTTTTATAGTATTTTCAATTAATGTTGTTCGTTAATGTGACCTCCAATTGGTTTTACATTTTCATCAAACACTGGTAACGGTTTGTGTTCGCTTGCAATGTAAGAATAAATCACTGGCAACACGAACAAGGTAAACAATGTACCGATTGCCAAACCTGCCACGATAACGATACCCATACTGAAACGAGATACCGCACCTGCACCTGTTGCATAAAGCAACGGTACAAGACCTGCAACCATCGCTGCGGTTGTCATCAGAATTGGACGTAAACGTACTTTAGCCGCTTCGGTAATCGCTTCAACACGCGTTTTACCATGATTTAACTGCTCTTCTTTCGCTACTTCACACATTAAAATACCGTGTTTTGTGATAAGTCCGACTAAGGTAATCAAACCAACCTGTGAGTAGATATTTAGCGTTGTGCCTGCAATACCAATAAATCCGAAAGCATTTAAGGCTAACAATGCGCCACTCACGGCTAACGGTACGGAAATCATAATCACGATTGGATCGCGAATTGATTCAAACTGAATCGCCAAGACTAAGAAAATAATCACTACCGCAAGTAAGAACGTTACAGCAAGTGCATTACCCTCTTGTACTAACTGACGTGCCTCACCTTTAAAGTCATAGTTGTAACCCTGTGGCAAGGTATTTTTCGCATTGTCTTGTAACCATTGGACTGCATCACCAATTGAAGTACCCGGCATTGGTACTGCACTGATTACCGCTGAGTTTAACTGGCTAAAACGAGGTAATGAGCTTGGTTGTGGTTCCAATGTAGCCGTCACCAAGCTGCTTAATGGAACAGAGGTACCATTTGCCGCGGTGATGTAATACTTATTAAAACTTTCCGGAGATAAACGATTGTCACGTTTTACTTGGGAGATAATTTTGTAAGCTCGACCATCAATATCCACACGTTCAATAGTTGCGGCAGATAAGAAACTACCTAACGTACGGCTGATTTGTTGCATTGTAATGCCATAAGTTCCTGCTTTTTCACGATCGATCTTAATGCGCATTTGAGCGGTATCAAATTTAAGATCGAGATCGGTATAAACGAACTTGCTGGATTTTTGCATATCCTCTAAGAATTTACCCGCCACATTTGCTAAATCAGCGTAATCTTGTGATGTGCTGATCACAAAACCAATTGGAGGACCTTGCTCCCCTGTATCAATTTCTGGGAACGCAAAGCCTTGCACAGACACTTCAGGAATAGATTTCGCTTTTTCATTCAACTCATTCATGATAGCTGTTTGGCTTTTTGAGCGTTCTTTCCAATCTTTTAAAGTCACAACGTTTAAAGATTGGTTAGAAGTTGGTGCGCCTGAAATTGTCATAGCAAACTGCACTTCTGGCGTATTTTTTAAAATCTCTTGATAAGGTGCCATCGCATTTTGCACATAATCCACGTTTACGTTAGACGGTGCTGAACCAATCGCTAAAAATGCCCCTTTATCTTCTGCTGGTGTTAATTCACTTGAAAGTGATTTAAACAATACCGGTAAGGTCGCAAAGATAATTGCTGCAAACATCAACATACATTTACGGTTTACCATCACCAAATCAAGTACATACGCATAAGCTGCATTCACTTTACTAAGGGTATGCTCTACTCGTTGCTCTAATTTACTTGGCTCCGCATTCGATTTCAGTAACTTGCTGGTCATCATTGGTGAAAGTGTTAATGCCACGATACCTGAAATAAATACCGCTCCTGCAAGGGTTAAGGCGAACTCTTTAAACAATGTACCCGTAATCCCCCCCATTAACGCCATTGGAGAATATACTGCAATCAAGGCAATGGTCATGGAAATAACCGGAACAGCGATTTCACGCGTACCAATAATCGCCGCACGGAATGGCGTTTCACCTAACTTAATGTGACGGTCCACGTTTTCCAATACCACAATCGCATCATCCACCACTAAACCGATGGCCAAAACCAGTGCCAACAACGTCATCAAGTTAATGGAGAAATCTAAGGTTTGAAGCAACATAATTACCCCGATTAATGAAATCGGAATGGTAATAATTGGGATTAAAATCGAGCGGAATGAACCAATAAACATGGTAATCACCACCAACACGATTATCGTTGCCTCAACAATCGTTTTGATTACTTCATTAATTGAGTTATTAATCGCAATTGTACGGTCATATAAGATGTCAGATTCAATAGCATCCGGTAGATTATTTTTAATACTGTCATATAGCGGACGTACTTTCGCAGCTACTGTTAATGGGTTTGCTGACGAGGTTGGGTTAATCGCTAATACAACAGAATCTGCGCCATTGGCTACCGCACGTGAGCTATCGCTTGATTTATTTAACTCAATATCAGCGATATCGCGTAAACGTACTAACTTATCACCGTTTGATGTCACAATTAAGTTGCTTAATTCTTCAACCGATTTTGTCGTAGTTTCTACTTTGTTTTTATAGGTCACAAAATAGCCATTATCATTACCTGCTGCTGTTTGAACGTTATTCGCCGATAATGCTGACATCACCTGTGTTGCCGAAAGGTTTTGAGCCGCCATTTTTTCTGGGTCTAACCAAACACGAAGTGCGTACTCCGAAGCACCAAAGATCTGTACACTCGCCACACCTTCTACGGTAAAGAATTGTGGTTTCACTACGCGTTGAATATAGTCAGTCACTTGGCTTGCATCAAGTTTGTTAGAACGGAAACTAATATACATAATCCCCGAACCACCGGTTGATGAAGAAATCGTTGGATCTTCAATACCACTTGGTAATTCAGAACGAACTGAGTTAACTTTAGCTAAAACATCTGCCAAGGCCGCATTCGGATCCGTATTTAATTTCATTTTTACGGTGACAGTTGACGTACTTGGGCTAGAGCTTGAAGACATATAGTCCACATTATCTGCTTGCGCTACCGCCTCTTCAATTTTGGAAGTAACAAACGCTTGAATTAAGTTCGCATCCGCCCCTGGATATGCAGTGGTCACCGTAATTACCGTCGTGGTCATTTTCGGATATTCGCGCACGGCCAATTTCGAGATCGCTTGTAATCCTAAAATAATGATTAACAAGCTAATCGAAACCGCCAAAACAGGACGACGAATAAATATATCGGTAAATTTCATTCGCTTTTCCTAATTAAAGATTCGTTTTATTCGCAGGTTGTTCAGTACCTACGCCCGCTTTATCTGCAACAGAGACTAATGCACCGTTACTTAAGTTTTGCTGACCGCCGGTCACAATTTTATCGCCGACTTTAACTTCATCGCCTTTTAATTGTGCATAAATACCTTGACGATCTTTCGTAAATACAGTGATTGATTTTGCACGGTACATATTCGCCGCTTTTTCTGCTCCGCCTAATTTCTCAATATCTTCATCGGAAAGTGCGGTCAAAATATAAAGCGATTCGCCATACATGTTGTAGCTCACTGCCACTTGTGGCACAACGATTTGATTATGCTCAGTTGGTAAAGCAACATTTAAGCGAGTAAACATACCGGATAATAATTTTGCGCCATCTTCTGGTTCAAACGTTGCTTGAACATCGACTAAACCCGTTGAAGAATTAATTGCTGGCTCAATTGCAGTCACCTTAGCAGCAAATGTTTCACCTTTACGCGCATCTGCCGTAGCTGTTACTTTTTGACCAATATGCAATTTATCTAATAGGTTTTGAGCAATCGCAAAATCGACTTTCATTGAAGAACGATCTTCCACACGCACAATTTCAGTACCGTTTGAAACATACTGACCAACATTCACTTTCACGATACCAGCTTTACCATCAAATGGCGCGACGATTTGGCGACGCTCAATGGTTGCTTTTAATGACTCAATATTTGCCGCTTGTGCTTCATAAGCTGATTTTGCGTTATCTAATTCTTGACGAGAAACGGCACCGCTGCCTGCAAGGTTTGCATAACGTTGATAAGTTTGACGTAATGACACCACTTGAGCTTGAGCCGCTTGTAAGCTTGCACGCTCAACGGAACTATCTAACTCAACTAACAAATCACCCTTTTTCACGCTTTGGCCATTTTGCACGAGCACTTTAGACACGGTTCCAGCGCTTTGTGCACTTAACATCGCCCCTTGATTTGGACGAACTAGACCTGTTGTTTCAATGATCGGCGTCCATTCTGAAGCCTTAACTGTCATTGCGGTAACAGGAGAGGCTGTTTCAGGTTTATTTGCTAAGAAATCAGCAATGCCTTTTGCTTTCATTTGATTAAGAAAAATCATTGCAGCAAAAATTAACACAAATACGCCTAACGCTAATTTCAAAAAGAAAACGTGCGAACGCTTTGGTCTATTAGTTTGAGTTATACTCATTTGGAAAACTCCATTAAGACAATAAAATGACTACTTCTGAATTGCACGCCAAGAGCGTTCAATGACAGATTCTAACATCACATCGGTTACTACCGTACCGAGATATTTGATATCTGAGGCTAAAACCATTGACGTTTTAAGACTCAGCAAAAATAACAGATGAGGATCTAAATCAGCTAACTCATTTGCTGCTTGTCCTTTGAGACAAAATTGATCCCAACACGAATGTTCCATTTCTTTGCAGGTTTCAAGAAACCCTAGTAAAGATCGATATTGGTTCATATTTGACAAAATCGTTGGATTTTCTTGAAGAAAATGCCAAATATTCCACCACATTTTTCTGTATTGCTCGAAAAAAGATTGGCTTTCATCAAAACCTTCTTCAATCGCCACAGCAAACTTATTGAACACTCGACGAGCAAATTGTGCTAATAACTCGTCTTTACTCTTAAAATAAAGATAAATCGTACCCGCTGCGATGCCAGCTTCCTTGGCTAACTTATGCATAGAAAGATAATGTAATCCTTCTTTTTGCCATAAGACGATCTGTTGCATCAAAGATCTGCTCGCTGACATCAAGCTTCGTTTTTAGAGGCTTTTACTTGTCGCATAATAAAAAAATTAAATTCTTAGAGTTATATATGAGAAAGGTCATTTAAGATGAATATCAAAAATGAATGAACGTTCATTTTATTGATTTTTTTCATTTTTTTGGCAAGTGAAAATATAAAAAAAGTGCGGTTATTTTTAACCGCACTTTTAAATTCTGAATTACATTCCAATCACAACGCAACTCGCCACTGATTTTTGCTTTTATCTTGTGCTGCTGTTGCTGCATCTCGGCTACCAAATGGTCCCACGCGTACTCGGTTCCATTCTTCACTTGTCGCAATTTGTGCATTCACACCCGCCATCGCAAGGCGACCTTGTAAACTTTCTGCTTGTGCACGATTTTTAAAGGCACCACACTGTAAACCAAATTTTTTACCGCCAGCCTGTACTTGCTGTTCAGCAGGTTTTGGTTCTGCTTTTTTCGGTTGCTCTGTTTTAGCAGGTTCCATTTTAGCTGGTTCCGCCTTCACTACTTCTACTTTTTTCGGAGGTTCAGGCTTTTTAACTGGCTCTGTTTTTTTAACTGGCTCAGGCTTTTTCACTTCTGTTTTTGCTGTTTGCTGTGGCTGTGTTGGCTGAGCTTGATCTGTCTGTGCTGGTTGAGCTTGCTGTGCTTGTGCAGCAGCTTTTTCTGCATTCGCCGCTTCTTGCTCTTTACGTTGAGCTTCTAATTTTTTCGCTTCTTCTGCCGCTTTTTGTTCTTTTTCCATTTGAATAAGCACTTGACGCTGTTCTTCCGTCAAACGCATATTTTTTTCAACAGAAGAAGGATTATTATCCACCGGCACCGTACGAGTTTCTAATTCTTTAATATAGTGCCACACTTCTTCTGGGCGATTTGGTAGCACACTTTTTCGGTTGCGGTTTTTCTGGCTGAACATTTGTCGTCACTACAGGTGCGGGTGTTTTGCTTTTTAAAAAAGTAAAGCCCTAAACCAAAACCGAATACCGCCACCAACGCAAGAACAATTAAGGTATTGCGATTAAAACTTTTCTTTGCTTTCTTTTTTTATTATTTTTTTGAGCCGCTTCGACCGGCAAAAATCTCGATGAGCCACGATAAAATCCTAAAATATTCGATAAATTAAACTTAGAGTATAAAAAAACGCTTAATTCTACTGAAAAAAACAGTGCATTTTTTTCTAGGGAATTTTTGCTAACTCAAATCCAATGGATCCACGTCTAAAAATCAACCGCACTTGAGAAGACTTTATCAGCTCTGGCGAATATCGACTTAATGCCGCCTGTAATTGTTTCCGAGAAGCATGCTGTAATAATAACTGCCAACGATACTGCCCCGCTTTTTTGCTGAACGGTGCGGGAATCGGCCCCAACACTTGCAAGCCTTCAATTTTTTGTTCATAGAAGAAAGACGCTAATTGCGACAATGCATTTTCCGCCTCTTCAGAATGACGACTTTGTGCTTTAAACAATGCCTGGAAACTAAACGGAGGCAAGCCCATATTATGGCGTAGCTTCAAGGTTTCTTCTGCAAAGGCTTGATAACCCTTTTCAAGCAAGGTAGTTAATAACGGATGATCCGGATAATGAGTCTGCAAAACCACTTCACCCTGTTTTTCGGCTCTGCCTGAGCGCCCTGCCACTTGCACATAAAGCTGCGCTAAACGTTCTTCGGCTCTGAAATCAAGGGAAAACAAGGCATTATCCACATTCACTAAAGCAACCAAAGTAACATTCGGGAAATGATGTCCTTTGGCTAACATTTGAGTGCCAATTAAAATCTGGCTTTTACCTTGCTGAATATCCTCTAAATAACCTTCAAGCTTGCCCTTTCTCGCTGTACTATCACGATCGATACGTGCAATATTGTATTGTGGAAAACGTGCTTTTAGGGTTTCTTCTAACTGTTCTGTGCCTAACCCCGTTGTGACTAAATGCGTTGAACCACAATGACCACATTGCATCGGCACTGTTTTTTGCGCACCACAATGATGGCAGCGTAAAACGCGTTGGTGTTGGTGATAAGTATAAGGTTTTTCGCAATGATGACATTCATCAATCCAGCCACATTCATGACATAACAACACAGGGGCAAATCCACGTCGATTAAGGAATAACAACACTTGGTTGCCTTTTTCTAAGTGTTCTTGCATACGTTTCAATAGCGGTTCGGATAAGCCGTTTTGAATTCGTTGATGTTTTAAATCAATCACAAACTGGCGAAGTGCGGTCGCATTTCCGGCTCTTTTTGATAAGACCAAATGATGATATTTGCCATTTTGTACGTTATTCACACTTTCCAAACTTGGTGTGGCAGAACCCAATAAGATAGGAATATTAAGCTTTTGAGCAAGCACAATACCTAAATCTCTCGCATGATAACGCCAACCATCTTGCTGTTTAAACGAACCGTCATGTTCTTCATCTAAAATGATTAAGCCGAGATCTGAAAACTGGGTGAAAAGTGCCGATCTCGTACCAATTACGATCGCACTTTGCCCTGTTCTTGCTCGCTCCCAAACATTTAAACGCTGTGTATCATTCAAGTTGGAATGCAATACATCAATTTCCACATTAAAGCGAGCTTGGAAACGTCTCACCGTCTGAGGAGTAAGCCCAATTTCAGGAACAAGGACTAAAACCTGTTTGCCTTTCTTTAAAAACTTCTTCAATATATTGCAGGTAAATTTCAGTTTTACCTGAACCGGTTACGCCCTCTAATAACCACACATTAAAGCCTTCTTGGAAAATCAACTGGCTAAATGCAAGGGCTTGTTGTTTATTTAAGGTCAATCGGTTACCAAGATTAACTAAAGGATTATCCCCTAGCGCTTGCTGCCAACTTTTTTGTTCAGTAGGCACAATAATCTCTTCCACATAATCTTTACCTTTGAGGGCTGACCAAATTGAGGAACTGATCTCATTGTTACCTTTCTCTAGATCTTGCGTGAGCAATAAATTTAAGGCTTCAGCTTGTTTTTTAGCGCGTTTTAATTCACCCAATTCTAATGCTTGTTTTCCAAGGTCCGTAATACGCCAAAAAGTGCGGTCATTTTTAACCGCACTTTCTCCATTACGAAGTTTTACTGGCAACGCTTGGAACAACACATCGCCTAATGCTGCACGATAATAATTAGCCGACCAAGCCAACCAATCCCAAGTTGTGGAATTAAAGAGTGATTCAGCATCAAGCACATCAAGAATCGGTTTTAACTTTTCTTTTGCTACATCCGAAGAAGCTGGCAAATCCACCACGATCCCGACTCGTTTTTTTGCGAGCCAAAAGGCACCAACACTCGCCCACCAACGATTGGTGTCAAGTCGGGCGAATAGAGATAATCAAAAAAATCGGGGAAGCGGTACGGCTAATGCAACTCGGACAATATTCATAACAAAAAACAATTAAAAATTTTCGCTATTATACGGGAATTAGGTGGAAAAATCCCACAACCTTGCCTTTTAGTGTATAATCGCCGCCAATTTTAATTAAGCGAATAAAAACCATGACAGAAGAGCAAAAAACCTTTGCTGATCAAAAACGTAAAACCGTTGAAACGGCTGAGTTTACAGAAGATGGTCGTTATAAACGTAAAGTTCGTAGCTTTGTGTTGCGGACAGGTCGCTTAAGTGATTTTCAAAAAAATATGATGAATGATCACTGGGCTGATCTTGGATTAGATTATCAAAATACCCCTTTTGATTTTGCCGCGATTTATGGCAATACGAATCCCGTTATATTAGAAATTGGCTTCGGAATGGGGAAATCTTTAGTGGATATGGCAGAAGCAAATCCTGATAAAAATTATCTCGGTATTGAAGTGCATACGCCTGGTGTGGGAGCCTGTATTGCTTATGCGGTAGAAAAAGGTGTGAAAAATCTTCGCGTGATTTGCCATGATGCCACTGAAATTTTACGTGATTGTGTGAAAGACGGCGAATTAGGCGGTTTACAGCTTTTCTTCCCAGACCCTTGGCATAAAGCAAAACATCATAAACGCCGCATTGTTCAACCGCACTTTGTAGAGCAAGTTGTACAAAAATTACAACCCAATGGCTTTATTCATATGGCAACAGACTGGGAGAACTATGCGGAACAAATGCTCGAAGTGCTTTCAGCCAATGAAAATTTAGTCAATACTGCTGAAAAAGATTATATTCCACGTCCTGATTTCCGCCCTCTTACAAAATTTGAGGCGCGCGGTCATCGCTTAGGTCACGGCGTATGGGATTTATACTTTAAGAAAAAATAATCATCGAGATGATGACGATACCCATTACCTTAACATAGGAGAACATTGAAAATGAAAACTCGTAATCAACGTCAACGTAAAAAACTTCACTTAGCTGAATTCCAAGAATTAGGCTTTTTAGTGAATTGGCAATTTGCTGAAGGAACCAGCATCGAAACTATCGATGAAACCGTTGATCGTTTTATTGCTGAAGTGATTCAACCAAACGGCTTAGCTTATGAAGGTAGCGGCTATTTACATTGGGAAGGCTTAGTTTGCTTAGAAAAAATCGGTAAATGCGATGAAAGCCATCGCCAATTAGTGCAAAAATGGTTAGAAGAGAATAAATTGCAACAAATCGAAATCAGCGAATTATTCGATATTTGGTGGGATTACCCAACCAAAAACGCATAATGTTTTAAATATTTTTTTAAGGGCGGGCTTTCCGCCCTTTTTAATAATCATTTTCACTTATTTCTTAACAATTTATTTACATTAATAACATATTTTAAAAAAATATCCTTGATCTAACTCAATAAAAGTGTATATTTTTTTAAAAAAATTACTCCTTTTTAGGTAGTTACTATTTTATCATTAGAACTAGATAATGCACCCCTGAAAAATACCGAATTTTAAAGAAAAAAATATGGCGATTGAGAACCCTTCTCGCAGACAGTTATTACGTGGGCAGTTTTTGCAATCGTTACATTCTGAAAGCGCTAAAATTCAAGGTATTAATGCTATACGTCCACCTTGGTCAATTAACGAAGCAGACTTTACGGATAAATGTACCCGCTGTGGTGATTGCATACTGGTATGTGAAACCCAAATTATTGTAAAAGGTGATGGTGGCTTTCCTGAAATACAATTTGACAAGGGCGAATGCACGTTCTGCCAAAAATGTGTTTTAGTATGCGAACAACCGATTTTTTGTTCATTAGAAGAAGAACCTTGGACACATAAAGTTGAGATTACAACGCAATGTCTAACAGAAAATCGGGTGGAATGTCGAAGTTGCCAAGACAGTTGTCCGATGAACGCCATCCGTTTTTCGATTACAACTTGGTGGTGTAGCAAAACCAATGTTAGATTTAGCAAGCTGTAATGGGTGTGGCGCTTGTTTAAGTGTTTGCCCGACAAAAAGCAATAAAAAAATTATTAATTTTGAAACAAATACAGATGAATCAATTTAGCGAAAATGAAAACTGGTATGTATGCAGTATTGTTGTGCAAGCCAGACCAGAAAAAAACTTAACCAAGTCAAAGAAGCCATTTTAGCGATTCCAACGGCTGAAATTCATGGCGAGAAGTCTGATGAAGGCAAATTGGTGGTCACTCTTGAAAGTAATCGTCAATTAGCGTTAGCAGATCTTATGGATGAAATTAAAGATATTCCTGGGGTTATTGTCGTTTCTTTAATTTCTAATTACTTAGATGAAAAAAATAAATAACTTAGGAATACATATTATTTGTATATTCTAAAAAAATTCAACAACGAGTGGGGAAAAACTATGGAACTTAATCGTAGAGATTTTATGAAAGCCAATGCTGCGCTTGCAGCAGCTGCGGCTGCCGGTATGACCATCCCTGTTAAACAGGTTGATGCGGCAGAAGATATGGGCATCAAATGGGATAAAGCGCCATGTCGTTTCTGTGGTACAGGATGTAGCGTATTGGTAGGAACCAAAGATGGTCGAGTTGTCGCAACTCAAGGTGACCCAGATGCAGAGGTAAACCGCGGTTTAAACTGTATCAAAGGTTACTTCCTTTCTAAAATCATGTACGGTGCAGACCGTGTACAAACTCCGTTATTACGTATGAAAGATGGTAAATTCCATAAAGAAGGTGACTTTACACCGGTTTCTTGGGATCAAGCTTTCACTATCATGGCGGAAAAAATCAAAGATATCCTGAAGAAAAAAGAACCAAATGCTGTAGGGATGTTCTCTTCCGGTCAAACCACCATCTATGAAGGCTATGCAAAAGTAAAACTTTGGAAAGCTGGTTTCCGTTCTAATACTATCGACCCGAATGCTCGTCACTGTATGGCATCTGCAGCAGTTGCGTTTATGCGTACATTCGGTATGGATGAACCTATGGGCTGCTATAACGACATCGAAAAAACTGATGCATTTGTGCTTTGGGGTTCAAACATGGCAGAAATGCACCCTATTTTATGGTCTCGTATTTCTGACCGTCGTCTTTCTTCTGATAATGTGAAAGTAGTGGTTATGTCAACATTCGAACACCGTTCGTTTGAACTAGCTGATGTGCCTATCGTGTTTAATCCACATTCAGACCTTGCAATCCTTAACTACATTGCAAACTACATTATCCAAAACGATAAAGTAAACTGGGATTTCGTTAATAAACACACTAAATTCAAACGTGGTGAAACTGATATCGGTTATGGTTTACGTCCAGAACACCCACTTGAAGTTGCTGCAAAAAACCGTAAAACAGCGGGTAAAATGTACGATTCTGATTTTGAAGAATTCAAGAAAATCGTTGCACCTTATACATTAGACGAAGCACATCGTATTTCTGGTGTGCCAAAAGATCAGCTTGAAACACTCGCAAAAATGTATGCAGATCCAGAACAGAATTTAGTATCTTACTGGACAATGGGCTTCAACCAACATACCCGTGGTGTATGGGTTAACCAAATGATGTATAACGTCCACTTACTTACAGGTAAAATTTCTAAACCAGGTTGTGGTCCATTCTCATTAACTGGTCAGCCTTCAGCTTGTGGTACCGCACGTGAAGTAGGTACTTTCGTTCACCGCTTACCTGCGGACATGGTGGTAACCAACCCAAAACATGTTGAAATCGCTGAGAAAAAATGGAAATTACCGAAAGGCACCATTCCTACTGTTCCGGGTTTCCCTGCTGTACAACAAAGTCGTGCCTTAAAAGACGGTAAACTAAATTTCTTATGGCAAATGTCCACCAACAACATGCAAGGTGGCCCGAATATCAATGACGAAATTTTCCCTGGTTGGCGTAACCCAGAGAACTTTATCGTTGTTTCAGACCCTTACCCATCCGTTTCTGCGGTTGCAGCTGACTTAATTCTTCCAACTTGTATGTGGGTAGAAAAAGAAGGTGGTTACGGTAACGCTGAACGTCGTACTCAATTATGGCGTCAACAAGTGAAAGGCCCAGGTGAGTCTCGTTCTGACTTATGGCAAATTGTTGAATTCGCTAAATACTTCAAAACTGATGAAGTATGGGGTGAAGAGTTATTAGCTCAAATGCCTGAATATCGTGGCAAAACCTTATACGAAGTGCTTTACGAAAATGGTGAAGTAAACAAATTTAAAGTACCAACAGATGTTCCGGGATATATCAATGATGAAGCGGATCACTTCGGCTACTACTTACAAAAAGGGTTATTCGAAGAATACGCAAGTTTTGGCCGTGGACATGGTCATGACTTAGCACCATTCGATACTTATCACCAGGTGAGAGGTTTACGTTGGCCAGTTGTTGATGGTAAAGAAACCTTATGGCGCTACCGTGAAGGCTTTGACCCATATGTTAAACCTGGTGAAGATATTGCGTTCTATGGCTACCCAGATAAAAAAGCAATTATCTTGGGAGTACCTTATGAGCCACCAGCAGAATCACCGAACGAAGAATATCCATTATGGTTATGTACTGGACGTGTGCTTGAGCACTGGCATACAGGTACTATGACACGTCGTGTACCCGAATTACATAGAGCATTCCCGAACAACTTAGTTTGGATGCACCCAACGGATGCGAAGAAATATGGTTTACGTCATGGAGATAAAGTGAAATTAATTACACGCCGTGGTGAAATGGTTTCTTACTTGGATACTCGTGGTCGTAACAAATGTCCACAAGGTTTAATTTTTCACAACCTTCTTTGATGCCGGTCAGCTTGCAAACAAATTAACATTGGATGCAACCGACCCAATTTCAGGTGAAACCGACTACAAAAAATGTGCAGTTAAAGTGGTGAAAGCGTAGAATTTCCCTTTCGTTTCTAGTCGCTCCTCTCTTTACACAAAGAGGGGAATTTAAAACAAGAGCGGTCTAATTTTGCAAAGTTTTTACAAAACTAGACCGCTTATAAAAGGAAACGCAGATGAAACTTGATCCTAACCGTCGTCAGTTTTTAAAAAATGTGACAAGAACAGCCGTCGGAGTATGTGGAGCTGGTGTGATTCTTGGCTTGCAGCAACAACAAGCTAAAGCTAAAGAAGGGATTGCTTTACGCCCACCTGGTGCTTTACCGGAAAAGGATTTCTTGGCAGCTTGTACCCGCTGCGGACAATGTGTCCAAGCGTGTCCATATGATATGTTGTATCTAGCCTCGCTAATTTCTCCAATGGAAGCTGGCACACCTTATTTTATCGCCCGGGATAAACCTTGCGAAATGTGTCCTGATATTCCTTGTATGAATGCTTGTCCAAGTGGTGCATTAAGTGAAGAACTCAAAGATATCAATGATGCAAGAATGGGATTAGCCGTATTGCTAGACCATGAAACTTGTCTTAACTGGCAGGGGTTGCGTTGTGATGTGTGTTACCGCGTTTGTCCATTAGTAGATAAAGCGATTACACTTGAACGTATTCATAATGATCGCACGGGTATTCATGCGAAGCTTATTCCAACTGTTCACTCTGATGCTTGCACCGGATGCGGTAAATGCGAACAAGCTTGTGTATTAGAAGAAGCGGCAATTAAAGTCTTACCGATGGATATCGCCAAAGGACTACTTGGTCGCCACTATCGCTTAGGCTGGAAAGAAAAACAAAATGCCGGAAAATCCTTAATTGAGGAGCAACATCCGGATGGTTTACGTCCATCATTAGACGTTCGTATGCCAGAAGGACAGCATGAACCTGTTTATCAACCAATGCAGGTCGTACCGAATCAAAAAGTGGCAACACCGAGTCGCGCGACAATGGATTATGTACCAAGTCCAACTACGGTACCGGAAGCTGAACAGTTCCCGAATTTGGATTTAAACATTAAGGGGGTTAAATAATGGCTGAAAAATATACCCCGAATAAGCCAAAAGATGCTGGCTTAGAAGCACGTCAAAAACTTGGTTGGTGGCATGCTTATCGCTTTTTAATTCTACGTCGAATCAGTCAATTAAGTATTATTTTAATGTTCTTAAGCGGCCCGATTTGGCAAGTTTGGATTCTAAAAGGCAATTACAGCTCAAGCATGCTTTTGGATACTGTACCATTGACAGATCCATTGATTACCGCTGAAAGTTTAGTGACAGGTTACCTACCAGAAATCACAACGATTATTGGTGCCTTAGTGATTGTCATATTCTACGCCATTGTTGCGAGCAAAGCCTTTTGTAGTTGGGTTTGCCCAATGAATATTGTGACTGATGCTGCAGCTTGGTTACGTAGAAAATTAGGTATTCGACAATCATTAAAAATTTCACGTCAACTTCGCTATGTGATTTTAGCCGTCATTTTAGTTGGTAGTGCAATAACGGGTACGCTCTTATGGGAGTGGATAAATCCTGTCGCGGCACTTGGACGTATCTTTGTCTTTGGAACAGGTGCAACCCTTTGGTTGGTCGCAGTCATCTTTTTATTTGACTTACTTGTTGCTGAGCATGGCTGGTGTGGTCACCTTTGCCCAATTGGTGCGATATATGGTGTCATTGGCGCTAAAAGCCTGATAAAAATTAACGTAATCGATCGCGATCGCTGTGACCGTTGTATGGACTGTTATAATGTTTGCCCTGAACCGCAAGTATTAAGACTTCCTTTGCACGGTGGACCAGAAGATAGCCAAATTATACTGGCAAAAGATTGCATTACTTGTGGACGTTGTATTGACGTCTGCGCAGAAAAATGTATTTGCATTTGGATCTCGCTTTGAGAAACAAATAAAAATTAAAAATATTTAATTATTTAATGGAGTGGATTTCATGAAAAAATCATTTATTTTCATGCTAGCTTTATGTAGCGGATTGGCATTTGCTGATGCGCCACAAGTTGCAAATAGCATCGACAAAGCAACAGAAAGTATTGCACCTGCATTTACTAACCCTTATAAAGATGTAGGCAATATTCCAGTAACTTTTCCCAAATCAGCCCCCACTTGTCCCGCATAGTGTACGTGGCTTACAAGTAACAAAAAAATGCAAACCAATGTTTAGGCTGCCACTCTCCGGATGTTGCTCCAACAACGGGGGCACCTCGCGTACCTGAAAGTCATTTTTTTAACACGAGATGGCCAAAAAACAGAAGGTACCTCACCTCGTCGTTATTTCTGTTTACAATGCCACGTTCAGCAAACTAACGTAAATCCAATTATTCAAAATAAATTCGAAACCATTCGTCAAATGCAAGGTAAATAAGGAGCTAAACCATGATTAAATCAAGCATTCAGAAAGTTTGCCGTTGGTTACGCTCTCCGAGCAAAATGGCAATTGGTGGGGTTATTTTATTAACTATCATTGGTACTATCGTTGGAACTAACCTGTTTAATGCAGGAATGGCAACAACCAATACAGAGCAATTCTGCTCAGACTGTCATACTAATGACGTTGTACCTGAATACCAAGCGTCAATCCACTTTAGTAACCGTTCAGGTGTGAAAGCAATTTGTTCAGACTGTCACGTTCCGCATGAATTTGTACCTAAAATGATCCGAAAAATGCAGGCATCGACAGAAGTTTATGCTCACTTTACAGGTAAAGTCGATACTAAAGAAAAATTCGAAAAACATCGTTTAGAAATGGCAGAACGCGAATGGGCGCGTATGAAAGCGAATAACTCACAAGAGTGCCGTAACTGCCATAACTTCAATGATATGGACTTTACTCAACAAAAAACTGTGGCACAACAAATGCACGCCCTTGCACAGGAACAAAACAAAACCTGTATCGATTGTCACAAAGGTATTGCGCATAACCTTCCACACATGGAAAAAGTACAACAAAGCTTTATTCCTGCGGATATGTTAAAAGCAAATGAAAAACCTGCAGATAACAAAGATGCTAAATAATCTTATAGCGAAATAATAAATCGGCAGTCAAAATGAGTGCCGATTTTATTTTTATTTTTTAAGGAAGCCTTTATCAGATAATACCCTTAACGGTTGCATATCGCTATTTCCCATAATGACCAAACTCGGGTCTGAGCGTAAACAGCTACCACCATAATGCCCACCTACAGTGAAAGTACAAACCTGAACATATTGGTCTTCCACTTTTGGTAAACACCAAAGCTGTTGATAAATACTTTCCTGCTTATCAAAACGACCGTCTGTACTATCGAGTACAGATTTACACTCACCAATTAGTTTCACATTATCACCTCGACGACCTGCAATTGGTTTTTGCGCGTAACCATTCTTAATCAGTTCAGATGTCAATTCAAATCCTGCTTCGAGTAGATAACGATGATTTGGGAATAATGACCATAATACAGGTAAGATCGCTTTATTACTTGGAATAGCTGTCCAAAGTGGCTCATAAACCAAGACCTCCGGACGAAGTAACACATCAATTAACCGCACTTTATCTTCTGGATATCCTGTACGAATTGGTGGTGCTACTTCCATGCCTGTTGCATCTTCACGGAGTTGTTCTAACATGGTTTCCCAAGCCCATGTTTTCCACACCGTTTTTATCTGATTGTCTTCATCATCGATCAAACGGCCGCGGCTATCCCAATGCAATCCCTCTGTGCCATGAATAATTTTGGCTTGAAATCCGGCTTGAATCAGTGCGTTACGCATAAACAATGAGTGGTAATCTTCTTCATCATCATGATCTTGCATAATATGAACAAGCGGCGTGGCTTCACTGTGTTTCCAGCAATCCGCTAGCGCATTACGTAAGCCATCAGCAGGATTATCACCAATATTCAATCCGCCTTGAATCGCCCATCGATTCATAAATTCACCGGCTTCCGCATGACAAGAGGCTGAATCTGCGTTGTATTCATATACTTTCAATCCGCGGCTATCCATGCAGAAATCTAAACGCCCCGTAATAGTTTGATAACGGCGATTTTGCCAAGACAATCGTAAGCGAGGCCAAAGCAATTTAGGAATATTGAAATATTGTAATAACTTATCGTCTTTTAAGACTTTATCTGTGGCATGCAAATACATTAAATGCAATTCATTAGTTGCACGAATTAACTCATGTTGTGCTGTTTCAGATATCGTAAAATAGCGATATTGATCAGAATGACTAACTTTGTGTCCTCCCATGGCTTTCACATAAGCGGCTTCAAATTCATTTTGCTCATTCAGCCATTTGTGCTCAAATTGACCTTTGTTTTCAATATGCTCAGCACGAATCTCAAGTTTCTCTTTTTCTGGTGTTGGCTGAGGCAGGCTGTATTCTGTGTCTTCCGTTTGGATCATCCAACCTAAAATTTCGGTATCATCAAAGGTATCATGTAGAAAATACCCCGTTTCTGAAACTGTCATTGGAAGTTCTCGTGTCCATTGCTGCCCGCTTGGTAAGCGAGAGTGAATCACGTTTTGCTCAGCGATGCGAATTTTATCCTCTAAGACTTCGGTAATGATCGCCACATGCCCTGTATATTTGAATTCGCCACCTTCTTGCCAAATTAATAATGCGCCAGCTTCGGGTTTACGTTTACAACCATTTGCAAAGGCTTGTAAGGGTAATAAGGCATCATTTACCACTTGACGTAAAAATCGTAGAGAAAAGATCTCGTAAGCCATTCCTACATCAGTAAACACCATGCCATGATTGAGATATAAATAACGGCGCGCAAATTCCACGCACTGCCATTTATAGCCCATGTATTCTCGTCCTAAATAACTGCGAAAGGCGGCATCATCCGGATACTCTTTCTCATCTGCGGTATGATAATCTGATGAATAAATCGCAATCCCACCTGGTGCATAACCTAATAAACTTCCGAAAGGATCATGTGTACTAATATTGGCTGAACGTTCAGGCATAAAAACTCCCTGTTAAATAACTACTCGAAATAGTATAGATCTTTTGTCTGATTCCCCCCAAAGGCTTTTAAAAGAAATATTAAAATTTGAATCTTACATAATTTTGAAAAAGAAAAAGGGCTGACAGATGTCAGCCCCAAAACAAACCTAAAAATGACCGCACTTAAGGTTATTTCACATACCAATGTGATAATAAAATCCCTGCATTTACTGCAATATTTAATCCTGTTTTTAATGGATTACTTAAAGAAAGGCGCACATTTACATCTTGTTTATCACGAATATCATCTGTACTACCTTCGCTCAATACCAACGCGACTTTCTCCGCGAATTTGAGTTGTTCCAATGCCACGCCTTGTTTATTGGTTGATACATGAATAATCTGATAGCCCGCTTTACGTAAAGCCTCTAAAGCGATTTCAGTACTTTCTGTTTCTAAAATACGAATATGCTCCATTCCGCCTTCAGCCACACGCATCGCAGCTGGTGCATAAAGCTGTTCAACTTGATTTGTTACCACATTTTTAATGCCGTAGAAGGCGCAAGTACGCACAACGCCACCTAGGTTCTGCGCATTATTGACTTGATCAAGCACCACTAAGTAGTCTTCTTGACGCGGTACATCTAAATAACCTTGCAAAGAAAAAGTACGTTGTTTTTTCACTAACATACAAATGCCACCATGATGCTCGGTACCACTTACTAAACTTAGCTCTTCGCTATCCACCACGTGATACACTTTTTTATTCGCGGCTAAATAACTGAAAATCTCGCCAATTCGATGTGCCATTTGCACCGTTGCCCATACTCGAACAATGCTCTCTGGACGTTCTGCAAACAATTCTAAGCAGGCATTTTCACCATACACTTTCATTTCTTCAGCACGGTTCTTTTTAATTTTCTCCGGTGCTCGTGGTGATAATGCGCCCGTTTTCTTTTCTTTCGGTTTATAACTCACGCCAGTACTTTTCACCGTTACTTTTACCGAGCCACTTTCACCATTGGCTTTATTTAATGAAAGTTCAGCAATTTTCGGTTCTCTCACTTCTTCCTGTTGGAAGCCACGAGAAGGTTTGCGAGCATCCCGTTTTTTATCAAAGTGCGGTTGATTTCCCTCACGTTTTTCATTATTACGACGATCATCAAAGCGACGTTCTTTATCATTAAATGCACGTTTGGGGCTACGCTCTTGAAAAGATTTGGTGGAATTTGTTTGGAATGATGGTTTGCGTGAATTGCTCATAATTTGCTTCTCGAAGGAAAAATTGGATAATAATTCGCCAAAAAATGCGAAAATTTGTGAGCATTATAACGAAAAACCTTTTTCTATCAATCCACAAAGGAAATATTGTAAACTAGAGCATTAACTTTTAGTGTAGAGATCGATTATGTTAATCAATAAAGCTAAACGAGCAGAACAAAATTTAAAAAATTTGCCTTTTCTTCCTTTACAGGCAGAACAGGTTGAGTTTCTGTTTAGTCCGCTTGAATTCAAAGCACAAATTATAGAATTAATTCGCCAAGCTAAAAAACGTATTTACGTGACCGCACTTTATTGGCAAAAAGATGAAGCGGGACAAGAAATTCTCAATGAAATTTATCGCGTAAAACAAGATCATCCAGAATTGGATGTGAAAATTTTAGTGGATTGGCATCGCGGACAACGCAATTTACTTGGTGCAGAAAAATCTGCTACTAACGCTGATTGGTATTGTGAACAACGCCAAACCTATCAACTTCCCGATGAACCGAATATGTTCTTCGGCGTGCCTATTAATACCCGTGAAGTCTTTGGTGTATTACATATTAAAGGCTTTATTTTTGACGATACCGTGCTTTATAGCGGCGCAAGCATCAATAACGTGTATTTACAACAACAAGATAAATACCGTTACGACCGCTATCAAAAAATCCATAATGCTGCACTGGCAGACTCTATGGTTAATTTCATCAATGATTATTTATTGGATTTCAGCGCAGTACACCCATTAGATGTGGCTAATCGCCCTCGTACAAAAGAAATTCGTAGTGCAATAAAAGCTTATCGTAAAAACTTATCTGCCCATGCTGAATATCAATTGGAAAGTGCAGTTGGTTTTTCCGATATTTTAACCATTTCACCACTTTTTGGTTTAGGTGCATCAGGCAATGAATTAAATCAAGTTATCGAAGATTTATTCTTACAAGTGCAGGAAAAATTGGTGATTTGCACCCCTTATTTCAACTTCCCTCGCACGCTAAGAAGTAAACTTGCCCGCTTATTAGAGCAAGGAAAGCGTGTCGAAATTATCGTGGGTGATAAAGTCGCGAACGATTTCTATATTCCACCAGAGCAGCCATTTAAAATGGCAGGTGCATTGCCTTATTTATATGAAAGCAATCTTCGTCGTTTCTGCGAGAAATTTGATGCTTACATTAAAAATGGCCATTTAACGGTGCGTTTATGGAAAGACGGCGATAACACTTATCACCTCAAAGGTGTTTGGGTGGACAACCAGTATATTCTTTTAACGGGGAACAACCTGAATCCTCGCGCATGGCGTTTAGATGCGGAAAATGGATTATTAATCCACGATCCAAAACAAGAACTTCTGCCTCAAGTGGAACAAGAATTGTCGCACATCCGCCAATATACCAAAGTATTGCAAGATTATTCTGAATTAGAAGAATTGACGCAATATCCTGAACCAGTGCAAAAACTGTTGAAAAAATTTGCTCGGATTCAAGCAGACAAATTAGTCAAAATGATTTTATAAACGCAAAAAGAGGCCGACAAATGTCGGCTTCTTGCTTGTATCTTACGCAAAAACATCGACTAACATTGCACAAGTGAAATAAGTTGTTATAATCGCCCGACTTTTAAATCTTATTGGAGAAATCAATGAACCCAATTTCTTATTGGCAACGCCTAAAAGTTGCATTTCAATATGTGATGCCTCAAATCTATATGACACAAGCAGCAGGTTGGTTAGCTAAACAAAAATGGGGCGCAATGACACATTTTGTGATTAAAGCGTTTGCAAAAAAATACAACATTGATATGAGCATTGCTGAAAAAGAAAAAAATTCAGTGATTACGCTAGTTTTAATGAATTCTTTATCCGTCCATTAAAAGAAAATGCACGACCAATTAACCAAAATCCAACGGCACTTTGCTGCCCTGCGGATGGCCGTGTAAGTGAATGTGGACACATTGAAGATGACCGCCTATTACAAGCAAAAGGTCACTTCTTCAGCTTACATGATTTATTGGCAGAAGATAAAGATTTAACTGAGACCTTTAAAAATGGGGAATTCATCACCACTTATTTATCACCACGTGATTATCACCGAGTGCATATGCCGTGTGATGGTACACTTCGCAAAATGATTTATGTGCCGGGTGATTTATTCTCCGTCAATCCATTTTTAGCGAAACATGTACCGAACCTCTTCGCACGTAATGAACGTGTGATTTGTGTCTTTGATACTGAATTTGGCACCATGGTACAAATCTTAGTGGGTGCAACAATCACTGCGAGTATCGGTACCGTTTGGGCTGGTGTGATTAATCCGCCACGTTATAACGAAGTGAAAGTGTGGACTTATGAAGGTGAAAGTGCGGTTAAATTAAGCAAAGGTCAAGAAATGGGTTGGTTCCAACTTGGTTCTACCGTAATTAATTTATTCCAAGCCGGTCAAGTGCAAATTGCCGATCATTTAAGTGTTGATGAACCTGTTCACATGGGTGAAATCTTGGCATTGAAAAAATAGTTTTACAACAAAGGAGAAAACAATGACAGCTCAAATTTTTGAACAAGTAAAATTAGAAAGTATTTCTGAAAAAGGCAGCTACGGTATCGGTTTACAAATCGGTCAACAATTAGCAGATAGCCAAATGGATATTTCTGTTGAAGCAGTAGCAAAAGGCATTTTCGATGCGTTAAATCGCAATCAACCCGCATTAGAAATTAATGATTTAATGCATTCTGTTCAAGCGCTTCAACAACAAGCAGCTGAAGCACAACAAGCGCAATTTAAAGCGATTGAAGAAGAAGGTAAAAAATTCTTAGAAGAAAACGCGAAAAAAGCAGGCGTAAACGTGACTGATAGCGGTTTACAATACGAAATTTTAACTGAAGGTAATGGTAACAAAACCATCTGCAACGGACAAAGTACGTGTTCACTACACAGGTACATTACCAGATGGTACTGTATTCGATAGCTCTGTTGCACGTGGTACACCTGCTGAATTCCCGGTAAATGGTGTAATTCGTGGTTGGGTTGAGGCATTACAAATGATGCCTGTTGGTTCTAAATGGAAACTCACTATTCCACACGAATTAGCTTACGGTGAACGTGGTGCGGGTGCATCTATCCCTCCGTTCTCAACCTTAGTGTTTGAAGTCGAATTACTCGATATCCTTTAAAAAGAAAAAGTGCGGTTAAAATTAACCGCACTTTTTTATTCTTCTTCGTCTTCGCTATAACGATCATCATCGTCATAATCATAGGTTAAGAGAGCATCCTCATCATAACCCTCTATATCAATCTGAACGCCATTTGAGCCTGCATCAAAACCGTTAAACCATGCGGTTCTCAGCTCTTCAGGTACACGTCGGCCACAATAATTAATTCGTTTATTCAATTGAGATTGGCTTTGCGCTTGGAAATCTTTTCCTACACGATAACCATCTAAATACCAGTCATCTTTATCATGACAAACCGTCGTATTTAAACGCTTTACGTGTTTGCTCACTGAAATTGGGCTACGATGTTTTACATAATAGCCCTGCGTACAAGCACTTAATAGCCCAACAGCTAAAACGGTCGCTATTAATCTCATGTTGTCTCCTTTTACTACTTAATGTCGGGCTATTGCCCTTTTTATGGTTTTATAGACCGACAAAATAAAAGGAAGGTTCAGAAAATATGAGAGATCCGATTTCTATTGCAGACTATAGCACAATCATATCATCACGATGTAACGCAACAGCACCATATTCATAACCAAGAATTTGCTCAATATCTTGAGATTTTTTCCCTTTGATTAATTCCAACGCATCGCTGTTATAACGAGGCATACCGAGTGCAATCACTTTACCTGAGGTATTTTTAATTTTGACGACTTCACCGCGTGAGAAACGCCCTTCCACAGCCGTAATCCCTGCAGGTAGCAACGATTTATTCTGTACTAACATCGCATTTTCAGCGCCCTCATCAATCGTCAGTATACCCGCTGATGGTGCGGCAAATAACCACTGTTTACGGCTTTCTAAACGATCTGAATGATGCGCAATAAATTTGGTGCCAATTGGTTTATCATACGCCAAATCCACAATAACATCAGGTCGGCTACCTGGTGCAATAATGGTTTCAATGCCCGAACGCGTTGCCACATCTGCCGCAATTATTTTTGTACTCATCCCGCCAGTACCAAGGTTTGTACCGCTACCGCCTGCAATAGAACGAATATGGTCGGTAATTTGTTCAACCACAGGAATCAATTTCGCATCTGGATTTTTACGAGGATCGCTTTCGAACAAACCTTGTTGATCCGTTAATAAATAAAGTTGTTCCGCTTGCACTAAAATCGCAACTAGAGCCGATAAGTTATCGTTATCCCCTACTTTAATCTCAGCCGTTGCCACCGCATCATTCTCGTTAATCACAGGAATAATCTGATTGTCTAACAGGGCATGTAATGTATCGCGCGCATTTAAAAAACGTTCACGGTCTTCAATATCAGCACGAGTTAATAAAATTTGTCCAATATGAATATCATAAATCGCAAATAATTTTTCCCAGGCTTGAATAAGCTGACTCTGCCCTACTGCGGCTAGAAGCTGCTTGGAAGCAATGGTTGGGGGAAGTTGAGGATGATTTAAATAATGTCGTCCAGCGGCAATCGCACCTGATGTCACAATCACGACACGAAAACCCGCTTGATGAAGTTGGGCAATCTGGCGAACAATATCGACCATATGAGGTGCATTCAATTTTGGGGAACCATGTGTTAATGTGCTAGTACCAAATTTTACGACGATTGTTTTACGATTTGCCGACATAGTTTATCCTCAGTGAAAAAATAGAAAAGTGCGGTTAAATTAGCACTAAAATTAATAAAAATCACGAAAAATCCAACCTCATATACAGATTTTGTGAATAGCTATGATATAGTGCAAAAAAAGAAAAATAGGATAGAAAATATGACATTAAGTTTGATCGTTGCGACAACAAAAAATAACGTCATCGGAAAAGATAATCAAATGCCTTGGCACTTACCTGCTGATTTAGCCTGGTTTCGTAAAAAAACACCACGGGCAAACCGGTAATTATGGGTCGTAAAACCTTTGAAAGTATTGGTCGCCCATTGCCTAAACGCACCAATATCGTCCTTTCACGTACCCCTTACGAACATGAAGGAGTCATCTGGAAAAATAGTTTTGAAAGTGCGGTCGATTTTGTCAAAGAATTTGATGAAATCATGTTGATTGGCGGCGGTGAGTTATTTAAACAATATTTACCTAAAGCCGATAAATTGTATCTTACTCAAATTCAAGCAGACATTGACGGCGATACTTTTCTTCCCTGAAATTAATTGGGCTGAATGGCACATCGAGTTTGAGGAATATCACCAAGCAGATGCGGATAATCCCTATGATTGTCGTTTTTTTAATTTTGCAGCGTAAAAGCATAAAACACATCCAAACCATCCTAAAACAAAGTGCGGTCAAAACCTTAAAAAGGTTGACCGCACTTTGTTCTCATATCATCAAATCAACTATTCACGCCATTTTTTTCACATAAATTCTGAAATCTTTGATCTGCGTCCCTTTTTGAAAAACTAACTTTGTAATATACTGAAATGATTTATTATCATTAGAGGAGAAATATTATGGGTATCTTCAGTGTACCACCGGATCTACCGGTTACGAAAAGCAAAGAGGAGATCGACAAAACTTATCGTTACTGGCGATTACATTTGATGATCACTAGCTATATCGGATATGCCGTTTTCTATTTTACTCGTAAAAGCTTTAACTTCGTTATGCCTGCCATGCTGACGGACTTAGGGCTACAAAAAGCCGATATCGGTATCATGGGTACTGCGTTTTATCTTACCTACGGTGTGTCAAAATTCTTATCGGGTGTACTTGGTGACCGTTCTAACCCTCGTTACTTTATGGGGTTCGGTTTAATGATGACAGGCGTTGTCAACATTCTATTCGGTATGAGTTCATCCGTCTTTATGTTTATCACCCTTTGGATGATCAACGCCTTTTTCCAAGGTTGGGGATGGCCTCCATGTTCAAAAATCCTAAATACTTGGTACTCACGTAACGAGCGAGGATTATGGTGGGCGATTTGGAATACCTCACATAACTTAGGTGGTGCACTCATTCCAATTTTATCTGGTGCTGTCGCCCTTTATTGGGGATGGCGTTACGGTATGATCGTGCCAGGGATTATAGCCTGTGCCATTGGTTTCGCTCTTTGCTTCTTATTACGCGATCGCCCAACATCTATGGGACTTCCAACGGTTGGTGAATGGCGTAATGATATTGCTGAAAAAGAACATGAAAGTGAAGGTTTAGGTTTATCTAACTGGGAAATTCTTAAAATTTATGTGTTCAAAAACAGCATTATCTGGGCATTAGCATTCTCTTGGTGTTTTATTTATATTATCCGTACCGGTATCAACGACTGGGGTAACTTATATTTAACAGAAACCCACGGTTATGACTTGCTTAAAGCAAACTCAGCAGTTTCTTTCTTTGAAATTGGTGGATTCTTAGGGGCACTTTTTGCGGGCTGGGGCTCTGATAAGTTCTTCAACGGAAACCGTACCCAAATGAACATCATTTATGTGTTAGGTATTATTTCAACCTCCTTAGCATTATGGTTCATCCCAAGTGATAACTATTTTGTGATGTGTGGATTATTCTTCCTAATGGGATTCTTTATCTTTGGTCCGCAATTTCTTATCGCAATGGCTGCGGCTGAAAACTCTCACAAACATGCTTCAGGTTCTTCTACCGGTTTCGTTAGTCTCTTCGCCTATATTGGTGCGGCTGCTGCAGGTGCGCCATTAGCATGGATTATTCAATCGCTCCACTGGAACGGATTCTTTGGTAGCTTATTTATTGTATCTCTTGCCTGTGCATTATTACTTATTTTCGTGTACTTCTTGCAACGTAAGAAAAATAAACTAAAAAGCCTAATCTAAGTATAAAAAAATCGGGCTAAAACAATGATTGCTTTTAGCCCGATTTCTTTTTGTTTTAAATAACCTTTAAAAGATTATTCTAAGCGTTTAGCCATTTCTAACCAATCTGCTTTAAATTCACGACGCATATTGTTGATTGCATCAATAATATCATGGTGAACTAATTTCTCATTTTGAATACCCACACAGTAGCCACCTTTACCTTGTAGCAATATATCTACCGCATATACGCCCATACGTGAAGCTAAAATACGGTCGAAGGCACAAGGTGAACCACCACGTTGAATATGGCCTAATACGGTTGCACGGGTTTCATGACCTACGCGAGCTTCAATCTCACGAGCAAGAGAATGTACGTCTGTGATTAATTCAGTAATCGCAATAATGGCATGGCGTTTTCCACGAATAATACTGCGTTCAATTTGACGAATTAATTCTTCACGATTAAATTCCACTTCTGATGCCACAATATACTCACAACCACCAGCAATACCTGCTGAAATGGTTAAGTCACTACAGTGACGCCCCATGATTTCCACGATAGAAATACGTTGGTGAGAACTTGAAGTGTCACGTAAACGGTCAATGGCATCCACTGCTGTTTGTAGCGCAGTTTCATAACCGATTGTGTAATCTGTTCCAGCCACATCGTTATCAATTGTGCCAGGGATACCTACGCAAGGGAAACCATGTTCTTCAGTAAGCAATTTAGCCCCCATGTAAGAACCGTCACCACCAATAACAACTAAGGCATCAATACCATGTGAACGTAAAATTTCTGCACATTTCTCACGTACGGCAGGATCCTTAAATTCAGGGAAACGAGCAGAACCTAAGAATGTACCACCACGGTTAATAATATCGGATACATTATAACGGTTTAACTGTTTGATTTTATTGTTATATAAGCCTTGATAACCGTCATAAATCCCAAATACTTCAAGCCCTTCTGCAAGAGCTGCACGAACAACGCCACGGATGGCAGCATTCATACCTGGTGCATCACCACCACTGGTTAATACAGCAATTTTTTTAATCATATTTACCTACTTTGAACTCTAAGAATAATTGGCGTCAAGATTACACCATCCATTATTTCTGCTCTAGAAAAAAATTTTTTTAAAAATTTACGTGGAATTTGATCTAGTATAAGTTTTAATGATGGAAATAACTTTCACACTTCCAAGAAAGATCCGCTTTTTGTAATATTTTGCTTTCCTTTGCCACTAAATATTTTTGTAAATTTTTTTACTATTTTTTTACCTTACTTAAGCGTTGAAATTTTTTACCTTGTTCTACTTTTTGGGAATATTGATATTGTACAAAACCACAAGAAGGAATATTTTTTCCTTTTGCAATATCTACCTGCCAAGATGGATTCTGTTCTGTTGGTGCATAAATAACATAGCCGCTTAACTCTATTGCAGGTTTTTTCTTTTTATTTGAATTTGCTCGGATTTTGAAATCTTGGACACGTAAATTACGATATACTTTTTCACGCAATGCCACTCGTTGCTCAATAGAACGAGATAAATCACGATCAAGCAACACTTCAATTTGAGACTGCCAATTTTCCAAGGTATCCGGCTCTGCAAGATAAACATAACGTGCAATCGTATCCAAATCTTGGCTTGCAGTAAGTTTATAGGTTTTGCCGTTATATTCAATTTTTTCAGGTGTTTGAAGCTGACTCACTTTTGCCGCACAACCTGAGAGTAAAAGTGCGGTCAATATAACTAGGATTTTTATTCATTAATATCTCGCTTAAATACAAATTCTTTTTTTCAGTAGAGGATGTCGCATCAAACCAATAACCACCAAGGTCAAACTCTTTCAGTTGTTCAACACGTTCCAAACGATTTTGAATGATAAAACGACACATTAAACCACGGGCTTTTTTCGCATAAAAGCTGACCACTTTGTATTTACCATTCTTATTATCTAAGAAAATAGGCTTAACAATTTGTGCATCTAATTGGCTTTCTTTCACTGATTTATAGTATTCATCAGAAGCTAAATTGATCAAAATACGATCGCCTTGCTCATCAAGTGCTTGTTGCACGGATTGAGTGATGATATTTCCCCAAAAAGCATAAAGATCTTTCCCTTTGGGATTCGCTAACTTCGTGCCCATTTCCAAACGGTAAGGTTGCATTAAATCAAGGGGTTTTAATAAGCCATATAAGCCGGAAAGCATACGTAAATGACGTTGCGCGAATTGTACATCTTCATCAGATAAGCTATCGGCATCTAAACCCGTGTAAACATCACCTTTGAATGCCCAAATGGCTGCGCGTGAATTTTTTTCGTTGTGAGATTTTGTCCATTCAGCAAAACGAGCGGCATTTAAGCCCGCAAGCTTGTCGCTGATCGACATTAAGGAAGAAAGATCTTGGGGAGATAATTGACGACAGATTTCAATCAGTTGCTCACTATAATCCGTCAAGTGCGGTTGAGAAACAGGAAGATTTCTGACCGCACTTTCAAAATCTAAGGTTTTTGCTGGGGAAATAATGGCTAACATAGGTTCTCCTTTCTAAAACTGAACCGTATCTTAGCACAGGATAGCCTCCTTACTCTACCCCGTTTACGCTATCCGCTTATAGAGTCCATTCTCATTGACGATTAAATCTTGTAACTCCAAATCTAACAACTGCACTAAAAGCAAATCCACCGGCAAATTCAATGCAACCGATAAATCATCAAGGCTTATCGGCGTATAACTGATATGCTGATAAAGTTCAGGATGACTCGGCTCCACAGTAGGTATTTTGGCTGTTAGTGGTTGAGCTATCGGCTTATTAATTTGCGTATTATGTACTGGCGGCTGAAAAAGTAATGCTATGATTGAGGCTATCTAAAATATCTTTGACATTTTCCACCAACATCGCCCCTTGCTTAATCAGTTTATGGCAGCCTTGACTGTATTCACTTTGAATATTCCCTGGTAAGGCAAAAATATCGCGATTTTGTTCTAAAGCATAACGCGCTGTAATCAATGAACCGCTTTTCTCTGTGGCTTCAATGACTAATGTTCCTAATGAAAGCCCGCTAATAATGCGATTACGACGAGGAAAATTTTCAGCAATCGGTGCTTGCGTAGGGATAAATTCAGAAACTAATGCCCCGTTATTTTCGATAATTTGCTCGGCTAATCGGCGATGTTTAGCGGGGTAAATGTGATCTAATCCGCTGCCCAATACGGCAATGGTCTGCCCTTGAATATCCACCACCGCCTGATGGCTAAATCCATCGATACCTACAGCCAACCCACTCGTCACCGTTAATCCTGCGAGAGAAAGCTCTGTCGCAAAATATTTTGCCCAATATTCCCCATAAGCGGAACAATAACGGCTTCCAACCATGGCGATTTGCTGAGCAGAAAGTGCGGTCAAATTGCCTTTCACAAATAACAAGGGCGGAAAACCACTAATTTGTTTGAGTAAAAAAAGGATACTCATCTGAAAAACAGTGGATTAAATGATGACCTTCTTTTTCAGCCCAGTTCAAAGCGGGCTCAATAAATTTCATTTCCGGCTGAAACCAACGACGAATCTGCAACGCATCCCAGCCCATTTGTTGAAATGCCACTTCATCATAATTTAACAAGTCTTCTATATTTACATGGGCTAAAATTTGTTGAATCCGCACACTGCCCAATTTGGGCACTTGAGCTAATCGCAACAAAATTGACGTAAAATCGCTCATAATTCTCTCCTTTAAAAAGAAAATTATGACGAGATTGGTTTCAAAAAAATGAAAAAGTTTGTCTTAATTCTGCGATTCAGGTCGCAAAAAGAGAAAAAAATTTTAGAAAAAAATCGGCATACCAGAAACAAGGAATAAAACAGGACAAAAAATGGCTTATTAAAAGCCATTTTTAGAGATTAATTCCAAGCAATGATTCATATTTAGAGAAATAAACTTTTAAGATTATGTTGAGATATTTATTTTAGATATAAATCACTAATAAATGATTTGACAGCAACATTTTTTTATCCGTAATATGGACAGCGTTTTACAGAATTTTTTACAGGATTATCTTTTTATGTACCAAGCTGTTTCTTTATCTCTCAACCTCCTGCTCTCACATTCTTTGTGCGGCTAAGTTGTGGATAAAAAACACCTTTATGTAAAAGATCTATTATCAACCCGCACTTTCAAGATTGCGGGTTTTTTGTTTCAAAAAAACAGTGCTAAAAGCGACCGCACTTTGAGTGACAACAGAAGGAAATTATTATGTCAGATCGCGTTATTATTTTTGATACCACCTTGCGTGATGGAGAACAAGCATTAAAAGCAAGCTTAACCGTAAAAGAAAAGTTACAAATTGCTTTAGCGCTTGAACGTTTAGGTGTGGATGTAATGGAAGTGGGTTTCCCGGTTTCTTCTCAAGGCGATTTTGAATCTGTTCAAACTATCGCGCGTCATATCAAAAATAGTCGTGTTGCGGCACTTTCCCGTGCGGTAAATAAAGATATCGATGCGGCTTACGAAGCCTTAAAAGTCGCGGAAGCGTTCCGTATTCACACCTTTATCGCGAGCTCCGCATTACACGTTGAAGCCAAATTAAAACGTACCTTTGATGATGTCGTTGAAATGGCTGTAGCCGCGGTAAAACGTGCACGTAACTACACGGATGATGTGGAATTTTCTTGCGAAGATGCAGGTCGTACGGGCATCGATAATATCTGTCGTATTGTTGAAGCGGCAATCAATGCGGGGGCAACCACCGTAAACATTCCAGATACCGTTGGTTTCTGCTTACCAAATGAATACGGCAATATCATTGCTCAAGTACGTAACCGCGTGCCAAATATTGATAAAGCAATCATTTCTGTGCACTGCCACAATGACTTAGGTATGGCAACGGCTAACTCCTTAACCGCAGTACAAAATGGTGCTCGCCAAATTGAATGTACCGTAAACGGCATCGGTGAACGTGCGGGTAATACATCACTTGAAGAAGTCGTGATGGCAATGAAAGTTCGCCAAGAATTTATGGGCATGGATACACGTATCAACACGCAAGAAATTCACCGTGTCAGCCAAATGGTAAGCCAACTTTGTAATATGCCAATTCAACCAAATAAAGCGATTGTGGGTTCAAATGCTTTTGCTCACTCTTCTGGTATTCACCAAGATGGCGTGTTGAAAAACAAAAATACCTACGAAATCATGTCGCCAGAAACCATTGGCTTGAAGAAAGAGAAATTGAACTTAACCGCCCGTTCTGGTCGCGCAGCAGTAAAAGGCCACATGGCTGATATGGGCTACACCGAACAAGATTACGATTTAGATAAATTGTATGAAGCGTTCTTAAAATTGGCAGACAAAAAAGGCCAAGTGTTTGATTATGACTTAGAAGCCTTAGCTTTTATTGATATGCAACAAGGGGATGAAGATCGTTTAGTGTTAGATAAACTTTCTGCACACTCCACTAAAGAATATCCGGCAACTGCGTTTGTTCAAGTGGAGTTAGATGGCAAAAAATTAAGTACCTCTTCTATCGGTGGTAATGGTCCGGTTGATGCAGTTTACAATGCGATCTTGAATTTAACCGGCTTAGATATCAAAATGTCGCACTATAACTTAACTGCAAAAGGCGAAGGTGCTGAAGCCTTAGGTCAGGTAGATATCGTGGTTGAACATGACGGCCGTAAATTCCACGGTGTCGGTTTAGCAACAGACATCGTTGAATCTTCCGCACTTGCTTTAGTTCATGCAATTAATGCTATTTATCGTGCGCATAAAGTCGCCGATATTAAAAGCCACAAACATCATTAATCAATCTAATCTCCCCTTTACTTAAAGGGGAGAAAATGTGAAAAAAATTAACCGCACTTTGGTGTGACTGAAATAGGAAAAACAATATGCAATCATACAACATCGCTGTTCTACCGGGAGACGGTATAGGTCCAGAAGTGATGGCTGAAGCCATCAAAGTATTAAACAAAGTCCAAGAAAAATTCGGTTTCAAACTTAACTTTAACGAGTTTTATGTGGGGGGGGCTGCAATTGATCATTGTGGTTGCCCATTACCGGCAGAAACCTTAAAAGGTTGTGATGATGCTGATGCGATTTTGTTTGGCTCTGTAGGTGGCCCAAAATGGACAAATTTACCACCGGATCAACAACCTGAACGCGGTGCATTATTACCATTGCGTAAACATTTCAAATTATTCTGTAATCTTCGTCCTGCTACCCTTTATAAAGGACTCGAAAAATTCTGTCCATTACGTGCAGATATTGCGGCAAAAGGATTTGATATGGTGGTTGTACGTGAATTAACGGGAGGGATTTATTTCGGTCAGCCTAAAGGCCGTGAAGGCGAAGGTGCACAAACTAAAGCATTCGATACGGAAGTTTATTACAAATATGAAATCGAACGCATTGCGCGTGCGGCTTTTGATGCAGCAATGAAACGTCGTAAACACGTCACTTCTGTGGATAAAGCCAACGTACTACAAGCCTCAATCTTATGGCGTGAAACCGTAACTGAAGTGGCGAAAGACTACCCTGAAGTCACTTTAGATCATATTTATATCGACAACGCGACCATGCAATTAATCAAAGCGCCTGAGTCTTTCGATGTGCTCCTCTGCTCTAACATTTTCGGCGATATTATCTCTGATGAAGCGGCGATGATCACAGGGTCTATGGGAATGCTGCCATCTGCTAGCTTAAATGAAGACGGTTTCGGCTTATATGAACCGGCTGGCGGTTCTGCACCAGATATCGCAGGCAAAGGCATTGCCAACCCAATCGCACAAATTCTTTCTGCGGCGATGATGTTGCGTTATAGCTTCAACTTAAACGAAGCAGCGGATGCCATTGAAAATGCCGTACAAAAAGTCTTAGCAAATGGTCACCGTACGGGAGATTTAGCCGATGACTCTGCCCCTGTTTCAACGGCAGAAATGGGTACATTAATCGCTAACGCAATCTAATAAAAACAATTAAAGTGCGGCTTAAAAACACCCTCAATTTTGACCGCACTTACTACTCTAACAAAAGCCTCTAACGAATTGAGAAAAATTATGGCAAAAACTCTTTACGAAAAATTATTCGATGCCCATGTGGTATACGAAGCTGAAGGCGAAACGCCGATTTTGTATATCAACCGTCATTTAATCCATGAAGTGACCAGTCCACAAGCCTTTGATGGTTTACGTGTGGCAGGCCGCCAAGTACGTCAAGTCAGCAAAACTTTCGGTACCATGGATCACAGTATTTCTACTCAAGTACGTGATGTGAACAAACTTGAAGGCCAAGCGAAAATTCAAGTATTGGAACTTGAAAAAAACACAAAAGCGACCGGTATTCAATTATTCGACATGACCACAAAAGAACAAGGTATTGTGCATGTCATGGGGCCTGAACAAGGCTTAACCTTACCAGGTATGACTATCGTGTGTGGTGACTCCCATACTGCCACTCATGGTGCGTTCGGCGCTTTGGCATTTGGTATCGGCACATCCGAAGTCGAACACGTATTAGCCACGCAAACCTTAAAACAAGCTCGCGCAAAAAATATGAAAATTGAAGTGCGTGGCAAAGTAGCACCAGGCATTACCGCAAAAGATATTATTCTTGCCATTATCGGCAAAACCACTATGGCGGGCGGTACAGGCCATGTAGTGGAATTCTGTGGTGAAGCCATTCGTGACCTTTCCATGGAAGGCCGTATGACCGTTTGTAATATGGCGATTGAAATGGGCGCGAAAGCCGGCTTAATCGCACCGGATGAAACCACTTTCGAATACTTAAAAGGTCGTCCACATGCACCGAAAGGTAAAGATTGGGATGATGCCGTTGCTTATTGGAAAACCTTAAAATCCGATGATGATGCGAAATTTGATACAGTCATCACGTTAGAAGCCAAAGATATTGCACCACAGGTAACTTGGGGAACCAACCCAGGCCAAGTAATCGGTATCGATCAGCCAGTGCCAAATCCAGCAGAAATGACCGATCCGGTGACTCGTGCCTCAGCTGAAAAAGCCTTAAATTATATTGGCTTAGACGCTAACGCTGATTTAAAAGATATCCCTGTAGATCAAGTGTTTATCGGTTCTTGTACTAATGCTCGTATCGAAGATTTACGTGCCGCAGCGGCTGTCATGAAAGGCCGCAAAAAAGCCGATAACGTAAAACGTATTTTAGTGGTGCCTGGTTCTGGTTTAGTGAAAGAACAAGCAGAAAAAGAAGGCTTGGATAAAATCTTTATCGAAGCAGGCGCTGAATGGCGTAATCCTGGCTGTTCTATGTGTTTAGGCATGAACGATGACCGTTTAGGTGAATGGGAACGCTGTGCTTCTACATCAAACCGTAACTTTGAAGGTCGCCAAGGTCGTAATGGGCGTACCCATTTAGTAAGTCCTGCGATGGCAGCGGCAGCGGGAATGTTCGGTAAATTCGTTGATATTCGTGACGTCACATTAAACTAAGGAGCAGAAAATGGCAGGATTTAAACAACTTTCAGGCCTAGTAGTGCCATTGGATGCGGCAAACGTGGACACGGATGCGATTATTCCAAAACAATTTTTACAAGCCATTACCCGCGTAGGTTTCGGCAAACACTTATTCCATGAATGGCGTTATTTGGATGTAGAAGGCACCAAGCCAAATCCAGATTTCGTATTGAATTATCCACAATATCAAGGCGCGACCATTTTATTAGCGCGTAAAAACCTTGGTTGTGGTTCTTCTCGTGAACATGCGCCTTGGGCATTAGCCGATTACGGTTTCAAAGTGATGATCGCACCAAGTTTTGCGGATATTTTCTATAACAACAGTTTAAACAACCACATGTTACCGATTCGTTTAAGCGAAGAAGAAGTGGAAGAAATCTTCCAATGGGTGTGGGCAAATGAAGGCAAACAAATCCATGTGGATTTAGAAGCGATGACCGTCACTGTAGGTGACAAAGTCTATCACTTTGAACTGGATGAATTCCGCCGTCATTGTTTATTAAACGGCTTGGATAACATCGGTTTGACGTTACAACATGAAGATGCAATCAGTGAATACGAAAAAAATATTCCGGCATTTTTACGTTAATCTGTTTTTTTACTCGGACAGCAAATATAGCTAACCATTCGGCGGACAATTTGTCCGCCTTTCTTTTTGAAAACATTCCATTTTTTTACCGCACTTTCTCCCCTTTTATTTGACAGTATCCATGCTTATCCCTATTATTCCGACCAATATTGATTGATTTTAAAAAGAGCTGTCTATGTCACATAATCAAACCGAATTACTGAAAAAATCCTTCGCTGAACGCATCCTTATTTTAGATGGTGCGATGGGGACGATGATCCAAAAATATAAACTCACTGAGGCTGATTTTAGAGGCGAGCGTTTTAAAGAAAGTGCGGTTGATTTACGTGGCAATAATGACTTGCTTACCTTAACCCAACCGCTGTTAATTTCTGCGATTCATGAGAAATATTTACAAGCGGGCGCCGATATTATTGAAACCAATACCTTCAGTTCTACCACTATTGCACAAGCGGATTATGATTTACAGTCTATTGCCTACGAACTGAATTTCGCAGGGGCAAAACTAGCGCGTTTAGCCGCAGATAAATACAGTACACCAGAAAAACCTCGCTTTGTTGCGGGCGTGTTAGGGCCAACCAACCGTACGGCCTCTATTTCTCCCGATGTAAACGACCCAGGTTTCCGTAATGTGACATTTATGGAACTGGTGGATGCCTATGCGGAAGCGACTAAAGGCTTAATTGAAGGTGGTGCAGATTTAATCATGATCGAAACCATTTTCGACACGTTAAACGCAAAAGCCGCCATTTTCGCCATTGAAACCGTGTTTGAGGAATTAGGTGTGGAATTACCGATTATGATTTCCGGCACCATTACCGATGCTTCCGGCCGTACCCTTTCTGGGCAAACCACTGAAGCGTTCTACAACTCGCTTCGTCACGCTAAACCACTGACGTTTGGTTTGAACTGTGCCCTTGGTCCAAAAGAACTCCGCCAATATGTTGAACAACTGTCTAAAATCAGCGAAACCTATGTTTCCGTCCACCCAAATGCAGGCTTGCCAAATGCCTTTGGTGGCTATGATTTGGGTGCAGAAGAGATGGCAGCACATCTGAAAGAATGGGCTGAAAGTGGCTTTGTGAACATTGTTGGCGGTTGTTGTGGTACGACGCCAGAACATATCAAAGCCTTTGCAGATGCCATGCAGGGTATTGCACCGCGTAAATTACCTGAAATTAAAACCGCGATGCGTTTATCAGGGTTAGAACCTCTTAATATTGATGATGAAAGCCTATTCGTTAACGTGGGCGAACGTAATAACGTGACCGGTTCGGCGAAATTCAAACGTTTAATTAAAGAAGACAAATTTGCCGAAGCGATTGAAATTGCCATCGACCAAGTGGAAAACGGTGCACAAGTGATCGATGTCAATATGGACGAGGCCTTGCTCGACGGCAAAAAATGCATGACCCGTTTCCTCAATATTATGGCGACCGAGCCTGATGCTGCCAAAGTGCCGGTGATGATCGACTCGTCTAAATGGGAAGTGATTGAGGCTGGTTTGCAGTCGGTGCAAGGTAAACCGATTGTGAACTCGATCTCATTGAAAGAAGGCGAAGAAATCTTTATCGACCACGCTAAACTGGTGCGTAAATACGGTGCAGCTGTGGTGGTCATGGCGTTTGACGAAGTAGGTCAAGCCGATACCGAAGATCGTAAAGTGGAAATTTGTAGCCGTGCTTATGACATTTTGGTGAACCAAGTAGGCTTCCCACCTGAAGACATTATTTTCGACCCGAATATTTTTGCTATCGGTACAGGGATTGAAGAACACAACAACTACGGTGTGGATTTCATCAATGCTACCGGTCGCATTAAACGCGCACTACCGCATGCGAAAATCTCAGGCGGGGTGTCGAATGTGTCTTTCTCATTCCGTGGTAACAACGTGATGCGTGAAGCCATTCACGCAGTGTTCCTCTATCATGCTATCAAACAAGGCATGGATATGGGGATCGTGAATGCAGGACAGCTCGCGATTTATGACGATCTCGATCCTGAATTACGTGAAATCGTGGAAGATGCGGTATTAAATCGCAGCCCTGATGCCACCGAAAAACTGCTCGATATTGCAGAAAAATATCGTAATCAAGGCAACGATGAAAGTGCGGTTGATTCTGTCGCAGAATGGCGCACTTGGCCGGTGGAAGAACGCTTAAAACACGCCCTTGTGAAAGGCATTACTACGCACATCATCGAAGACACCGAAGAGGCACGTCAAAAATTACCAACGCCGTTAGAGGTAATTGAAGGCCCTCTCATGGCAGGCATGGACGTAGTGGGTGATTTATTCGGCGACGGTAAAATGTTCCTGCCGCAAGTGGTGAAATCGGCGCGTGTAATGAAACAATCCGTGGCATATTTAGAGCCGTTTATCAACGCCACCAAACAAAAAGGCTCTAGCAACGGTAAAGTGGTGATCGCCACCGTGAAAGGTGACGTGCATGACATCGGCAAAAACATCGTGAGCGTGGTGTTGCAATGTAATAACTTTGAAGTCATTGACTTAGGCGTCATGGTGCCGGCGGACAAAATCATTCAAACCGCCATTGATGAAAAAGCTGATCTTATCGGCTTGAGCGGTTTAATTACGCCATCCCTAGACGAAATGGAATACTTCCTCGGCGAAATGACCCGTTTGGGCTTGAACTTGCCTGTTTTAATCGGCGGTGCAACGACCTCCAAAGAACATACCGCCATTAAACTGTATCCAAAATATAAACAACACGGTGTGTTCTATACCTCGAACGCCTCCCGTGCGGTAACAGTCTGTGCCACATTGATGAACCCGGAAGGGCGTACAGCATTGTGGGAACAATTCAAGAAAGATTACGAGAAAATCCAGCAATCATTCTCTAACCGCAAACCACTGCGTAAGCAACTCAGCATTAAAGAAGCACGTGCAAACCGTTTTGATGGTTTTAACGGCGAATGGGCGGATTATGTGCCACCAACACCAAAACAAACGGGCATTGTGGAATTTAAAAACGTGCCAATTGCCGAGCTGCGCAAATTTATCGACTGGTCGCCATTCTTCCGTGTATGGGGCTTGATGGGCGGCTATCCGGATGCCTTTGATCATCCGGAAAGTGGCGAAGAAGCCCGCCGCGTGTGGAATGATGCGCAAGCAATGTTAGATGCGTTTGAACAAAACCACAAACTTAACCCAAGCGGCGTATTGGGCATTTTCCCTGCAGAACGTGTGGGCGATGATGTGGTGCTATTCTCCGATGAAGACCGCACTCAACCCATCGGCACGGCTTACGGCTTACGCCAACAAACGGAACGTGGCAAAAACAGCAAAAGCCAATTTAACTTTGCCTTGAGCGACTTTATCGCCGATCGAGAAAGTGGCAAAAAAGACTGGATGGGCATGTTCGCCGTGTGTGCCGGTACCGAAGAAATGGATTTAGTGGAAGGCTACAAAGCCGCAGGCGATGACTACAATGCCATCTTACTACAAGCTGTGGGCGACCGCTTAGCGGAAGCCATGGCTGAATACCTGCACTTTGAGCTACGCACCCGCATTTGGGGCTACACGCAAGAGGAATTCGACAACCAAGGGTTAATCAATGAAAACTATGTTGGCATCCGTCCTGCACCGGGTTATCCAAGCTGCCCTGAACATACTGAAAAAGCCTTGATCTGGGATTTATTAGAAGTAGAACAACGCATCGGTATGAAACTCACCGAAAGCTACGCCATGTGGCCTGCAGCTTCTGTCTGCGGTTGGTACTTCACCCACCCGGCAAGTAACTATTTCACTTTAGGTCGCATAGATGAAGACCAAGCTCAAGATTATGCCAAACGTAAAGGTTGGGATGAGAGAGATGATGAAATGGTTAGGGTGTGGCGATGAAGTAAATTTTATAAAAAAATATAAATAATATTAACCATAAATAAGGAACATCAATATGTATGTGTTAAACGAAGAAGTAAAAAAATTAGTAAAAATTAATGAAACAAAAATTTTTCTGAACATGGTTTAACCGAGAGATATGATTTACAAGAATGGATTGATAGTGATCCCACCATATTGTCAAAAGAGCTTGGAGAAGATGAAGATTTACTAATCATACAGAAAGAGTTTAATCGATTTGACAAAACAAAAGAGCGTTTAGACCTATTAGCTATAGATAAGAACGGAAATCTAGTTATTATCGAAAAATAAGCTGGACGATAGTGGCAAAAGATGTAACATGGCAAGCATTAAAAATATGTTTCCTATTGCTCTACATTAACTAAAAATGAAATAATTTCAATTTATCAAGAATATTTAGATAAAAAAATATCCAGGTGAAAAAAATATAATGCGGAACAAAAAAATTATCTGAGCATCTTAACAATGAAGATGCAAATATAAATATTGGATATTCTCAAAGAATAATATTAGTGGCTCGAGAATTCAGACCTGAAGTAACAAGTACCGTATTATGGCTAAGAGGTAATAGAATAGATATACAGTGTATTAAAGTTGTTCCGTATTTATTTGGTAATGATGTTATTATTGATATAGATAAAATTATACCAGTACCTGAAATTGAGGAATTTACGATAAGGGCAACTATTAAGGAAACGGAAGAAAAAGATATTGCTATAGCTAAGAATATTAGCGATAGTGTTTACTCTCAATACTGGTCTAGATTATTAGAATACGGTAAATCCAACTCCTTAGAGCTATATAGTAATAGAACAGGATCTAGTGATAACTGGATTGCCGCAGCATCAGGAATTATACCTGGAGTTATATACTCTCTTGTTTTATTAAAAAGATAAAAATCAGAGCTGAGTTATATATAGATAGAAAATCGGTAGAAGAAAAATAAAAATATTTGATTTACTCAATGAAGAAAGAGAGCTTATTGAAAAGCAAATTTGGTAGGAACTAAACTGGGAACGTTTAGATGATAGAAAAAGCTTCAAGAATTTCAGTCTCAACATCTTTTTATTCGTGATGATTATGATAATTGGAATATTGCAATAAAATGGCATGTTGAAAAATATTAAGAAAACTTGAAAATGCAATGCAAGAATCATTAAGCAAAATTAAAAAAATAAATTTTTAAATCCTATGTGGCGCACCTTCTATGTGCGCCTAATTTCAAAAACCTTCTATAGCATATCATCCCTTGCACAATCCCCAATTTCCGTTATCATACCCCCTTTCTCATTCACTCTACTCTCGGAATTTTATCGATGAATAAATTTAAAAATAGCATTACCGACGACGGCGCTCTTAGGTTTATTTTATTGTGTAAAAAGCATCCAAAAGAAAGAATATAGCTAAAATTTACTTTTAAACTTCCTTAAATCAATACCTTTTCTAATATCCATGCCTAAAACTAGCAAAAACAATTTTTAGATTAAAGTAAACTAATCCCAAAAATCCTACCGCTTGTAAGGAATCCTATGAAAAAAATTTATCTCTTTGCTTTGCTTAGCATTAGTGGCTTGTTCTAGTAACAAGACGCCATCTTCTTCTGAAGAAATAACATACATTCCAGAATCTTCAGAACTGCAACATATTAGTAATGATATCGTGTATATTCGAGATATTATCAAAACCCCAGATAACAAAATTTATTTACTTGGTGATACCGAAGATTACGAGTTTTCAGGGGCTGAAATAGAATATCTTCGACCTTTGTTACAACCTGAATACATCATACCGATGTTAAAAAGGAAGACAAAAATTACGAGCTTAGCATCAGTATTTATGCTGATCGCAGCCATAATAATGTCCAGTTAACATATCTTTTAGGTATGCCAGTTAAGCATGTGAAAACGTTACGCCAAAGTCTTCAGGGGCTAAAACCACGTTGGACTAACTATTACAGCGGCGGTACACATTGTCGTACGGACGATTTCTTCTATCCCGCACCTGCTGATTGCAAAGGAAAAGAACGCCCAACAAAACTCGTATTTGAAATAGATGCCAAAAAAGATAGACTCAATGGGAAAATCGTAAAACTGAGTAACCGAGATGATATTATGAAAAATCCATCTCTTCCTATTGCAATAAGATCGTATGTATATAATTACCGTTTAAAAACAGATAAAGAAAAACGTTCGGAAAAATGGGAGAATACAAAAGAGGCTGTCAAAGACGGGGTTAAAGATACGCTAATGATTATTACTGCACCAATCTGGCTTCCTCTCTATAGCTATGGTTTCAGTCGCAGAATCGGTTAATTAAAAATAACTTTATTTTCAATAGCACCAACCAATCTGTTGGTGCTATTTTTTTCTTTCATTTCATACTTTCTCGACATTTAACAATCCCTATAAAAAAATAAATAGCAAAAAATAATTTCCTATTCAGTAAACTCATTCCAAAAATCCAACCACTTATAAGGAATATTATGAAAAAAATTTATCTCTTTGCTTTGCTTAGTATTAGCAGCTTGTTCTAGTAACAATACGCCACCTGCTCACGACAATACAAAGCCCTTTCACCTATATATGACTCACTTGGGAGATGAAAAAAATATTTATTCGAAGTATTATTAAAACACCGGATAATAAAAACTTATTTACTGAGTGATAACGAAGATTATGAGTTTTCAGGCATTGATGCGCTTTATTTACAACCTTTATTCCAGCCTGAATACATGACAAAGCTTTTAAAATCCAATAGAAGGGATGGTGAATTTTATTTAGCGCTTGGTGTTGATGCTGACCGTACTAATAACAAAGTTAAAGTAGATTATATAATGATCGTACCGATTAAATACCTTAATACGCTTCGTCAGAGCCTGAAGGGGTTAGAGCAACGCTGGGAGGTACTCTATGAGCCTGGTTCTAGTTATTGTGTGGCAAATGATTTCTTCCACAAAGAACCTTCTGAATGCAAAGATAATAAGCCTAAAACTCAAATTACTCTTCGTATGAAAGGGAAAGATAATGAGTCAATCATTGATGGGCGTATAGTGAAATTAAATAATCGTGATGAAATTTTGAAAAAATCCTCACTTCCTATGCCAATACCTACATCTCTTAGTAATTATCGTCTAAAAACAGACGAAGAGATTCGATCAGCGAAATGGCATGAAATTAAACGTGAAATTAGAGAATCAACCAAAGAGGGAGCAGAAACAGCACTAATCATTATTACTGCACCAATCTGGTTACCTATGGCGATCGGGTGGGAGCCTGGTAGGGGCAAGTAGTTAATACCATATTTTAGTTTCTTTTAATGGCGCACACCAAGATCTGTGCGCCTAATTTCAATCAAAATGCCTTAAAAACTCACCGCACTTTATCCTTTCTCGATTACTCAATTTCCGCTATTATAGTTTCTTTCTCATTCACTCTACTCTCGGAACTTTATCGATGAATAAATTTAAAATAGCATTACTCACGGTGGCATTCGTAGGTTTGTTTGCTTGTACCACAACACAACAACCAAAGAAAACCGTTAAAACGCGATTCCTTAAAAATAATATTAGCCAAACGGAATTAAACAATCCGAAAGACTACAAACGTTATTACTATTCTTGCCGTAATTCAGAAACGGGTTCAAGTTCGTATTTAACCACTTACTTCCCGCTTTCAAGAGAAAGCCGCATGAAAGATAACTTTGGTATTTATTTCCAATTAGACGGTGGAAAAGCGGTGCCATTTGATCATGTGGAAAATCGTACCTTAAATGCACAAGGAAATCGCTTTGAAGTAATTTATCGCTCTTATGAGCCGATAGATGGCAGTTATGTTGATTTAATCGCTCGTGAAAATGATTCCGTGTATTACAAGAATAATCAAGGCCTGAAAAGCACTTGGTTAAACTGTCGAGAAGGCTAATTCTCACTGAAAGTGCGGTCATTTTTAGATGCATTTTTCCAAACAAAAAAGCACGAGCTTTAACTCGTGCTTTTTCTTTTTTATTTTGATTAGGCTTTTGCTTTTGCACGTTTCACGAAAACGACTGAAAGCGTGAATGCCACCACAAATGAAATCACCATACCAATGCTGTACATCGCAAGGCTATCCGGTTTGATAGATGGAATACCTAAGAAACCTGCTGCCCCTAATGCAATGGCTTTTACATTGAAAAATGCGATAAAGGCACTTGCAAGACCTGAACCAATCATCGCCGCAAAGAAAGCTTGACGATAACGTAAGTTCACTCCGAACATTGCCGGTTCAGTAATCCCTAATAATGCAGAGATACCAGATGGTACCGCTAAGCCACGTACTTTTGGATCTTTTAATGCCACTGCCACACCTAAACAGGCCGCACCTTGTGCGATGTTTGACATGGCGGCGATTGGGAAAATAAAGGTACCACCTGTATTTGCCATTTCAGCTAATAATTGTGTTTCAACCGCAATAAAGGTTTGGTGCATACCCGTAATAACGATTGGTGCATAGAATGCCCCGAAGATCGCGCCACCAACAAAACCTAAAGTGTCATATAACCAAGTTAAGCCTGAAGCAATTAATGAACCCGCTTCACGACCGATCGGACCGATTACGGTGAATGCTAAGAAGCCCGCAATAAAGAGCGAGAATAATGGAGTAATAAGGTTATCTAAATAAGAAGGGACAAACTTACGGAAGGTTTTTTCTAAGGTTGCTAATACCCAAGCAGAAACTAATGTTGGGATGACAGTGCCTTGATAGCCGACTTTTTCAATTTCAAGACCGAATACATTCCAGTATTGGATTTGCCTTGCGCAAGGGTTAATGCGTAGTTCCAACCATCTGCTAATGCAGGGTGAACTAATAACATCCCAAGCGCTGCCCCTAAGAATGGGTTACCGCCGAATTTACGGGTCGCAGAGAAACCAAGTAATACCGGTAAGAACACAAACGGTGCATTCGCAATGGTATTAATAAAATCCACTAAATCCGCAAGACCTGGGTGCATATCAATCACGCTTAATTCATCAACGAAGAAACCTTTCGCTGTAAGCATGGAGTGAATACCCATTAACAAACCGCCTGCGACGATTGCTGGAATGATTGGCACGAAAATATCTGCCAAACCTTTCACCAAACGTTGTAATAAGTTTTGGTTGCCTGATGCTGCTTCTGCCACTTCGGCTTTGCTCACATCGCCAATACCAAGTAATTTGGTAAGTTCAGCATGGACTTTATTCACCGTACCTGAACCGAAGATAATTTGATATTGACCGGCGACAGCAAACTGCCCTTTCACGCCTTCAATATTATCAATACCTTCTTTGTCTACTTTGCTTTCATCGTTTAACACAATACGTAAACGCGTTGCGCAATGTGCTGCTGTTGCGATGTTTTCTTTGCCGCCAAGTTTATCAATCACTTGTTGGGCGATTTGAGGGAAGTTCATTGTGCTCTCCTAATGGATCTCTAAAGAAAAAGAAATTGACCGATTGTAACCAAAACAGGGAATAATAACTAGTTATTCAAGCAAATTTTAGGCGAAAAAAAAACCGACTTGATTAAGTCGGTTTATAGTTGGTGCTCTGGGCGAGACTTGAACTCGCACGGCCTGCGGCCACTACCCCCTCAAGATAGCGTGTCTACCAATTCCACCACCAGAGCGTTTATTCTGTTTTTATTCCTTATTGCGGAATATCATTATTTTTGTTTTCAACTGCTGGAGCAGCTTGTTGTTGCTGTTGTTGAACTTGTTCAGCAGTTTGAGATAAATCGTCAAATGAACCTTTTTGTACGTTGCCACGATGAGAGTTGATATTACCCAACACTAAAGCAATCACAAAAAAAGCCAGTTGCTAAGATTGCGCTGGTACGAGTTAAAAAAAGTTACCTGCACCTGCAGAACCAAACATAGTACCTGATGCACCGCCGCCAAATGACGCACCTGCGTTCGCACCTTTACCTTGTTGAACAAGGATAAAGCCGATTAAGGCGATACAAACTAATACATAAATAAATAATAAAATATTGTACATTATTCTTTCTTCTCTAAATTGCGATTTCGCAAGAAAACTGAGTGCAAATGTTATATAAAATTCATGCTTTTCGCAAGCGCTTTCCCATTTTTTTACTTAATTGTATTAAGTTTAATCAATTTTCAGCGTTTAAATTTTCCGATTTTTTGACCGCTCTTTTTCGTTTAGCAGGTGTCGTATTTAAACCTTTTGAAATCTGACTTAAACGACGTAATGCAGTAAAATCCACAAAACGCACCAAATCCGGCAACATTTGATTAAGCGTAAACATAAATTGCTGATAACTCGCCTGTTTTTGGCTGATATCCGTTAACTGCGCTTCCCAATGTGCCGTCATATCAGGTTGCGTAGCAATATCCGGTAGCGCTGAAATGAGGATCCGCCCCGTTTCTGTGCTGTGAATATTACGCCCTTTTTTGGTCAAAAAACCGCGTTTAAACAGCAATTCAATAATGCCCGCTCGGGTAGCTTCCGTCCCGAGACCATCCGTTTCGCGCAGAATTTTTTTCAATTCTTTATCTTGCACAAAGCGCGCAATCCCTGTCATGGCCGAAAGCAATGTCGCATCGGTAAAAGGTTTCGGCGGTTGCGTTTTTTTACTTACCACTTCGCCTCGTCCACAGTACAGGATCTGCCCTTTCTTCACGATCGGCAATAACGGCTCTTGATTTTCATCTTCGTCTTCTTTGCCAAGCAACTCTTTCCAACCAGCGGTTTGCAAGTTGCGCGCTTGAGCCACAAAAGTACCGCTCGCAATACTTAAGGTAATTTTGCTTTTACGATATTCCGCATCTGGACAGAATTGCAATAAATACTGACGCGCAATCAGTTCGTAAATATGCTGTTCATCAATACTTAAATTGATCGAACGAGTGTTAGCCGTTGGAATAATTGCATGGTGTGCTTCCACTTTTTTATCATTCCAACAACGATTACGTTGCTCACTATCCACCACCGATGGCAAGGTTTGATAAGTCTGACAATGCTGTGAAATCGCATTCATCACTTTATGTCGTTCAGCAAAATGCTCTTCTGGCAAATAACGACAATCAGAACGTGGATAAGTAATCAAACGATGGGTTTCATATAAACGTTGACAGGTATCCAACACGCTTTGCGCTGACATGCCAAACCGTTTTGCCGCATCAATCTGCAATGCTGACAAGGAATAAGGCAAAGGGGCGGTTTCTTTTTCTCGCTTATCCACATATTCGGTCACTTCGGCAGGTTGATCGGTAATACGCTTCACTACATTTTCGGCTAAGCCTAAAGATAGCACGCGCCCATCTTCATCTTGGTAGTCTTCGCAAGCTTTACTTGGTTGCCAAAGTGCAGAAAAAAGTGCGGTCGGATTTTCAGATGTTTTTTCTTCTTTAACCCACGCCAACACTTCATAGAAATCTTTTGGTTGGAAATTTTCAATTTCCAAATCTCTACGCACAATCAAGCCTAACACAGGTGTTTGCACTCGCCCAACGGAAAGCACACCATCATAACCGGCTTGGCGACCGCGAATAGTGTAAGCACGAGTCATATTAATACCATACAGCCAATCTGCACGAGCACGCGCCAGTGCGGAGGTAGCCAATGGAATAAAGTTACGATTCGGTTGGAGTTTTTGTACCGCTTTTTCGACCGCACTGGGGTTAAGATCGCTAATCAAACAACGCAAAATGCCATCACGTTTTTCGGCGGATAAATTGGCATAACTAAACACTTCATCCACCAATAACTGCCCTTCTCTATCAGGGTCACCTGCGTTAACTAAAACATCAGCTTGATGAATGAGTTTTTCCACCACGGAAAGTTGTTTTTTTACTTCCTTTCGCGGTAACAGAATCCACTTTTCAGGAATGATGGGTAAATGTTCTAAACGCCATTGTTTGAATTTCGGATCGTAGGCATCGGGTTCAGCCTGTTCGAGCAAATGCCCCACACACCAAGTCACAACATCATCATTGCCACATTTAATAAAACCATCACCTCGTTGATGAGGTTTTGGTAATACATCGGCAATCGCTCGCCCAAGACTGGGTTTCTCGGCAATAAACAGGCGCATAAGATTAGTCGATCTGACGACGACCTAAGAAAGAGTGAGTTAAGGTGGTGCCGTCCACGGTTTCTAACTCCCCACCAACAGGGATCCCGTGAGCAATACGACTTACCTTAATATTATGTTGATGGCAAATTTCAGCAATATAATTGGCTGTCGCATCGCCTTCCACCGTTGGATTGGTCGCTAAAATCACTTCGTGGAAAGATTCTTCAACCAGACGTTTTTGCAATAAATCTAAACCAATTTCTTTCGGACCAATACCATCTAAAGGCGATAAATGCCCCATTAAGACAAAATAACGCCCAGAAAATTGGCCGGTTTGCTCAATGGCTTGAATATCCGCCGGCATTTCCACCACGCAAAGCAAACCTGAATTTTGGCGACGAGGATTGTTACAAATATTGCACGTTTCCTCTTCAGTAAAATCACGGCACTGTGAACAATGCCCAATTTTAGACATTGCTTCCGTTAACGCGCGTGCTAAGTTCATCCCACCGCTACGGTTGCGCTGTAAAAGATGATAAGCCATACGCTGCGCTGATTTCGGGCCAACACCCGGCAAGCAACGAAGATTTTCAATAAGATGTTCTAAAAGTGGACTGCTTTGCATAGTATTTATGATGGGAGAAAATGGATGGTGTGTGAATCGATAAACTCACACACCCGATGAATTAAAATGGAAGTTTCATTCCTGGCGGTAATGGCATGCCTGCGGTTACAGAAGCCATTTTTTTCTTTTTTTGCAATTCTTCTGCACGACGGACTGCATCGTTGAATGCGGCAGCGATTAAATCTTCCAACATTTTCTTTATCGTCTTCCATTAAAGAAGGATCGATCTCAATACGACGGCAGTTGTGCGCACCATTAATCGTGATTTTTTTACTAAACCCGCACCGCTTTCGCCAGTTACTTCTAATTGGGCAATTTCTTCCTGCATTTTTTTGCATTTTTTTCTTGCATTTGTTGGGCTTGTTTCATCAAGCCGCCTAAACCGCCTTTTCCGAACATTGGATTTTCCTTCTTGAATTAACTAAAACGAGCCGCATTTTAGCGAAAAAATTTGCCTTTGGGAACAGAGAAATTTATTATTCCACACTTCAAAACTGGGTCAAAAACAACCGCACTTTTATTTAGGAATTGCAGATGGAAACTCGTTATTACTTCATATTTACGGCAGCTATTATTTTGTTACAACTGCTGATTTATATTTTTAATAAAACGCTGATTTGGTGGCTTAACAAACCGTTATCAAAAAAGGCTAGACGATCGATCACTTTTACCAGCTTTTTGCTTCCTAACGCCTTGGTTATTTGCCATTTTTTAAAGCTTTTTACGGTATTTCGGCTTATTGCTTTAATGCTCGCACTACTCCTTTTTTCAGCCTTTGCGAGTATTGCCGTAGGATGTGTTCATTTTCTTTTCCGAAAATCAAAATCCATCACCCAAATCGACCGCACTTTGCGTATCGCTTATCCCGTTTTATTTATTGGTATCACCGCCTTAAGTGTGTATAACGCCTATGTCACACGTGTTATTCATTATGAAATTACGCTAGATAAACCGATTAAACCATTGCGAATTGGCATGGCAAGCGATCTCCATTTAGGCAAATTATTTGGTGGGAAAGAATTGGATAAACTGGCTGATATTATGCAGCAGGAAAAGGTCGATATCATTTTACTGCCAGGTGATATCATGGATGATAACGTCAATGCTTATTTAGCCGAAAAAATGCAACCCCATTTAACTAAACTCAAAGCCCCAATGGGCGTTTATGCCACACTAGGCAATCATGACTTATTCGGTGATCAAGATCGAATTGATCGAGAAATTCGCAAAGCTGGTATTACGGTATTAAGAGATGATACATTAACATTAAATAATGAATTGGTACTGATTGGACGAAATGACAATCTTGCTCACGATAGACCAAATACCGAGACGTTATTAAAACAAGTGAATACTGATTTGCCGATTATTCTCTTGGATCACCGACCAACAGATATCGAAAAACATGCGTCACTCCCGCTTGATATTCAAGTTTCAGGGCATGCACATAAAGGGCAAGTATTCCCGGCGAGTTTAATCACGAAAATGATGTATCGTTTGGATTATGGTCATGAAAAAATTGGCAATCCACATGTTTTTGTCACTTCTGGTTACGGCTTTTGGGGCATCCCAATGCGCTTAGGTTCACAGTCTGAAGTAATTATTATTGACGTGAAAGGGAAATAAAAAAGAGCGGTCAAAAATGACCGCTCTTTTATTATCAATTAGCTATTAAGAACACACTACTTTCACCGCTAAGCCACCTTTCGATGTTTCTCGATATTTGGCATTCATGTCTTTACCTGTTTCATACATGGTTTCGATCACTTTATCCAAGGTTACGCGAGGATTAGTGGTTCGGCGTAATGCCATACGGCTAGCGTTAATCGCTTTTACTGAAGCAATGGCATTACGTTCAATACAAGGTACTTGTACTTGACCACCAACCGGATCGCAAGTTAAGCCAAGATTATGTTCCATCGCAATTTCAGCTGCGATACACACCTGTACTGGTGTACCACCTAAGATCTCAGTTAAACCTGCGGCAGCCATTGAACATGCCACACCCACTTCACCTTGGCAGCCGACTTCAGCCCCCGAAATAGATGCATTCATCTTATAAAGGGAACCAATCATACCGGCAGCCAATAAGTAACGTTCTATGACTTCTGGCGTTAAAGGTGCAACAAATTTTTCATAATAAGAAAGTACCGCCGGCACGATACCACACGCACCATTAGTTGGCGCGGTTACGACGCGACCACCTGCCGCATTCTCTTCATTCACTGCAAGGGCAAACATATTCACCCAGTCGATCACATACATTGGGTCATGGGCTAAACGGCCGCTATTCGCCTCCAAGAGACGATAAAGTGATGGCGCACGACGAGCCACTTTTAAAGGCCCTGGTAACACACCTTCTGTTTTAATACCATGTTCAATACAATCTTTCATGGTTTTCCAAACATTCTGTAAATGTGCTTCAACCTCTTTTTTATCACGCAATGCTAATTCATTTTTCATCATCACTGTTGAGAGCATTAAGCCACTCTCCTGACAATGTTTCAAAATATCTTCAGCATGTTGATAAGGATAAGGCACAGTCGCCGGATTTTTTTCCTCTTGACCAAAATGTGCCTCATCCACGATAAAACCACCACCAATAGAGTAATAGGTTTGACGGTAAAGCACATTACGTTCAGCATCTAATGCAGTAATGGTCATACCGTTTTCATGTAATGATAAAAAGGAATTATGGAATACCATATTGGCATCCCAATCGAAATTAACCGTTTTTTTGCCCTGTACAATCGACAGTTTTTTGGTTTGTTTAACCTGTTCGATAAAGGTTGGGATTAAATCAATATCCACATCATGCGGTAGATAACCGGCCAATCCCATAATGATCGCAATATCTGTATTATGACCAAGCCCCGTCATTGAGAGAGAGCCATACACATCAACGTGCAAAGTTGCTGCATCATTAAATTTACCTTGCTCGATTAAATCGTCAATAAACTGTTTGCCTGCTTTCATCGGACCGACAGTATGGGAGCTGGATGGCCCAACCCCCACTTTAAACATATCAAATACACTAATCATATTATTTTAAATCCTAAGCTAAACTAAAAAGCCGCTTATAATAATCCATATACGACCGCGGAGATAGCAATTAATCCCATAACTGTAACAAATACATTGCTAAAGCGACCTTGATAGCGTTTCATTGCTGGAACATTGCGGATCGCATACATAGGCATAATGAAAAGGATCATCGCAATGATTGGGCCGCCAAGGGATTCAATCAAACCTAAAATACTTGGGTTAATAATCGCTACGCCCCATAAAGTCAGTAAGAAGAAAACTGCAGTACCGTAATTTAATTTTTTACGATTCACACTTTCACCTTTCATTTTGAGGTATAAACCTTCTAAACCTTCACGCGCCCCTAAATAATGACCAAAGAATGAGCTTGTAATCGCGAAGAAAGCCACTAATGGTGCGAAATAAGAAATGTATGGGTTATCAAATTTGTTCGCAAGATAAGACAAAATACTAATATTTTGCGCTTTTGCTTCTAATAACTCTGCTGGTGTTAAGGTTAATACACAGCTAAACACAAAGAACATCACGAAGAAAAGTAATACGGTTGAAGTGCCTTTTTCTGTACGACCGATGTGATATTCCGTTGTATTAAAATCTTTATATTCACGTTGTTGAGAAAGCGTGAAAGAGGAAATTGCCGGAGAATGGTTAAAAGAGAAAACCAATACTGGGATGGTTAACCATAATGTCGTGATAAAGCCGCCAGCAGTCGGGAGCTCATAAAGCATTGAAGCATTCCATTGCGGAATGAGATAAATTGATAACGCAAAGAGAATCAACACCAATGGATACACTAGTAATTCAGTGATTTTCAACATCACTTTTTCACTGAACAACATGACTGAAATTAATATCGCAATTAATACAAAAGAAAGAATCACACGGTTTGGTGAAGTCATGCCTAATTGGTTGACGATAAAAGAATCAACCGTATTGGTGATCCCGTTTCCATAAATCAACAAAATTGGGAAGATCGCAAAGAAATATAATAAGGTAATTAATTTCCCAGCGGTCGGGCCGAAATGTTCTTCTACTACTTCGGTAATATCACTGCCGGGTTTAGAAGAAGACAACACGAAATAAGCCAAGCCACGATGCGCAAAATATGTCATCGGTCCAACTAAAACCGCCATCACAATCAAAGGCCAAAAGCCGCCCATCCCTGCATTGATTGGTAAAAATAATACCCCTGCGCCCACCGCAGTTCCAAATAAGTTTAATACCCAAGCTGTATCAAATTTATTCCATTTTTTTATTAGTTGTAGTGCTCATAAATCACCCTCTAAAGTTAAAAATTATAAAATCGTTTATTTAATGACTATTCATTCATTAAATTAATGGTGGCATTATGATAACGTTAGGGGGTGATCGTAAAGTGCAAAAATAATAAAGTGTGATCTTACTAACAATTTTTATGTAACTTTTTTTACATAAATATTTATCTAGATCAAAAAGTGCGGTGAGAAATTTGAGCAAATTTTAAAGAGAGGAAAAAAACAGAATAATGCTGAATTCTAAAAAGCAAAAAGCCACTAAATTGCTTTTAGCGGCTTCTTAGAATTTGGCTCCTCCTGCGGGACTCGAACCTGCGACATATGGATTAACAGTCCACCGTTCTACCGACTGAACTAAGGAGGAAATGGTGCCTCGAGGCGGAATCGAACCACCGACACGGGGATTTTCAATCCCCTGCTCTACCGACTGAGCTATCGAGGCGTTATCGTTATTGGCTACTGCCTGACAACGGAGCGTATTAAACTATTTTTTCGGGTATCGGTCAACAATTAAATTCAAAAAAAGTAAAAAAGTTGGTGTGTTTGAGTGGTTAATAACCAAAACGACTATAAAAAGAACGTATTTTATAAAACTCAATCAAAAATAACCGCACTTTCTCAAAAAATAATGCCCGAAAATTCTTTCGGGCATTATATTTCATCACTGAAATTATCGTCTTACACGGAATTTCTTCTGTGCTGCATCCACTTTCAACAAGTAGTTTCTTGCTTGTGATGATGGATGTGCGGTCGTTAAAATACGATATACTTGTTCAGGATACATCTGATTGATCTTATAGATCGCCTCATCTTTATCCTCATCGAACACGCGTAATACGGCACCTGCACCACTGTTGTAGGCAGAAATCATTGCAAAACGTTTAGAGGTAGGGTTTGTAATACCATCTAAATATTGATTTTGCAGAATCCATAAGTAAGAGACACCCGCATCAATGTTATTTGCAGGATCATAAAGGTAACGTGCAGATGGTTGTCCACCTTTACCTTTCATCGCAAACACATCGCGACCTGCTGTGCTTGGTACCACTTGCATTAAGCCGATTGCATTCGCATAACTGATCGCATACGGGTTGAAACTAGATTCTGTTTGCATAATACCTAAAATCAAGCTTTCATCAATGCCATAGCGTTCTGCAGCTTTACGGACTAATGGAATATATTTTTGTGCACGCACTTCAACGTGGTTTGCAATCATGGAGATCACCACAAATTGCACGGTGTTACCATTTTGTAAGCGGCGAGTTTGTAATTTATTTTGGATTAAATAAGTCGCAAAGTTACTTGCAATCACTTGGTTAGCAATTTGCTGACCATTATTATCAACGACCTGTCCTAATAAGAAAGGACGCGTACTGATCGGTACATCGCCAGACGCAAATAAGTCGATCCCTTTTGCATCGGAGCCCATCAATAAAGTATGGACAATCGCATTGTGTAAGCGATTAAGATCTTGTTGGGTTTCAACAATAATTGTACCTTCATCAAAACTTACGTGGCTACGCGTATAGAAAGAGTCCGTGTATTTCACGTAATCTTTACGGCTTGCCACTAAAAGCTCATTTACCCCCCAAATACGATCGATATTATGGGAGAATTGACCTGTTAAAATATCTAAACCTTGCGTGTCTTTCGAAAACACTTCGTCATAATTAATGCCACGTCGATGGGTTGGCGAGTCACTACAAGCATATAAAAGCGGAAGTAGCGCCAATAATAAATACTTTTTCATAATCTTTTGTTATTTAGATGGGGGAACGTAACCTTCAATATGCACATCTTTGCCCTCAAATAAGAAATTCACCATTTCTTCTTCTAATAATTTACGATGTTCGGCATTCATCATATTGAGTTTTTTCTCGTTCACTAACATGGTTTGCTTTTTGATCCATTCACCCCATGCTTGTTTACTAATTGAATTAAAAAAATACGTTTACCTAATTCACCGGGATACAGTTGAAAATCCAACCCTTCTGCATCTTTTTTCAAATATTCGCAAAAAACGGTTCTAGCCATAATAATTCCTTACAAATTGCGTTAATAAATTTTTCACAGGCTGAGCTAACCCGATCTGTTCAGGTGACGTTGGATCATACCAATATTTGACCGCACTTAATAGACCAGATTGAGATTCTTTTCCTTTTTCTGACAATTTTTTCCAATCTGAACGATCGCTCTCTTCAGATTTTCGATCAACTTCAACATAAATGGGATGAATGTCTAAGTGAAAATGGCTAAACGTATGACGGAAAGTTACCCATTCTTGATACTCGGTAATCCCTTGCTCTTTCAGATAATTCAATAATGTTTGTTTATCATCAAACTGAGGAAAAACAATACAGTCCGCCCCATAAGCCTTTGCTTTCGCGCTGTTCCAGCCAAACTTTTCCTTGATGAGATAAAATCAAAAAATAGCTTTGTTTTTCCGGCAACGATTTTTTGGGTTTCTTTCCTGGAAATGCCATCCACTTTTCGAGTTTATTGGCTAAACAATCATTACTTAGAGGACAAAGATCACATTTAGGTTTCGTTCGAGTACAAATAGCCGAACCAATATCCATCATCGCTTGATTAAATTCCGCCACTTTCGTGGTTGGTGTAACCTGTTCACTCAATTGCCATAATTGATTTTCGACTTTCTTCTCACCAGACCAACCGTCAACAGCAAAATAACGAGAAAGGACGCGTTTCACATTGCCGTCTAAAATCGGATAAGGTTGATTTTGCACAGAAGATAGTATTGCGCCAGCCGTCGATCGTCCCACGCCTGTTAATGCCCAAACTTGCTCAAATTGGGTAGGAAATTCGCCTTGATATTTATCTCTGATGGTTTGAGCGGCTTTATGTAAATTTCTCGCACGTGCGTAATAACCTAGCCCCGTCCACAAATGTAACACTTCATCTTGCGAAGCATTGGCAAGTGCGGTCACATTAGGAAAAGTTTTGATAAAGCGCTCAAAATAAGGGATAACCGTAGTAACTTGAGTTTGTTGTAACATCACTTCGGAAAGCCAAACTCCATAAAGGGTTTTATTTTGTTGCCAAGGTAAATTTTTGCGCCCAAACTTTTCATACCATTGTAGAACTGAATGGGCAAAAGGGGCATCAACAGAGGATTGGGCTAACATAACTTTCCTAAAGTGCGGTCAAAAATAAGCAAAAATTTTGCGATGATTCTATCACTAAAGCACACCACTTGATCAATTTGATTTTTTCAGTATAATTCGCAGTCTATTTGGTGCCGGATTGTCGGCGATTATTAACTCACGCGGTGTAAGTGGAAAGCATTTATAGCGGCGTGGCTTCAATTTGAGGTTTTCTATGAAACAAGGTATTCATCCAGAATATAAAGAGATTACTGCAACTTGTTCTTGCGGTAACGTGATCAAAACGCGTTCAACTTTAGGCAAAGACATCAACCTTGATGTGTGCGGTAGCTGCCACCCATTCTACACTGGTAAACAACGTGTTGTTGATACTGGTGGTCGTGTTGAACGTTTTAACAGCCGTTTCAAAATCCCAGGTACAAAATAATTTGAATCTGTGTGAAGAACCCTGCCTATGCAGGGTTTTTTATTATCTGAAATTCACCATTTTTCAAATTCAATCAATAAAAAAGTGCGGTCAAAATCGACCGCACTTTTAATTCCCTGTTAAGCAATTAGAGATTTATTTAAAAGGTATAATTAACATTTAAACGAATGTCTCGACCTGGTTCAGGTAATGTTGACACACCTGCACGTTGGCTGTGGCTTCGATAATATTTGTTAAAGGCATTATCTAGCGCAAGGTTCACATTAATATTTTCAGCTGGTTTCCATGTAATATAGAAATCACTTACCCCATAGCCTGGACGTTTAGTGGTTGTTGCACCACCGCCACGGTTATTCGTTGTAGCATCGTAACTGGTATGTTGTACAAAACGACCTTTCCAGCCAATTTCAATATCAGGTTGAGTAAAACGATAAGACACACCTGTCGTCCAAGTACGTCCAATCGGAATAGCTGTCACAGTACTATCCACTGTTCTGCCATCTAATTCAGGTTTACTATAAGCCACGCCTGCACGTAATGTTAAACCTTCATATTTATAAGCAGCACCAACTTCATACCCGTGATTTCTTAGTTTGCCTGCATTTTGAATTTCATAAAAACCCGGGCGTATTTGTGTAAATGCATGTGTATCTTTTACCGTTTGCCAGAAATAGCTTCCGTTTAAAGAGAAATTATCGGCGAGTTTGTAATTGAAACCCACTTCTGCATTGCGTGATTTCTCCGGTTTGATATTCGATGCAATTGAATAAACGGCTGTTTGACCTCGCGTTTCACCTGAAGATAACATCACTTCATGGAAACGAGGACTACGTGTTGCATAGTTTAAGCTCGCATTAAAGCTTAGATCATTATTCACTTCATAAATTAAACCGACGCTCGGATTTACGCTTCCCTTATGCGATTTTTTGCCATTCATTGCTCGGAAATCAAAGTGATCATAACGTAATCCAGTTGTTAAGGTAAAAGCACCTAAGCCCCAAATACCTTCTGCATAAACACCGACATCACGTTTCTTTTGGGTTTTCATTTGAACACCGTTTTGTACGGTTAACGAATTAGGTTTACCCTCTTGATCACGATAATTAACACCGTATTTAATAAGATGAGACTGTCCCACTGTGCTTTCTAAATTTAAATTTGCCCCATTAGCAATTAAACGTGTTTTTGAATTCTCACTTGGCTCTTTACGATTAATCACAGAATGATACACATTGGCTTTAGCATTCGTCACAAAGCCCATATTCTTACCATTCCATTCTAAGTTTGTCGTATCATTTTGTGTAATACGATAACGAGGGGCGTTATTACTACTATTTATAATTTTGTTACCATTACGATCTAAAACATACCAAGTATTCCCTTCTTGGCTTAAAGTATAGCCATTTGCTCGCTGTTCCTTTGTAAGGGTTGGTGGATTACCATTTCTGGCGCTAGCGGTTAACCAATCTTGCGAAAAGTCAAATTCTTCTCGAAGTGCGCGAACACCATAATGGCGCTCTTGACGATGACTTAATTCAAGACGCTGTTCTTCTGTAATATCAACACCAACTTTGGCGAGTAAACCACGTTGATGCAATGCACTGTTCTGAACTTTTTTACTACCCTCTAAATTGCTAAAATTATGACCACCCTTGTAGTCATTTTCGTTAACCCAATTTCCAGAAATTAACGCATCTACCGGACCAGCTTTAGAATAAACGGTCGCACCTTTAGACCAGCCACTATTTGAACTTACACCAGCGTGAACTTTGAAGCCAATATCTTGCCCTTCTTTGAGCAAATCTTTTGCACTCACTGTTTCTGCAACAATCGCACCGCTTGTTGCCCCAATCCCTGCGCTTGCAGATCCCGTCCCTTTTTGCACATCAACACGTTTTAATAAAGACGGATCAAACATAAAACGACCTTGGTGATGGAATAATTGTGCATCGGTATAAGCACCATCAATTTTCACATCAACTTGATCTTGTCCCATACCACGAATCGTAAACCATTGTGATGTACCACGACCGCCACCAAAATTAATTGCTGGTTCATCTTTTAATAAACCTTTTAATTCAGTCTCAGTGCTACGCTCCATTGTTTTTGTTGTAATCACATTAGTCTTACTTTTTGCCCCGCTGTTCTCGGAAACAACATTAATCACATCTAATTTTTTTTCAGCCTGGACATGACCTGCAACAAATACGGCAAGTGGCAATAAGGCAAAATTTGCTCTCTTCATTATGTATACCATGTATACCTTTCATAGATTTAAAACGATAATAATTATTATTTATTTTTGAGTATTAAGTCAAGATTTCTTTTGCGTTTCTGTTGTCTAAATTAGTTACTCATAAAAAAAGCCCTGTATAAACAGGGCTTGAATCATCTATATCTTACTTAGAAAGTATATTTTACTGTTGCGTAATAAGCACGACCAGGTTCGTTATAAGTATGAGCATTGTAATTTGTACTGCTTGATGAACGATAAATGCGTTTATCAAATAAGTTACTTACACCGACACGAATACTGATTGTGTCTTTCCAATTGTAACCTGCGCTTAATCCCCAAACTGCATAGCTACCAATATCTTCTGAGCCAGCAAGCTGATTAACGTATTTATTGTTACCATTTTCCATACGATTTTCCGGATTTTTACGGGATTTTTGTTTACCGTATTGCGTATAAGTTAACATTGCATCCAAGCTATCTGTAATTTGATAACTTAAGCTTGAATTCAAGGTATATTTTGGCACGATAGAAAGCGGGTTACCTGTATCTTTATTTTTGGTTTTATGCATATAAGTGAAGTTATTCACCCAGTTTAATTTATCTTGGATTAATGGTAATGTCAGATTACCTTCAAAACCTTCAATCACTGCGCGGTTTGCATTACCCCATTTATACAAATAGTTACCTAGGTTAGTTAAACCAATAAATTCACCATCAGACACGATTTTGTTACGATAGTCATTACGGAAGTAAGCTACAGAAGCTAGAAGTCCGTCTTTATCATATTCAATTCCGATTTCTTTATTCCAGCTGGTTTCTGGTTTAATGTCGCTATTACCTTGGAAATAACAGGTTTTATTATTCGGTACATTCGTTGGACAGCCTTGACCTAAAGTAAACAACAAGTAATTCGGGTTAGTTTGATAAAGATTCGGTGCTTTATAAGCTCTTGCAATCCCACCTTTAATTTTCCAATCATCGTTGAGACTTTGTAAGAAGTTTAATCCACCACTTACATTAGAACCTGAATAGGTGTTGTAATCATAACGTAAAGATGGCGTTAGGATGGTAGATTGGGTTGCTGAAATATTATCTTCAACAAATACTGCCCATTCAGTTTGACTGCTATGACCACCTCGTACATTTGAAATACCACTTGGTAAACGTTCTTTCAAATCATAAACTACTTTATTGCCAACACGTCTTCCGCCGAGTAACTGTGTCATAGAAGAAGCATCATCTAAACTGCTGTGTACGCCTTCAAAACCAACTGTCAGCATATGCTCTACACCCAAGGTAAATGGGATATAGAATTCAGAACTAAAGCGCGTATTTTTAAGAATAGAATCGCTAAAGACTGATGTACTCGAATAACTGCCTTCTGGACCACCTGCTAAATATTCTGGTAAACGGCTGTTTTTAGTTTTATCAAAAGTAATATAGGTTTTATTGTCAAAATGATCGAATTTACCTTCATAGGTTAAAGCATAGTTCTGACGATATAAACGAGCGGTTTCAGCTTTGCTTCCCGCCAAAGTTTTGGTTTCAGGATAGTTTTTATTATTATAAAGCCCTGCTGAGCTATTTTGTGTATCACCGTTATAAATATTACCTTGACGGCTGAAACCAGAATCCAAGGTTAATTTATTTTTCTCATTGATATTCCACACTAAACGGCCATTAATATCTTTATTACGTACGCCTTCACGACCAGCAATCGCAGGATCGCCATTAATACCGACTTCATCCGCTTGTGTTTTGTTCCAGTTACCATATAAACGGAATTGCAATACATCTTTAATTAACGCACCACTTAGATTAAAACCGACACGGTTCGTTGCACCTTCATCGCTGTCTTCTGGTTGATTGGTGTAATAGCTTAAGCTACCGTGTAAATCATTGGTAACAGGTTTAGTGATAATATTAACCACCCCACCCATTGCACCTGAGCCATAGCGTGCTGCTGAAGGACCACGCAATACTTCAATTTTTTCAATCGCTTCAACTGGCACCCAGTTACTGTCGCCACGAGAGTTACGTTCACCACGCACACCATAACGTTCTGCATTACGAGAGGTGACTGGTTTACCATCCACTAAAATCAATGTATTTTCTGGTCCCATACCACGAATATCAATTTGACGTTTATTTCCGCGTTGTCCTGTAGATGAGTTACCCGTCAAATTCACACCTGGCATGGTACGTAATACTTCAGAAACATCATTTGTCGCGGGGCGTTTTTCTAAATCTTTTGCTGTCACAAGAGAAGAACCAAGTGATTGTTTTACCTGATTTTCTGCTGTAACTTTAATTTCCTCTAGTTTCTCTTCGCCATAAGAATAGCTTGAAAAAAGCGCGATGGTTAATGTGCTTAATGCGAAGAATGATGTTGTTTTTAAATGATTGCCTTTATACATTGAATGCTCTCCTGGCATATGTGAAATAAATAATACCCGAGAATTCTAGTACAATATAATTTGAGTGTAAACAACAATTCTTATCATTATTATTCAAATTAAATGAACAAAATACCTAAATTTTGACCGCACTTTCTTGCAATCCCAATAAATTCGAGTATTATTCACGGTTCGCCAATTTGGCGGATTTATTTCTCATGTCGGGTTCCCTACCCCCGATTAACCAACTAAAAAGGTCTTAAAATGAAAATTAATACTCCGATCTTCAATGATCAACAAAAACGTTTTGCTTTAATTTTATTAAGCTTATTTCACATCTTCATCATCACAGCCAGTAACTATTTCGTTCAAATCCCATTTGAAATCAATTTAAAATTGACCGCACTTGGTTTTGCTGATGATTTTTCCTTCCACAGCACATGGGGCACTCTCACCTTCCCATTCATTTTCTTAGCCACTGATTTAACAGTACGTGTATTTGGGGCAAAAGAAGCCCGTTGGATCATTTTTATTGTGATGCTCCCCGCACTTATCGTGAGTTACATTGTTTCTGTTGTTTTTTCTGATGGACAATATCAAGGTTTAAGTGCATTAAGTGAATTCAATATGTTTGTTTTTCGTATTGCGTTCGCCAGTTTCTGTGCTTATGTTTTCGGACAATTATTAGATGTGTTAGTATTCAACCGCTTACGTCAATTAAAAACTTGGTGGATAGCACCAAGCAGTTCCATGACATTTGGTTCTCTTGCCGATACCTTTATGTTCTTTGGCGTAGCATTTTATAAAAGTAGCGATCCATTTATGGCCGAACATTGGTTTAGCCTTGGATTCGTCGATTACTTATTTAAATTATTTGTCGGTATTGTCTTGTTTGTACCTGCTTATGGTGTGGTACTGAGCATGATCTTACGTAAACTTCAATCACTCGCAGACTCTCGTCAGTTTGCTTAACTTAAGGAAATAAAATGACTGAAACACTTTCTCTTAGAGCCAAAATAGAACAAAGCCCAATGGGGGCTTATCAATGGATGATTGTGGTGATGGCTGCCATTATGAATTTACTTGACGGCTTCGATGTATTAGCCCTTGCCTTCACGGCAACAGCCATTCGTGGCGAATTTGGTCTCACTGGGATTGAGTTAGGTTATTTATTAAGTGCCGGCTTATTTGGTATGACCGCTGGCTCACTTTTCCTCGCACCACTTGCAGATAAAATTGGTCGTCGCCCATTGTTATTAATGGCAGTATCACTCTCCGCTATCGGAATGTTAGGATCGGCGTTTATTTCACAATATCAATGGCTTGGTTTCTGGCGCGTTATCACCGGCCTTGGTGTTGGCGGGATTTTAGTAGGCACAAACGTGATCACCAGCGAATATTCCTCTCGCAAATGGCGTAGCTTCGCGATCAGTGTCTATGCGGCAGGTTTTGGTATCGGTGCGGTATTAGGCGGTATGTTCGCTGTGATGTTGCAAGGTGAATATGGCTGGCGTTCAGTGTTCCTAGCAGGGGCTATCTTGACCGGTTTACTTTTAGTGGTGTTATTTATTTGGTTACCGGAATCCATTGATTTCCTCACATCTAAACAACCTAAAAATGCAGAAGTGCGGTTAAATTTAATCGCAAAAAAAATTGGTTTAGCCGGTGATTGGAAACTTCCTGCAAAAAGTAGAAAAAGTTAAAAGTAAATTACCTATTAGCCAATTATTCAGCGAAAAATACTTACATTCTACCCTTTTAATTTGGACGGCTTTCTTTGCAATCATGTTCAGCTTCTATTTTATCAGCTCATGGACGCCTGCCTTATTAAAAGAAGCGGGCATGACGACAGAGCAAAGTGTGAGCGTAGGGATGATGATTTCATTAGGTGGCACTTGTGGCGCCTTAATCTATAGCTTACTGGCTAGCCGTTGGACAGCTCGTGGCGTGTTAATTTTATTCACCGTCTTATCTTCCGCAGCGATCATCACCTTTATCTTATCCTCATCTGTTTTATGGATTGCAATGGTATTCGGTATTTTAGTTGGTGCACTCATGAATGGCTGTATCAGCGGTCTTTATACCTTAAACCCACTTACTTATGATGCCGATATTCGTAGCACCGGTGTAGGCTGGTCGATTGGTATCGGTCGTATTGGTGCAATTCTTGCTCCAACGATTGCCGGGTCAATTATTAGATATGGGTTGGGACAAACAGAGTTTATATGTGGGCGTTGGCTTCGTTATGCTTATCTCAACCATTGCGCTCTTTTTCTTAAAAAGCCGCTCAGAAGTTAAAGCATAATCTTAAAAAAATATAGCAAAAGGCGTGATAAACACGCCTTTTTTATTGACTTAATAAAGTGCTCATCCCTAGCCCTCAGATCAGAAAGATTCTCAAGTTATTTTATGTAACATTTTCTTCTAAAAATCCTTTGTTATCCATCTTGAATTTCAACGCATTATGGTGTTAAATCTGCACACATTATAAGGTTATAAAAAATATAAAAATAAGCTGTAGGAATTTATGTGCCAATTACTCGGAATGAACTGCAATACGCCGACGGATATTGTCTTTTCTTTTGAAGGTTTCCGTCGTCGTGCTGGTCTTACTGATTGCCATTCAGATGGCTTCGGTATCGCTTTTTTTGAAGGTCGTGGTGTGCGTATTTTTCGCGATAACCACGCTGCATCTCAATCCCCGATTGCAGATTGTGTAAAACAATACAACATTAAATCGCTCAATGTGATTGCCCACATTCGCAAGGCAACACAAGGCGGTGTCACCATTGAAAACACTCATCCCTTTATTCGTGAAATTTGGGGACAAAACTGGGTCTTTGCTCACAACGGTAATTTAAAAGATGTTCCGGATATGTCTGAGAGTTTCTGCCAACCCATTGGTTCAACTGATTCAGAAACCGCATTTTGTTATATGGCGGAATATTTGAAAAATCGTTTCCGCCGTAAACCGTCTGAAATGGAAATTTTTGAAGCCATTCAAGATATTACCAAAGAGCTTTCACAAAAAGGCACCTTTAATTTCATTCTTTCAAATGGGGAATGGATGATCGCCCACTGCTCAACTAATTTGCATTATTTAACGCGTAAGGCCCCTTTTGGTAAAGCACATCGCATTGATGATGATGGCGTCATCGATTTTAATGATTACGCAAAAGATGGCGACAAAGTCACCATTATTACGACTTTCCCGCTCACCAAAGATGAACCTTGGGTCAAAATGGAACATGGTGGTTTCGTTTTCTTCAAAGAAGGAGACAAAATTGCTGAGGTCGTCGGTGTGGCTAAAGAAATGGAAGATGATGGTACATTAGGCAATCGCGCAGCAGCCTAATAACAAATCACAATAAAAAGTGCGGTCAAAAACATCAGAGATTTTGACCGCACTTTTTTATCTGCAATTAACGCATTGTCACAAATTCTTCAGAACCTGTTGGGTGAATTGCCACCGTATTATCAAAGTCTGCTTTAGTTGCACCCATTTTGATTGCTACAGCAAAACCTTGAATCATTTCATCCACACCGAAACCAATGCCGTGTAAGCCCACGATTTTCTCTTCTTTGCCGACACACACTAATTTCATCCGGCAAGGTTGGCGATGTTCAGTGACAGCAGTGTACATTGCTGTGAAAGAGGATTTATACACTTTCACATGTTCTTCGCCATATTGCTCAATCGCTTGCGGTTCAGTTAAACCCACTGTACCAATTGGCGGATGGCTGAACACGACGGTTGGCACAAGATTGTAATCTAAATGCTCATTTGGTTTGTTATTGAATAAACGCTCAGACAAACGACGACCTGCCGCCACGGCAACTGGCGTTAATTCAATACCACCTTCGATAATATCACCCACAGCATAAATGCCAGGTACGTTTGTATTTTGATATTTATCAACAATAATTTGTCCACGTGAATTGGTTTTCACACCAGTTACTTCAAGATTAATCACATCAGTAGCAGGTTCACGACCAATCGCCCAAATTAAGGTATCCACTATGGTTTCACGGCCATCTTGTAATTTCAAGGTAAGCGAACCATCCGCATTTTTCACTACTTCTTCTGGTAATGCTTTGGTATGTAATTGGATACCATCTTGTGCTAACACTTCAACCAAGGTTTCCACAATTAATGGATCTTGATTACGCAATGGGGCATGTTGGCGCACAAATAAATGGGTTTCGCTGCCTAAGCTATTTAAAACACCCGCTAATTCAACCGCAATATACCCAGCGCCTACAACTGCAACACGTTTTGGTAATTCATTTAAAGCAAATACACCATTTGAATCAATCCCGTATTCTGCACCTTTTACCGCTGGAATACTTGGGCGACCACCCGTTGCAATTAAGATATGTTCAGCAGTCACTAACTCTGTTGAACCATCTGCATAGCTCACTTCAATCGTTTTCGCATCTTTAAAACGTGCGAAACCATTTAGAACATCCACGTTATTTTTCGCTAATACATTATTGTAAGAGGTATGAATACGACCGATGTAAGCTTGACGGCTTTCGACTAATTTCGCGTAATCAAAGTTTTTCACTTCTACATCAAAACCATAAGCCGGCGCATAACTATTAATGGCTTCTGCAATTTGAGCTCCATAAAACATCACTTTTTTCGGTACACAACCCACATTTACGCAAGTACCACCGAGATATTTTGCTTCAATAATCGCACATTTTTTGCCGTAGCTTGCCGCACGGTTAATTGAGGCTATCCCGCCGGAACCACCACCGATAGCAATATAATCATAATGTTTAGTCATTGTAATGATCCTTTTTACTTACTAGAATTTTCTCCTATTTTGCCTAAAACTAAAGAAGAAAGCTATAAATTGATTTAATTGGGATTGTCTATATGAAAAGAAAGATCGCTCATTTTCAGCATAAATATCAACATAAAAAGTAGATTTTCGTTATAATGCCAACTTGCCTCTAGCAAAAAAACAAGCATAAATCATCTTAAAAACTAAGATGCTTACCAAAGGAAAAAAACCGATATGGCAATCTGGAAAAAGCATTCACACTTAAGCAGCTCAATGAAATGGGAAAACATTGTGCCGTTGACCATCTGGGGATTGAGATTTCGGCTTATGGAGAAAAACTGGATTGAAGCAAAAATGCCCGTTGATCATCGCACTACTCAGCCTTTTGGCTTATTACATGGTGGTGTGTCTGTTGCTTTGGCTGAAACTATTGGTTCATTAGCGGGATTTCTCTGTATAGAAGAAGGTCAAGCTGCCTTAGGATTAGATATAAACGCCAATCACCTTCGCCCAGTAAAACAAGGCGTTGTGATCGCTAAGGCAATGCCTATCAGTTTAAGTAAAAATATCCATGTCTGGCAAATTGACATTCGTGATGAACAAGATAAACTCTGCTGCGTTTCTCGATTAACGCTTTCTATCAAACATTTATGACTATAACTCAAAAAATTGGCATCATTTTAGCAAACCTTGGTACGCCTGATGCCCCGCAACCCGCTGCGATCTCCCGTTATCTGGCCGATTTTTTAATGGATCCCCGCGTGGTCGATTTACCTCGTTGGAAATGGTATCCCCTTTTAAAAGCCATTATTTTACCTATGCGTTCTAAACGCATTGCACAAAATTATCAATCTATTTGGACAGAACAAGGTTCTCCCCTACTTGCGATTACAAAGCAACAACAAGCCGGTTTACAAGCTTATTTAAATGAAAAAGGCATCAATGCACAGGTCGAAATCGCTATGACTTACGGCAATCCGTCGATGCAAAGTGCGGTCAAAAATTTACTCAAAAATAACGTAGAACGCATGATTGTGTTGCCACTTTATCCGCAATATTCCAGTACAACAACAGGCGCATTAATCGATGCGTTCAATCGTGCCATTGCGCAAGAACGTAATATTGTACCTTTTGAGTTTATTCATTCTTATCACCTTGATGAAAACTACATTAATGCCTTAGTGGATTCAATTAAAGTGCGGTTAAAACCAGATGAGTTTTTGCTTTTCTCTTATCACGGCATTCCGCTGCGTTATGAGAATATGGGTGATTATTATCGTCAGCACTGTAAACAAACCACCATTGCGATTGTGGATAAATTAGGTTTAACAGAAAACCAATGGAATATGACCTTCCAATCACGATTTGGGCGTGAAGAATGGTTACAACCTTATACCGATCACTTTTTAGAAGAAGCGGCTTCTCAAGGCATTCAGAAAATAGCTGTGATCTGCCCGGGCTTTTCGGTGGATTGCTTAGAAACCTTAGAAGAAATAGAGGTTGAAAATAAAGAGAAATTCTTGACACATGGCGGCGTTTCTTATCACTACATCCCTGCATTAAATGCAGAAAAAGCCCATATTGAAATGATGGGAGAATTGATTTTGGATAAGTTGCAGTAGTAAATCTCCTTTAATTAAATCTCCCCCTAGCCCCCTCTTTACTAAAGAGGGGGTATTTTATTGGCAAATAAATGCTCTATGTTCTATGCTCTATGCTCTTAGTCCTCTCAAATACTCCCATAAAATATTAAAAGTAACTCATAAAAAAGCCCCTCTTTTGTAAAGAGGGGTTGGGGAGATTTAAAAAGATAAACAAAAAGGCGAACCTTTGCGATTCGCCTTTTAAGATTTCCTTCTAATCCAAGATTAGAAGTATACACGCATACCTACACCGATAGCTCTGTCTTTAGTTTTACCATCGTAAGCATAACCACCATTTGCATTTTCAGCATAATTTTTAGTTGTTACGTATTTACCTTCTAAGAATACTACAACTTGTTTATGAAGTTTATAATCCGCACCAAGTAAGAAACCGTGAGTTTTATCTTTAGTAGTTTCACCTTTCACACGTTCATATAGGTAGTTACCATATACTTGAGATGCTGGAGTTACTTGATATGCAAAGCCTGGAGATACGTAGAATTTATTGGTTTTTGCATCATTTTCTTTTTCATGAGCATAACCAAAGTCACCAGTTAATGTGAAGTCGCCAAATTTATAACCTAATGATGCTAAAAAACCATCTAAACGGTGTTTATATGACGCATCAGTTTCAAAGCTAGTGTGGCCATAAGCGAAACGCGCATCTAAATCACCCGCTGTGTATAATGCACCGAAACCAAATGCATTTTTGATAGCTGGATCAAGTGCTTTGCCTTTTTCATTATTTTTTTTGACCAAAGTTATAGTTTGCACTTAATTGTAAACCTTCAATACCTTTATAGTCATAACGAATTACGCCTGTACCCGCAGTTGGAATATATTCTTCTTTTGGAATTAAACCATATTCATAATCAACTGCTTGGCTTAAATCATCTGCGATAGTTAATTGACGACCAAATGTGATATCGCCAGTAGCTTTACTACCTAAACCTACGTAAGCACGTTTAGCATAAAGTCTACCAAATTTATCACGAGAATCTGTATCATCAAAACGGAATTCTAAACGACCTAATGCATAGAAATCGTTATCTAAGTTATGTTTTACAGTGATGCCGAAACGTGAGCCTGCATTACGTAAAGCTGAGTTAGTTTTTTTAGTTGATTTACCAGCGCGGTCGTACTCTTTTTTATCCGCTTTTTCCATAATTAAACGAAGAGAACCGTTTAACTCAACTTTAGTACCTTCGTTGTCGTAAACTACTGCTGCGTTTGCTGCTGAAGCGGCAAATGCAGAAACAATTAATGCTGCTAGTGTCTTTTTCATAATTGTTATTCCTTTTGGTTGTTACCGATGATTTTTGATTGAAGCAATTTTTCATAAAAAGTTCAATCTCCGAAATAGACGTCGCAAATATTACAAAATAAACCTATAGTGTCAATGGAGGATCCCGACCAATGTTCTAAAATCCGATCAAGATCACATTTTTTGAACAAAAAAGGATATTTTTTGAGCAAACTAAGCGCATTCCACCGAAAATGAAATCACCTCTTTAATGCTTTTAGCGCCTAATGCAATCATAATTAAACGATCAACACCTAAAGCAACGCCTGACGTATTCGGAATACCCGCTTGTAATGCAGCAAGAAAACGATGATCAATTTCACGTTGTGGCAAACCAGCTCTTGCACGTAGGCGATTATCTTGCTCAAAACGATGTTGTTGTTCACGAGCATCTGTAAGCTCATGAAAACCGTTGGCTAGCTCTAATCCTTTATAATAGAACTCAAAGCGTTCTGCTACTCGGCTATCTTCAGGACTAAGTTGCGCAAGTGCCGCTTGGGAAGAAGGGAAATGATAAACGGCAACCGGCGTCTCTTGACCAATTTTAGGTTCTACCACTTCACTGAATAGAAATTGTAATAAAAGTATCACGATCTTCATCTTCATCTGCCATAAAGTTATGTTTACGTGCCACTTCCACCAATTCTTGACGAGTGGCTGATAATGGATCTAATCCTACATACTCTTGGAAGACAAATTGATAACTTAAGGTTTCTGCGGGTTTGCAATCGAGGATCTGTTGTAGTAAATCATCCACTTCATTCATCAGACGGTACATATCAAAGTGCGGTCGATACCATTCGAGCATAGTAAATTCCGGATTATGGCGATTGCCCGCTTCTTCATTACGGAATACTTTACCAATTTGAAAGATCGGTCCACTGCCTGCCGCCAGTAAACGCTTCATGTGATATTCCGGACTTGTGGAAAGCCAGAGCGTTTTCGACAGTTCATCAAAAGGGGCAACAAATTCTGTATTAAAGGTGGAAAGATGAAGATCCGTCACGCCAAATTCACTTAAAACTGGGGTTTCTACTTCTAGTAATCCACGTTCAGTAAAAGAACTGGCGAATATCAGCAATAATTTTGGCTCTCGCCAATAAGTTTTTTTAATTGATGCGGAAGGTTGCCATTCTATTTTTATCGCTAAGTGCGGTCATTTTTTTCTCCGTTTTCACCTTTAAAAATGAATTAGACTATTGTAAACAAGAGTAATTTTTTTAACTCAATAATCCGACTAAATCATTCTTAAACGAAAACGGTTATCATCTAAAAAATATAAAAAAAGTAACTTTTTGAGTTAGATCACACTTTTGATATTTTATCCGTTTATTCAGGGAAAAAAAGGTTACTAATTTGTGAACAAAAAGTGGCAGAATGACAACATATCCCCTATTTATTTAGGGCATCTTTATTTTTACTTTCTATTGATTGGAGGATATCGTGCAAACGGTTAATGTCGATATTGCTATTGTTGGCGCTGGTGGTGGCGGTTTACGTGCCGCAATTGCAGCAGAAGCAAACCCTAACTTAAAAGATCGCATTAGTTTCTAAGGTTTATCCTATGCGTAGCCATACAGGTTTGCAGCAGAAGGCGGTGCGGCTGCAGTAATTAAAGAGGAAGATTCTACGATAAACACTTCCACGATACCGTTGCCGGTGGTGACTGGTTATGTGAACAAGATGTGGTGGAATATTTCGTTGAACATTCTCCGGTGGAAATGACTCAGCTTGAACGTTGGGGCTGCCCTTGGAGCCGTAAAGCCGATGGTGATGTGAAACGTGCGTCGTTTCGGTGGGATGAAAATCGAACGTACTTGGTTCGCAGCAGATAAAACCGGTTTCCACTTATTACATACTCTTTTCCAAACATCCATTCAATATCCACAAATTCAACGCTTTGACGAGCACTTCGTTTTTAGACATCTTAGTTGATGATGGTCATGCTCGTGGTATGGTTGCGATGAATATGATGGAAGGTACACTTGTTCAAATCAACGCAAATGCGGTTGTGATTGCAACTGGCGGTGGCTGTCGTGCATTTAAATTTCAACACCAACGGCGGTATCGTAACAGGGTGATGGTTTATCAATGGCATATCGTCACGGTGTTCCACTTCGTGATATGGAATTCGTCCAATACCATCCAACTGGTTTACCAAATACCGGTATCTTAATGACTGAAGGTTGTCGTGGTGAAGGCGGTATCTTAGTGAATAAAAACGGCTACCGTTATTTACAAGATTATGGTCTAGGCCCTGAAACCCCAATCGGCAAACCTGAAAACAAATATATGGAACTTGGTCCACGTGATAAAGTTTCACAAGCATTCTGGCAAGAATGGAAAAAAAGGCAACACCTTAAAAAAACAGCAAAAAGGTGTCGATGTGGTTCACCTTGACTTACGTCACTTAGGTGAAAAATATTTACATGAGCGTCTTCCATTCATTTGTGAATTAGCCAGTGCTTATGAAGGTGTAAACCCAGTTAATGAACCAATCCCAGTTCGCCCGGTTGTTCACTACACCATGGGTGGTATTGAAGTGGATTACAACAGCGAAACTCGCATTAAAGGTTTATTTGCTGTAGGCGAATGCGCATCTTCTGGTTTACATGGTGCAAACCGTTTAGGTTCTAACTCGCTTGCAGAATTAGTGGTTTTAGGCCGTGTTGCAGGTGAATATGCCGCACAACGTGCAGCAGAAGCTCAATCTACAAATCGTGCTGCAGTTGATGCACAAGCGCAAGATGTTGTCGCTCGCCTTAAAGCGCTTTATGACCAAGAAGGTAATGAATCTTGGTCTGAAATTCGTGATGAAATGGGTACCGTAATGGAAGAAGGTTGTGGTATCTACCGTGACCAAGAAAGCATGCAAAAAGCAGTAGATAAAATTGCTGAGCTTAAAGAACGTTATAAACGTATTCGTGTTGCAGACCGTTCAAGCGTATTCAATACCGATGTGCTTTACACTGTAGAATTAGGGTACATCCTTGATGTGGCACAATCTATTGCCAACTCTGCAATTGAACGTAAAGAGTCTCGTGGTGCACACCAACGCTTAGACTATACTGAACGTGATGATGTGAATTATTTAAAACACACCCTTGCTTACTACAATGGCGATGATGCACCACGTATTGAATACAGCCCGGTGAAAATCACTAAATCTCAACCAGCAAAACGTGTTTATGGTGCGGAAGCAGAAGCGGCAGAAGCGGCTGCGAAAGCTAAGGAGCAAGCAAATGGCTAATTCACCAGTAATGACTGTAGAAGTATTACGCTACAACCCAGAAAATGATCAAGAGCCACATTTAAGCTCTTATCAAGTACCTTATGATAACCAAACCTCTCTTTTAGATGCGTTAGGTTACATTAAGGATAAACTTGAACCTTCTCTTTCTTATCGCTGGTCCTGCCGTATGGCGATCTGCGGTTCTTGTGGGATGATGGTGAATAACAAACCTAAATTGGCTTGTAAAACGTTCTTACGTGATTACAGCGGCCATATGCGTATTGAACCATTAGCAAACTTCCCTATTGAACGCGACTTAGTGGTTGATTTAAGCCACTTTATTGAAAGTTTAGAGGCGATTAAACCTTATATTATTGGTAACGAAGCACCACCGTTAGATGGTAAAACCACATCCATCAAAAAGAATTGCAAGTAAGCCGTACTAAACAAACCCCGGCACAACTTGAAAAAAATATCGTCAATTCTCAATGTGTATTAACTGTGGTTTATGCTATGCCGCTTGTCCGCAATTTGGTTTAAACCCTGAATTCTTAGGCCCTGCAGCGATTACAATGGCACACCGTTACAACCTGGATAACCGTGACCATGGTAAAGCAAAACGTATGCCATTATTAAATGGTAAAAAAACGGTGTTTGGAGCTGTACTTTCGTCGGTTATTGTTCTGAAGTGTGTCCAAAACACGTGGATCCGGCTTCTGCAATCAACCAAGGCAAAGTGGAAAGTGCCAAAGATTATGTTATCTCAATGCTAAAACCAAAAAGGCTAAGGGGAAGAATATGTCAGTAACAGTAAGTAAACGTAAAAAAATATGTTCGCCCAATGACGGCTACTTGGTGGCAAAAGTTGGATTTCTACAAAGCTTATATGGTACGTGAAGCAACCTCTATCTTTGCCGTATGGTTCTGTATCGTATTGCTTTATGGTGTACTTTGCCTTGCAAGCAATCCTGTTCCAGGCTTAGGTATTGTTGATTTCATTGGCTTCTTAGAAATCCAATTGTGGTGTTCTTAAATATCATCACATTAATTGCGACCTTATATCACACTGCAACTTATTTCGTGATGACCCCAAAAGTGATGAATATCATTGTTAAAAATGAGCGTTTACCACATCACGTGTTAAGAAATGCACTTTGGGCAGTTACAGCTGTGATTAGTGTTATCGCATTAATTTTAGTTTATATGTAGGGAGAGAAAAAATGGTCGAACAAAATCCAAAACGCTCTGGTGAACCGCCAGTATGGTTGATGTTTGGTGCTGGCGGGACTGTCAGTGCGATTTTCTTCCCTGTTGTGATCTTAATCCTTGGTTTATTGTTACCATTCGGATTAATTGATCCACATAACTTAATTACATTTGCTTATTCTTGGATCGGAAAACTAGTTATCTTAGTTTTAACAATTTTCCCTATGTGGTGTGGTTTACACCGTATCCATCACGCGATGCACGATCTTAAAATCCACGTGCCAGCAGGCGGATTTATCTTTTACGGCTTAGCCATGATTTACACAATCTGGGTGTTATTTGCTGTATTAGGGTTTGTAATTTAAAAACACTAAAGTGAAGAAATAAAAGTGTGGTCAAAGATGACCGCACTTTTTATTCTCGAAGAATAACCCAAATATTTATCTTAATCCAGAAAAACAAAAAAACCCGACATTACGTCGGGTTTTCTTTTTATCAAAAACTTTGATAATTATTCTGCAACAACGATAACATCTAATGTTGCAAATACTTCGCCGTGAAGTTGGAAACGAACATCGTGGTCACCAAGAGTACGGATTGGACCGTTTGGTAAACGAACTTCGCTTTTCGCAATTTCAACACCAGCTGCAGTTACTGCTTCTGCTACATCACGAGTAGTGATTGCGCCGAATAAACGACCTTCATCACCAGCTTTAGATGCGATAGTTACAGAACCTAATGCAGTCACTTGTGCTGCGCGAGCTTGAGCTGCTGCAAGACTTGCTGCTGCCGCTGCTTCTAACTCTGCGACGTGTTTCAAAGTGTTCAATGTTAGCTTTAGTTGCCATAACTGCTTTACCTTGTGGGATTAGAAGTTACGAGCGAAACCAGATTTAACATTAACTTGATCACCTACGTTACCTAGGGTGAACGATTTTATCTAAAAAGAATTACTTGCATTTCTAACTCCTTCTTAATTGTGATGAGAATCAGAGTAAGGTAATAACGCTAAATAACGAGCGCGTTTGATTGCGCGTGCTAATTGGCGTTGGTACTTCGCACGAGTACCGGTAATGCGGCTTGGTACAATTTTGCCGCTTTCAGAAATGTAGTTCTTTAATGTAGCGATATCTTTGTAATCGATTTCAACAACATTTTCCGCTGTGAAACGGCAGAACTTACGACGACGGAAATAACGTGCCATTTGGCTGTCTCCTAATCTATAAATTCGATTTGCTCGGCATGCAATACTAACTGCGTTAAACCATTTGAGGTTTTATGTGAAAGTAATAAACCCCACCACAAGAAGTTTACTGCCGACCGTAATGCTTTGAGTTTTTTCTATTAACTGATTGCCACTGACTTGAACTGGCATCTTTAACCACGCTTGGCGTGATAAGCCACTTTCAACTTGTTCGGAACGATGTTCCAGCCAAAATTGGCAATGCGCAATCCCGTTAGGGCTTTGCTTCGCTTGGGTAATTGACACACTGTGCCGATTAACGAGAAGCGATTATCAAGTTTTGAATTACTCTTCAGCATCCTCAAAATCGTTGTTTTCAACTTCAGCTAAAGGTTTACGTTCTTCTTTAGCCGCTTTCATTGGGGACGCTTCGGTTACGGCGTGCTTAGTATGGATAACAAGACTGCGTAATACAGCATCGTTATAACGGAAAGTCGTTTCTAGCTCGTCGATGACTTGTTGAGGCGCTTCTACATTCATAAGCACATAGTGTGCTTTGTGTAATTTGATTAATTGGGTACGCTAATTGACGACGACCCCAATCTTCTAGGCGATGAACTTGACCACCAGCTTCTTTAACAGAACCTGTGTAACGTTCGATCATACCTGGTACTTGCTCGCTTTGGTCCGGATGAACCATAAACACGATTTCGTAGTGACGCATTACTGCTCCTTACGGGTTAATCAGCCTTTGACGTAGATTAGCCACCAATCTGCAAAAGGCAAGAACGAAAAAATGAACGTGGCTAAGAGCGCTGATTATACAGATTTTTCCAGACTTCAAAATAATTTGTACGCTTTTTCAAACAAAAAAGCCGATATCAACATATCGGCTTTTCTTTTCATATCTAAATTAACGGCTACGAAAAATGATACGACCTTTGCTTAAGTCATAAGGTGTCATTTCGACAGTTACTTTATCGCCCGTTAAGATACGAATATAGTTTTTACGCATTTTTGCCAGAAATATGTGCTGTCACCACGTGACCATTTTCTAACTCAACGCGGAACATGGTATTTGGTAAGGTTTCCAAAAATTGTGCCTTGCATTTTCAATGCAATCTTCTTTTTGCCATTTTATCCTCTAAAATTATGATTTTTTTGACCGCTCTTTTTTTGCGGCTATAAATGAAAAACAGGGCGAATTATAGCCGTTTTTCATGTTAGACGAAAGATTAAAATAGTATTTTATTGAAATCCCCATTATTTTTTTCAATAATTCGATTATAATATTTTAAAAAGTAGATCTGGTAGAAAAATTTAATTTAGCATTCGAAACCAGTAAGATCTAGGCCTTATATGGTATCCACTTTTCCAAGAAGACTGTTCTATCTAAAAAGGCTAAAAGCAAACTTTACTCAGATTTTCGTCAATTTGTATGTAAAACCAATGACTTCAACCCAAGGGTTATTTATAGCTATACCTAAAATAATTGTAATTAGTTTAAAAATTCAACAAGAAGAGAAAATATTGCTAAACGCCTTTCTGGTTTGGGGTTGGACTTTACTTTTTGATGCGACAGATGGGAAAAAACTGCCCGCTTCCGTATTAGAATCTGTTGATTATGATTTCTATCCGAAAACACTATTTATCACCTAAGCCCTTAACGCTCGGCGAAATTGGCTGTGCAATAAGCCATATTAAAGTTTATGAGCACATGGTGAAAAACAATATTGAAAGTGCCATTATTCTTGAAGACGATGCGATCGTTTCTCAGCACTTTAAGGAAATTGTTGAAGATACGCTCAATAAAATTAATAAAAATCATGAGTTGATCTTTTTTGATCACGGAAAAGTTAAATCACATTTCTTTAAGAAACAGATTGTGGAAGGATATAGACTTGCACATTACAAGACACCTTCAAAAAATTCAAGAAGATGTATTATCTATGCAACCGCTTACTTAATTACACTCTCTGGTGCTAAAAATTACTTAACTACGCTTATCCAATAAGACTACCTGCTGATTATCTGACAGGATTAATCCAAAAAACACGTGTTGACACCTATGGTATTGAACCGCCATGTGTATTTAGAGGATTAAATAGTGACTCAGAGATAGACAAAATTGAGCATCGATATGAATAAGCTAAAAGCCCTAAGGTTAAAAATAGGGAAATGGATACTCGATAAATCATCAAGATCCAACAATCCCAAAAGTATAGAACATCCTAAGAGTTTCTTATTTTTGCGACAAGATGGGAAAAATTGGCGATTATATCGTTAGCTCTTTTGTTTTTCGGGAGATAAAGAAATTTAACCCTTTGATAAAAATTGGTGTCATCTGCACGAAACAGAACGCTTATCTGTTTCAAAGAAACCATAACATTGATGAAATTTATCTTGTAAAGAAAAGAAACATTCTCGATTACATCAAGACGGCGCTGTTATTAGAAAAAGAGATACGATGTTGTCATTGACCCAGACCATCGTGCTTAGAAACCGAGACTTATTGTTATTGAGAATAATCAATGCCCGAAATTATATCGGCTATAGAAAAGCAGATTATAATATTTTTAATATAAATATTACTAAAGACGGCCATTTTTCAGAAATTTACAAAAGAGGCTTTTGGCTCAGTCAAACATCTGTCTAAGTGATGATAGCTATGACATTCCACAAGATGCCTCAACCAAAAGAAGAAATCCTTCAGTTTATGACTGATAACCAGTTAAATAACTTTATTACCATTAACTTCTATGGTGCGGGGAAAAATAGAAAAATTTGACGATACTCACATTATAGATTACTTAGCATATATTATAAGTCGATCATAAATGTCCAGTAGTCTTACTCTCAACACCAGATACTCATGAGCATTTAAGTAGAATCGCTAATCAATTTAATGATGTATTTGTTTATCCAAATCCTCACACAACGATCTATCATACAATTGAGTTGATTAGAAATTGCGCTCTACTTATTTCGGTTGATACATCAACTATTCATATTGCTTCTGGGTTAAATAAACCTATGATTTGTTTTTACTCACAAAGACAAAGAAAAATTTTACGCATTGGCATCCTAATTCAAAGAATGCATGCCATATTCTTCATTACCATGATAATGTTAATGAGATCTCTCGAGAGAAATAAAAACCAGAGTGGCTAGATATTTAAAGATACAAACCACAAACTTTATCATTTACTAGACTATTTTTATGAACTCAAAAACACTTAGGCCATACAGCCCGTAAACGCTTTGGACAAAACTTTTTACATGATACCTCTGTGATTCAAGGGTATCGTGGCAGCGATTACCCACAACCGAATCAATTCTTGGTAGAAATTGGCCCGGGGCTTGGTGCATTAACAGAGCCTGTTGGTGAACTTGTCGATCATCTTACCGTGGTCGAGCTTGACCGAGACCTTGCTGAACGTTTACGTCACCATCCATTTTACATCAAAAAGCTCACCGTGATTGAAACGGATGCGATGCAATTTGATTTTGGTGAGCTTTATACAAAAAGAAAATTTAGTGAAAAAGGTCAAAATTACGCGTGTTTGGTAACTTACCTTACAACATTTCTACCCATTGATGTTCCACTTGTTTAAGTATCATGATGTGATTCAAGATATGCACTTCATGCTGCAAAAAGAAGTGGTAAAACGCTTATGCGCAGGACCAAATAGCAAAGCTTACGGTCGTTTAACCATTATGGCGCAATATTTCTGCCAAGTGATACCTGTACTTGAAGTGCCACCTTCTGCATTTAAACCTGCACCGAAAGTGGATTCAGCCGTTGTGCGTTTAATTCCTCATAAAGAACTGCCGCACCCTGTAAAGATTTATATTGGCTGAACCGTGTTTGCTCCCAAGCGTTTCAATCAACGCCGTAAAACGCTGCGTAATGCGCTTTTCAACATTATTTTCAGCCGAAAATCTGACCTCACTTGGTATTGATTTAAATGCACGCAGAAAAACTTGGCTATCGCAGATTATGCGCGTTTAGCGAACTGGCTGGCGGATAATCCACCAGCTGATTTAGATGGAGATAAATTTTTAGAGTTAAATGAAGACTAATATGAATATCGCGTTTTCATCTGATAATAACTATGCACCATATTTAGCCGTTAGCATATTAAGTGTATTAAAAATAATTCTAAATCTGAAATTTGTTTCTATATTTTTGGATTTTGGTATTGATAATAACAACAAAGATATTATAGCAAATATTGTTTTGCAATCATGGTAAAAAGTATCAGCTTTATAAGCGTGGATAAAGATGAGTTTGCTAACTTTTCCTATTACAATAAATTATATTTCTTTAGCAACTTATGCAGATTAAATATAACTCAATATATCCCTGATGTAGATAAGTTACTTTATATTGATGTTGATACTCTAACAAATGGCTCATTAGATGATTTATGGAATACTGATATCGAACAGTATTCACTTGCTGCATGTAGGATTTCTTTATTGAAATTGAGCAAGCAGATTACAAGACAAAAAATTGGCTTAGAAAATCATCATTATTTTAACGCCGGAGTGCTTCTTATCAATATGCGAAGATGGCGAGAATTGAATGTTCTAGAGATGAGTCTGACTTGGTTAAATAAATATAAGGATGTTATAAAGTATCAAGATCAAGATATCTTAAATGGTATTTTCAAAAGACGATGTTAAGTTTATAAATACAAGATTTAACTTCACGCCATCTGAATCTGGCTATATAAAAATATCGAAAAAGAACGAGAAATTCAATTTCCTGCAGTTATTTACCATTATCCTGGACCAGATAAGTTTTGGTCTAGCTGAAGTTCTCACTTAAAAAGCTAATTTAGGGTATTCACTATTTAAGAAAATCAGCAATAGTTATCCGGCTTTTTAAGTGGATTTTGATGTTGTCGACTTTAGAACAAAAATAAGAAGACTCATTAGAGAAATAAAATATAAATTTGTCTATCACATCTTTTAATTTTCTAAAATGACAACCTACTTAATTAGTAGTTTTCAAGGGTTAGAGTATCATCACTTCAATTTTTGCATGTAAATCGCTTTTTACTAATAGGCTTAAGAGATTAAGCCTATATAAAAGTATTTCATCAGCTTATCTACATAAAACGAACAATTTCTTTTACCTTGCATTTCTTTCAGGCGTTGTTGTTCTTTCCATTTTTCTTTATTTAGTGCTCGTATAATATTTTCTTTTTATCCGAGTTAAACGCTGTTTCAATGTTTTCTTGGTATGCACTGCCGTATACGCTCTTGCTGCAAGTCACTTACCAATAAGCTATTCTCTTGATTTAACTGCAATTCTTGCACGCAAATGGCTGGGTTAAGTTGATAGACTTGATAAACACGACATTAATCAGTTCATTAAACATAATCTCATCAATTGCTTTGATATCCTCTACGGCGAGTTTTTCAAATAGATTAATAAGGTATTTCGCCGCGCCATTGGAAATAATATAGCCTGCTGTACCAAAATGCTTTTGATTTTAAAAATATCAATGTTTCTTTTTTGGAAAGGTAAAATTTGTTGATGCTCCAGCTGAACAGGCATTAAAAAAATGTTTCTAAACGCAAAACAAAAAAATCTCTTGAAAAATTGAACCGCACTTTTTAGCCATTCATCATTCGCAAGAAATTGTTCGGCATTCTCACCAAGCGAGAATATCATCCTCAAAAATAGAAATATAATCTAAATTATCGTCAACACACTTTTCCATAGCATGAAGTGGCTCATCAAACATCCCTTCTCACCTGCTGTGAGCTTTGATGTAGCTTCAACATTTGGAAGATAACGCTGTAAATGAGCGTCAAGTCGATCAGAAGGTGTGAATGCATCAAAAATTCAAAGGGAATTTGTTTCTGACCGAATTGATCGATAATGTGATTTCGACGTTTATCACCGTTGAAATACTAATCACTGCATTTTATGTTCAATAGAATACATAGAAAAAAACATCATATCTGCCTTAAATTGCAGGCTATCTTACTATTTTAAGATTGTGAAATGAATAGTATCTTCACAAAAATCTATGCTAGAATTTATGACAAATCTTTTAGCATAAAGACTGCCAGAACCTAATAACCATAACGGGAGCATCATAGAAAAAAATAGCAACCTATTTCGTCGGTGATTTGCAAAGGCTGTTATGATGAATTACAGCTTTTGATTAGAGCGTGTAGATTTCAATCCTGCGCAAGATAAACTTTATCTCGTGGGAGATCTCGTAGCGCGCGGAGATAAATCACTTGAATGTCTTCGTTTTGTAAAATCCCTTGGCAAGGCAGCACAGACAGTGCTGGGCAATCATGATTTACATTTAATTGCGACTGCACTGGGGATTAAAAAGTGAAAACCACGTGATCGTGTTGATGCCATTTTTAATGCACCGATTTTGATGAGCTCATTCATTGGTTACGCCACCAACCATTACTTGTACATAATGATGAATTAAACTTCCTGATGGCGCACGCGGATTTTCGCCTGATTGGGATTTGGAAACTGCGAAATCTTGTGCGACTGAAGTTGAACAGATTTTACAGCACGGCGATTTTTCATTATCTTATTGAAAATATGTATTCTGAACAGCCTGATCGTTGGTCGCCTGATTTACAGGGCTTAGCGCGTCATCGTTACATTATTAATGCTTTCACTCGAATGCGTTTTTGCTATTTAGATCATCGCTTTTGATTTTGCCTGTAAATCCCTTTAAAAAGATGCACCAGCTGAGCTCACGCCTTGGTTTAATTTAGATAATCCACTTTATAAACAAATTCCCATTGTCTTTGGGGCATTGGGCAAGTTTGAGTCGATGAGCCTACTCCTCAGGTATCTATGCCTTGGATACAGGTTGTGTGTGGAATAATCGGATGACCCTGTTGCGCTGGGAAGACAAACAGTTCTTCACGCAAAGTGCGGTCAAAAATTACAGTGATTTTTAAGGAAACGCTATGCTCTCGCTTACAGCTGAATCTTGCGAACTGTTCAATATTCCTTTCTACCAATTCGCCCAAATGAAAAAATTCTGCCCGGAAGATATTCCGGCCATTAAAGCGGATTACAAATTACATTGGGATAACTGGAAAGCGATTATTCAAGAAGTCGCAAAGCAACTTGGCTCGCCTTTTGCGAAACCGCATATTGAAAGTTGGACCAATGGCTGGCAGGTGCGAGCGCATTTCTTCGCTTATTTTAAATACGAGTTTAACCAAAATTCTGCAGCAATCTTTTCTGTGCTATTAAATCGTCGCCGACTAAGAGTATGTTTAGATTGGCATTGCTATCGTGCAGATCGCTCACAAATTAATGTGCAACAATATAATCGAGTGGCTTGATCAATTTGATTTCAAACAATTTGCCGATTTTGATATTTGGCGAGAAGATGAAAGCGAATATGATGATTTTCGCCAAGTAAAGCGCATTTCTGAAAAAGATCTTATCTTGCATTCAGATGAGGATTTTTGGTGCATTGGAAAAAGCATTGAAAAAGCTGAACTTCATCAAATTGATCCCGTTTCATTTATCACAAAAACCATTCAACAATTGCAACCGCTTTACGATCGCTGTCATCAATAAAAGTGCGGTCATTTCCATTAAATTTTTCGTCTTGTTTATTTGTTATGCTATCATTACGTAGTTTAACATTTTTAACAATTTTGCTTTTAGGGAGTACTTTGTGAAAAACGTCGTGATCGTTGGCGGTGGCGCCGGCGGCATAGAGTTAGCGACATTTTTAGGGGACAAAGTTAGGTCGTAAAAACAGGCTAAAGTAACGCTTGTGGATCGCAATGCAACCCACTTATGAAACCCATTATACATGAAATTGCAACAGGTGTAATGGATGATGGCACGGATTCTTTGAGCTATCGTGCACACGGGAAAAAAACCACCATTTTAGCTTTGAACAAGGCTCAATCACGCGTATCAATCGTGAGCAAAATATGTTGAACTTGCCCTGTTTATGGGCAAGAAGGCGATATGCTCGTGGTTGCGCGTCGTGTTCCTTATGATTACTTAGTGATTGCGATCGGTAGTAAATCGAACGATTTCAATACAAAAAGGCGTCGCTGATAACTGTATTTTCTTGGACAGCTCTGATCAAGCGCTTCGCTTCCAACAAAGAATGTTGGAATTATTCCTTAAATTCTCTGAAAACCGCGCATTAGATGATATTGGTGAAGAAGAATTTAAACAGAAAGTTAGTGGATGAGAACAAAGTCAATATTGCCATTGTTGGCGGAGGTGCTACTGGCGTGGAATTAACTGCTGAACTTTATCATGCGACGGAAGACTTGTCTTCTTACGGTTACAGTAAAATTGATAATTCCTGCTTACAAGTCACTTTTAGTTGAAGCGGGTCCTCGATTACTGCCTGCTCTACCCGAAAATTTATCTGCAGCGGTATTAGATGAATTGCAAGAAATGGGGGCTAACGTGAAATTAAATACGATGATCACAGAAGCCCAGCCAAACACGCTTATCACCAAAGATGGCGAAGAAATCAAAGCTGATCTGATTGTTTGGGCGGCGGGTGTTCGCACCTCAACGGTGACACAGCAATTCGATGGATTAGAGCTTAATCGCATCAATCAATTAGTGGTAAAAGATACCCTTCAAACTACGGTGGATGACAGTATTTTCGCGATTGGTGACTGTGCAGCATTAATGCAACCAAACGGTAAATTAGTTCCGCCAAGAGCGCAAGCTGCACATCAAATGGCAAAAGCTTGTGCGAAAAATATCTTTGCACTTTTTGAGCAAAAACCATTAAAAGCATTCAAATACAACGATAAAGGAACCTTGGTATCTCTTTCAAGCTTTACCGCATTGGGTAGCATTTCAAATAAATTTGGGAAAAACCCACTAACTGTTCAAGGTAAATTTGCACAGTTTGCGTATGTGTCTTTATATCGTATGCATCAACATGCTTTGCATGGATGTATTAAGATTGGCTTAATTATTTTAGTGGATAAACTTAACCACTATTTAAAACCAAGATTGAAATTACATTAATGACAAAAGTGCGGTCAAATCAAATTTAACCGCACTTTTTCATTTTAAACTAATTGATTGTTATGCTCATAGGCATAAAGTGTATTAAACATCAGCATGGCAACCGTCATTGGCCCTACTCCACCCGGTACTGGTGTAATATAAGCTGCTTTTGTATCGCTACATCATATTCCATCGCCCACTAATTTTGCCATTGATACGGTTAATCCCCACATCAATGACTGTTGCCCTTCTTTAATCCAATCGCCCGGAATAAAAACGAGGGTTTACCCACAGCTACCACTAAAACATCCGCCTGACGGATATGATGTTCTAAATCTTTGGTGAAACGGTGAGTCACCGTAACCGTTGCACCAGCCAACAATAATTCGAGTGACATCGGGCGCCCTACAATATTCGATGCACCAACGATCACTGCATGTTTACCATGTAAAATCAATACCTGTGGTTTCCAATAATTTCATTACGCCATAAGGGTGCAAGCGCGTAAAGGTTGGAATACGCTGACATAAACGCCCAACATTATAAGGGATGAAAACCATCCACGTCTTTTTCAGGACTAATTCGCTCAATAACTAATGAACTATTAATCTGCTCTGGTAATGGAAGCTGAACCAAAAATACCATCAATGGTTTCATCAGCATTTAAAATATCAATCAGTTGAAGTAATTCAGCCTCCGTGGTTGTTTCAGGCAAATCATAGGATCTTGATATCATCCCAATCTCTTCACAACTTTTTACGTTTACGCCCACATAAACTTGAAGCAGGGATCTGCCCCCACCAAAAATTACTGCGAGCCGGGTGCTCGTTTGCCTTGAGCACGATAATATACAATTTTACTGGCAACATCTGATTTAATTTTTTTTGATAGTTCAGTACCTGAAATAATTTGAGCAGTCATGCGTTTTTTCCTCAAGATGGCATTAAGTAAACGTTTGCTATTTTAACTGACAATGTCTTATATTACAAAGACAACAAAAGTGCGGTTAAAAACTGGAATAATTTTGAGCAATTGAAAGAGGAATCTAAAAAATTAATTGACTGGAAAGAAAAGCTCACTATAATTGAGCCCAATCGTCGGCGAGTAGCGCAGCTTGGTAGCGCAACTGGTTTTGGGACCAGTGGGTCGTAGGTTCAAATCCTATCTCGCCGACCACTTCTTTTATATTTCCCTCGAAATTCCATACAAAAGATGTAACCCTTAAAATGCGCCCTTAGCTCAGCTGGATAGAGCAACGCCCTTCTAAGGCGTGGGTCAAGGTTCGAATCCTTTAGGGCGTGCCATAACTCATCTCAATCTGCCATTATTTTTCTAACTGGCTTTTTAAGCGAAAAGTAATAGGTTTAACACTTAGTTTAGGCATAGCGTAAATTCTAGATATCAGAATGATTGATTAAAAAGATAATTTAAAATTAAGAAAAAGAAAGTATTTGAATGGCGGTGAGAGGGATTCAGAACCCCGATGCACTTTCGCACATACACGCTTTTCAGGCGTGCTCCTTCAACCACTCGGACATCTCACCGTTTTGAAGTGCGTAGAAATATAAAGATTTCTCCAAGATTAGTCAAGTTTTTGAGCTAGAACATAAAAATCCTTTTTCTTTTAGTTAAAATATAAACTCATTCTTTTTATCGTTGTTTTTTTATGCAAATCAAATTACTCTTTTCTAAAAATGTGTTTTTAGCTGTAAAAACCATTCAGCGCATTGAAAAGAATCTTTCCGTGAAGGTTAGGGAAACAAAATTGATTAAAGATATTATCGCAGGACTCACCGTAGGGCGTCATTGCGATTCCTCTCCATGGCTTTTAGCTGTTGCCAGTGGTGTTCCACCTCAACACGGTCTTTATACCGCTATTGTGGCGGGTATCGTGATTGCATTAACCGGTGGATCGCGTTTCAATATTTCAGGTCCAACTGCAGCATTTGTCGTCATTTTATATCCCATCACACAACAATTTGGACTTAGCGGATTACTCATGGCAACGCTGCTTTCAGGGAGTATTTTAGTCATCATGGCCCTATCGCGATTAGGTCGATTAATTGAGTACATCCCTCTTCCTGTTACTCTTGGCTTTACCTGCGGGATTGGCATTACCATCGGTACATTACAAATCAAAGATTTCTTAGGTTTGAACATTGCTCAGATGCCACCTCACTATATTGAAAAAGTGCAAGCTATTTTGACCGCGCTTCCCACGATTAACTGGGCTGACACCTCTGTGGGTGTGGTTACCTTATTTGTACTTACGCAATGGCACAAACTTCGTTTACCCGTGCCAGGGCCATTTACCAGCGGTCATTATTGGGAACACTCATGGCATTAGCCTTAGGACAATTTAGCTTCTCAGTTGAAACCATTGGTACAGCATTCCAATACACCTTATCTGATGGCACAACTGGACATGGTATCCTAATGTTTTGCCTGAAGTTTGCCTTACCTTGGAATATTCCGAATGCGCAAGGTGAAGTCATCAATTGGAGTTTTGATCGCATACAGACTCTCTTACCTGCGGCCTTTTCAATGGCGGTATTAGGCGCGATTGAGTCGCTACTTTGCGCGGTCATTTTAGATAACATGACGGATACAAACATCATTCCAATAATGAATTACTCGCCCAAGGTTTAGGAATATTATTTCACCATTCTTGTGCGGCATTACTGCAACCGCGGCAATTGCACGTTCCGCAGTCAATGTAAAAATCTGGAGCGGTATCACCAATAGTCAGTGTCATTCATGCACTCTTAGTTTTTATTCTCGCCATTATTCTTTTGCGAATGCCCTGTCTTTATTTGCCACTCTCTTCTATGGCTGCATTGCTATTAATGGTAGCTTGGCATATGGCTAATGTACCTGAAATTATTCGTTTAGCTCGTCGCTCCACAAAAACGAAATTGCGGTGTTGTTCACCTGCTTAATTCTTACCGTGTTATTTGATATGGTGATCGCCATCTCTGTCGGCGTATTATTAGCGAGTCTTTTATTTATCCGCACTATTGCAGAAATGACAAAAAACGATTAGAACAACCCGTGCCAGAAGATCTCGATGTATTAGCTTATCGTATCAGCGGTCCATTATTCTTTGCAGCGGCAGATAAACTCTTTGCGGATTTACGATAAAACCGTACATACCGATCACGAGATTAAAACATATCGTGTTGCGGTGCGATGCCGTGACCGTGCTCGATACGGGGGCATTCATGCCTCACTCACTTTTGTAGCAACATATGTTGCCACATCAACAAATCTACTTGTGCAATATGCAATTCCAACCACTCAGAATGTTAGTAAAATCTAACTCTGTGCCTGAATTGCAAAAATTAACTATGGTACAGATTTACAAGATGTCTTTAATAAAATTCGTGAGTTTGAACAAAGCAAATCCATAAAACACTAAAAGCGTGCTAAAATAAGCATGCTTTTTTTATCAATAAAATAAAGGAATTCAGAATGCGTCCAAATAATCGTGAAAATCATCAGCCTCGTCCAATTAAAATCACCCGTAATTATACGAAACATGCTGAAGGCTCAGTATTGGTGGAATTTGGTGATACTAAAAGTTTATATGTACGGCGAGTGTTGATGAAAAGCGTACCGCGTTTCTTAAAAAGGACAGAATCAAGGGTTGGGTGACAGCAGAATATGGCATGTTACCTCGCTCTACACACAGCCGTATGCAACGTGAGGCAGCAAAAAGGCAAACAAGGTGGACGCATCCATGGAAATTCAACGTTTAATCGCACGTTCATTACGTGCAATGGTTGACTTAGAGGCTCTTGGCGAACGCTCTATTACCTTAGACTGCGACGTGATTCAAGCGGATGGCGGTACAAGAACAGCTTCTATCACTGGTGCAGCAGTGGCTTTGTGATGCTATCAACGGTTTAATCGCTAACGGTACATTAAAAACTAATCAATCAAAAGGTCTCGTTGCTGCAGTTTCAGTTGGAATTGTTAAAGGGTGAGGCTGTATGTGATTTGGAATAGTAGAAGACTCAGCTGCCGAAACAGATATGAACGTTGTGATGATGGAAGATGGCCGCATGATCGAAGTGCAAGGTACCGCAGAAGGCGAACCATTCAGCCACGAAGAATTACTTACCTTATTGAAACTTAGCAAAACAAGGCTGCGAACAAATCTTCGCTGCACAACGTGAAAGCATTAGGGTTTATAGGAACAAAAATGGAAAGCTACAAAATCGAATTTATTAAATTTGCCTTGAGCCGTAACGTGCTTAAATTTGGCGAGTTTGCACTAAAATCAGGTCGAAAAAGCCCTTATTTTTAACGCAGGATTATTCAGCACGAGGGGCGGATCTTGCTCAGCTTAGGTGAATTCTATGCGAAGGCAATTCAATCAAGTGCGGTCGATTTTGATGTCATTTTTGGTCCTGCCTACAAAAGGCATTCCGATTGCGACGAGCGTTTCCATTGCACTATTCAATCAATTTAACCGTGACACACCTGTTTGCTTTAATCGTAAAGAGCCAAGATCACGGTGAAGGCGGTAATTTGATCGGTAGCTCATTAACCGGCAATGTGTTGTTAATCGATGATGTGTCATTACAGCTGGCACAGCCATTCGTGAATCCATGGCGCATCTTGAAGCCAATAACGCAAAATTAGCCGCTGTCTTTGTTGCATTAAATCGTCAGGGAAAAAAGGCAAAGAACTGTCAGCCATCCAAGAAGTGGAACGAGACTATCAATGCCAAGTGCTTTCCATTATTGATTTGGATGATTTAATGCAATTCATTGAAAAAGAACCCGATTATCAGCAATATTTACCTGTGATGCGGGCTTATCGTGAAAGTTATGGTGTAATTCATCACTTGAAAAATAAGAATAAAAGCCATATTAATGTAAGGGGCAGACATTTGCGTCTGCCCATTATTATCAAAAAGACCTTTGACCGCACTTTAGGGGAAGAGAATGTATTTTTGGAAAGATTATCGGCGTTTTTTTCTCGGTTTTAAATGGGGGCTTTTTCGGCGCCATCGCTGGACTGATTTTAGGCTCTATCGCTGATAAAAACTTTATGAGCTTGGTTCCAGTTAACTCTAGCTTTTTAAGAAAAACGACTCGACAAGCGCTCTTTTATGCAAACTACTTTTGCGGTACTTGGGACATTTAAGTAAATCCAAAGGTCGTGTGACAGAAGAAGATATTCAATTGGCAAATCAGTTGATGAATCAGATGCAATTGAGATGAGAGCCATCGCAAACTCGCTCAAGAGGCCTTTCGTCGAGGTAAAGCAACAGATTTTCCCTTTCGCCAGGTGATTCGCGAATTCCGTATTGGATGTGGACAACGTGCTGACTTGCTGAGAATGTTCTTGCACGTGCAAGTGCAGGCTGCCTTTTACTGATTCTCAATTACATGAGTCAGAAAAAGAAGTGCTTTATGTGGTGGCTGAAGAACTCGGTCTTTCCGTATGCAGTTTGAGCAAATGCTGGCAATGAAATTGCGGCTCGCCAATTCTACAAGGTGGCTTCTATCGCCAATACCAACAAAGGTGGTTATCAACAGCAAGGTGGCTACCAATACCAACAACAAGGCGGATACCAACAATCTTCAGGCCCAACATTAAGTGATGCTTATAAAGTATTGGGCGTAAGTGAAAGCGATGATCGCAATGCCGTAAAACGTGCATATCGTCGTTTAATGAATGAACATCACCCAGATAAATTAGTTGCGAAAGGCTTACCGCCAGAAATGATGGAAATGGCTAAAGAAAAAGCGCAACAAATCCAAGCCGCTTATGATTTAATTTGTAAAGTGAAAGGCTGGAAATAGTGCGTGTTATCCTCGCCCCCATGCAAGGGGTGCTTGATCCTTTCGTTCGCCAGCTTTTAACCGAAGTGAATGAATATGATCTCTGCATCACCGAGTTTGTTCGCGTGGTGGATCAACTCTTACCCGAAAAAGTCTTTTATCGTCTTTGCCCTGAACTCAAAAATCAGGGCTTTACCCTTCTAAAAACACCCTGTTCGTGTTCAACTTTTAGGTCAACATCCAAACTGTCTTTGCTGAAAATGCTAATCGCGCCATTGAGCTTGGCTCACATGGTATTGATTTAAATTGTGGCTGTCCATCCAAAAACCGTTAATGGGAGCAACGGAGGAGCAGCACTTCTCAAACAACCTGAATTAATTTATCAAGCGACTCTGGCCTTACGTCAAACCGTACCTAGTCATTTTACCTGTCAGTGTGAAAGTGCGATTAGGGTTGGGATTGTACTTCACAAGCGTTTGAAATTGCCGATGACCGTACAACAAGGTGGCGCCACTGAAATCACCATTCACGGCAGGACCAAAGCCGATGGGTATCGTGCCGATCGCATCAGTGGGAGAAAAAATCGGTGAAGTGAGATCTCGCTTTGACGATCCGTGATTGCTAATGGTGAAATTTGGCGTTGGGAAGATGGTCAAGCATGTTTGAAAGCAACAGGTTGCGAGATCTAATGGTCGGGCGTGGTGCATTAAATATCCCAAACAAGCCTTGTACTAAAACAAAATTGCGAAAAAATGCCTTGGACGGATATTCAAAAGATCTTGCAAAAATATGCGGAAAATGGAAAACTTTCCATGATTCTGGTTTTTATCATGTTGCCCGCATCAAACAATGACTACGCTATCTCAATAAAGAATATCCTGAAGCGGATATCGTTTTGAGCGAATTAAAAACCAGCAAAACTGCAGAAGATCTGAGAGAACGACTCTGTCAGTGCTAAAAAAAGTGCGGTCAGAATAGACGGCTTTTAGTATTATCTCACTCGTACGATGAGTTAACACTCAAACAAAACTTGACCAAAAATCAAAAAGTTATCATACAGAACCAGTAGAATCGATGAGGCATATACCACAAAAAGGAGGTGCCTTATGAAGACTCGTCTATTGCTTTCTAGCTTACTTATCGCATTATTACAACATCATTTGCCCAAACGCATAAAGCGCATTGGTCTTATGATGGGAAGAAAAGCCCTGAACATTGGGGTGATTTGCTCACCGAGTATCAAATCTGCAAGCTAGGGAAAGTTCAGTCGCCTGTTAATCTCGAAGCTGATAACGGAATGAAAGTAGCAAATAAACCACTTAAGATGAGATTACTTCCCTGCGGGTATCAAGTGGAAAACAATGGACATACCAGTAGCAAGTCAGTGTTGCACAAGAAAAATGCACCATTTATTACGCTCAACAATAAACCATTCTATTTAAAAACAATTTCACTTTCACACCAAGTGAACATACTTTTAAACGCCAACATTATCCTTTAGAAATTCATTTTTGTTCATCAAAGTGAAGATAAAAGCATTAGCAGTTGTTGCCGTAATGGTAAATGAAGGTGAAAGCGAATCCAGCATTAGCACCAGTCGTTGACTCACCGTTGGACAAAAGAAAAATTGGCTCAACAGATTGATATTAAAGCGCTAATGCCAAAAGAGATGGCACGCTTCCGCTTAAATGGATCGCTCACCACTCCACCTTGTAGTGAAAACGTGGCTTGGACCATTTTTAAAGCACCAATTCAAGCAAGCAAAAGCACAGATTGCTGCGATAGAAGAAAATGGAAGGAAAAATAACCGCCCAACGCAACCATTAAATCAACGTGATGTGGAAGTTGAACAATAAATAAAAATGCGTGGATAATTCCGCATTTTTATTCAGATTAGAAAAAGATTAAGGTGAATATTGCCATCATAGATATGAGTCGCATCGCCAGTCATATAAAGCGGTGAGCCTACGCCTTCCCACTCAATAAGCAAGCTACCACCGGGTAGAATCAACTTGCACTTTGTTATCAAGTAAACCTTGCATAATCCCACAGCAGCTGCCGCCGCACGCCCCCACTGCCACAAGCTTGTGTTTACCTGCACCACGCTCATATACACGCAACTTAATGGTTACGATTGACGACTTGCATAAATCCAGCGTTTACCCTTTCAGGAAAAACGTTCGTGACTTTCTAAGTGGACCTAACTCTGCTACATTGGCCGTTTTCAATATCGTCTACTTGAACAACGCAATGTGGGATTGCCCATTGATACTGCACCACAAAAGCACCGTTTGCACATCGGTACGTAAAATATAGTTTTTCAAATTTATTGGCTGTAAAGGAACTTTTATTCGGGTTCCCAAATCAGTTCGCTCATATTGACGCGAATTTGCCCATCTTCTTTTTACCGTTAAAACCATTTTTCCTTTTTGTGCTTACTGCAATATCTTTTTTATTGGTCAGCCCTTTTTAAGTCACAAAACGCGCAAAACATCTTGCCCCGTTTCCACATTGCGATACTTCACTGCCATCTGCATTAAAAATACGGTAATGGAAATCTAAATCTGGATCATAGGGTGGCTCAACAATTAAAAGCTGATCAAAACCAATGCCACGATGACGATCAGCTAAGCGTTTAATGGTTTCAGGGTAAAATAGGCATTTGTGTCACAGCATCAACAACGACAAAGTCATTGCTAAGACCATGCATTTTGGAAAACTGCATGTTTCCTTCCTTGATTTGAAAAAGTTTTTGGCATTATAGAGAGCAATAAGCCGAATGGCAAATAGCTAGAATAGACAAAAGTGCGGTCACAAAACACTTTATTTTCTCTCACGCACTTTCATCATTACATCAGGCGTTGTGACGGATAATCCTACTGCAATCCCTTCAATTTCAAAATGAGGTTGTTCTTCAAAGATTAACGACAATCGGCTGAAACTCTTTGTTTTCTGCATGCAGATAAATAACGGAACCTTTACGCTCTAAGCGTTTTACTGTCACTTCATCTTCAATTCGTGCGACAACAATCTGTCCATTTACGTACATCTTTTGTACTATGAACACGCAAGAAGATCACCATCTAAAAATACCGATATCTTTCATGGATTGGCCTACACTTTTAATAAAAAGATCAGCTTGTGGTTTGAAACATATTGGCATCAACACGATAAAGTGCCTTTCAATATGTTGCTCAGCCAAAATTGGTTCCCCTGCAGCCACGCGACCGATGAGCGGTAAGCCTTCTTCTTCCTCATCATTTGCACTGTCATCAACAATGCGAATACCGCGAAGCCCCCGCCACAATTTTCAATAGCACCTTTACGAGCAAGCGCTTTTAAGTGTTCTTCCGCCGCATTAGAGTTTAAAGCCCTAATTCACGAAATTTCTGCACGAGTTGGCGGCATACCGTGGTTTCTAAATGTCGTTTTAAGGTTCCAGCACTTCTTGTTGTCTGGCAGTTAATGGTCTCATATACACTCCTGTTACTTTATACAGAATAACTGTTAGTATATACAGAAAGATAACGATTGCAACAACTATTTTTCTGGAGGTAAAAGTGCGGTCAATTTTTTCATATTTTTGAGTGTTCATCATAAATCTCAAATGTAAATTTTTAGAATTTGACTGGTCGAATGTGTTAAAATGCCCTGACAATACCTAGAAATGTCTAACAAAAAGAGAATATTAATTATGTCTGGCATCGTAAGTACTTATCGTAAATTATTAGAATTACCGCTTTCGGTTTTTAGTAAAAATAATCCTATTCCGCTCAACCCATCGAAGAGCTTGAACTCAATATCAATCAACCTATTCTTTATGTTTTACCTTATACTCTCAAACTGACTTCGTGATTTTTCCGTCGTAACTGTTTAAGCGTAGGTTTACCTGATCCGGCTGAAAAGAATGTTATTGATGGCGTAGCATTACCACGTTATGTCTATTTAGACGAAGGTCGTCGTTTTTTTAAATCAAAAGGCGCAAAAGATGAAACGGTCAAGGTGTTCAATAAGTACTTAGAATTGCATCGTGATATTGCTGATTTAGATGTGCAACTGATCCCGGTTTCTGTGCTTTGGGGCGCTCGCCTGGTAAAGAAGATAAAGCAAGCTTACCAAATCTGCGTCTATTGAATGGCATTCAAAAAACCTTTGCAGCAATTTGGTTTGGGCGTGATACCTTTGTACGTTTTTCTCAAGCGCTCTCTTTGCGTTACATGGTAAATGAGCATGGTTCAGATGAAAAAATCGCACAAAAACTTGCTCGTGTGGCTAAAATACACTTCGCTAAACAACGTATTTCGGCAACAGGCCCTCGCCTACCAAACCGCGAAGCAATGTTTAATAAACTCTTAAATTCCCAAAGCGATTCAAAATGCGATTGAAGATGAGGCAAAATCAAAAAATATCAGCCGTGAAAAAGCCTATGCTGAAGCTGAAAAAATTCTTCATGAAATTGCGGCTAATGTAAGCCATTCAAGCCTTCGTGCGGCGGATCGTTTCTTACGTTGGCTATGGAACAAACTGTATTCAGGTATTGATGTACAAAATGCTGACCAGTACGTAAATTAGCATTAGAAGGAGCATGAGATTGTTTATGTGCCTTGTCACCGTAGTCATATTGACTATTTATTACTTTCTTTAATGCTCTATCACCAGGGTCTTGTACCGCCACATATTGCAGCAGAATTAACTTAAACTTCTGGCCTGCGGGTCCTTTATTCCGTAGCTGGGGAGCGTTCTTTATTCGCCGAACCTTTAAAGGTAATCGCCTTTACTCTGCGATTTTTCCGTGAATATTTGGGGAATTATTCCACGCAGGTTATTCCGTCGATACTTCATTGAAGGTGGTCGTCTCGCACAGGGTCGCTTTGCTTGCACCGAAAACCGGTATGATGTCGATGACACTACAAAGCGCTTCAACATAACCAAACTCGTCCAATTTCTGTGGTGCCAGTATATATCGGTTATGAGCACGTATTGAAGTAGATACTTACGCGAAGAATTACGTGGTGCAGCGAAAGAAAAAGAAAATGCAGGCTTAGTTTTACGTGTGATTAAAAATTGCGTAATTTAGGTCAAGGTTTTGTGAATTTTCGGCGAGCCAATCACGCTGTCCAAATTACCTTAATCACCATTATCCAGAATGGAAAGAGCAACATCATGAAGATAAACCACATCTGGTTTAACCATGCAGTTGGATCTGTTTCTAATCAAGTGATGGTAGAAACATTAATAAAGCTGCTGCAGTCAATGCGATGAATTTAGTAGGGACAGCACTCCTCTCTTCTCGTCAACATGCACTTTCTCATGAACAGCTATTAGAACAACTCTCTAGTTATCAAGAAATGTTAAAAGAACGTACCGTATTCTACTGATGTGGTACTGCCAACTGATTCACCAAAAGCGATGCTTGACCACGTATTAAGTTTGAGATCGTGTGGGTGTATTAGTTGAAAAAAAGATAACTTTGGGGAAATTATTCGTTTAGAACGTAATTCTGCTGTTCTCATGACGTATTACCGCAAATAATATTCAACACTTATTTGTGTTGCCTTCACTTGTTGCAGTATCGTTTTACATTATGAAGCGATTCAAAAGATTTATTATTGGATGCGGTTCGTAAAATTTATCCATTCTTAAAAGGCGAACTCTTCCTTCATTTCAATGAAGAAGAATTAAATACACAAATTAAAAGCCATTATTGATGAATTTGCGCGTCAGGATGTTATCCAAGCCAATGATAATTTCTTATCGATTCACCGCTCTAAAGTTCGTATTTTACAACTTTGGTCTGCTGGTATGCGTGAAAATCTTACAACGTTACTACATCACAGTGAGTATTTTTACGTAGAGATCTGGAATTGCTCGTGGCTTATTAGAAAAAGAAAGCCAATTGGTGGCACAACGTCTTTCTGTATTACACGGTATTAACGCACCAGAGTTCTTTGATAAAGCAGTCTTCTCTGCTTTCATTGCTAACAAAAGAAGAAGGTTATTTCGATGATGACAAAGAAAAATTACACGAACTTGCTACAATCTTAGAGCATTTAATTTCGAGCGAAGTGTGCTTAACGATTAACGGTGCTGCAGACAAAGCAGATGACGTTGAGATTGAAGTAGAAGAAGAGGATAAATCAAATAAAGATGAATAATCTTTATTTGGAATAATAAAAGGGCGTGTTGAAGATATCCAACGCGCCTTTTTCTTTTATACTGATTAATTCAACCAGAAATAATATCCTATTGTCGCGATAACGAGTATACACACAATATTTAAGATAAACCCAGCTTTCACCATATCACTCTGACGAACATGTCCCTGTACCAAATACGATTGCATTTGGCGGTGTCGCCACTAGTAACATAAAAGGCACAGAAGCACCTAAACCGATGATTAAGGCAAGACCAATTTCTGGCATACCAAGAGATTGCGCGATAGAAATAAAGATTGGCACTAATAATGCTGCACTCGCAGTATTGGACGTAAAATTCAGTTAAGAAAATAATGAAAGGTTGCGACCAATAAACCAATGAGATAGTAATGTTGTCCTTGAACTAAGAATACAATACCGTCAGCTAATACTTTACTTGCACAGAATCTTTTAACACGGCGCTTAAAGTTAAGCCACCACCGAAAAGCATTAATACACCCCAGTCCGTGCTTTCTTGGATTTGTTTCCAATTTGCCACACCAGTTGAACAAATAATGATAGCAGCAAGTAATGCAACGACGCTATCAAAACTACCGATATTTTTAGCAAGACCAAATACACCCGAAATGATTGGATTAATATAACTACTAAATACCCAACAAAGTGCAATAACACCAAAAATGACAAGCGTTAAAACGCGTTGACCATTCATTTCAATACGTTCAAAGTTTTGTTCAAAATGTAAATTAAGTTTTGGTTTAAAGACAATGAAAAGTGTACCAATCATCAACGGCATCAAAATGAGCATAATTGGTAAGCCATACCATAACCAATCAGAGAAGGTTAAATGTAAGTTACTTGCAACGATAGCATTTGGTGGGCTACCTACTAATGTTCCCATACCACCAATACTTGCACTATACGCAATCCCTAATAAGACGAAGACATAAGTATTATGTTCTTTTTCTTTATCAAGTTTGCTTGAGATCCCCATCGCTGAAAGGTAACATCATGGCAGCTGTTGCTGTGTTACTCATCCACATGGAAGGAAGCAGTAATGAGCAAAAAGATACATCACAGCGACAAACAAATTTACCACGTGCCATTGCCATGATTTTATTGGCAATCATTTTATCGAGTTTTTGTATATGTGCAAAAGCTGTCGCTAAAAGCAAAACCACCAAAGAATAAGAAAAATGGTTGGATCAGCAAAGGCAACTAAAAGCTTGTTTGGTTGTCACCAAATCAAGTGCAATCACAAAGCAATGGCACCAATAGCGCAGTAACTGTTACATGTAATGCTTCAGTTAACCAAAAGGTTGCTACCAAAGCTAATAATGCTAAACCTGCATTTTCCTTAGGGTGCAAAAGGTAAAGGCTTTAAGTAAAATAAAAACAGGCTATCGCTAGCAGAAAGATAATCCCACTTTTATAATTTTTGTTGTGTTTATTTCGTTCATGAGTCCCTCCAAACTGATTACAGATGAACTATTTTTGCGATGTTAAATGAATGTTTACAAACTTTCAACTAACAAATGTTTAAAATGTGATCTTGTTCAAAAATTTTAACAGTGCGGTTATTTCTAACCGCACTTTAAAAAGGCCTATAATTTCAAAAATTATTCTTCTTCAACGTCTTCTAAATCTAATGCTTCTTGCGAAAGAATAATTCCTGTTAAATCAGCATAAATATAGTCTTCAGGGAAGAACGTCACGCCACCAAAATTGACTGGAAGATCGCTTTCACCCTGATTATTTTCATCTGCGCCAACTGGAATTGGAGCTAACGCATGAATACCGATATCAATATTTTTCAAGTTGTTGAATTTGACGCACTGCACCATAAACAATGATGCCCGCCCAGTCATTATCTGCAGCAAGCTGCGCAAGCTCTGCATCAATTAAAGCACGGCGTCGCACCACCGCCATCTACGACAAGCACCCTGCCTTCACCATTTTCTTCGAGAATCTCGGCAATTAATCCATTATTTTCAAAAACATTTTTACTGTCGTCACTTTGCCGTAGAAAGTGCTGACGCCACCAAAGCTAGAAAAAATTGGCTCAACCACATCTACTTGATCAGCATAAATATCACAAAGTTCTGAAGTATCGATATACATAATGTACCCCTTGTCGTTAAAATTTTTCTCTAGTATAAGCCGATTTAGCCGATAAGCAAGCCTAAACTAAACAAGATATTGATAAATAAAGAAATCATGACATCTGAGCCAACATCGGACGCAACACTGCGGGCTCTTTGCTGCGATAAACAAAATAATGCGTGTTTTTAATAACAATGGAAATGCCAATAAAAATAAGAAATGCCAAGGGCTAAATGCTGTTGATACCGCAAATAACACATAACATAAAGCGGCAACGCTTAATAAAATACAATGATAAATACGTCCTTTCTTCGGGCCAATACGCACAACCAGAGTATTTTTCCCTACTTTCGCATCTTGCTCAATATCACGTAAATTATTGATATTTAAAACGGCTGTTGCTAATAAACCTGAGCCTAACGCAGGTAAAGTAATTAAGCTATCAATGCTGTGAGTTTGTAGATAGTAAGTTCCCCCTACACCTAATGAGTCCAAAAAAGCAGCACTGACAGATCGCCTAAACCTAAATAACCATAAGGCTTCGCGCCTACGGTATAAGTAATGGCAGCAATAATGGCAGAATACCCAAACCAGCAAAAGCCAATAAATCAGTAAGACTTTGATATACGATACCAATTAGAATGCACCTGAGAAAAACGCTCCACCGCCATTAAAATTAAGCCCCATTTAAGCTCATTCCATGAAATTGCACCTTGCTGAATACCACGTAAAGGCCCAATACGTTCTTCAGTATCTGACCCTTTTTGATGATCGCCATAATCGTTAGCAAAGTTGAAAGTACTTGCAATAAAAATGGTAGTGAGCAAGCAAAGTAACATCACGGTGAGATTAAAACTTTCTTTATCTGCCCAATATGCCAATGCTGAACCGGTAAAAAAATAGAAAGCTAATGCCAAAGGCAAAGGTTTTTGACGACGGTTTCCCACCACATTTTCAATTTATGATTTGTCATGATCGCACTTTTTTGATTACAATAAAGGGCGTATTCTACCTGAAATTACCTTTTTATGAATGATTTAACACTGACTCTTCACCCAATTGCGGTGATTCACAGCCTTACAAAGAAAAATTCTCGGTGCCACGCCAGCCAGATTTAGTACAGGATGGTATTGGTATTGTGGAACTGCTCTCTCCGTATAATTCACCTGAGGCTGTACGAGGCTTAGAGCAATTTAGCCATCTTTGGCTTATCTTTCCAATTTCGACAAAGTACCACATGGAAAATGGCAATCCACCGTTCGTCCCCTCGTTTAGCGGCAATCAACGTGTCGGTGTATTTGCATCACGCGCTACGCATCGTCCAAATCCGCTAGGGCTTATCCAAAGTTGAGTTACGCCAGAGTGGAATGTATTCATGGGACGTGTTTTTCTGCATCTAGGATCCGTGGATCTTGTCGATGAGTACACCTATTTTTGATATTAAACCTTATATTGCCTATGCTGATAGTGAGCCTGAGGCAAAAATCAGAGTTTTGCACAGAAAAAAACCACCTGCAAAATTAAAGCGTTGAATTGACAGAAATCGCCCAAAGTGCGGTAGAAAAAAATATCACAAAATCGACCGCACTTAGCGAGATTCATTACGGAAGTGATCGCTACAAGATCCCCGTCCTGCTTATCAACAAGGTAAAGAAACAGATCGCATTTATGGTATTAGTCTGTACGAATTTAATATTAAATGGCGTATTAAAGCAGGGACAATGACTGTGTCGAAATTCTGGATATCCAAAAATTAAAAAGAACAAAAAGCTGACTTTCGTCAGCTTTCTTTTATCGTTTTAATCCTGTCTAATCTGGCAATGCATTTATCACAGCTTTGACGAGCGTTGCCAATGGAATCATGAAGAATACCCCAGAATCCCCATAATCCGCCAAAAATCAACGCACTGAAATAATGATGACTAAAGGGTGTAAATTAACGACTTCAGAGAATAAATACGGTACCAACAAGTTTCCATCTAAAGTTGACTCACCGCAAAAGGCCACAATTAAATACCAAAACGTTGGGGAAATGCCAAACTGGAACATCGCCACTAACGCAACAGGAATCGTCACAATACCGCGCCGATATAAGGCACTAATACAGACAACCCAACGGCAACCGAAAGTAGAGCGGATAATTCAAACCAAAAGCTTAAAAAGATGATATAAGTCACCACGCCGACAATCAAAATTTCCAACAGCTTACCATGAATATAATTCGCAATTTGTTGCTGCATTTCATTCCATGCTTTAGAGGGCTAAAAGACGATTTTTAGGTAAAAAGCGGCTCACGCCAGCAAGAAGCTCAGTTTTTATCTTTCAGCATAAAGAACATCATTAATGGCTACTAAAAACGCATAAATACCCAGTGATACAAGGTTCATTAATGAGGGTAATCGACAATTCACCGCTAGATTCACCGAAACCCAAAATCTTCGCACGCCGCGCTAAAAAGGTGTCAATCATGGTGTAATCGATGAGTTCAGGATAATGCTCTGGAAGGGCTAATAACCATTCATGTAACTTATTGAACATGGCCCGGCAAATCGCTTAATGAAAATCGTTTGATTCCATAATGTTGGCACTAGTCCGAAGAAAATTAATAACGCCAGGTTAGAAAGCCACCAAAAATAATTAACGTGGCGAGCATCTCGGGAAATTTTAATTTTTCGTCAGGAAATTAATCAGCATTTTCCAATAAATATGCTAATACAATGGCAATCAGCAACGAGGGCGATTAAATCACTAAAGAAATAAATCACAATAAAAGCCAAACAACAAAATGGCAAGTAGCCCTCATCGCCTGCGGATCAGCTTAAGCGGCAGCTATACCAATTTTTACAGCATTTTCAAACATAAAGTCTTCCTAAACAAGTATTTTTTTGTCATTATAAGTTAAAATTTAAATCAATCCTATATCACTCATTCAACATAAAATGAAGGAAACGTTATGTCTGTTACGATTTACCATAATCCGCACTGTTCAAAAAGCCGTGAAACCTTAGCTTTATTAGAAGAAAAGTATTCAACCAACTATCGAACTTTATTTACAACAACACTACTCTGTTGAAGCATTGCAGCAACTGGCGAATAAAGTTAGGGATTAGATGATGTCAGAAAAATGATGCGTACCAAAGATGAGCTTTATCAATCATTGGGTTAGATAATCCAGCATTAACTAATGATGATTTATTAAAAAGCCATCAGTGAAAATTCAGCCCTATTAGAACGCCCGATTGTGGTAAAAGGTGAAAAAGCTAAAATTGGACGACCACCTGAAAGCGTACTCGCCATTTTGTAATTCTGTTCATTTTCGCTATAATGACTTGCCGTGAACCACTTCACGGCAATTTTTCTAGAGGTAAATATGACGAAAACAAAAAAAGTGCGGTTGAAAATCAGCCCATTTATCGACACACCAAAAGGTGTCGTGAAAGATAATGCCGTGATGGCACTAGTGCACGACAAATTATTCCGCCAACGCGTTGAGAAAAAACGTAAAAGGTAAAAGGCAGTTACCAACGCAAAGCAAATATGCGAGCAATTGCTTTGAAAAAGCCCGATGATAAAGTTTTTAATTTCCAGAAATTTTTATCATCGGGTTTTTCATTCAATTTCAGTATAAAAATAACAAACAGGAAGTCTATATGTCAATCAAAACAAGTTTTTGTTAACAATGCTTGGAATGTCCGTATCAGTGATCCGGGTGAAGAAGGGGCTCAAAGCCACTTTTTGAAACCATTTATCTCACGCTCCGGCTTATTTTTGAAGGCGAAAATGTGCGTTATAATTTGTGCGTAAAGTAGAAGATCAAATAAAAATCAAACGCTCATTTACAGAATTAGGTGAGTTATTCAAATTCTTAGGTGATTATCTGGATCCTGTTTCTCTCGGTAACCTAGGGCGTAAAATTGGTCACTAGGCGTGAAAGCCGAATAAATCTTTTCAATAAAAATGCGGTCAAATTGAACCGCACTTTTTATTCTCAACTCATATTATTGTGCAAACAATACACTTAATACTGAATACAAGGTTGAGCCGCTTCATTTGGTAGTGTCTTGCCGTCTTCATCAGTGATCACAACCGCACTTTGTTTACCCACTGCGGAAATTTGCATTCGGTAAACACCTTTTTCTAGATTAGGCGGATTCACACCTAAACGTAACCACTCTTGTTTATCCAATGGTTTTATATTTCAATTCGCGATAACCACGACCGGCTGATTCAGATGTTGTGTTAAAACCTAATTTCGGTAAAGTTGAACCTAAACGTTGCCATGCTTGGCCAAAAACTTTGCATCCATACCTAATGCCATTCTACCGTTCGTATCAGTAATTAAACCTGATTGGAAAGGTCCTGCTGAGGCATTATTTAAATCTTGTTGTTGCTTGTTATAAGCGTTAGTGAGCGCAGCAACAAAACGATTTAAACGATCAGACGCATAACGTTGTTTATCTGCTTGATCTGGGGTGTAAATCACACCATCACGACGCATTTGCTCCACGAAACCGCTAACGCACTCGCATCCTGAGCAGTAACTTGTTCAACTTTATAACGGATCTCTGTATTGGCTTTATCATCTGCACGACCTGTTGGCGCCCAATCGCTAATTAATACCGCACCATTTAAAGTTGAATTCGTGCCTTCTTCTTTCAATAAACGCTCAATTTGTTTGAGATTATAAAAGCTCTGCTTGCGCATCCGTATAAACAATCAATGCGCGTTCGCCATCAAATGTGTCAACGAATTTTTGATAATCGCTAATGGGGTTGAAGGCGGACGAATATCCACGCGTTCTTTTTCACATTAAGCTGAGGAAGCTCATACGTAGGATCGGCTTGCGGCAATGTTACACCACCACTTGCTAAGGGAGAAAAAGCTCGGTATTTCACGATCAGCGTTCTGATAAGTGTCGTTAGCCGTCTGCATTTTTCTACGCTGTTTGAACACGCTGATAACAATGCTACCGAGACCAAAGTGAGTACAATCTTTTCATTCCTTAATCCTTCCAATAAAAATAATGACCGCTCTTTGACAAATAAAAAAAGTCGGAAAGTTTAAAGGGCTGTAAAAACAACCCTTTAATTCATTAAAATTAAGCCAGCAACTTTTAATGCTTCTTCTACTTTTACTTGAGCGCTTTCGCTTAACACAGTAAGAGGTAAACGTAAAGTGGAGTCTTAATTAAACCTAAACGATATGCCGCCCATTTAACCGGGATTGGATTTGATTCAATAAATAAATCTTTATGTAAAAGCATTAAACGTGCATTAATTTCTTCCGCTTTCGCAAAAATCGCCCGCTAAAAGCATAGCGACACATCGCGGCCATATCTTTTGCTGCAAAGGTTATTTGTCACAGAAATAACACCCTCTGCGCCTAATTTCATCGCTTCTAACCCTGTGGCATCATCTCCACTTAACACAATGAAATCTTTACCGGCTAATTCTTTAATCGCCGTGATACGAGTTAAATCGCCAGTTGCTTCTTTAATCCCAACAATATTCTCAATTTGTGATAAACGAGCCACGGTTTCCGGTTTCATATCACTACCGGTACGACCCGGCACATTATAAAGAAGTTGTGGTAAATCTGTACATTCGGCAATGGCTTTAAAATGTTGGAACATGCCTTCCTGAGTCGGTTTATTGTAGTAAGGCACTACAGATAAACAACCAGCCCACGCCACTATCACGTAATAATTTTGTCATCACGATAGCTTCGCTTGTTGCATTGGCGCCGGTGCCTGCGATAATTGGGATACGACCTTTTGCTAACTCAACTGTCTTTTCTATCACTTTCACATTTTCTTCAATGCTTAATGTTGTAGATTCTCCTGTTGTGCCTACCGATACAATAGAATTAGTACCAGCATCGATATGAAATTCAATGAGTTTTTTTAATGTTTCAAAATCAATATTCCCGTGGTTTATCCATCAGGGGTTACTAAAACAACAATACTGCCTGAAAATAAAGGTTTTTGCGTAGTCATAAGTACTCCATTCACATCTATTCTGCATTTAATAATAATATTTGAAAATACTCAGTTATAATCGCTAAAATAGTCTGAATTTACAAATCATTTTTCACATTTTTTAAGGATTTTTTTATGAAAAATTACAGAGTGGGTGATTTAGCGCCGCAATTCACACTCTTAAATCAAGACAATCAACCTATTTCACTCAGCGATTTCAAAGGTAAAAATCCTCGTGTATTTTTATCCAAAAGCCTTAACACCAGGCTGTACAACCCAAGCCTGTGGTTTGCGTGATGCCAAAAGTGAACTAGAAAAAATTAGGGTGTAGTTATTTTTGAGGCATCAGTACAGATTCCCTAAAAAAACTCGCTCAATTTGTTGAGAAAAAGTCACTCAATTTCACTTTACTTTCTGATGAAGATCACCAGGTTGCCGAGCAATTTGGTGTATGGGGCAGAGAAGAAATTTATGGGGCGCACTTATGATGGTATTCATCGTATTAGTTTCCTCATTGATGAACAAGGTAAAATTCTGCACGTTTTTGATAAATTCAAAACAGGTGAACATCATCAAGTTGTCCTAGATTACTTACACTCTTTTAAAAATACTGCTCAAACAACCGCACTTCTGTGATTTATCTCAAAGTGCGGTCAAAGCATCGTTCATTTTTCTAATTTATATTTACGCTCTATTTTTCCATTTGGTAAAAATTCCCAATCTAATTGAAATTCATTCTCAATTAATTTTGAGTTTTTATTAAACATTCAAGGACTATCAAATGCTACAACTTTTGAGTTTTTTACAACAATACAGTGATTACATTATTATTGGACTTCTACTTGTTATGAGTGTAATCATGCTTGCGGCCGTGATTGAGCGTTTTATCTTTTTTAAAGCGTGTGGACGTAGCAAAAATATTCCAATATTCACGCACTTGAAATTGATTTAAATCGCAATATGACGGTGATCTCACTGTCGGATGCTAACGCACCTTATGTTGGTCTATTAGGTACGGTAATGGAATTTTATTAACTTTTCTTCCAAATTGAGCGCATGGTGATGGCGAAAGTCGACGTCAGGTGCTATTATGATGCACCTTTCTCTTGCATTAAAAGCAACTGCACTTGGTATTTTAGTCGCTATTCCGTCTATGATGTTCTATAACGGCTTAGGTCGTAAAGTAGAAGTTAACCGATTGAAATGGAAAGTATTAAACACTCAGAAAGATAAGGAATAATCGTGAAAAAATTTGATGAAATCAACATTATTCCTTTCATCGACATTATGTTGGTGTTATTAGCGATAGTGTTGGTCACCGCATCCTTTATTTCCCAAGGAAAAATTAAGGTAAATGTGCCCAAAGCGAGTTCAACGGTCGCATTCAAGTCAGATGAATTAACAAAATTATTAACGGTTACAGCTGACAAGCAACTTTATTTTAACGATAAGCCTATTTCACAAGAAGCGCTTGAAAAAGAAATTATGGGTTGGAATAAAGATCAAAAAGTAACGTTAAAAATTGATGCTGAAGCTTCCTTCCAAGATTTCGTAACCATTACCGATATGTTATCGAAAAATGAAATCAAAAATGTTGTTATTGTTTCCATGAAAGATAAAGGCGCTCCAAGCAAAACAACTCAGAAATGAATCAAAAATACGCATGCAAGTAGGTGGAGTTGCAAGCGGAGGCGTTGGAGTAGGACGTAGTCAATGAACAGCCAACAAAACCAAACGATCATTATTAGGTTTGCTTATTTCTTTATTGATTCATGGTAGCATCCTTGGTGCGTTATTTTTGGAACTGGCATACGCCACATGAAGCTGCGAGCGATGCGCCAGGTGAAATATCACAACGATTTCAATGGAAATAATTCAAGAATGCGGTGGAAGAACCCACTCCAGAACCGGAACCTGAACCTCAACAGGTGGAACCAGAGCCTGAAAAACACGACATCGTTGAGGATCAACGAAAAAAACCAGAGCCTGAAAAGAAAAAGAACCTGAGAAAAAACCAGAAAACCAATAGAAAAAGCCGAAACCAAAACCTAAAGAAGCCAAAAAGAAAAAGCCTAAAAATGAGGTAAAAACAGAGAAACCAGTAGAAATGCCGAAAAATTTACCGATTGGTGATAAAAAATATCAATTCAACGGCTACAGCAAATTCTAAAAGCAACAACTACAGGTCAACCTGGTACAAATGGCGTTCAAGGTGGTTCTGGCACTAATACTGATGAACTGAATGCGTATCGTGCCGCGATTCGACGTGAAATTGAACGGCATAAACGCTACCCGGCTAGAGCGAAGATGATGCGTAAACAGGTGTTGTGAGCGTAGTTTTTAGCGTTAGTTCAGATGGTTCGTTATCAGGAGAACGTGTGACTAACTCCTCTGGAGATGAAAGCCTGAGATAATGCAGCACTTGAGGCTGTGAGAGGTGCGAGACCAGTTGGTCCAAAACCCGCAGGATTTGCCTCTTCAGTCAGTGTACCAATTAGCTTCACCATTCAATAGGGTAAAATAAAAAGGCGAACAATAATGTTCGCCTTTCTTTTCTAAGCAGTTTAGCCCATACCGTATTTTTCAATTTCTTACGCAATGTACCTACAGTTAATACCGAGCATATTTGCCGCACGGGTTTGGTTACCGCGGGTGTATTGCATAATCATATCTAACATCGAGTGTTCAACTTCCGCTAATACTAATTCGTAGAGATCATTCACATCTTGACCATCTAATTGTGATAAGTAATTGCGTAAAGCTTGTTTTACTGAATCACGTAATGGTTTTGTTTGTTACTTGTGATTGAGAGTTTAAAACTGAAACAGTTAACGCTTCAGACGGACTACGTTGTTGTTCTAACATTTTTCTTTATCCAAAATTGAATTTAAAAATCTTCCAGCACATTAACTGCTCTTTTCGGTTCATTAATTGCGTTAAAAGTCTGTCTAAAAAAACGGAATCGGGGTTGAATTCCCTGTAAATACCAAGCGACGTGCTTACGGGCTATTCGATAGCCTTTTGCTCGCCATAGAACTGATGAAGTTCTTGAATATGACGCAAAATATGACCGCACTTTTTCACGTAAACTTGGTGTTTTGAATTATCGTATCATGTTCTACTAGCGCTTCCACTGCTTGGAAAAAGCCACGGATTGCCTAATGAAGCACGACCGATCATTATTGCATCGGCACCTGTGTACTCAAGTACCTTTTTCGCTTTCGAGGCAGAATCAATATCACCATTCGCAATGACTAGGGAATTGAAATGGATTGTTTGACTGCTCGAATATTGTCGTATTCGGCTTCCCTTCAAATAAAGCATTCTTTCGTCCGCCCATGAATGGTTAAAGCTTGAATACCAGATTGTTCTGCAATTTTGCCGATTTTGCACACAGTTTCGGTTTACTTTATCCCAACCTGTGCGAATTTTTAACGTCTGAGGCACATCAACGGCATTCACCACTTCTTTTAAAAATTTTTCTACTAAATCAGGAAATTGAAGCAGTGCAGAGCCCGCTAATTTTCGATTTACTTTCTTTCGAGGACAGCCCATATTGATGTCGATAATTTCAGCACCATAGGCTACATTAATTGCTGCAGCTTGGGCCATTTCTAAAGGATCAGAACCTGCGATTTGCACCGCATTTAATCCCTAGCTCTTCACTATGTGCTAAACGAAGTTTCGATTTCTCTGTATGCCAAACTTGTGGATTAGTGGACATCATCTCTGAAAACGTTAATCCCGCGCCATAATGGGCACATAAACGTCGAAAGGGTTGATCCGTGATACCTGCCATGGGTGCCAATAAAATACGATTTTTTTAATTCATAAGAACCAATTCGCATTTTATGTTATCCCAATTACAAGTCCTATCTCCAGCAAGTCAGGCAACAATAGCAACCGACAAGGGTGTTATATTACGCATTTTTTTCTTTTTGCAAAGTGAATTTTTGTTCAAAAATGCACTTTTTAATTGACAAAAAGAAATTAAGCCGATTTTAATTTACCTGTAATACGGCACCATTCCTCTTTTTACTGCAACAGGATCTAAATCAAAGGATTGTGCATAAGCATCGCATACCGATTGTGCTTGTGTTTCTAAAAATGCCGGATAGTCCTGAATCCCCACCCTCTTTCACTAATTGAGAAATAATTGGGTAAAGTTCTTTTAATGGACCCGCAAGAATATTCGCCACAACGACATCCGCTTTTAAATCGGCGGGTTTGTCATCGGATAAGAAAAGCTGAAGACGATCTGCCACCCCATTCTGTTCCGCATTATTACGACTGGCGAGAATCGCTTGTGGATCGATATCAATACCAATCGCATTTTTCGCGCCTAATTTAAGGGCAGCAATGGCAAGAATCCCTGAGCCACAGCCAAAATCAATGACGGTTTTACCAGTTAAATCTAAACCATCTAACCACTCTAAACAAAGTGCAGTTGTTGGGTGTGTACCTGTCCCAAACGCTAAACCAGGATCAAGCATCACATTCACCGCATTTTTATCCGGCACTTCACGCCAACTTGGGCAAATCCATAAACGTTGACCAAATTGCATTGGGTGGAGATTATCCATCCATTCACGTTCCCAGTCTTTATCCTCGATTTGTTCAATTTTTGTAGCGGTATTTTTCATCTAAATGATGCGCTTGTTTAAGCAGACTCACAATTTCACTCATATCTGTTTCTGCATCAAACAATGCGATCACATCGGTGTTTCCCCACAAAACGTGTTTCGCCGGAAGGGAGCTCCAAAAATCAGCGTATCTTGACTATCCATAAATGTCACCGAAACTGAGCCAATTTCTTCTAAAAAGTCGCTAATTTTCTCAGCTTTTTCATTTGTACTATTTAAGCGAATTTGAATCCACGCCATCTTTTTTCCTTTTTAATTAATTTCTTTATGTAACCATCTCGGTAATAAACTTACGCCTAGAGCTGAAACCACAATAATGATAATCCCAAGCGCTGAAACGAGGTGAAACGTCCTCATTGAGCAATAATACTGCCAAAAAGACACCAAAAATCGGCTCAAGTGCGGTCAAAAATTCCCGAGATTTTTGCATCCACTGAATTTAAGCCTTTATTCCATAACCAAAAGGCAAACCAACTGCATGCTACGCCAAGATAAATCAAACCGAAGAAACCAAGCCAGTTAAAATGGATATCCCAGTTTTTCAGTCAGTAATAAAGTAAATGGCAACATAGTGATGGTTGCTAACACAATCGAAAATGGATGTGTAGCTTGGGCTGAAACCGTTGCCACCACTTTTTGTCCAACGCAACAACAAAGCAAACACAATACTTGCCGCCACCACTAAGGAACAGCCTAATAAACTAATTTCACTTGAGCCTTCATTACCCTGTCCACCTAAAAATTAAAATAGCAACCCCTAAAAAAAGCAAAAGCGCCACACAAACCAATGGTACCATTTTGCACGATCTTGAAAAGAAAAATGTCAATAAAAATCACATAACGGCTCTAGTCCAATCATGGTCGTTGCGCTCGCCGCGCTCGTATATTTTAAGCCAATAAATTGCAGCAAAAAGGTGGCAGTATAATTAAAAACCCTAACCACCAAAGCTGTTTTCGCATAGGGTTTAGACACGCCTTTCCAACGACGAAAAAAAGAGTGGCATCACAATAATCGCCGCCATGAATAAACGGGCTTGGATCATTAAAATAGTATCCATCATTGTGAAGGTGTATTTAGCGGCAACAAAGGCACTCTCCAAATAAACAATGCTAGAATTTGGTAAATCATAAAGTGCGGTCCATTTTTACTGGTTTTTGGCGCCGAATTGGTTACCTAAAATGAAAAGCAATCAAACCAAATACAAGTGCGGGTACAATGGCATTAAAACCAAATAATTTAATACCAAATTGGTCAATAACACAAAAACTACTCAATCCCACCACCATAGAGCTTATTGCACCAGCAGCATTTGCTTTATCCCAATAAATGCCTAATACGATCACCCAAAGGATACGGCTTCTAATCCCCAAAAAGCAAACAAATTCAACCAAATAATCATATCTGGTGGATTCAGTGCCGCGAGAATTAACAACGCCGATAAAATCAGTGTAATGACTGATGAAATACGGCTAATTCGTTTTTCATTCTTCGCCGCTTCAGGTTTGCTCGCTAAATATAAGTCTTTCACAAAGATTGAAGAGGATTGAATGAGTTGCGCATCAACCGTAGACATAATCGCTGACATCGGCGCGGCTAAGAAAAATCCCAGCAACAATGAGCGGAAGCACTTCCAACATTAAGGTTGGGATGACTTTGTCTGATACCGTTGAGATCAGGGCACAACGGCTCGTCCTAAAGCACTCGCCAAATGCATTCCGAACATAATGACTGAAAGGACAATCGTACCAATCGAGCATGCCTCGATGTAAGGCTTTTACTATCTTTAAAAAGCCATACAACGCACGGCTGTATGTGCAAACCAACCACACAAAACAGACTAAGATCCAAAAAGGATGCCGGAATTGAAAAATCAAGCATCTCATTCGGACCGTAAGGACTTACTAAACTCGGATCAATTTCAGTTAATTTATTGACCGCACTTTCACGCCACCAAGATGGTAAATCACGCCCACTAATAGCACGATTGTGCCAAAAATCATTACTGTACCTTGAATCGTATCGGTTAACACAACTGCTCGAAACCACCAATAAACGTATAAATACCAACCGTTAAGGCAAAAATAAGTAAGGCATGAGTATAAAGGAATCCCTATCGTGGTTTCGAGCAATCTCGCCCCACCAATAAATTGCACAACCATAGCTGCAAAAAGGCAAGCAACAATGCTAGACTGGAAATCCAAACGAGATATTTATTTTTATAACGATAGAGAAATAAATCATTGATAGTAAGTGCATTGGTTTCGCGAGAAAGTAATGCAAACTTTTTGCCCAATGCACCTAAAGGCTAACCAAACAGCCGGTACTTGGATCATGGCGAGCAATACCCAGCCTAGCCCATATTTATAAGCAGCCCCTGGTCCACCAACAAAAAGAACTGGCACTGGCATAAGTGGAAGCCGTTGTCATCGCAAGCACAAAAGCCCGTCATGGAGCGATTTCCCATAATACTCCGTAAGAAATCACCTTTACTGCGTTTAACATAAGCAAATAATGCCGCGCCAAAGATGAAAACTAAGTAGATAACTAAGGGAGAATAATACCTAAATTCATTATTTATTCTCCTTTGACTCAACGTCTAGTGGAATATCTAAAAAGACAATTTTGACAATCCAATACCCAATGACTACAAACAAAATGGGTAAATAAATGCAGGATAATTCAAACCATAACGGAAAACCTATCGGCCCAGGTGAATCTTTCGGGAGATAAGCGCACACACACCACCCAATCACGTAAAGAATGGCTAATCCTAATGCCCAGCGCGCCTCCTTGGTAGCTTGTTTATATCGTTGTGATAAATCCATTGTTAACTCCTTTTAGTTAGAAAGTTGTGCCCATTTCTAGAAAAATACGATTTTTATCATAACTATAAAAATGGATGATTACTTGAAACTCGTTGATAAGACCATGTAATTTTAGGCGTGATTCCCCAAAAAGTAAAGATCACGATGCCATAATGTTACTGCTGATTGATATTCATTATTTTTGACGAATATTAAATAAATCAGCACCTTTGTAAGTTCTATGCGCATAGGCAAGGAAACTCGGTTGAAATACCCCAGCCCCACTCTTGCCCCCAACCCTAAACGCAGATTTTTACGTTGATAAGCATTGTCTTCGTCTCGTGTATTTTCACGATTATAATCAGCGCCTACAAACCAAAAATTGACCACTCTTAGGAAAAATAAGATAACGTATTCGACCAAAGATAGTTATTGCCATTCAAATGTTTACGAGTGTTATAACGCTGTTCACCATACTCAAGTGCGGTTGAAATTTGCCACTTTTTCATTCAGCCAATAGGTTAAATCTAAACGAGCACCTGAATTTTTCGAATACTGTTTCATTGACTCACTACCTGAGGAACCTCCTGCATACCATCGTCTTTCTGTAAATGGCATTACTGACATCTCGAAAACGCGCGGTTTGATAACCTAATCCAGCGCCAACTCTACCATTAAATTCATTATATTTTTTTATTATCCCAGTAATATTTTCCACCTCCTTCAATAGAAAATTGAGCGAAAATAATTATGGGGTAATGACCATTTTTCTCTAGCTTCTGCAAAAATAAGAAAAACCTGTTGCACTTTTTCACGCTCCCAGGCATTCCAATTTCCAATGCGAGTACCTGCTTTTGGTGCATTGTTAATATTACTTTCGTTTGAGAAACTCAGACCACCTTGAAACTTCCACTGATCTCGGCGGTTAAGTGCCGAAAGATATTGGTCAATCATGGCGATAGACTCCGGTGAAACTTGTTCAGCTCTCAGTTTTTGGAATTGATCTTTGGCCGCCTCATTATCATTGTTTAAAAAGAGTGTTTGTGCTAACTGATAACGTAACGGCAGGATGGTCGAATCTTGAGAAAATAGAGTACGATAACGAGTTACCGCTTTCGAAAAATGCCCTCTTCGCGAGCATTAATCGCATTTGCCCACTCAAGTAAAAATGGATCTTGTTTAGGGCAAATTTTGATACAACGGCAATAAGAGTTGAACGGCTTCACCATTATTTTGCAACACTGCAGGAATCAATCCACGTACGATCAAATCAGGATGTTTTGCCAATTCTTCTTTCGTAATGAAAGTGTATGTTTATCGTCCGTTTTTCTGAAATTTGTGGCTTTTGAGTGGATAAATCTGGTTTTGCCAACTGACGCTGATCATCAAACCGCTCATCATGAGGTTGAGGAGACTTCTCTGCAGCAAAAGAGAAATGAACTAAGCAACAATGAGGAGCTTAAAAATAAAAACAAGTTTCGATTGTGAAGTCATTTTTATTCCCATAAAGAAAATAAAGCAGCACTGAAGCTTGCTTTAAATAATAATGAAATAGAATTTCTATTGTGCTTTTTGCACCGTAGGCTCCAACTCAAGAATTATCTTTTAGCTTTTACCATTCCACCTAGTTCTTTAGCTCCATCCCCATAAAAACTTGCCCTCTGATACAGCTTCTGAAACAAAAGAGGAGGATTTTGCAGTACCGTAAAATTGTGCCTGAAATATCGGCATTAATGTCAACTTTGACGTTATTAAATTTACTTTCCCCAGATTCAACATCATATTTAGGACTATCAACGTTTTAAACTTCCTGATAATTTTTGTCACCAAAATTAACCTTAAATTCAGAGGTGCCTTTTCTATAACCACCAAATACATGATTCCTTTATCCGCCATTATACTTTTCACCTTTGTAAGTAACTTCTCCTGATTCTGGCATACTGTTTGAAGGATTTCCATTATAAAAAGAATATCATCTTGCCCAAATGAATGACTCTGCAATTGCACCAAAAGCGAACATCTGTGTATTTTCCACAACAAATATGTGAGTGCTAAATTCAGCTTCTCGATAAACGCCCTTCTTTTGTCCAATCTTGACTTGGTTCAAGTTTAAAATCAATAGGAATATTTTGCCATCAACATCGATACTAGTAAAATTATTAGTAGCAATGAGCTCCTGTTCATTTTTAATTGTATTAACATTTCTACAATATCTCCCTCATTTTCTGTTTTTATAGAAAAATGCTAAACCAGTATTAGTTGGCAAACGTTCAGGCATTCCAGGTGTTGGCTGTTCAATTGGTTTTGATGGCTCAGCTGGTTTGGATTCCTCAGTTGGTTTGAACTGCTCACTGGTTTTGGACTGCTCAGCGGGTTTGGATTGCTCAGCGGGTTTGGATTGCTCAGCAGGTTTGGATTGTTCAGCAGGTTTTGGATTGCTCAGCAGGTTTGGATTGCTCAGCAGGTTTGGATTGCTCAGCAGGTTTGGATTGCTCAGCAGGTTTGGATTGTTCAGCAGGTTTTGGATTGTTCAGCAGGTTTGGATTGACTCGCTAATTGATTATTACCACCGCCACCACTTCCACAGGAAGCTAGCATTACCGTTGTAAGAATAGTTAAGCTGAATTTCGAAAGATTAAATTTCATTGTTTTTCCTTAAGCAAAAATAGTCACAAATTATATAGGATTTTTATATCATTTCAAATACATTTTATAAATCATTGGGATAAAAATTAACTAGACTTAATAAAAAAACGGCTAATCCATCTTGAATTAGCCGTTTTATTTTAATCATACATCCCTAATTTCTTCTCTAAGTAGTGGATATTGGCGCCACCTTTTTGGAAATTTTCATCTTCAAGAATAATTTCATGAAGAGGGATATTGGTTTTTGATACCGTCAATGATCGTTTCTGATAATGCATTTTGCATACGACGGATTGCTACATCACGAGTATCACCGTATGTAATTAATTTTGCGATCATCAGAATCATAATGCGGAGGAACGGTATAACCGCCATCACATGAGAATCCCAACGAACGCCTAAACCACCTGGTGAGTGCAAGTGTGCCACTTTACCTGGAGATGGTAAGAATGTTTTTGGATCTTCTGCATTGATACGACATTCAATTGCATGACCTTTCACTTTAATATCTTCTTGTTTATAAGAAAGTGGTAAAACCAGCCGCAATACGTAATTGTTCTTTTCACCAAATCCACACAGTAATCATTTCTGTTACTGGATGTTCTACTTGAATACGAGTATTCATTTCGATGAAATAGAACTCACCATTTTCATATAGAATTCAAATGTACCTGCACCGCGATAGCCAATTTCAACACAAGCCTTCGCACAACGAGAACCTATATCACGACGAACTTCTTCGGTAGTACCCGGTGCTGGTGCTTCTTCCACCACTTTTTTGGTGACGACGTTTGCATAGAACAATCACGCTCTGCAAGATAGATTGCATTACCGTGTGTATCAGCTAAAACTTGAATTTCAATATGGCGTGGATTTTCTAAATATTTTTCCATGTAAACCATATCATTGTTAAACGCTGCTTTTGCTTCTGCTTTTTGTCATCGCAATGGATTCTTCAGCGCATCTTCGCTACGTACCACGCGCATACCACGACCACCGCCACCACCAGACGCCTTGATAATAATTGGATAGCCAATACGTTTTGCTAATTTCTTTATTTTTCGCGATATCGCTACCTACTGGGCCATCTGAACCAGGGTACGCAAAGGCACGCCTGCTTTTTTTCATTGCTTTAATCGCAGAAACTTTATCCCCATCAAAACGAATAACGTCCGCTGTTGGGCCAATAAAGATAAAAACCAGAACGCTCAACTTGCTCTGCAAAATCCGCGTTTTCAGAGGAAACCATAACCAGGGTGAATCGCATCCGCACCGGTTACTTCTGCTGCAGCAATAATCGCAGGAATATTTAAATAACTTTTTACAGATGGCGCTGGTCCGATACAAACTGTTTCATCTGCAAGTAATACGTGTTTTAAATCACGGTCAGCGGTAGAGTGAACTGCCACGGTTTTAATGCCTAATTCTTTACAGGCACGCAAAATACGTGTGCAATTTCACCACGGTTAGCAATCACAACTTTTTCTAACATAACAATTTCCACTTGGGTGAAAAAATGGCGAGAAAGCTCGCCATTTCAGATTGATAGGGATTATTCGATAACGATCAATGGTTGATCAAATTCAACCGCTTCGCCATCATTTACTAAGATTGCTTTAACCACACCAGCTTTATCAGCTTCGATACGGTTCATCATTTTCATTGCTTCAACGATACAAAGCGCATCGCCTACTTTGACTGTTTGTCCCACTTCCACAAAAAGCTTTTCGCTTCTGGGCTTGGGGCTACGATAGAATGTACCCTACCATTGGTGAACGCACTTGGTGTCCTGACACTTCAGCTGCCGGCGCTTCCGCTGGTGCAGCCGCTGGTGCAGCAGCAGGAGCCGCAACCGGTGCAACAGGTGCTGCTGCATATTGAATTGCCGCAGGTGCAACGGCTGGTGCTGCACGACTAATACGTACTGTACCTTCTTCTTCTTGCACTTCTAATTCAGTGATACCCGATTCTTCTACTAATTCAATTAGTTTTTGATTTTACGAATGTCCATACGTTCTTCCTAAAAAATAATAATGAATTGTTGACCGCACTTTCAGAATGGATTCCCAAAGTGCGGTCATTTTAAAACCTGTTTTTGTGTCGGCAAGATTACCGCAAAATCACGAACTTTGCGATAAATTTCTGCGAAAATCTGTAAAATTTTATGAAAATTTATGCTTTTTATTTAAAAATCCAATGCAAATTGAAGCGCAAACTCATAGCCTTTTGCACCTAAGCTACAAATCACGCCTTTCAGCCACATCACTAAAGTAAGAATGATGACGGAATAGCTCACGTTTATGTACATTAGACAAATGAATTTCAACAAAAGGAATTGACACCGCTAGCAACGCATCGCGCAATGCAACACTGGTATGCGTATAAGCTGCCGGATTAATTAAAATAAAATCCACCTTCTGAAAACTTTTGATGAATCTTATCAATTAACTTTTCTTCGCTATTTGCTTGGAAACACTCCAACATTCACATCGTGCTGCGCAGCAAGTTTACCTATATTTTCTTCAATGGCAGATAATGAAAGTGAACCATAATGTTTTTGGTTCCCTTGCACCCAACATATTCAAGTTCGGAGCCATTTAACAGCAAAATATTGAATTTTTGACATTTTCACATCCTTTTAACTTGTGCGAATTATAGCGATTTTTATGTAATGGTGGTCGTATCTCTATGCAATTTTGGTAATAAATTCTGAATTCAAATCAATTAACGGTAAATCTGAGCCTGGCCATGCACGTAATACCTGATGTTGCATTAAATTCAGGGTATCCAATCCTGGAGTTACATTAGGCGTATACTGTGCCTGCAATACGAGCGAGTTGCGTCAATCCAAGACTACTTTCAAGGCTCAGAGCTGATCACTGCTTTTATGCCTAAACTATGCGCTTGAGCAATCAGCTTTTGACAATCTTGCAACGAGCCAATCAATGTTGGTTTTAATCACAATGGCGCTTAAGTGCGGTTCTTTTCTACAGAAAATCTGGCTCACGCACACTTTCATCCCAAGCAATATTAATACCTGTTTGAGCAGCAAATTGGCGACTCTCCTCACGAGTTTTACAAGGTTCTTCTAAAAATTGAATTCGAGAACGATGTTGTAGTTTTACTTTCTCCGCAAATTTTAATGCCTTTTCCAAGGTCCATTGACGATTCGCATCTAGACGTAATTGCAAATCAGGAATAGCTTCAAGAAACATATCCGTAATCAAACCATCACGATTCGCTTCATACATACCGACTTTTAATTTTAGCCACTTTGTCACGGGCATTTGATTCAGTTCCGCATACAACTCATCAGGATCGCCATAGCACAACGGTGCAGTATGATAGTTGCCTTCCTCATTTAAATAACGCTTCATCTCATCCATCGCCGTGCTAATACCGAAAGCAACGGAAGGATAACAACCATCAAAGGCACTCTTGGTGCTTCGCAGCTGCATGACACCAATTTGTCAGCCATTCAATGCTTGCTCTTGCGCTTGTTCGATAGTTTCTTCGCTAAACCCAGGTAAAGGTGCGATTTCTCCCATCCATCACGGCTACAGGCAACACGTGCAATCAAGCCTTCTCGACGTTTTAAAAACGCCCACGCAAGATTAACTGACTATCAACGGGAATAGAATAACGATAAAGATTAAATGATTTGGTTTCCATCTTATTCTCCTTGATGGTAAAAGTGCGGTTAAAAACACACAGATTTTTCGGTATTATGTAGCAGTTGCACAAAGATTTAATTTGTTGTTTCTGCTACATTTTCTTATCTTTTATGTACGAAAGGTAAGAATAGTCAATGACAAAACAAAAATCAACTTTGGAAAATGCGCTTGAAGAGCGATCGAAGAAATTGAAACCGAAAAGCAGAAATTGTAGCGCAAATCAAGCGACTCCATAAAGAATTAAAAAGATCTTGATCGGAAGATTTCAGACTATCGTGTAGCATTAAATCACGCAAAAGGTCGGGAAGAATCGCCTTTACCGTCAAACCCCAAATTTAGAAATCTTCGTTTCAAACTTCCCTCAACAGTTGATTGCTCAGGTACTAAAAACAAGAGCCTTCAAAATGGTTAAGTGTGAAGGAGATTACATATCTGGCGATGAAGTTAGATGGGCAGAGAGATTGAAGAAGTCATACCGTATAAACAATCACAAACGATTGCTTGTACATTAAACTATTTAAAGTATAAATCGTTGGTGGAAAAATGCTTACAGATAACTCCACAACATTGGCGATTGAGAACACTTGAGCAAGGATAGTAAATAGCGGTAGAGATACCGCTATTTTTGTTTCATTGCCAGTGAACTTTCATTTCGACTGATTTGAACTCATTAATCCATTCTCTTTTATAAAAACTCATTCAGTTGTTTACGAACGGAATCAAGATGTTTTTCGGACGGTGTATCAGGATTTTTGTTCAATATCGAAAATGCGCTGCGTGAGTTCTGCAAAGTGTAAAGGCTTTATTGGGTGCTTCTCGCATCATTTGGTATGATGTATTTACGAATTTTTCCTTTAAAGAGCTTTATATTTGGAACGTGTACACAAAGTTGTACCGTATTATAAAGGACCACATCGCTTTCCTGTTGAGTAAGTTCAATAGCACGTTTTTAATGTGGCAATGTTCGCACTAGTAACGCAAAGATGATGTAATACCTGTTTACGCTCAAATTCAAACTCTTTGAGTTTCTTATCAAGGTTGTATGCCATATATCTACTGCCAAATCACTTCTTGATGAATAATTTTTCGTTGCCAATAACCGCACCATTCATTGTTATCGTTAGTGGTTTTCAAACATCGGCTTAATACATCAATAAACTGCGCTTTATTTGAGGTATGGCGATTGTCCTCACGGTAGGCAATTTCATTGCATAGTTAAGTAGGGTATTCATTGCTAATTCGGTGAACTTGCCCGTAATACATCCGCTTAAAACGACTGAACAAACTTTCTGCCTGATTGTTTGTTACACCTAAGTCACTGCGATATTCTTCCTTATGGTTTACAGTTCTCAAATTATAGTAAGGTAACAAGACATCATAAGCCGTACTTTCATCCGTATTGATTTGCGTATTAGGTTTAATGAATTTGTCAGCAAAACTTTTTATCACTGATTGCGATTCTGTATGTGCCACAAAAACGTGAGAACGTTTTGCTCCACAATGCAGCGCATTACTGGCTTTTTCTTCTGGTGAATAATGCTCACGTGCAACCATGACACAACGTTTATCAGGATTCTGATTTTCCTTTAAACGATAGTCAATGCGGTCAGATTTCTTATTTGCTTTACGTGGTGCAGGATGAACATAAGTGCCGTCCATATCCACTACGCCTGAAAGGGTTTCATATCACGACTTTCTAATAATGCTTTACGGAATTTATGCGATAAAACAAATGCCGTAAGCGAGGATTAAGTTTTTGCATTACGAGCTAATTGAAGGGAAGATAAGCCTTTGACTGCATTTCACCCATTCCATTAAAGCATAGAGATAAACCTTAATCGGTTTCTTGCGATTAGCAAAAATGGTGCCTGAAGTGACACTAAAAGTGTGATTACAATGTTTGCAGCGCCATTGTTTACGTGTAGAAATATAATAAGGCTTGTAGTTGTACCCCACATTTTAGGACAAGTGATAAACTCTTTTCCACCCCATCTTAATTCACAAAAGTAAATCATACGCTTTTCTTCCGAGAGTTGTGCAATCTCGTAAGAAGAAAAGCGTGCAAAGCTTTGCTAGAAAGTAAGAAATGCTGGGTCATCGTCTTGTTTAAAATTTATGTTAATAGAGATTTTAAATATGCTCAAACGTGATAAAATGAGTTTAAACCGAAAACAAATATACGCTCATTTGCGTGATTTGTCAATTGTGAATTGAAAATGGAACGCTCAAATGTGCATATCAGAAAGATTACAGACAAGTTTGTGAAGCTAAAAATTGAAAGATTACCGACTTCGCAGAACAAACAGGAATAGCCTATCGTACGATGCAAGGTTATATCGGTGGTGAACGTGAACCCAATGCAGAAGGGAATGTCGGGCATAGCTAAAGCAGGAGTGAATTTGAATTGGCTCGTGAGTGGTGAAGGTGAGATGTTTCAAAACCCTAACGCAAGAAAACACTATGTCAGGAGCAAGAAGAAAAAGCTGATTGCAGACTATCGTGCTATGCCTGAAAATTTAAAGGATGCTTTTTGCTATTTCTTTTAAAAAAATAGCGAAAAAGACAATAAATACTAATTTGACACTAACTCAATAAGGAACAAAAATGTCTATACAAGCCTACAAGCCTACAAGCCTACAAGCCTACAAGCTACAAGCCTACAAGCCTACAAGCCTACAAGCCTACAAGCCTACAAGCCTACAAGCCTACAAGCCTACAAGCCTCACAAAGCCTACAAGCCTACAAGCCTACAAATAGCTTATCCTTCAATATCAACCTTTGCAAAATCTATTTTGAGAGGTTGGTAAAATAGCTAGAAAAAGATAAAAATGTTACCCTAGTGTAACTCAAAAATTACAGGAATTAGGAGATAACGTTGCTGATTGGGATGATAGTCAGACTGAAAGTAAATTGACAGATGATATTATTAAAGTTCTGAAATCATCTTCAAAACAACAAAATGGGAAAGTTGAGTTATCCTGATCAGATTTATTGCAACAAGAATGAAAAAATTGTTAATTCTTGTTGAAGAAAAACCCTACAATGCAAGAGCGACTTTGCCTGAAATCGATAAAGGTACTGTAGCAGGCATTAAATGGTATTTAAGTCGTTTTATTTTAGATTCTTTTTCATCATGGAAAATTATAGGGATTGCTGTTAGTGGCGATCTCATCGGATGAATATAAGAATAAATTTTTCTTGTTTTTATAAACCATAATGAAATATCTCAAGTAAAGCATATTAAAAACTTTTTAAAAAGAAGAAGATTTTTTTAACTATTTTTAGTAATTTTGATGAAGAAAAAGCCATAGCTAATGTAACAAAAGTTAGTAAAAAGGTGAATAAATTACTACGCTCTATAGATTCTCAAAAAGACCAATTATTTTAGCTTCATTGATGATTAGTCTTTATAAGCCTAAAAATCATAATAATAATTTCCCTGATTTATATGATAAATTCTCATCTGAGCAATTGTTAAACAATCTTTATCCAACAATCAGGATATATTAGCTGTTGAAGGAATCCCTAGCGAGAAGTTAAAGGCTCTAGAATTAGAATTAAATACTTTTAAATCAAGATCAAACCTTAAAAACAACTGATATTCTAAAAAGAATACTTGATGAGTTAAAAGAAAAATATTATTCCTTTATTTAATAATTCATTTTCTACAAACTCTAATTACGACATTATGGGTAAATTCTATGAAGAATTTTTAAGGTTTGCAGATGTTTTCAAAATGTAAAGAAAGGTATTGTTTTTAACACCGAAACATATTACTACTCTATTTGTTAACTTAATTCCATTTAAAACAAATGATGTTATTTTAGATTTGTGTTGCGGTACAGGTGCGTTTCTGATTGCAGGTATGAATAAGTTATTAACTTTGAAAGGAATAGATCCTAACAAAGTTAAGTCCGATCAATTGTTGGATTTGAAGTTAATGCCACAATGTATATTTGTGCAATAGCAAATATGTTATTTAGAGGCGATGGGAAATCTAAAATTTATAATTTGGATTCCATAAATAGTGAAGAAGCAGATTTAATTTTACAAAATACAAAACCTACGATTGGTTTTTATAAATCCACCATATTCAGGAAAAGAAAGCAAGGACGATCCGACACCTAAAGAAATTACTTTCTTAAGTAAACTTTTAGATAACTGTTCAAGATATGGACTGATTATTGCCCCATTATCAATGTATTTTAAAGAACTAGAGGTCAGAAAAAAGATTTTAGATAAGCATACATTAAAATATGTAATAAATATGCCTAAAGACTTATTTTCAACCTAATGCGTCAACAAGTACAGCAATAGCTGTATTCGAAACGCATTGCCCACATGATTTTTCTAAAGATGTTATCTTTTATGATTCTACAAGATGATGGTTTTGTAGCTTTCAAAGAATAAAGGTAGAACAGACATCTATAACAAATGGAAAAACATAGAAAAAGATTTACTAGAAGAAATATTTAATGGAGAAAAATCAGATAATATCACCATATCACGTGTAAAAATGATGATGAATGGAATATATATGCTCACTCTAACCCTGATTATTCAAGCTAAGTAATGAAGATTTCGCAAAAACCATAAATGAATATATTGTTTATCAAAAGCAAGAAAAGAACTAAATCTTCTTGATGTAGAAAAAGTGAATTTGAAAATGATTAGTATTCTATCTAACCACATTCAGGATAGAAGAAATTTTGCAAGTGAAATACAAAGTACACCTCTCAATTTGTTTGAAAAATAGAAAAATGGAAGATGTTTAGTATAAACAAAGTATTTGATGTGATTGAAAGTACAAAAAGGAAAGGTAACTTTTTGACTTATTGGCAGGTGATGAAATACCTTACATTTCAGCCAAAAAGAAAGATAATGGATTTGATTATTTTTGTATCTAAAGAAGGTAATGAAGAATATATTTCAAAAGGGAATGGGGTTGTATTTATTAATCTAGGTGATGGCAGTGGTGGATATTCAACTTATCAACCTTCTGACTTTTATTGGTATGAGCGGGAAAACTTCTGTAGGTTATAATTCAAATCTGAATGTTTATAATGCTATGTTTCTAATTACAATATTAGACAAAACAACGGTATAAATATTCATTCGGTAGAAGTTGGACTGGAACTAGATTCGATAATACAAAACTTTACTTGCCGTGTGATAATGATGATATGATAGATTGGGAATTTATGGAGAATTATATTAAATCATTACCTAATGGTAATATTTTTAGCTTTTTATCTTCAATAAATCAACAGATAATTAAAAATAATATACAAAAAGCCACTCTAAATAGAGTGGCTTTTATTTTTAAACTATTAAATACTTATCAAGTTAACATTTAATTAAAAGCACAGCCTTTATTTAAAAACCAAAAATTTGAGATAACAAAAGAAGTTCTTTTTATTCTATTGCACAGTATTAAGAGTGAATAAATTTAAATTTTCTTATGGGTGACAAGCTAATAAGAGCCTTGAAACTATTCTAGTTCCTAGCTTTGCTGGAATACCTGACTTTGTTAAACGATCATAAATTGCCAACGAATCAATTATATTTTGCCTTTATCTTTCCTTTTAAGGAAAGATAGATAAACTGTAAAATTGACTATCTCGACATTATAGGTGAATGTTGCAATGTATTTATCTAGGCGTTAAGTCCACAAGCTCCTTGTGGCGGTACGGTATTCGAGGCACAAACGCTTTGAGCCGACTTGATTTTTCAAGTGGGCGATTTTTCGCGTCTAGCGTTTAGCAAATTCTCGAATGCCTTGCACTAAACAAGGAAATTTCAATTACTCAACATTTATGGTTTTATGTACTGGTTGATTAGCTGGTAATAATTTGCTTTAAAAAGCCATATCTAAAAATAGAAAGGTTTATATAGTTACTTTCTCTGTGCAAATCGATCAAATTTTTGATCTAGAATATTGTCGCTTTTTAAAGCGAATCTTCTCGTTTGCTTTTTCGGAAATTTCCCATTTTTGTTCAACCAATTTAACAGAGAAAAAGGGCTTATTTGGTACTAAGCCATTGTTTTTATGTATGTTGAACAGAAAAATGAAAAAGAATAAAAAATATCGCCATATCTATCTGCTACACTTCGCAATTTACCTAGCGTTGCAATCTCTGATTTGTCCGAAGCCGAAATTCTCATTCTGCTTTAAAAACGCCCGTTGAGGGAAATTCTCATTGTTTTCATACTGTTCAATGTCCTCGTTGTCAGATTGAGCATAAAGCCTATTTTATTTCTTCTCGTAAGCAATGGCAGTGCAAACATTGCCAACATCGTTTTTCTGTAAAAAGCGGTACGATTTTTCAGCACACTAAACTTTCCTTAAAAAAGCTACTGTTATCGGTTTATTATTTCACTATCAATAGTAAAGGGATTTCTGCGCTTAACTTATCTCGTCATATTGGCGTGCAATATAAAACGTCATGGGCACTACTACATAAATTCCGTGAAGCAGTTGAAAAACGCAAGATTACACACCACTCACGGGCATTATTCATATTGATGGTTGTTATGTGAATAACTACCTTCGCCCAAAAAATTTTAAACATAAGCGAATTGATAGACGTAAGAGATGTCACCAACGTAAAGATAAATCCTGCGTTATGGTTTTCCGTCAACAAGCTGCAAATCAGGAAATAATAAAAGGAGCCGACCGCACTCTCGTTGCATTAGTTAAAGAGAAAAATGCTGATGATATGTTTGCTTTAACACATCGCTTAGTCGCACCAAAAATCTACAATTTGTGCTGATGAAAATCCTGCTTATGATGGCTTGGCATTTCACTATGACTTATATCGAGTAAATCATTCGCAAGAATATTGCTCGATTGATGGCACCACCAATAACCTAGCTGAATCCTTCTTTGCTCGATTTAGAAGAATGATTATGGGTGTGTATCATAAGATGGGAAATAATTACATGATGCACTATGCGAATGAAACCGCATGGCGTGAGGATTTTCGTTACCAGTCAGATAAAGACAAATTCGACAACGTACTAAAACGCTGTTTAAAAGCCAGACCTTCACGAGATTTAACTGGCTACTGGCAGGGAAATAAGAAACCTGCGGCAAAATTCGGATTGGAAAGTTTATGTTTGGAAGCCTCAAACGATAACCAATATTTAGCCGTAGCCTAAACAATTTAAAGCAACACAAGGAGCAATAATGGAAACCATGACACATACGCCACTTAACGTGGATTTAAAAAGATGGACTATGAAACCTTCAAAAACTTTTATGCGTGAACTGGCTCAGATGTATTCAAACGTAAAGATGATGCCTATCTGTTGTTCTATCACAATTTGCGAGACCTTGCATGAAAGAAGTCAGTACTTTTACCCCTGTAATCCATTGATATTTTACGGAGCTTATGAAATCGCCAATAATCAGGTAGTTGTAGCGATATTTGAAATGCAATTTACCGATGAAGTATTTGAAACCGAAGATGGGAAACCTTATCAAATACTTTCTATTATTAGTAGTTTTGCAGAAGATAAAATCTATCTACGTTGCCCGACTAAAATTAGAGAACACCTTACCCAACCTGAATACGTTGCTCTCTGCGAACAGGCTTTATCCTGCTATTATGGAAAAATGTTACTTGACGAACAACGCGAAAGACTTTTTAAAAGAAAACAGAAAAAGCGAGTAATGGAAAAATAAGTATAATTCTGTAAAAATACACTCATAGTAAAAACAATGCCCTTATCAAAATAAGGGCATTTTTAGTATAGTTTTGTTTAAATTTTTGGTCTTTGTACAACTGCTAAATAATACCGAATAAATTTATTTTTATATACCCAATTAGTTTGATTTAACAGATTGCATTTTTCTATTTTTATTACCTAAGCGTTGAAAAATTAATGCTTGATAACATTATTGGTGAATATCCAGATTGTAGGAAAATATTGGCTACTGCTGCTCTTAAGAAAGGGTAAGCAATTGCAGGTGCATTAATGTAAATAAATTTATTCCCTTCTAAAGATTCGGGCAAGTCGCTATCAGATTCAAATATTACTTGATAATTTAGTCTAAGATTTATATTTTTCTAAATGCTTATACCTAAAATCAAAAATAATACTAAAATCTCTATTATCTATTTTTCTTGCTGTGTAATCAAACAATGTATCTTCTGAATCAGACAACTCATTATCTTCATCGGTTGGTGTTAATAATAACTTGATTATTTTTGCTTTCTTTTAACTTAAATTGCATCATGCCGCCAATCCTAAATTATGATCGCTATAAGAATATATATCATCATTGGCTGAAAGGGTTATATCAACCAACTCAACACCCTTTTTATCATCATTGCAAGAAGCATAATTCTCTAATATCCTATAAAAAGGGAGTACTATCATAATCTTGTTTAAAGAGAGAAATAACTAAAAGTATCATTTAAAGAAATAGTTTCTAAAAAGCTTATTTCTAATATCTTGTTGAACTTCTTTCTCGGTTTCAGCCCAAGCCTTCTTAAACTCAGATAAAGCTAAATCAAAATCAAATCTCATGGCATTTACCTCTATTATCAACTTTAAACAATCTTTTTATTTTTAAATTTAACGCTATTCATGTCAAAAATACACAATTGTTGACGCAACATAGGTTTAAAAACGATAGAATTTTATCTTTATCTGAAAAATATATTCTTCATAAGATAACTTTGGGAAATCTCCTGCTTTAACTGCAATAAAAGGGAATATAGAAGTTCCTATGTGTCTAGATTTTTAAATGCTCTAATATTACACTAATAGTCATAGGAGAGGCATAAGCATCAATACCTTGTCCGATAATCACTCTAGCTATTTCAAATAAGAACTCTATGTGTTTTACATTTCCAACCAAGTCAAAAATATCGTCACATTTGTTAAACTCAGTTTCAAATTCAGATATAACTCTAGTCTTATAACGTGAAACTTTTCCATTTTTAGCGTGAGTTATGCTGTCTGTCCAAAAGTATGCTCCTTGAGTTAACCATTGATTATGATTCCTGTTATCTGAGCTAATTATCGGTAACTTTTTAAAGCAGGCCATTTTTAGATTCCCCCTGAATTCATCAGGTATGATATGCAACAATTTTATGTTTAAACTGCTCTGACATACATAATAGACATTAAAAATTTATAAGTGAATTATACATTAAAATAAAAGATTTGGCTATAAATCAGTAGAAAGTCACTTATACTATGTTGATAACGTGCATCTATGTTCGTGTAGTCTGCTGAACCTTAATAATCTGTTCATAGCCACAATAAGGACATTTCGATTTTCTGTCATAAAAATTTGTGGTTATATTATGTACATAGAAATCCATAGGAGCTTTACATTTTTATCTGCCTGACTAGGTTTTCAGTTGTAGTGATCAACTATGTTGTTTTAACTGCTCAAGTTGATGTTCAAGAATCGCTTTTTCTTTATAGCTACTTTCGATTAATTTGGTAAGTTGAGAAATAGGTGGGATTCTGCCATAATAAAAATCTCCATTGAGTTAAATTCTTCAGTGGAGATTTTAGTATTTTCAAGCAGTTAGGGTCTTTGTGCAACTGCTACATAATACCGAGATTTTTTTAACCGCACTTTTATGTTCA